>JAABUK010007777.1_pt1 | contig 15335 bp, 21 predicted proteins | sample 5559141 | NCBI WGS metagenome assembly JAABUK01 (sample SAMN10711869, study PRJNA513367) | rock metagenome | isolation source: Antarctica rocks | place: Antarctica: Victoria Land, Pudding Butte nord | collected 2016-01-03
ATGTTGGGATGCCTGCAGAGTGTGTTTGATGACCTGAAGCCAAAGCTGAGCTTACAGAGCCTGACAAGCAACAGCCGCTCAGCAGAGCATATGGAGACAGCAGTGCTCATGCTTGGTATGAGTTCATCCTTGTCAGCGTTTCAAGTAGATTGATGCTGCACTGAACCTGGCCTGAGTTTTACTTGCAGTGGTAATGGGAGCACAAGCAGCTGTTCGGGTGAGATGGCTATAGTGGTTCGTATGCAGTGCAGCAGAGCTAGCACAAGGTCTCACATGAGCATGCAGGGTTTACCACTATATGCAATAGGCCAGATCACTACTGTTACGTATGCAAACAAGCAGAGTCTGACCTTGTTGACTAGCAGACACCCTGTGCAAGCCATTCAATGCTGTCTTGAGCTTACACACATAAGCCATTTTTTGCTACGCATAACATGCATGTTGCAGCGCATCTGCAACCTTGTAGGGTTTTACCTGGTTCTTGCTGCTTACTGGGTAAATTGCTGCATTGACAGGAGAAACAGCAGCAGCATGTGGAATGCTAGAGCGGGAAGCTGTGTTTCTGCTGTGTGGGCATGCCGCCAAGCAGCCTTCTGACAGGGCCTTAGTGCAGACTGCCCTTGACATGCTGGCAGAGCGTCTCAACTACCCCTCACGCTCATCCCTGATGAACTACCACATGCAGACTCTGTTCTTTGACTGGTGCAGCAATGGCTACAGCCTACAACAGTTCCTGGCCATCCAGGTGAGCTCCACAAAGCTTTGTGATGTTTCACACGCAGCCATAGTGTCTGCTATATTGTTCTGTCAGGCTGTGGCAGATCTACACAAAACTTGCATTGAGTCATCTTCCTGCTGCATCATATGGCCTCTTGCAAGGCATCTATTTGCGTCTGCAGCAGGGTGTAGTCAGCTGCTGAGCATGTGCCGCTGCTCTCTCCGTCAATAATATCCACATCTTTGAACGGCTGCTGAGTTAGCCTGCTGAGTGTGAGTTGACAGCAGCATTCATGGTGAGCGTGTAGAGTCTGGTGGCTGTGGATGAGCGGGGTGCAAGGGAGGAGCGGGCTCTCATTGCTGCCTACCTGCGAGACCTGGTGCCTGTGCTGCTGCTGCATCAGAGCGAGGAACAGCTTCAGGAAGTCGCCAGCCTCGTTGGTAACACTCTGCTTGGCAGTCGTTACCTGCTGGCTGAGTATTGGCCTTCATCAATGTTCAGTGAGCAAGCGATTGTATTTGTGCATGCATCAGTGCTACAGAGGACTGCTGCCAGCACAGGTAGGCTTTGCAAGATTAGGTGTTTAATCTTAGTTTCATTTCTTAATCCATTTCATTTTATTTTTATTTTTATTTAATGTAATCTTGATCTTGATCTTAATTTTAATCTTAATCTTAATTCTGAACTTGTGTAAATGCTTTGGAGGATTTATCTTAACTTCATTGCAGTCAATCTTAATCTTAATCTTAATCTTGATCTTAATCTTGATCTTAATCTTGATCTTAATCTTAACCTTAATCCTGTTCTTAACCTTAATCTCAATTCTGAACTTGTATCAATGTTTTGGAGGATTAATCTTAACGTCATTTCATGTAATTCAATCTTCATCTTAATCCTAATTTTGAACATGTATCAATTCTGGAGGATGCAATGCAAGTGATATGTGACATGATGCATAGCACTTTTGCAAGATCAGGTATTTGACCATACACGGATGCTCTGGAGAATGCAGTGCAAGTGGCATGTGACATGAGGCATAATGTCCTTGATGGCAGCAACGCTCTTACCTGGTCGTGTTTGTGATCAGCACAATGTTGCGTGCAGGCATGGACACAAAAGCTGTGCTGCAAAAGTGCATGGACAGCGTTTTTGGCTCAGCTCTGCCTTATGAGCAGACAAGTGATGCAGAACTCAAAGCTTTGGCGCATGCTGTCACTAATGGAGGCATCATACAAAAACACTTCTCAGGTGTGTGTGTGCTTGCTATCCACATGTCACACACCAACGAGCATGACGTGTTGCCACGGACCATTGCTCAACCACAGTCATGCAAAAGAGCTCCTGTTGTGTCAACACAGTCAAGGTCGATTTTAGCCATTCAGTTCAGAACATACTTGCACTCACACTACCCTGCACGCAGATGACGATCGGAACAGGTTGTATGGTCAGAAGATGGTGAACACATTTGGATACATCCTGCTGACGGCATCTGATGAGGCTGCTCCTGCACGCCCCTTCTTCCCCATCAGTGCAGTCGTGGCTGCAATCCTGTGCATACCTGGTCAGAGCCCCCACAAGAACAAACACATCTTGTTCAGCCAGGTAGATCCCTCTCCTGGGCACTTAGCATTGCTTGAAGCAGGCTGCTCAAAGAAATGCAGTTTGTTACACCACAGACAGGCTGGGCCTTCATGATGAGCCTGTTGATGTGCTTGCACAAATTTTGTTGCGTTTTGTGTCCCACAAGAACTGTACTCTCTGCCCTGCTTCTCAGCAATGCTGAAGCACCTCCTGACTGTGCTGGAGGTGTGTTCAGTATTGTTTTGACATACATCAATGCATGTGACAAGCCTGGACACATCAGCACAGTACAGTATTGGGTTACCCAGCATGGAGTCAGTAGTTTAGTGTGGCACAGCATAGCGTGACACAGGTATGGCCCCAGCACAGCACAGCTTAAACAAAGCATGGGGTTGCAATGTGGGTTGTGCAGGTGCTGACAGGGGATGCCATAGCCACTCTGCTGTTGACATGCCACCAGCACCTTCAGAGGGCCAAACACCCCCGGCATGGCCTCCAGGCCCTTGCCCCTCTCAAGGCTCTGCTCAGCCTGCTGGGTGAAGAAGCCCATGTGCCCTCCACCTTCAGATACATCATCAACATCCTGCTGCAACAGCTCAACACCAGGTGGGCCTGCTGCTCACATGCTGCAGCTCTGCATAACATAGTGCATGTGTTCTGAGGCTCAGGGAATGCGCATGTCTGTACACATGGCGTGGTCATCATCACTGCTGCCTGGCCTGCCTTTCTTCCTTCACAGATGCAGTATCCTCAGCAACAACAATCAGTATGTAACATTATGATCCACAAGACCTACTTTGATCTTTGAGACATACCTTGCATGATTGGCGGTATACTTTGCTCTGATCAATCACTGCCTGTTAGACAGAGTCACACTTCTGTGCTGAGCTCTCGCTGGCATCATGCTGCAGGGACATGTGGGCAGACTGCTGCCAGCTGCTACAAACCCTCCTGGACAAGATGCTGGCACAGCAGAGCACTCTAGAAGTAGTAGGAGCACAGCTGCAGCACATCTTAGCCAGCATCCTTGCCAGCTTGCAAGACAGCATGGTCAGCCTGCGCCAGCCATTGCCTTCCCTGACAGCAGCAAGAGTGCAGGGCACGGGTGCAGGTGATGATGTGGGGGCTGAGCACCCCCTGGTCAAGCTCATCCTGAGACTGACTGTGGAGGCGCCTGCTGGACTGCATGTGTACCTCAGAGACGTGGAGCCTCTGCTGCCTCTGCCTGCCTTGAATGCTGCTTGCAGGTGCTGCTTAGTTATCAGTCCAGCCTTTCACTCTTGCCTGTCAGCTGTGTCTGTCACTTTTGCCTACTTGCTCCTACATTGTTGTCAGTGCTGAGTAAGGCCCTGCAGCTGTTGTCAACGCGTTTGCACAGTGTGATGCAAAGCAGCATCCTACAGCTGACACCAGTCTCAGCATCATGAACTTGAATGAACTCTATGCTCAATGCTCTTCTTGCCTATATGTTGGCTGACTAGACACCAGCTTGCTCTCCTACAAGACGTTGATATCAGCTTGGCAATTAAGGCGATTACATGTGCTGGCAGGCTTCATGAGCAGTTACGCAAGGACTTGAGCTTGGCAGAGGAGGTGACCCACTTTGCTGGCCAGGCCAAATCCATGACCTCCGCTCTGCGCCATCGCTCTCTTTCTGCTCTCATAGCAGCTCTGCCAGCCAGGAAGCACCAGCTCTTCCAAGGCAGTCCAAACAGCCAGCCAACCCATTTTCTGCCACAGGCTGAGGAAGCCGTCTGGAAGCTTGTGTAAGTCCCCCAGGCTGTAGTCATTCATCCCATGCAACATGCAGCCTTTGATGCTGTCTTCACCTGCTTGCTGTGCTATACGACTTGCTGTCTGACATGCAGTGTCAGGTCCCACTGCCAGCATAGTCTGCTACTATTGCAGATTTAAACCATGCATGGCTGTGCTGACACATTGCATGATTGTTGCATAGTGCAGTGCCAAGCATCAGGTCTGTCTGGGCAGCTGCAAGTCACAGCTCCCATGATTTTGCTTCTACTAAAAGCAAGTGCTTGAGTGAAGGTGGCTTAGTGGTGAGAAACAGGATAGCGCTCTGGCAGCATTCGCTGGTGAGCTGCTAGCTTTGGCCGGTCCCCTTGACCACTCGGCTATTGCCTTCAAGCCTGCCTGCGCACCGCGACCAAGCCAGGCACCAGCCCCCAACCACTCTGGCACCCCCCAGGACAGTGCAGCAGCCAGAGGTGCAAATCAGACAGGGGCTACGCTGACCACAGTCATGGTGGCAGCTCTGCAGCTGATGGCTGACTACCTAGTGGACCCTGATGTGCGTACCATCAGATCGGTCCAGTTCACGCTGCGCCATCTGTTGAGTAGTGAGCGCGGCAGGGAGGCTCTTTCACAGCTGGATGTAGTCACACAGAGCTATCTGCAGGTGAAACACCTGACGCAATTTGATCAGTCAATCATGATTAAACATGCACACTGCGAAAGCTGGTGTCCATGCACCAGACCATCAGCTTTGTGCTGTAGTCTGCCTTGTACGGCGCATAATACACTGTCTCACATCAGCAACCTGCATGGCTCATGCCCATGCACCTCAGTTTGTTCTAGGCACGATTGCTGCTATGGTGTGTCAGGTATACAAGAAGGACGCTGCCACCAGTTACCGCCCCAGCAACAAAGATGCCTCAGACCCAAAGTGGAGCGTCCATGGCAACGCTAAATTGTTCTCATTGGAGAGCCAGTCCTATGATGTGTGGGTGCGCAACCTAGCTTACGCCCTGCTTCTACTTGTCCAGGAGCCAACCCTGTCCATGTGCCAGCACATGATTGTGCGTAAGGCAGAGCTGGCAGAGCTCATGCTTCCACACATCCTGGCTGACATCGCCTGCCACAGCACAGACAGCAGCTTGATGCCAGCCGTCTCCACTCAGCTTGCATCGAATCTGCTATCACCTTCCACCGCCAAGGCAATGCACATCAAAGCCACGCAGCTCATCCTGACATGCCTAGATCACTTGCGCAACATGCACGTGGACGCAGTGCTAGGGCTGGACCCTGGCAGGGCTGTGAGAAATTCTGGAGCAGCTACTCAGGGCCGGTCCAGCTCGACAAGGCAAGCCAGCCAAGGAGACGGTGTGGGTTCTCCTGTTCAGTGGCAAAAGCGGTACTGGCTGGATATAGACTATCTGCTGGTGGCAGCTGCTGCGCTGAGGTGCAGTGCGTACTTCACAGCCCTGCTGTACGTGGAGCACTGGATTGAGGATGAGTACGGCAGACTCACTCTCACTGATGCACCTCAGGACCATAAGGTAAATGTGTTGCTGCTGAGCCGTGTCTCCTCACTGGCACAGCAGGCTGCTGCTGCAAGGAAGCTTGTAAACTAAACCTTTGATCAAGCACATGCCATTGACTGCGGTCTGCATCAGAACCAGCTACATGCTGAAGTTCTGGAGTTGACGATCATGCAGAGCAGCAGAGCAGCGGCAGATGAGCTGCTGTTGGACATCTACAGCAGCATGAACGAGCCTGACGGCATCTATGCAGTTGCCAGAGGCCACAGCATGGTGTCCCAACTGAAGCTGTACGAGCATGAGAGCAGCTGGGACAAGGCCTTGACTGGCTATGATCTGCTATGTCGGCGGGCACCTCCTGCTAGCACACCACTTGCACCACCATTGGCTCAGCCTGGTCCTGGCACAGCTGTATCTGGTGGATCTTCCTCACACTGGCAGCAGGGTTTGCTGACTGCTCTGCAGCAGCTGGGATGTCGGCACCTCATTGAAGCTTACTGGCAAGGCCAGCCAGCATCTCTGTCAACTGGTGAGCTTCTTTTAGCATCTCTGCGGCCCCTTTGCACCCCCGTCATGCACCCCATCTTTCTCTGCAGGTTGCCCCTCAACCTAAACTCCGCTCAGCTTTTCAGCTGGAGGTCTGAATCAAGTGTTGAGGCAAATCTGTCTGTACAGGGCATTTTCTGAGCAGTGAGTGCGGATGGTTGTGAGCAGGCATGGCTGATGGTGTTGTGGGCAATGTGCAGGTGATGGCAGGTCTGGTGAGATGCGGTATGAGAGTGCATGGCGCATGGGGCAATGGAGGAGCGCCTCAGACCAGAGTGACACACTTCCAGGACGGCCAGTGGGCACAAATGAAGCCCTGCATGGCTGCCTCAAGGTCAGCCTCAGCCTTTGCCCTTGCGAAACAAAGAGAAAAGATCAAGCTTTCAGCAATTATACCAAAGGCTTCCTTGGCGGCAGCCCAGAGCTATGACCATAGGCCATAGCTTGGCCCTTCTACACAAACCAGAACTCACGCCTTTGCTAATCATGCTGTGCACATGCTGCAATCGTTGACACTGGGCAGCAAAGCGAGTTCACAAGCACAAGGATGGCAGGTCTGACACTAACACCCCGGTGTATGCCACGTTGCTTATGTCACTCTGCACAGGCTGTGTCAGATGGGGACAGGGAGCGATGCAGGTCACTGCTATTTGAGGCACGTCAGGAGTGTATCAGGTCCCTGGCCAGCGTCAGCACAGAGAGTGTGTCAAGTGTGAACCCAGCCATCTTGCAGCTGCAGCAGCTGCAATGTGTGCAAGAGGCCTGGACGTTCAGATGGCCAACCCTGTCACTGGCTTCACCACCTTCACCTGGACTGGTAAGTTGTGCTTCTTTGTAGTCAGACCACGCACTCTGTGTTGGAGGTCACGCAGTTTCTCCTAGAGGTATGGGTGGGTGATAATGCGTTGAAACCCACATTTTGATATGCTGATGTCACAAATTGCGCTACGCATCGGCAAAACTGCTTGATATTGAACTGCCTGCTTGCATGTTGTCTCCTTCTCAATGTAGTCTGCTGTCGATATGCTTGCTCACTGCTGACGGCAATGGTCTGTGTGTACAGGCTGTGACAGTCACAAGCGCTGCAGCTGACGGCAGCTTGCAGCTGGCAAATTTGCAGGCAGTGTGGCGCAGCAGAGAGGCTACCATGGGTAAGTTCAACACCCTTGCTACGCTCCTGAGCTTCACATCTTGTCTCGCTCGGCATCCCCAAAGTGCTTGACAATGCTGTGTCACCTCAGTTGATGCCACAGCTGCTCTTGACACCATATCTGTGAAGCAGCCAGCATGCTGCTCATGCAAAGGATGTGCTACTATAACAAAAGGTGTCTGTAGGTTTTCTAGAACATCGCTTTACACTGACCTGACATCGCAGAGCGTCAGGGAATGTTGGATGATATCCCAAAGGGATTAAATTGTTGAATCTCCCATGATTGCTATTGTTTGAATACGGAAAATACAGATCTCAATGCCAAGGGCTGCTTGCAGGTGCAGGGGACAAGTATGAGCTGCGTGAGCCCCTGCTAGCCCTGAGGAAGGGTGTGTGTGAGGCACTGGGGCAGCCTGAGCAGGCAGCTCACACTCTGCATGAGGCAGCAGTGGCTGCTCGCCAGGCTGGCCATCTCACTCATGCCATGGCGGCTGCTCATGAACTCACCACCACTCACTCAATTACCTCTGCCTCGCACCCAGCTTCCCAAGGTTTGTTGCCCAATGCCGCAATGGCAGAAGTCAAATAACGCTGCTGTGCTCAGATTCAAGGGTTGATCATCACAGAAACACTTCATCTGCACAAGTAGACGTGTGACCATGAAATGTAAACATCTCTGTGTAGCCTAGCCTTTTGTCAACATTTAAGACCCATGATGTTAAAGGTGAAGTCATGTGCACGAGAAGAAGTTCAGAGCTTATCAATGCATACTGCAAGCGGCACATTGTGATGCAGGTTACACAGAGGGAAGCCTTGCATGGAGTGTAGAGCAGGCAAAGCTGTTGTGGGCCCAGGGCCAACAGGCAGTTGCAGTCAGAATGAGCAAGTCCCTGCTGGAGGTGGCCAGGCACAACAACGATGGCAATGTGGTGGCGTATGCCCGCTTGCTCAGCCTGACAGGCAAATGGCTGGCTGAGACCAGGTAGCCCTCCTCCTGCTTTGCTGCACATTGGTGAAGTATCTTGCAGCGCATTCAGCAGCAAGGCATGGTCAAAGCTGAGGTACACCTTTCACTGAGTCTAGGTTCCACATTGAATCAGTCTAGCTTTGGAAAACATTGCGTTACGAAACAAGAAAATGTGCTGAGTTAACGTGTGTATGGACAGTGAGCGATGCTACCCAGGTATGACGGCATGGCCATTGATATTATTGATGTCAACCATCTGTGCAAAGGACAACAGAAGGTGCCTGAAAGCTTGTTTTGCGCGCTGGCAATTCCTGCCAACAGGTCTGTGCTTTGTTATGTGTTGACATAGCCCGATCATTGACAAAACCCAATCAGCACCTCTGCAAGCGCAGGTTTGAGAGTTCATCTGCCATTCTAGCAAGCATGGCAGAGGCGGTGGATGCGCTCGTGACCAGCAGCAACGACACAGGTCAGGTGGCGTGCAGAGTCATGTACCGCCTGGCCCATCATGCTGACACGCTGTATGCTGGCATCCAAGCTCAGAAGCAGTCTCCTGAGTGGAACACTGCTCAAGCTGTCATCAAGCAGAAGAGGCAGCAGGTGACTCCACACTCCTCGGCATGCTGTCGTTGACTGCATCCACTTTTGTGACTGCTGCTCTCACTCACTTTGCACCTTTTTTTATGAACCCAAGGACATCATTCAGAAGCTTGAGGTTGGGACTGAGTGAGTAACGGGAAGTTGTCAGCAAGTTCACAGTCCAACCACAGCTGTTCAAAGATGTACATATGCTGCTGGCTGCTGAAACTGAGTTGTGCTGTGTCAGGTAAGCCTGCTGGAGCAGCAACTGCAGCTGCGCAAGCAGCGTGGGGAGGTGAAGAAGAACGCGGCTGGAGAGGTGGTAGACCGGGAGAGCAGGCTATTAGTGCACCAGATGAACACTATGATGCGGCCAATTGAGTTTGATGAGGAAGAGTCCAACGCCCTGCAGGACAGCGAAGCCAAGTACCTCATTCTGGCCCTGACCAACTACCACAGGTAAGACGACTCTCTGTTCCCTGATCATAGCTGGTACCTTGTGCAAGTCTTCCTGTAAGTGTACTGAGGTGGAACCAAGTGTAAGCAGCAAATGGGACTGCCTGCTGCTTTGGCTGCCAGCTTCTCAGATGCCGCTCATATCCCCTACAGGACTGTGCCTGCTTTTGTTTAAAAAGTGCAGATACAATGCAGCAAGAGTCGGCAAGGCGCCATCTGATCAGCTTGTTACAATAGCCAACAGATGGAGCATATACATTGTCGCGGGACACCTCAAGCAGTACCATCATGCCTCAAGCATTCAGGCTTGTTATGCAGGTGTCTGATGGCGGGAGGGCGGTATGACCTGCAGGTGGTGTTCCGCCTCTTCCAGTTGTGGTTCACCCTGGGAGCAGACCGGAAGGTGAACGAACAGGTGGCAGAGAGCTTCAGGGACATCCCCTCACATAAGCTGCTCTCCCTGGTGTATCAGATCGCATCCAGAATGAGTGCTGCCAAGTCTGGTCCACACCATGAGAGTGGCTTCCAGGTGGTGAATCCGTACTCACCCTGTGAACATAAATGGCTTGTTGCAATCTGCCTTATAACATGTTGACTGTTGTACAACATCACGCAGTTGTAGTATGATCAGCTGTAAAGCGAGGCTGTACTGCGTGCTGTGCATTTTGAAGTTTGGCTGTGAGAATGCAAACACGCAATTCTGGAGTGCACCTTGGTCCCCTGCAGGGCTGTGACACCTGCAGACTTTCTTGAGATGTGCGCACATGATGTACCCATTACATCCATTAAGTCACCCATACCGTCACCCATAAGACAGCTGAATCATCTCTTTCAGGAATCATTGTACTGCAATGCCATCCCTCATGACAACTTTTGTAACCACAATGTTTTGGATCCATGTGAAATCACAGATGTCACTAACACTGGAGTGACAACAGTGTCATCTGTCTTTGCTTCAACCATGCCCTTTCATTCCACAGGCTACTCTGCTGACTCTGCTCCAGAGGCTGACCATGGACCACCCTTACCATACGCTGTACCAGCTGTTTGCCCTCAAGAATGGAAACAGGGGCAAGGACGGCAGGGAAGTGAAGGCAGGGGATGTGGTGGGCGGCATGACTGTGACTGTAGACCGTGACAAGGTCTCAGCTGCATATGACCTGCTCAGACTTGTTGCCTCTAAACCTGCTAGGTAAGCTAGCCCCATCAGCAATCTGGGCATCAGCAAGTGATGTTGATTGTTACTTGATGTTGATTGTTACTGAGGAATGCCAACAATGCTAACAAGCACTGCTGGCAGTTGCTGTGCACAGTTGCATCATCAAGCGCTGTATTCATGCATGAACAATGATGTTTGCATATGTGCACAGGAAAAGCGTTGTGGAGCAGGTGAACCAGCTGATTGAGGCCTACATTCACTTGGCAGCCTTGCCAGCCTCCTCTGATGTAAGCTGTCTCTGCCCCTGTCTGTCAAAGTTCATCATGCTTTTCATTACCTTGCTTGGTCATGCTGTCATCTATGCTGGTCTTGCTGTTAATGGAACAATTGTTCCAAGTCTTGCATATCAGACGCGTGACTGAGTGTGGCCAAAGCCATTCCATAGCCTTAGCAGCTCTGTTACGGCTGCATGTGCTTAGACCGCTCATGCAGCAACAAAAAAAGCTGTAGCGCATCTGCACCAGGCATGTGGGTTGCCCTGGCTATCTGTCATGCCTTGCCTACAACTGACAATGAACAAGCCAGGTTGGCCTTGTCTGCAATTTTGGTGTCCAGCTCAATTCCCATTGTTCCCAGCTCTGCTGCAATGAACAAGCAGTGTGATAATGATGTGATCACAGCCTCTCTTTTGGGTTGACAGGGCGGGCCCATGCCATTCCCAAGTGGCTTGCGCCGCAAGAACCGAGATCTGAGTCTGGTGCCCGTTGTGAGCGCCCCGGTGGAGGTGGACCCTTCCTGCCGCTATGACAACCTGCCCCACTTCACCCACTTTGGGGACAGCATCAGCTTTGTGGGGGGCGTCAACAAGCCCAAGCTGATCCAGTGCTTTGATAGTGCTGGCCGCTGCCACCGCCAGCTGGTTAGTTCCCTGCAACACAACAGCATGGCAGATTCCTCAACTGCAGAGTCTCTGCGGATGCAATGTGTTACGACTGCACCTTGAGGCCTGCGCTTCAGAGTGAATGCAAGTGGTCAGCATGGTAGATTTCCATTCACACCAGAGTTCTTGTTGGCACAGAAGCTTTGGTGACAGAGCAACAACCTACATCAATGCCACAATGCAGCAGCAGTGCTAGCATGATGGCCAATCTTCCTCCCCTTGGTGGCCGCATATGGTGTGCTGACTAGTCTTTTGAGTTACGGTAATGTCATGCTCATTGCAGGTCAAATCTGGCATGGATGACATGCGTCAGGATGCAGTCATGCAGCAGTTTTTTGCGCTGATCAATAATGTGCTGCAAGAGAGCCCTGACACCCAGAAGCGCAAGCTCAGGATTGTCACCTACAAGGTACACATTGCACCTATGCTCTTCTGTCAGTTTTGCATGGAGCAAGCATGTCATGTAAATTTCTCAGTAGACATTAGTTGCGTCAGGATACCATCAAAGGAGTATATACATGAATCTGGTCTGTGTGGCACTTGTCAAAGTCATACCGAACACATGGGCAACGGGAATCTGTTGCATCACATTCCAAAGGGTCTCTGACACAATGACACAGGTGTTGCATTCATAGCATTGACACATTGCTGAGCAATCCGTTCAACCGTCAGAAAGGTGACACCCCTTTGGGAGTTGCCCTTAGCCTTTGGGAGCTGCCCTTAGCCTTTGGGAGTGGCCCTTAGCCTTTGGGAATTGTCCTTAGCCATGCTAGATGGCAATGCAGTTTGGACACCTTGGCCATGCAGGTGGTGCCATTCTCCCCAGCCTCAGGTCTGCTGGAGTGGGTAGAGGACACCATCCCTGTGCACGAGTACTTGACAGGCAAGGACAGGCAGGGTGGCGCCCACAGGCGCTACACCAAGCCTGGAGAGATGACCTTCACTCACTGCATGCAAGCCATGCACAAGGCCAAACCTGGGCAGCTGCGCCAAACCTTTGATGATGTAAGCACATGCATGCCCCAGTTGCAATTGTCACTGTCATATAGTGCACAGCCACAGCTGGGTCATTGCTCATTGCATCTGAGGACATCATGTCAGATTCTGTGTGTTTTGTGTGATGACATGAGAGCATAGCTTGTCTAACACTCATTCTTCAGATTTCCTTTTGGACACTTTTTGGGACACTCTGTGCAAACTACATGTAAGCATAGTGCATGGTACAGTAGCTAAATCATCAGACAAAAATAAATTGCATATGATGGTCCACTGACTGCAAAGAGCTTGAATGTTCAGGTAACAGCTCACTTCTCGCCAGTGCTGCACCACTTCTTTCTGGAGACTTTCAGACACCCTGCTCACTGGTTTGAGCGCCGCCTCCAATATACACGCAGTGTAGCTGTCAACTCAATGGCCGGTATGCCTCGTAGCTTGTACTTATGTGCGCAACAACCTGCCCCTAAAATATTGTATACTTCGACTTCTGCCTTGGGTCTGTTGTGTTAACTGTGTTCTCCTAGCAGACATGTCAATGTATCGACTGAACATACACAGCAGGTGTGCCAGATTGGCACCTGCACACACACACTCCATACAGATGCAGGAGAGTATGGCAGGCATCAACACACAACAGGCATTCAACACGAACGGCAGACTAGGCAGCGTACCAACACACACATGAGTTGTGTCATGATCACAGCTAAACAAACAGGGATGCTGTAGCCATAGTCAATCTTTTACAGTAGAGTAATTCAAAATGTAGGGTACATCATTGGGTTGGGAGACCGACATAGCCACAACATACTGCTGGACCGCAAGACTGCTGAGGTGGTGCACATTGACCTGGGGGTGGCCTTTGAGCAGGGCCGCTTCCTGAACACCCCTGAGCTAGTGCCCTTCCGCCTCACCAGCAACATTGTTGATGGCATGGGAGCCACAGGTCAGCCCAACAACATGCTGCTCATCTTGAACACTGCAAAAAACAATTGCTGGCTGGCCATCTGCATGCTTGTCAGCTCATGCTTTCAAGATTGCCGACAAGAGCTGCCTTTGGTTACAGACTTTGGATATTCTTGTTGGATGCATTTGTTGTTCAATATTCAAGCTATTTCCTGCTTGTGCTGTCATTACCACAGCTGTGGTGATGACAGCACAGAGTACAAGTGCAGATGTATAAGGGTCAACGGGTGGTGTGCGTTGTAGGTGTGGAGGGCGTGATGCGCAGCTGTTGTGAGAAAACCATGGGTGTGCTGCGCCAAAACAAGGAGTCTTTGCTTACAATCATTGAGGTATAACATATGAAAAGTCCATTGTGGTACAGTGTACCAGCATAGCGCATGCTAGACAACACACAGAATTTTTGCTGAATTCCTGCCTGCCAGGAATGTTGGTCAGTCACGCTCAACAAGTCACACGGTGACAAATACAAGGTCTTCTTTTCTGGGGCTGCAGCAATGCTTGATCTTGATTCTGCCCATCCTGAAGGTGTTCATTCATGACCCTCTCTACAAATGGGCTCTGACGCCTCTGGGAGCTCAACAGCGCCAGAAAGACTTCCTGATCGGGGGTGGCAACAGCAACCCCGGGGAAGGCGCCGGGGGACCCCAGCCCACCCCAGCTGGCATGGCACCTGACGCAGTTGGCAGCACTGACACGACCATAGCAAACGCAGATGCCGAGAGAGCTTTGCTGCGACTCAAGCAGAAGTTGGCTGGTTTGGAAGGAGGTGAGCCTATTGTGCATCTCACATTCTAAATATGATGCCTGTTGCATAAAAGAAGGTAGCATGGGATGGAGGGTTGGATGCAGTAGCATGACATGGTGGGGTACAAACTGGCATTGTCTCGCCTGGCATTGCAATCTCATGCCAGACTGTTGCAATATTCCTGTGCAGGTCAAGGAGAGTCACGCGGAGTGAAAGGGCAAGTTCAGCAGCTACTACAAGATGCCCAGAGCGCAGACAAACTCTGCAAAATGTATGTTGGATGGTCTGCGTGGCTCTGAATGAACAAAACGAGCCAAACCTGTGACTCATGTCACCACCACAACCATGTTTTGCATTATAGTAGGGAGCATAGCATGTGGGAAGTCAAAACCAATTGAGACTTGACAGCAACTTGTTATACCCTAGCACCAATAGGTTCAGCCTTGCACCAGGCTCTGCGCAAGACTTCTGCATCGGTTCTTAAAGTCATGCAGACATCATTTCTGTGAGTACGAAGTGTTCAGCAAGCTGCTGACATATGTACGAAAGCTGGGACAGCCGACGATTCCCTCTGTGGCGTCAGTTGCACCCAGGGGATCAGCATGTGAGTGTGTTCCTGCACTTGGCAGCAGAAGTTTGCTGCACCACTTCTGCCATGTTCACAAGACTTGGCTTGCCATCCTATAGATTAGGGCCCATCAGCAGCCTGAGCTACAAAGCATCATGATCTGAGCTGCTTAGTTTATGCGCTTTGGCAGCCTGGATCACTCTTGAGCACTCTGTCAGTCTGCCTGTCAGATCCAGCATCTGCTGCTGTGCAGCAGCTAAGGAGCTGAGCACCCTGGCTGTGTTCTCAAGAGCTTGTTGCCGCCTACAGATTGCAAAGCCAACACAGCTGAGGAAGGCGTCAGCTATCATTATTCACTCATATTCATGCAGGGAGTGGTGCCTTATGGCTGCATCAGTGTGCGTGAATGTCATGCAGTCAGCAGATTGCACACCTGTGACATTCTCCCAACACCTCTGACACCATTTTGTCCACATCATGGATGCTGCTGTTGACAAAGTCCTGCATTACGCAGGCATCTTAACTTGCATTGGTACAGGCAGTACGCAGTCTGGGCTGATGAGACCATTGTGAAATTTGAAACAAATGCACTGCTAAAGTTCTACCTGTTGTCGCGCTATAGTGCCTGCTTGGGCTTTGCACCAAGTCTGCAGAATGCAAAGCAACAGATACAAAATCGGTAGCAGCAT
>JAABUK010007778.1_pt1 | contig 15331 bp, 13 predicted proteins | sample 5559141 | NCBI WGS metagenome assembly JAABUK01 (sample SAMN10711869, study PRJNA513367) | rock metagenome | isolation source: Antarctica rocks | place: Antarctica: Victoria Land, Pudding Butte nord | collected 2016-01-03
AGCCGGATGCGGGAAATCCGCCAGTCCGGTTTGAAGAGGGCGGAGGAGGCAGTGTCCCTGCCCCTCCGCTACTCGACCGCCCGAGTTGGCTTCGTCCCGTGCGCCCCGGATCCGGGCCCACGATCGCCCCGATTGGAGGGTTCCGGGAGGGCCCGAGCATCGATCGGCCCGTGAATGGATCGGACATCACACGCCGCGGTCATGCGTAGATTACTAGAATTCACCATTTTAACATCCCTCGGTGGATCGGATGCGTGGGGAGGCGGTCCCCCGGCCTGGGGGATGATGGTCGACCCGGATCGGCCCGGCGGTGCTCAGGCCCGGAGGCGTTCGAGCTTCCGGCGTCGGCCCTGGCGGCGGGCCTCGGCCTTCTTCGACGCCTTCTCGCGGCGGGAGGCGAGGATGGCGGGGAAGTCGATCACGACGCCGGGCGGCGGGCACTCGTCCGGCTCCAGGTCGAAGGGCGCGTGGGGCGGGACCGCCATCCAGAATTCGAACGGCTTCGCGACCGGGGGTCCGGTCGCGACCGCGTCCGAGGGCGGGGCCGGGGCCGCGACCGGCGCGGCGGTGGGGGCCTCGGGCTTCGGGTCGGGCTGTGCGACCCATTGGGGCTTGAGGTCGGGGTGGGGTTTGAAGTGGGGCGACTCGTAGCGGAACTGGGCCAGGCACCACCGGAGGCGTCGGTGGAGGGTCGCCTCGTACCGACGGAGCCGGCGGAGTTCGGGGTCGCCGTCCAGCGCCAGGTCGGCCCCGACCAGGGCCCGGTCGACCTCGTCGAGCCCCGCCACCTGCTCCCGGCGGTCGCGGAGCGTGGCGAGCTGGCGGCGGGCGAGGGCGGCGGGGTCGTTGGCCTCCTCGATGGTCCGGCCGTCGGGGTCGATCGGGGCGCCGGGGAGTCCGGATCGGAACTCGGCCGGGGTCCCGAGCAGGTCGAAGGCCAGTCGGGCCTGGTCGGCGGTCCAGGCGGCGGAGTCGGCGACGTTGGCGAGCATGGCCCATCGGTTCATCAGCCAGTCGCACCCCTGGGGGGTCGCCCGGAGCCGCTCGACCGACTCGGCCGGTCGCCTGGCGAGTTCGCCGCCGATCATCTCCGCATCCAGGCGGCGGTCATCGTCCCAGGAGAGTTCGGACCGGAGAGCCCCCCGGTCGCGGGCCCGGCGCTCCATCCGCTCGGACCGGTCGATCCGGAGGCTGATCACGGCGACCTGGTCGACCATCCACGATTGGAATCGGTTCTGGGGCTTGAGGGCATAATACCACTCATACGAGCGGGCCTGGATCGCCGCCAGGTCTTCCGGGACCAAGGCCGATGAGCAGAGGCCATGTTTGAGCGCGTTGGCGCGTGACCGTTCCTTGCCCTCGGGCGTCTTCGGCCCCGTGGAGAGGAGGGCATTTTTCCGGTTGGCGTCCACTCGGGCCTGGCTGACGATCACGATGAGTCTCCCCGCGTTGCGAAGGGGTGAAATGTCGACAAGTTCCGCTCGAAACATTCACCGCCCCGTCGCGCGGATTATCACACTTTCTCCCGATCCGCCCCGATTCGCAGCGGGTCGGCCCGGTTTGTCGGATCGGTAGGCTCGAACCCGTAGGGCCGTGTGGCAGAGGTTACGGTACTCCGCAACCCAGGGCCCTCAACGAAATTCCGGTCTTCACAACCGAACCCCTGCCACCCGTCAATTTTACTCCGTACCAATTGACTGTGGTACAAATCTGGATAGAGGAATGCGGAACGGTCCCTGCCTGAAATAATCCTTGCCCCTCGCCAATAAGACAGCGTTGCGAAGTCTATCCAAGTTTGGGATGCTGAACGCGGTCATGAGATTCCTCGCATACTCCTTGTCGACCGACCTCAAAAGGAATTTGGGAGGCCCGTTCAGGTAGAGGCTGCTCCAAGGGAGCCAGGGCTCCATGTCATCCGTGACGTGGGTCAAGGTCCGGAGATGGAGCAGGAAATCCGCTTCCATGAATTCATCAAACGGGATCTCGGTCGCTAGCGAACCTTGAGTGTGCCGTTCTTTCAAGAGATCGGAATGCAGACAGGTTTGATTCAGTTTGAGTCTAGATTTTCTGTTTTGAAGAATGTGAAGATATTCGCAAATACAGTTGTATCCGATTGCAATCGAATTGCTGCTCGGGTGATTGTCCACGTCTAGCTTGGTTTCGAGCAAAGTTCGGATCATCTCCCACCTTTCGTACCGCAAAACTGGTACGAACAAGGTCACGAAAAGTTCTTGAGACACAAATTTGTAAAAATCGAAACCGTAGTTGCTGAAGGACCCGCCTACCCCCCGAGGCAAGGAATATTCTCTGATCATCCGCTCGAAACCTTTGTAGAGCGAGGTGGCGGCAGTTCCATCCTGCATCTCAGCGACGGCATCCGCGACACGGCTGAAATGGATATTCAAACCGATCGTGCGATCGAGTGCCCGGACAAACGCTTCGTCGTCAGGCCCGCGCGTCAGGTCGGGAGCGAGTGACTTGATTTCCTGTTCGAGCTTATCCCAATATTTCCGAACCTTGATGTTGGCGTTCGGCTTTCCGTTCTGAATAAATTCCACAGCGACTGCGGCGGCTCCGTCTGCGGACAATGAGGTTGTTTTGGCGCCTGCACTACCGAAGTTATCCCCGGCGATCACGAGATTCTGCCCTGCGTGGGAACTGATCGCGACGTACATTTCAAGGGTGGTGAGTAAGCTCTGGACGTCGGGGAACCTGTTCTCTTTTTCAAACTCGGTGGCCTTCCTGACAATCTGCTTAAGACCGTGCCGGATGTCTTCGAGGTCAAAATGGCTTGGAGATCGGCCCGTGAGAAGCCAATAAAGAATTTTGCCCAGTTGGTAGATATCGGTACGGGCGTCAGCCTCCCGCATGCCAGCGGTAACTCGCTGTTCCGGGGCGCACCACTCCGGCGTGCCCATGTTCGCCTGCGTGAGCGTAGCGCTCTCACTGTATTCGTTGCGAACTAGGCCGAAGTCGGCCACGGCGAACTTGCCGTCAATGAGCAAAATGTTCGCCGGCTTCAGGTCCCGGTGGATATACCCTGCCAGGTGGACGGCCGAGAGCGTACGGCAGATTGACTCGAAGGCAGCAAGAAGCGCCTTCTCGTCTCGCTGAAGCCTCGGCCCTTCTTTCTCTAGGCTGGATTCGGCGAAAGGCATCACATAATAAGGAGGGTTGTGTCTCAACTCAAAATCGAGGATAGGGACGACCCCAGGAATATTCAGATCAACAAATTTCTCAAGCGCGCGGATTTCACGTCGGAATCGCTCTTGATCCTCACCATGGCCAGTGACGTATTTCAATGCCAGCATCGCTTCGTTTTCCAGGCTCTGGACCTTCAAAACGGTGCCGAACCCACCTCGGCCCGCCTCATCGATGACCTTGTATAATTCGTTGATGATCATCCCGGGTGAGAACAGAAGATTGGGCATGCAGTTCTCCAAAAATCTGGGCTTTTATGAGGCTGCTGGATGGCCCAGATATCTTCCATCTTAAACCTGCCCTCGACATTTGTCTACCCCACCCGACACCCCGAATCGGACTCGGGTTCGGCGGGATGGCCGGGGTTCGCAGGTGAACCCGGCTCCAACCTGTCACTCCTTGAGCCGTCCGGGGTTCGCAGACGAACCCCGGCCACCGGTCTACCGGTCACAGACCCGATTATGATCACGGGGTCGGCGGAACCCTGCTGCTGGGTTCGGCCCGGGGTGGCCGGGGCGGGGGATTCTTGCGAGAATGGGGCAGGGGATGGCGGCTCCTCCGGGGGGACCTGGGCTCATGACCGATCGGGCCGATCCGGGGGGCGGGTTCACGGTCCTCGACGGCGTGGCGCTGGTGACGGGCGCCGCGGTGGCGTCGGTCCACCTCCGGTCGGCGGTGAATGGGTTCGATGACCTGATGGACTTCGCCTGGGCGAGTGCCCTGTTCACCTGGCTCTCGCTGACGGCGGCGGGGCCGTTCGTGTTCCTGGTCCGTCGGTTCTTCACCCGGCCGGCGGGCTATCCCCGGCTGGGGGATCGGCTCTGGGCGCTCTCGGGATTCCCCTGGCTGATCGCCGCGGCGGTGAAGACGGGCGAGCCGGCGTCGGAGGGACTGGCCGGACGGGTCGACCCGGCCTATGTCGGCTGCCTGGGGATCGGCCTGACGGTCGTCGCCCTGGTGGCCGTGCCGGTCCTGGCGTCCCGGTTTCTCGTGGGCGACCCGTCCCGGCCGAGGGTCCCGGAGCCGACTCCCTGGACCCACCGGTTTGGCCTGGCCCTCACGGTGGCCTGGCCGCTCCAGTGCGGCATGGGCCTGGTCGTGATGGGTTGACGCCGGACCGGAGGGCCTGCGACGATGGCGACGACCGGACCGACGCGGACTCGCGGCCTCCGGATCCACGACCTGGTCGGCCTGGTGGTGGGGTACGGGATGGCGGCGCTCCTGGCCAAAACCTTCTGGCCGAGGTCGCTGCCGCTGTCCGGGATCCCGGCCATCGCCCTGGGCCTGGAGTTCCTCTGGCTCGGACTGGCGATGAGCGGCCCGATCCTGCTCCTGCTCGACCGTCGGGGCGCCCCCGACCCGGCCGGATCGCCGCGCCGACCGACTCGACCGGGCCGGCTGATCTCGGAGCAGAAGGCGGTCGACGTCCCGGTCGGCCGGGCGATGGCCTCGTCAACCGACCCGGGGCCGCCCCGGTACACCCGGGCCGAGCTGGCCTGGATGGTGATCGGCGGCTACTGGATCGGCCTGACGATCTTCGTCGTCCCGGCGCTCTCGATCGATACCCCGTGGGCCCTGGTCGGGCTCCTCCAGGTGGTGGCGGCCGTCGGGCTCTGGCTGGTGGTCCCGGTGCGACCTGGCCCCGAGCCTTCCGGCCGATCCTGGACCGACTCGGCGGCCCGATCGCTCCTGATGACCTGGCCGATCGCCTGGGTCACCCTGATCCTCTTGACCCGGAGCCTCTGATGACCGGACCGACCGAGGCCCCTCGCGGGACCGTCTATTTCATCGGGGCCGGGCCGGGCGACCCCGACCTGATCACGGTCAAGGGCCGGGCCCTGATCGAGCGATGCCCGGTCTGCCTGTTCGCCGGCTCGCTGGTCCCCCGGGCGGTCGTCGCGTTCGCCCCGCCGGGCGCGCTGGTCCGGAACTCGGCCAGCATGGACCTGGACCAGATCGTCGGGCTGATGGCCGGGGCGTCGGCCGAGGGGAAGGACGTCGCCCGGGTCCACTCGGGCGACCCGAGCCTCTACGGGGCGATCGCCGAGCAGATCAGGCGACTCGACGCGCTGGGCGTCCCCTCCGAGGTGATCCCCGGGGTCAGCTCGTACCAGGCCGCCGCCGCCGCGTTGAAGATCGAGCTGACCCCCGCCGGGAGGAATCAGTCGGTGATCCTGACCCGGGCGCCCGGGAACACCGGCCTGCCCGGCAACGAGGATCTCGCCGCCTTCGCCGCCCATCGGGCCGGGCTCTGCCTGTTCCTGTCCGCGGCGCAGGTCCCGGCGGTGGTCGGGGCGTTGGAGCCCCATTACGGCCCCGATGCCCCCGTGGTCGTCGCCCACCGGGTGAGCTGGCCCGACCAGCAGCTCCACCGATGCACCCTCGGCGACCTGGAGAAGACCATCGCCGAGCACGATATCACCCGGACCACCCTGATCCTCGTCGGCCCGATGCTGGAAGACGCGGAGCCGTCCGAGAGCCACCTCTACAACGCCTCCTATTCCCACCTGTTCCGCAAGGCCCGGGATTGAGCGGGGAGATGCCCATCATGGCCAACGGTTTCCGGGTCGCCCGAATATTCCATTTCCGATGGTTCCTGATTGCCGTGGCGGTCGCCTCGCTGACGACCTGGTGGCTCATGGACCAGCCCAGGCGTCGCGACAAGGCCATCCTGTCGGCCGCGAAGGTCGGCGGCGTCGTCCAGCTCGACGACGCCCACCGACCCGATCGGCCGCCCTCGACCGCCGATAAGATCGGGTCGCCGGGCTGGCTCATGGAGCGGCTGAGCCGGGGGTTGGCGCACGACGTCACCGTGGTCAACCTCGACGGGCTGCCGATCTCCGACGCCGACCTGGCGGGCTTCGACGGCGTCCGGAGCCTCCGGAGGCTCTACCTCAACGGGACTCCCATAACCGACCGGGGGATGACGCACCTCGGGAGCATGACCGGCCTCGAGATCCTCGAACTGCGCGAGACGAAGATCAGCGATGCGGGGCTCTCGGACCTGGCCAGGCTGCCGCGCCTCCGCTCGCTCAACCTCTACGAGACCCGGATCACCGATGCCGGCCTGGCCGACCTCGCCCGATCGGGGGGACTCGTGGAGCTGGGCCTGGGGCACACCGCCGTCGGCGATCCGGGCCTGGTCCACCTGGCCCGCCTCGAGGGGATGAAGACGCTCCGGCTCGCGCGGACCCGCGTGACCGATGCGGGGCTGGTCTCGCTGTCCGGCATGAAGAAGCTCGAATACCTCGACCTCGCCCGGACCGCGGTGACGGACGAGGGCCTGGAATCCCTGTCGGCTCTCACCGAGTTGAAGTGGCTGTTCGTGGACGGGACCGGAGTCACGGAGGCCGGAAAGGCCCGGCTCCGGCGGGCCCTTCCCGCCGTCCGGGTCTTCCGATAAACCCGAAGGCCGATTCCAGGCCCGGGCTCGATGCCCAGGTCGGGGACGTTCGAACCGCATTCAAGGAGGAAGATCATGAAGGCGGTCCGATTCCGGATGGACAGGATGATGATCTGGGTGGCCATCATCGCGGCCAACCTCGCCGTGCTCAGGGCCCTCTATTCGACCCGGAATATCCCCGTCCTGATCGGCGGGACGATCGTCTGGCTCACGCTCCAGTGGGCCACGTTCCGGGCCATCCGGACGAGCGGCCGGAGCCGGGCTTTCTGGCTCGGTTTCCTGGGCGGGGGGGTGGTCGGCTCGTTGATGCTCGCCGGGGGGATGGCATTCCCGGTGTCGCTCCTGGGGCGTGCCTTGGTGCCTTACTGGGAGATTTCTTTCGAGATAATCGAGCGGTCGGAGCCCTGGTTCGACCGGACGATCGGCCCCGTTGCGTCCGAACTGGTCGCGGTCTTGCTCCTGGGCCTGGCCGCGATCCTGCCGGTCGTGGTCGCCGCCGGCGCCGGCGGCGCGGCGTCCCGACTGCTCTCGGGTCGCCGGAATCCCCGATCCGGAGCCGGGATTGCCCATCCATGCCCATCCCCGCGCTGATCATCGCCGGGACCCATTCGGGCTCGGGCAAGACGACGGTCGCCCTGGCGGTCATGGCGGGCCTGGCCCGCCGGGGGCTCCGGGTCCAGGGTTTCAAGGTCGGGCCCGACTTCATCGACCCGGGCCATCACGCCGCGATCACCGGGCGGCCGGGCCGGAACCTGGACACCTGGCTGCTCGATCCGGATGAGCTGGCCGATTCGTACCGCCGCGGGGCGATCGGGGCCGACGTCGCGGTGATCGAGGGGGCGATGGGGCTGTTCGACGGCCGGGGCGCGCTCGACGAGTCGGGCTCGACCGCCGACCTCGCCCGGGCGCTGGGCGTCCCGGTGGTCCTGGTCGTCGACGCCCGGGGGATGGCCCGGTCGATCGCGGCGATGGTCCGGGGCTATGCGGGGTTCGACCCCCGGGTCCGGGTGGCCGGCGTGATCGCCGGGCGGGTGGGAGGACGTCGCCACCACGACGTCTACCTCGCCCCGGCGCTCCGCCAGTCGTGCCCGGACGTCGAGCCCCTCGGGTTCCTCCCCCGGTCGGACGCCCTGGCGATCCCGTCGAGGCACCTGGGACTCCGGACGGCCGACGAGTCGCCGACCGGCCCGGCCTTCGCCGACGCCCTGGCCGACGCCGCCGGGGCGACGCTCGACCTCGACCGGCTCCTCGCCCTGGCCCGGATCCCCGACCTGCCCGGGCCCCGCGATTTGCCGATCGCCGGGCCGGCCCGGACGGTCCGGGTCGCCCTGGCCCGCGACCCCGCGTTCTGCTTCACCTATGAGGACAACCTCGACCGGATCCGCGAGGCGGGCGGCGAGGTCGTCGGGTTCTCGCCGATGGAGGACCGGGCGCTCCCGGCGGGGGCCGAGGTCCTCTATCTGGGCGGGGGCTACCCCGAGTTGCACGCCGGGAAGCTCGCGGCAAACGACGCGATCCGGTCCGAGATCCGCCGATTCCACGCCGAAGGCGGGACGATCCTCGCCGAGTGCGGCGGCCTGATGGCCTGCTGCCGGGAGCTGGTCGACGGCGCGGGCCGGGCCTGGCCGATGTGGGACCTGATCCCGGCCCGGGTCGCGATGCGCCCGAGGTTCGCGGCGCTGGGCTACGTGACCATGATCGCCGACCGACCGACCCCGCTCGGCCCCGCCGGGACGGCCGTCCGAGGCCACGAGTTCCACTACTCGGACCTGGAGCCGCTGGCCCCCCTGGATTACGCGACCCGGCTCCATCGCCCCGATCGGGCGCCGAAACCCGACGGGATCCGGGTCGGCGGCCTGCTCGCCGGCTACGCGCACCTCCACTTCGGGTCGAATCCCGACGCGGCCCGCCACCTCCTGGGACCGGCCCGTTGACCGCCCGGTGTCCATCAATCCGGGTCGACCGGCCTCGTGACCTTGGATAAGATGCCCGGACTCGGTTCGATTGGCGGGGGCGGCAAGGAGGCCGGACGATGGGCGTCGGGAAGCATCGGGCCGCGGCGATCTCGGCCCTGGCGACGGGCGTCATCGTGCTCGTCGCCTGGGGCCATTCGATGGGCCAGGAACCGGACGAGATCCGGGCCGCCCGCGATCAGCTCCGGGGCGAATGGGTCGCGACCCGGATCCGGGCCGGCGAGGATCGCCTGGCCGAAGGGCCGGCGGTCTCGTCGTGCCGGGTGGAGTTCGACGGCAAGGCCGTCGCCTTCCGGGGGATGATCGAGGGCGTCGACGCGAGGGGGGCCTTCCTGATCGACCCGGCGTCCCGGCCCCGCCGGATCGACCTGAAGATGGACCGAGGCTGGGTCGTCGGCATCTACGAGCTGGAGGGCGACACGCTCACCCTCTGCATCACGCCGATCGCCCTCCCCGAACGGCTGGGCGTCCCGGGCCGCGACCGGCCGGCGCGGATCCGGCCGGCCGAGGGCCATCACATCTACGAGTTTCGCCGGGCGGGGCCCGGCGGGTGACCTCGGACCGCCCGTGAGGTCGTCCGGGCGTCGGCGTCATTCGGCGGGGTCGGCGTGATCGGCGTGGTCGGCCTCGCGGTTCTGCTCGTCGGACGGGTACTTCTCGGGATGGTAGCCCGCCTGGACGCGGAGCTGGGCCATCCCCTGGGCGAAGACCCGGCGCATGACCTCGGTCTGGGTCTCGGGCCAGTAGGTGGACAGGGTCCCGCCCGGCCCCATCAGGGCGGTATAGGTGACCGGGTCGCGGCCTTCCAGCGTCATCGCGTAGTAGGTCGATTGCGAGAGGTCGGGCTGGACGTCCACCTCGCCGGCCTTGAGGGCGAAGAGGGCGTCGATCAGGGCCTGGCCCGCGTCGGGGACCTGGGGGAGATCGGTCGCCCGGGCCGGCCCGCGTTGGAACGAGAACTGGCCGTTGGTCTGCGACGGGACCGGCATCCCGGGCTTGAGCCGGGTCTCGCCCTCGACGGAGATGACCGGCCGGCCGTCGACGGTCGATTCCTTGATCCGGCCCCCGGCCGCCTTGACCTTCGCGGCGAAATCGTCGGCGGCCTTCCTGGCCAGGGGGCGGGCCCTGGCGACCTTCCAGGCGTCGACGACCTGGCCCCGGGCCTCGGCGATCGAGGGGACGTGGGCGGGGGAGTCGGCGGTCCGCCGGACCAGGTAGCGGTCGCCTGTCGGGTCGCTCAGCTCGATCCCGTCGTAGAGCGCGATCTTGGGATCGAAGACCGCGGCGGCGAACTTCCGCGCGTCGGTCGACTTGCTCGATCCATATCGGGCCCGGGAGATCTCGCCGTAGTGCTCGGCCCGCCCGCGGTCCATCAGGGGCGTGATCTCGTGCGACATGCCGTACTTGCGGGCGACGTCGCCCAGGTCTTCGGGCCGGGGGAGCACCAGGTCGTCGGCCTTGAACCCTTCCTTGCGGGCGTAGGCGATGTCATCCTCGATCTTGTGATACTTCTCCGAGAAGGGGTCGATGGCCGTGTCGAGGATCGCGGCGAAGATCTCCTGGGCCCGGTCGTTGGCCTTGTCGCGGGCCAGGAACTCGGCCATCTCGCCGCGGACCTCGGCGAACGGGACGAACCGGGGCGGGGTGAGCTCGGGTGCGCCCAGGAAGAGGTCGACGGGCAACTCGCGGTCGAGCGAATAGTCCTTCTTCCGGGTCTCGTAATAGGACGTGAGCTCGTCCTCGGGGAGTTTGGTCTTGAACTCGGCGATCAGCTTGTTGGTGTCGAGCGTGAGGATCTCGGCCCGGACCTGGCGCGGGACCTTGAAGCCGGGCGTCGGGCTGGCGGGATCGGGCAGGACGTCCCGGTATCGCTCGAAGAGGGCCCGGATCTCGCCCTCGGTCGGCCCGCCGACCTTGTCGACGAACGATTGGACGGGGAACGAGGCCACCTTGAACGCGTTCCGCTCGGTCTGATCGCGGAAGTTGCGGAACACGTCGAGCGGGGTGACGACCGGCAGCGCGACCCCCTCCATGGCGATCCGGATCCGGACCTGGCCGGCGATGTCGTAGAGGATCTGCTCGCCGTCGACCTTGTTGTCGAACTGGGCCATGAACGACTCGAAGATCGCCGGGGTCAGCGCGTTGTCGGTCATCTTGTCGAGCCACTTGTTGGCGAAGTCGGTCGAGTCGGGGATGTTGAGCCGGTCGGCCTGGTGCTTGAGGATCAGCGCGTCGATCAGGTCGGCCCGGCCGATCCCGCCGAAGAAGTTGGGGTTGCCGGACGGGATCGCCATGAAGCGATTGGCCCGCATCCGCTGTTCCCGGATGGTCTGGATGTCGGACAGGTGGATCTTCTTGCCGTAGAGCTCGGCGACCTCCAGGTCGCGGTCCGACATCCCCCCGCTGTTGATCCATCGGGGGAGGGTGTCCGACAGGACGAACCCGACCATGGCCAGGATCGCGAAGACGGCGAGCAACTTCCGCTGGTGTTGTCGAAAGACCGCGAACGGCATGGTGTTCCTCGACCTGGGAGGCCTGCTCGGCCGGCGGGGCCCGGGGCGGTCCCCCTTGACACGCCCCGGTACGCTGGCTATTTGAAGGGCGCGGGCTTCCCAACGCCGCCCCAAACCGTAGTGTAGCAAGAAACCGATCCGGAACAACCGCAAACGGGATCGCCCGCCCGCGCCGATGGCCCCGACCGACCGACCCCGGTCGTCGACCGAAGCGGCGTGCCCGGAGAAGGATAGGAAGACACCGTGGCCCGAAAGTCCTCGAAGACCGAGACCCCCGAGACGTCGCCCGAGTCGCCCACGGCCCCCGGGCCCAAGAAGCGGGCCGCCCCCAAGAAGGAGCCGGCCGCCGCCAAATCGGCCCGGCCCCGGCCGGCCCGGGCCGCGGGGGCGGCGGGGCCCCCCGGAGGATCCGGGGGCCGGAGCCTGGTCATCGTCGAGAGCCCCAAGAAGGCCCGGTCGATCAACAAGTTCCTCGGCCCCGGCTTCGTCGTGAAGGCGAGCATGGGCCACGTCCGCGACCTCCCCAAGAAGAAGCTGGGGCTGGACGTCCTCCGGAGCTACGCCCCGTCGTATGAGATCATGCCCGCCAAGAAGGACACGATCGCCGAGCTGAAGCGCGAGGCGGCCAAGGCCGACACGGTCTACCTGGCCACCGACCCCGACCGCGAGGGCGAGGCGATCGCCTGGCACCTCCAGGAGGCCCTCGACCTCCCCGACGAGCGGGTCCGCCGGGTCCTCTTCTTCGAGATCACCGAGAAGGCCGTCAAGGAGGCCTTCAACCATGTCGGCCCGATCGACATGGACAAGGTCAACGCCCAGCAGGCCCGACGGTTCCTCGACCGGTTCGTCGGCTACGAGCTGTCCCCCCTCCTCTGGAAGAAGGTGGCCCGCCACCTCAGCGCCGGCCGGGTCCAGTCGGTCGCCGTCCGCCTGATCGCCGACCGCGAGAAGGAGATCCGGGCGTTCGTCTCGGAGGAATACTGGCGGATCGCCGCGACCGTCGCCCCGGCCGGGTCGACCGCCGAGCCGGACCGGTTCGTCGCCGAGCTGGCGACCTGGAAGGGGGAGAAGTTCGCCGCCGGAGACGAGGCGCAGGCCACCGCGGCCCGCGACGCCCTGGCCTCGGCCTCCTACAAGGTGGGCCAGGTCGAGGAGGTCGAGAAGCTCGACCGGGCCGACGCCCCGTTCAAGACCAGCACCCTCCAGCAGCAGGCGGCGATCCGGCTCCGGTTCTCCGGCAAGCGGACGATGAAGGTGGCCCAGGAGCTCTACGAGGGGATCGACGTCGGCGGCGACGGCCCGTCGGGGCTCATCACCTATATGAGGACCGACAGCCTCCGGGTCTCCGACGACGCGGTCAAGGAGGTCCGTGACCGGATCCTGGCCGAGCACGGCGAACGCTATCTCCCCGCCAAGCCCAACAAGTTCGCCGCCGGCAAGCAGGCGCAGGAGGCCCACGAGGCGATCCGGCCGACCGACCTGGCCCTCTCCCCCGAGGCGATCCGGGGCAAGCTGTCGATCGACCAGTACAAGCTCTACGCGCTGATCTATCGCCGGTTCGTCGCCAGCCAGATGACGCCCGCCGTGTTCGCGGTGACCAACGTCTCGGTCGAGGCCGGCGAGGGCGTCTTCAAGGCCCAGGGCAAGATCCTCAAGTTCGACGGCCATCGGCGGGTCCTCACGCCGGGGGGCAAGCAGGAGGATGCGCTCCTCCCCCCGCTCGCCGCCGGCCGGGCCCTCGACCTCCACGACCTGGCCTCCACCCAGCACTTCACCCAGCCGCCCCCCCGATACAGCGAGGCCGCGCTGATCAAGGCGCTGGAGAAGGAGAACATCGGCCGGCCGAGCACCTACGCCCCGATCATCCAGAGGATCCAGGAGGTCCTCTACGTCGAGCAGAAGGAGCGGCGGTTCTACGCCACCGACCTGGGGATGCTGGTCACCGACCTCCTGGTCGAGCACTTCCCCAAGATCATGGACTTCAAGTTCACCGCCCACATGGAGGACGAGCTCGACGAGGTGGCCACGGCCAAGGTCGACATGGTCAAGGTCCTCGACGAGTTCTACCACCCGTTCCAGGAGGCGCTCCGCCGGGCCGAGACCAAGATGGAGCGGGTCTCGGTCCCCTCCTCGGAAATCTGCAACGAGTGCGGCGCCCCGATGGTGGTGAAGTTCAGCAAGACCGGCCAGTTCCTCGGCTGCTCGAAATATCCCGAGTGCAAGGCGACCCGGCCGATGGACGGGTCGGCCCGGCCGGCGGCGGTCGAGACCGAGCACAAGTGCCCCAAGTGCGGCAAGTCGCTGATGCTCCGCGAGAGCAAGCGCGGGCCGTTCCTGTCGTGCTCGGGCTATCCCGGGTGCAAGGAGACGTTCAACCTCGACCCGGTCACGAACCTCCCGGTCCCCTCGGTGGTCGAGACCGACCACGTCTGCGAGAAGTGCGGCAAGCCGATGGCCCTGCGCCAGGGGTCGCGCGGGTCGTTCCTGGGCTGCACCGGCTACCCGAAGTGCCGGAACACCATGCCGGTCGACGACTCGGGCAAGCCGGTCGTCCCGGTGAAGGTCGACGTCAAGTGCGAGAAGTGCGGCGGCCCGATGGGCGTGAAGCAGGGTCGTCGGGGGGCCTTCCTCGGCTGCCTGAACTACCCCAAGTGCCGGAGCACCGCCCCCATCCCCGACGAGATGAAGGAGCAGCTCGGCGAGGCCGCGACCGCCGCGCCGGCCTCGGCCGGGCCCGACCTCAAGACTATCCTGCCCGACGAGGTCTGCGACAATTGCGGCGGCCCGATGACCGTCCGCCGGGGCCGCCGGGGCTTCTTCCTGGGCTGCGCCAAATATCCCAAGTGCAAGGGGACCAAGGAGCCCGGCGAGGCGACCCTGGAGAAGATCGCCGCCGTCACCGGCGGCTGATCGGATCCGCCGGCGTCGGGCACGTCGATCGGGGCGGGGCGCATCATTTGCACCCCGTCCCTCCGCCGCGAGGCGTCGGGCGGGATCTCCGTCCCACGCGACCCGCCCGGTTCGAGAGAGGTTATCCATGCGCCAGCCCAACATCTCCGTCTACGGCTCGCGGACCTGCCCGGACACCAACCGGGCGACGAAATTCCTCGACGAGCAGGGGATCCCCTATGAATTCAAGGACGTCGACGAGTCGCCCGAGTTCAACGAATACATCGCCGGCCTGAATCACGGCAAGCGGGTCATGCCCACGATCCAGGTCGAGAACGACTTCCTCATCAACCCCGACCCCAAAAAGCTCGCCGAGGCCGTCAAGGCCGCCTCGGCCTCCTGACCGATCGGAGGTCGTGATGGCCGACGAGACGCTCCGGGAGCGGCAGGCGCCGATCAAGGCGCGATATCGCGACGACCCGGCCGCCGCCCGGTTCACCCTCCGGGCCGAGGGGACGCTGGACGGCGAGGGGCTGACGTGCAAGGTCGCCACCGGCAAGGGCCCGGCCGAAGCGGGCCTGCACCCGGCGACCGGCGGCGACGGTTTGTCCCTCTGCTCGGGTGACATGCTCCTGGAGGCCCTCGTCGCCTGCGCCGGAGTGACCCTTCGCGCCGTCGCGTCGGCCCTGGAGATCCCGATCCGAGGCGGGACGGTCCGGGCCGAGGGCGACCTCGACTTCCGGGGGACGCTTGCCGTGAGCAAGGAAGCCCCCGTGGGCTTCCGCGACGTCCGGCTCCACTTCCAGATCGATTCGGACGCGACCGAGGAGCAGATGGCGACGCTCTTGAAGCTCACCGAACGCTATTGCGTGATCTACCAGACGTTGAGGACCCCGCCGGCCCTGAGCGCCGCAATCGGGGCGGACGATCGGACATGATCGGAACATGGGCGAGCTTCGGCCCTTCGGACGGGTGGAGTCACGATGAAGGTGGCTCCCTCCCCGCCTGCGTCTCCACCCCGATCTTCCCCTTGTGCTCCTCGACGATGTGAGAGGAGATCCGGAGACCGAGGCCGGTCCCGACCCCCTGGGGCTTGGTGGTGAAGAACGGGTCGAAGCAGGGTCATTCAAAAATCGGGACTCCGGGCCACGTCCCCCCAACCCTCCCCCACAAAGGGGGGAGGGAGACAGGGCGACGCACGCCTCCAGTCCGGCCGCACGGGCGTCACCCCAACCCTCCCCCACAAGGCATTGGTATCTACACAACGCAAAACCTACTGAGGGATAACGATTTACGGAGGGGGATCGGCAGAGGTTTCCCGTCCACTATCTTGGTCGCGTCCCGCGAAAATA
>JAABUK010007779.1_pt1 | contig 15331 bp, 15 predicted proteins | sample 5559141 | NCBI WGS metagenome assembly JAABUK01 (sample SAMN10711869, study PRJNA513367) | rock metagenome | isolation source: Antarctica rocks | place: Antarctica: Victoria Land, Pudding Butte nord | collected 2016-01-03
AAGGGAGGTGGGTGGGTTGAGATGGGATGCGATGGGATATGATAAGGGGTGGAAAGACGAGGGTTGAGCAGAGATGGGGGGAGTGAGACTGGGGGAGTGAGACTGGGGGAGCGCTTCCTTATTATTCGCTCAGCGAATAGCATCGTATGGATAGTGTTATGCATGAACAGCCGCTCTTTCATCCGCATAGACACATTATGAGATGGCATTGTTGGAGTCAGACTGACTATACTTCAAGTCCGCGCACCATGGTCCAGTCCACTTTCTGATGTCAGATCAAAGACTCTACTCGCCCAAGAAAGAAGAGGCCTTCGGGCGCACCCAATGAGCTCGTTCGATTCCATTTGGCATATGATCCCAAAGTCAAAAGGGTGCAGTGGCTGGTTGGGAGGGGAGGACGTAGATTTTACCGTCCGAAACGCATGCGCGCACACATACACCTACCTACTCACTCGCACACCGACAAACACAAGACGAGGCCTGGATGCCTGAAAATCACAAGAGGGAAGACAAAGTGACTAGGGGTGGAGCGGACGAACTTCGATCTCAGTAAGTAGTCTGGCTTAAAAGACAAATCAAAATGCCCTGTTCCATTCCCACCGATCCTTGCAATTCTCTCACGTTGTTGAATGCTTTTTTCTAGTCCACCCTATTGAAGCCGAAACGCCGATGTTAAGATCGAGGCGTTGTGTCCTCTCGTTTCGGGTATCTTGATTGTTGAATCATGCTGTTGAAACCTTTTCCGCATCACATCACCACTTCATGGCAGAATCAGGTTGACTGATTGGACACGAAATGCAGCCCTTAATACTTTGACCGGAAGTACTTGGCAGCATCCACCATGTTGGTGAGAGCAGCCTTGGTCTCACTCCACTGCCTTGTCTTCAGTCCACAGTCGGGATCAATCCATAGCTGGTCTGGCTTAAGATATTGCAGCATCTCCTGGATCCTGTCCTTGAACTCCTGCTCACTGGGAACACGAGGCGAATGGATATCGTAGACACCTGGTCCGATGTGACGTGGGTATGCCTCGTCAACGAAGACCTTCAGCAGCTTAGCGTCAGACTTGCTGTTCTCGATTGACAAGACATCAGCATCCAAAGCGGCGATGGCGTAGAAGAAGTCCTGGAACTCAGAATAGCAGAAGTGGCTGTGAATTTGAGTTCCATCTTCAACGCCGGCAGTGGACAGACGGAAGGAGTTGACGGCCCACTGCAGATACCTCTCCCGCTCCTTTCCAGCACGCAGGGGAAGACCTTCGCGCAATGCAGGCTCATCAACCTGGATGACGTAGATGCCGGCAGCTTCGAGATCAATGACTTCGTCTCGAAGAGCAAGAGCCAGCTGCTGGGCTTGCACAGACTGGTGAACATCATCACGGGGGAAAGACCATCTAAGGCAAGTGATGGGACCAGTAAGCATTCCCTTCATAGGTTTCTTGGAGATCGAGGCGGCATATTTTGATTCCTTGACCGTCATAGCAGCTGGACGAGAGATATCGCCAACGACGATAGGTGGACGAACGCAGCGCGAGCCGTATGATTGGACCCAGGCATGTGTAGTAAACTCATAACCCTTGAGACGTTCGCCGAAGTATTGGACCATGTCGTTCCGCTCGGGCTCGCCATGAACTAAAACGTCGAGATCTAGCTCTTCTTGGATCTTGACGACACCTTGAATCTCTTTCTCGATGAACTTCTCGTATTCTTCCGGAGTGATTTCGCCCTTGGTGAATTTGTTGCGTTGGATCCGAATCTCTTTCGTCTGGGGGAAGGAGCCGATTGTGGTGGTAGGGAATATGGGAAGCCTGAGCCTTTCCTGTTGCTGTTTGATACGGGTCGTGAAAGGTGATGCCCGGTTGTGCATGGCTTCTGTGACCTTGGCTTGGCGATCTTTGACCTTGGGATCGTTTGTGCGGGCAGACGAGGCACGAGCTTGCATGGATTTTGCATTGGCCTCTAGAGCTGGTCGAACTGCCGCAGGGCCTTCGTTAACGGCTTTGGCGATGGTGACAAGCTCCTCGGCCTTCTCGACAGCGAAGCTGAACCAGTCTTTGACCTCAGGGTCAAGTTTCTTCTCACTTGCAAGGGTATGCGGAGTGTGGAGAAGTGAGCTTGAGGTAGCAACTATGATCCGATCTTTGCCCAACTTCTGAACGATGGTCTCAACCGTCTCAATGGCACGTTTGAGATTTGTCTTCCAGATGTTTCGCCCATCAACAATGCCAGCAGAGAGCGTCTGGTCAGCGCCAAGAGCGCCAAGAACAGTTTCTAGCTGCTCTGGATTGCGAACAAGGTCAACATGGATGGCATAAAGTCCCTTCAACGATTCCAATACACCAATGTTGTGGACGATGTCGCCAAAGTAGGTGGCAAGGACGATCTTGGGAGCTTTGTTGCCAAGGGCACCGATCCTCTCGTACGCGGGCTTGAACGCATTCTTGATCTTTGTGGGCAAATCGAAGACAAGTACTGGTTCGTCAATTTGGACGGATTCAGCACCTGCATCTTTGAGCTGCGTCAAAACGTCTTCGTAAAGAGGTAACAAGTTGTCGAGCAAGCTGATGGGATCGACAGTTTGGCCTCGGTCCGCCTTGGCAAGTGCAAGGAATGAAACAGGACCAAGGAGCACAGGGCGAGTCATGATGCCGGCATCTTTTGCCTCTTTGAATTCGATGACAGGCTTAGCGGCACCAGAGAGCTTGAAGGTTTGGTGGTCTTGGAGGGTTGGCTTGACGTAGTGATAATTGGAATCGAACCACTTCACCATTTCCTTGGAAGAGATCAGCTCGATGGACTTCTAGCTATGTAGGATTTCTGATTACCAATGCAGGAACATCCACAGCAGCCTCGCCATCTTTTGCTGGTCTTTGTAGACCTCTTCCCATTGCAAAGTATTCGTCGAGGTCTGACAGGTTGTATTTGGAATACCTTGGGGGAATGGCCTTGACACATTGTCAGCAGAAGGTTCTTTCTACAGAATAACAGGAAACCCACTCCGAAGAGATGGATGTGGTCCAAGACCTGGTCGTAGAAGGCAAAGTCATTGCTGGGAATGATGTCGACACCAGCCTTTTTCTGAAGCTGCCAATGTTCAAGACGCAATCTTTTGCCCTCGCTGAGCAGCTCATCCTTTGGAATCTTTCCTGCCCAGAATCCTTCTGTTGCTTTCTTGAGATCACGATTCACACCCATGCGCGGAAAACCGAGAATTGATCTAAGACAGCGGGTCAGTAACAATTGACCGTTGATCAGGATTCAGCCAACATACGATTGAACCATCTTGAAATGTGCCCGCAAGGCGACGACCGGAACAAGCTTGAGTATGACTTTAAGGTGGAGTGGAGCGTCTTGAGAGGTATGAGGGTAAGAGAAGGTACAGTGAGGAAACAAGAGAGTTGCTTAGTTGCGGTGTAGGACACAACTACTATTAGTTAGTTGGTACTGTTCAAACGAAATTTCTCGCGGTGGGATGATGGATTGATTTGCATGAGGGGCACTTCACTTCCTAAGCCCACACCGGGCTTTGCTTGGCACTGTGATTTCTCCACAGTACAGACGTTGCGACAGCCTCCCCTTCCCCCTTGCACCATCTATTTGTCTATCCTGGACTTCGCAACTTCATTCACCGTCCGCTTAGCCTTGACGCAGCTCTCTTGGTCAAAGAATCAGCCTACGAAGAGAGTCTAGAGAGCCCACAGCAGCATGAGTGCATCGCCAATGTCGTGCCAAGACTCTCCCCTTTTCGTGACACACGTCGCCCTCTCCTGCTCCGGCCGCTGATACATCGCCTTCTTTGTGGCACAACGATCTCCTTGCCTAGACCAACCTTTGCATCAGTCTGAGACGGTCATGGCTAGAGCTCGAAAGAGCAGAGAGACGGTGGACATTGACTTCACCCTAAAGAGAGTCTTTGGGAAGACGTCTTTCAGGTTCGACGCCGGCGTTGGTTGATCGTCCGAAGCTGATCACTAAACAAAGACCTCTGCAGCGGGAAGTAATTTCCGCAACGATCGAAGGTCATGATGTCTTTCTCCAAGCAGCCACATCTTTTGGGAAGAGCTTATGCTTCCAGTTGCCCGCGGTCATTGGCTGTGGCAGTACGCTGTGGATCATCCCTTTGAAAGGACAGTTCTGAGGGCCGTACAGTCACCGTTGTCGTTTCGCCCCTCTTGGCATTAATGGTGAGCCAGCCATTGACTCCTTTCTGCGACCTTTCTCCAAGACTGATATATAGACAAACCAAATCAATGCCGCCCGAGCCCGTGGTATCCCAACCGAAACAATTTCTTCGACTACTACCTATGCTGAACGCAAGCGCATCGAAACCGATTTGAAGTGCGGGCACCCATACACACGCCTCATCTACGTCACACCAGAGCTCTGCGCGACTCAAAACTTCCGCAAACTGCTTACGACCATTCACCACCAGGGCCAGCTGACCCGCATCGCAATTGATGAAGCACACTGCATCTCAGAATGGGGTCACGACTTTCGTCCAGCCTACAAAGAACTCCGCTGGTTAAAGCAGACCCTGGTCCTCCCCAGTGTACCGGTGATTGCGCTCACAGCCACAGCAACCCCTCGTGTCAGAGAAGACATCGTCAACTCCCTCGGCCTTGATCCCCACCCAAGCTCAGCGGGCGGCACAACAAAATTCTTCTCCACCACCACGGCCCGTCCAAACCTACACTACGAAGTCCGCTACTTCTCGGAATCCTCTCCCCAACACTCCAGTGGCGACGATCTCTTCCCCAACCTCCTCACCTGGCTCATCGAAATCTCCAACCGCCGCTCCGCCCGCCTATCCTGGCTCCACAGAACCAGCCCCGCCAACATCGTTGACTCGGACCTCTACCCCATAAGCGGCATAATCTACGCCCCCTTCCGCACCACCACCGAAACCCTCTCCACCCGCCTAAGCACCAACTCCATAACCGCCTCCGCCTACCACGCCGGCCTGGACCCTCTCCTCCGCCAAACCGTCCAACAAACCTTCCTGCACCCCACCAAACCCACCCTCACAACCGCCCAAAGCCTCGCCGGAGCATTCAACATAATCGTCGCCACCACCGCCTTCGGCATGGGCATCGACGCCCCCTCCGTCCGCTTCGTCGTCCACTACGGCATCCCCCGCGGCTTCGAGGCCTTCGTCCAGGAATCCGGACGTGCGGGCCGCGACGGAAAGGCGGCGAGCTGCGTCGTGTTCTATACAAGAGAGGAGAGGGATAGGGTGCTCTATCGCGTCAGCCTGGATGCTAACCGCGAGGTCAACAAGAAGAAGAATGACCATAAGGGTGGGGGTCGTGCTCAGGCAGAGGCGAGAATGCAGAGTCTAAAACAGGTGATTGAGTACTGTGAGTCGACGAGTAGGTGTAGGCATGAATTGATCTCGGAATATTTTGCTGGTGGTGGGGCTGAGGCAAAGGTGGCAGAGACGAAGTGCGACTACGCGTGTGATTACTGTAAGGAAGGGGCGCAGAAGTTGCGGAGGAGGATGGAGAAGGGGTTGGCGGATGAGGAGGCGGCGTTTGAATTCAGTCAGCGGGAGAGAGGAGATGGGAATGGGTGGGAGGGGTATGAGGATCTTTGAGCTTGATGGGGACGGGACTGCTTGATGCTTTGGGAAAGGCTTCTTGCTATGAATACACGGTGATGACGGCACTCTCGGGTAAACGGAAACGAGGAGCTGAGGATGTGCGTTGCTATGGAATCTGGACTTTTGGCCAATGAGCTCGCATAATATTCAGACAGAAACAGCAAGTAAATGTGACTGGCATTTCCTAACGAGACACGCTGATTTCAGCGGCCATGGTACCTGAAACGACGCTTTCCTACGCTTTCCGGCAAATTTCGCTTTTTTCGACCCTCTGCAATGCACTTAGCGGAACTTGAAAACTCAGAGAGTGGCACCACTTCTCAGCAAGCAAAGAAGCGCAAACCCGGGGGCAACACCCTGCTGTTACAGCCCAGGCGGAGGCGGCACAGCGCCATAGCTCGACCCACCCGGTGGCGCCGGAGGTGGACTTCCAGCACCAGGAGGTGGCGGCGGTGCACTCTCACCGCCTGGTGGTGGAGGAGGAGGTGCCTGGCCCTGCTGCTGCGCCTGCTGCTGAGCATAGTACTGATAGTATGCGACGTAATTCTGGTATCCACCATACGCTGCATACGGATCAGCACCGGCACCGTAGTATTGGGCGTACTGAGCTGCATAATCCGTTGGCGAAGCTGCAGTCCCAGGCGGTGCAGGAGTCGAAGCAGCAGGGGAGTAGGATGACCCGTAGTTGTCTCTGGATTGGCTCGAGTAGCTGTCTCGACCTCTTCCGCCGCCATACGAGTCACGACCTCCATGGTAGTCTCTGCCACCGCCGTAGGAATTGTTGTTTGCGTTTGCGCCATACCCATCTGTGTAAGACTCCATTCTCTGTGGTGGTGGATTCGCTTTGAATCGCTCGTATTGTTCTCGGACATTGCCGAGTAAATCCTCGCAGAGCTCTTTCGCCTTTTGCACCTCTTTTGGGTCAGGTCCCGCAACATGTAAGTACATTGGCTCATCGCTTTCAGCGCCGGTGCTGTGCTCCATAAAGCCCGAGCCGCGACCCTTGATCTGTACACGACATCGCGTCTCTTGTTGGATGTGCTTCACATAGGATCCGCCATGGCCGACAACTTGGGCACGAAGGTTGAACCCGGGTACCGGTTCCATGTCGATCGGTATACGTTCTTCGGGCCATTTACGCTGAAACACCAGTCAGCAAACGATGTCACAGACAAGGAGTGATCGCTTTCGTACACGTCCGAATTCGTCTCTTTCAAACTGGTCAGGCTCACGGCGACGAAACCGCCTTTCATCGACAAGGTTTGGTAGCTCTTGTTGCATTAGCTCCTCAATCTGCTCAACCGCCTTTTCAAGGCCAGCTTTGGTGGTGCTGGTAACGTGAAGGTAGAGCGGTGGGTTCTGCAAGAATCCGTCAGACGTTACCTCGACAATGAACTACACAAGGACTTACAGCTGCGGTAGCCATGCTCTTGTCAGGGTAATAGGATCCGCGTGTCGTGACATCTTTACACCGATGAGCTTCAGTCCCTACAGAAGTTGAATAGATATTGGGTTCAGCGTACCAGCGCCAGTTTCTTCTTTGATCTAGATGTCACGCGTTTGAGGTCAGCAGATGCAAAGCTTTGGATGGCAAGAAATGCTGTAAATCGAGCATGGTAAGCTTCAATGAACACCACACAAGTATACAGATGACGGAGAGGGGGAGCGAGGTCTGAGGCCTGAGGAGATCAGTCCATATATAGCAAGGATATTTACCATCTTTTGAGTAGAGCCTTTAGTCAGTGTATAGCGGTTCCGCAAATCGTTGACTTCTATGTCTTTGATATAGTCACCATCGGCGATGTAAATTTCGCCATTGAGATTGCTCGTGCTTTGACCAGCAGAGGGAGAAGAGGCTTGTGGGAGTGGGCTTGCGGTCTGCGAAGAGAAGTTAGGGGAGGACGGGCTGGATGGGCAAGACTTCTCACAGATCGAATGGGAGGTACATCGGCATGCTGAATGCCCTTCCGTGCTTGAAGCTCGGCATTGATTTTGGCGGCAGCGGCGGCTTTAAATAGAGTCAGCGCAGACGAGCAAGGATGAGGGTGATGGTACTCACCAGCTGCTGCGGCAGGGTCTAGCGAAGCGGAACGTTTGTCACTGGAAGCAGGGCTTCGAGGGTCTTTGCCTAAAGGGCTTCTGCTGCGCTTTGAATCGGTTTGTCGTGACGAAGGTGAGCGCGAACGTCGATCAAATCTGGACGCTTTGCGCGGCTCCGGTTCTGTCTGGTCAAAGCGTGAACGCTTCACCCTTCGTTCGTCGTCGCCCATGGGCATCCTGTTCCCAATGATCTGTTCTGTGGAGAGGATTCAGGAACTGAGTATGCGTAGGGATGGTCAGGGATCAAATTATCTATCAAATCGGTCCAACGAAGCTCTCTAACAATCAGCGGCTTCACCCGTTTGGGAGTGGAAGTCTTGGCTTGCAGTGGTTGCCTGAAGGCTCGATGCCTAATTCAGTATTCGTCTGAACGTTCGTCGTCCATCCTCAGAGGCATCGCGCATTGGCACATTCAACCCTTCTACACAAGCGACTTACAAGTCAGCGTCGTGGCCCTCTTACAGAGAGGACCGGGATGAACCGAGCACGCCTGTTGGGCGTAAGCCCTTTCACTGCTCTTCTACCTCGAATGCCAAAGCTGCTTTGGATGCGGAGTACCCTTGATGTCCATCGCACTCAGTCTTCCCACTCTTCTTTGTCGCATTCACAAGGAGGGAGGCAGCAAGGCCTTGGCCACTTTCTCTTATCTCATAAAGTGGAAAGCCAAAGTGCCTGTTGGATCCTTTTTGCTGCGATCATGACCTGGACAACTCACAGAGCGCCCCCAGAACCACTGCCCTCCGCACAGCTCGCCCAATCAAGCAACCTCTACTATCACCTCTATAGAAGCCCGGAGTGCTGCACAGAACTCCTAGGCAGACAGTCTTCGAGGTGTATCACCAGATACTGCGTACTTCAGCCACATGAGAACTAACCAGGTGGCCATTGAAGCAAACATCTACAACTTCAATTGTGCCAAGGATGACTGACAACTGATGCGCAACGGCCTTCGAGAAGTCCATTGCAGTCTGGTATTCCATCCTGGACATACCCACATGCTGGCAGCATGTTGGTGTACCCAGGGAACAGTTGGGGACCCGATACTGATTGCTTTCGGCGTCCTTCTCCATACACCACGATTTGTAACCAGGGATCTCCAGTGATACTAAACGGGGCCATTTATCGGCTGGGGCGCCATCTGGTCCGGGAGCTGGCATGGTCTCTACCCCCCTTCCTGTGAGTTTACTATGAACGGACAGCCAGCGAGCAGGCATGTGTCCTATTATCCAGCGCTCCTACAAGCTGCTACTAACCTCAGAGCCTCGAACCCAGCGATGTGTTTAGTGAATGAAGATTGCGTAGGAGAGATCTGCCACAACGCTCATGGATCTGAATCCCGCTTCTGCCCTTAAAAGTCATATGGATCCCACCTCGGAACGCTTCAATGCAGCTAGGCACCTTGGAAACAAAGATGCGGCCCTCCGTCGGGGCGTGGTCACGATGTCCCGTGCCTCACCATTCTTGGTCTTTTGAGCGTTGCTTCTGTGATATCTGTTTAGCTCGATATGATTGCTCGTGGCCCACTTTCAGGAGTTCTTGATGCCTTGCCAAAGTTAAGCTTTCCGCGGGAGGTGGCCTCAGTCCGAGACTCTTCAAGGTTTAATGCCGCGAATTGGCAACTTCCGACTGGACCAAGGCCACCAGGGCCTCAGTCGGGTTTCAACCAGAAAGGCAGACTCCAGGGGGCTGGTAACCGATCTAATACAGATCTTACAACAGTAGGAACAGTTGTGAAGGCGACAAGGAAATATGAACTGGATCGATCTAACCTTGAAAAGGTTGCGTGCGGATGCAGCGAGAATTGACGGTCGCCTCCACATTCTGCGCAACCAAAGAACAATTACAATGGCGGTGAGACGAAGTCGTCCTGCACCGGTTCAATTGATTGCGTTGGACTTCACGTGGCCCTCGTTTTCTCCACAATCACCTCGTCGAGCATTCACATTTGACGCCCTGATCAGGAAACCACATTGTGTGGCCCATTGGGGCTGATCTGCAATACGTATCATTGCCAAGCCATTGCTGAGCAATCGACTTCGCTTCACTTCGACGAAGCACCGTTCCCGAGTGAATCCTAGGATTGGAAAAACATAGCACAGTGCTACGAATGACGGTAGACACTATTGTGAGGCTCCGGCTCATATTCTTCAATCTCAGAGCTTCATAGTCCTCTGGCCACTCATTTGTATTCAGCGCATTGCTTGTTCCAGCCGCATATTCTAGTCCCTAGTCAACAGGCCGATTTGTATGTCACCACAAGCGTTTCTTTGTGTCTGCCGCAGCTATTGGTTGCCCTTTCTTAAAGTTCTCCGTTTCGGTGTCTGAAGTGGACTCTTGTCACAATCTACTGGCGCAAGTTACAGGAACATCTTTGCGTTGTGGACGATCGGGTGCTGGAAAGGGCCGCTTCAGAGAACATCTTCGAAGAAAGATTGGATATTCGCTAACGACTTGCTCACTGGATTGCCCTTCTTGAGTACCGACTGATTTAGCCTTCTGTAGGGAGCCTAAGTGGACTCGCACGAACTTTATTGGCACTAGAGAAATAAAGTAGGAAAGTACACAACGCTTTTGCACAGTTAAGCAGACCTCGAACCTTATGGAAGCACCGACCATCCTTCCAGTCTCATTCGACATCAAAACAGCCTTCTGCGTAAGTTGAAGCATGCGCATTGTGATGGGTACTCAGAAACAAGGCCTTCACAGCAAGAGAGTCGTTGATGCTGCCAGCAAAGGAGAGCTCTGCAACAACTGGGCAGAACAGAATGATCTGGTGGGATATGAGATCAACTCTCAACAGGATGTGGACAATCAAAAGAAACCATATCCGAGTCACAACCACGACAACGGTGTGGGTGCAAGAAGTCACCACCGGTTTCCACCTGGCAGTACAAAACCCCAAGCACGGCCGCCTACGCTGACAGCGTATCGATCAACTTGCTCGCCCCCTGACGACGTCCACCAGTCGACGATGTTGATACCTTCTTGCAGACATTTTACTGAGCATGTGCGCATCGCCTTGATGTTTGCAGTGCCACATCCACCAGTCACGACGGCCACTCTTCTCGAGCTGGACCTCAACTGGATTCTGCACAACATAAATCTCCGAAGCGATATCAACTTCGAAAGCGATCTTCACTTCATGCCAGTAAGGGGCAAACATGCCGAACAAAAGCGAACGGAAGCACAAGAATATTGGTTGGCACTGGCGGCAGAGCTACAGATACATCTTCATGCTCGCCTTGAATGTCTTCCTTCACCGCCTGACGAAGGGTCTCGTGCCGACGAATTTTTCACCCCCCGCCTTCCGCAGATGTTCGCAGGTTTGCGAGAGCTGTTGGAGACGCTCGTTCCTGACAGGGACCACGACAGCATTGCCGAAAACCTGGACGTGCCCTTTATGATGCAACAAACACAGCAAGGCGTCCTTGATATTTCTCGGCTTGCGAAGTGGTTGGCCTCTCTGCTGAAGAGTCATTGTGCACCCATGCGAGACGAATGGGCAGACCAGATGACACTAGGAATCGAAGAAGGAGCCCGAAACTCAGATATGGTCATGCTGGTCAAAGGCATAGAGAAACTGTTCAGCGTTCTTGAAGCAATGAAGCTGGTAATGTTATGCACCAACTCTATTTTGAGCACCATCTGATTGACCACAGGACGTTGCAAACCATCAAATTCGAACCTTTCGATTCCAGCTGATGGAAGACACGATTCCTTTTCAACAGAAATTTTTCGCAAAGAGAATCATGGATGGCAAGCTCGATTCAAGATCGTGCCGCGATTGGTACCATGAAGCAAGACAACGGCACTCATTCTGGCTTCTGTCTTCCAACACTGCAGCGAGGATTGATGCGTATGCCAGCCTAATTTACGGCATCACCGCGACAATCTTTGCGACGCCCGACCTGTGCATCCTACCAAAATCATTTCAATTCGATTTGAAAAGGCTTGAACGGCTGCGCACCGACGTGCACGATCTCATACATCTGAAAACATCTCTTGTTGTCTTTGATGAGCTACGTTCCTGGCTCGCGTCTGGACAGCCCCTTCCCGTTTCCTCAAATACCTATGCCGAGCTTCAATCGAGGATTTCAGCAATCGTTGACGAACAATCTGAAGACGGAGACCCGTGGCACATCAGCACAGCTGATGTTGCGTTGGAAATAACCCGTGCGGCCTGCACATTTTGTGGACGGTCAGAAATTGTTGTCCCAGACTGCTTGATACAGAGCACTTTCCTCCGATTAAACGAGTTGAGCTCTGGCGAAACGCCTGAAAGCACGCTTATCCGGGGTTCTTTGCAGGAGGAGTTGACGAGCAAGGCAATTCATCATGCTCAAGTCTTCAACGACTTGACTCCTCTGGCCATGTCGGAAGCGCAGCAGCAATGGCAACAGCAGCAACAGGAATCAAAGACAAGCTTTCGGCCGTTGCCAGACATTGAAGACCTCGCCCGACGCTTAGCCCACGTGGGAATCCTCCACTGGAAGATCTGGGCAAATCTCGTCTATCTCGATGACACAGAGGAAGCTTCGCAAGAGCTGCCAAGCCTGATCAGTCGACCATCAGATGCACAAAAAGGCGACCACAACCCGATGGTCTCTGATGTATCCAACATTGTCAAAATGGTGGTTCAATGAAAGGGTATCCGGCCGATGGATTGAACGCGCCATTGGGCGTAATCGTACCTGAGACCTGAGTATGGGCCGTCGTGGAGCGTGCTGAGCAGTTGCCCAGCTTGTACGAATTAACCACTGAGCCGGCATGGGAAGAATATGCTGGAGCAATCCATGAAGGGTGGCAATTTCACCCCTTATTGTAGATAGACTCGTCATAGAATGGACGCTGTAAATTGCAAGTGACTTGCAAATGACGCAAAGTGCCAAGACTTAGCCCCTGACTCTCGTGCCAATTTCGCGATTTTCGTACTATTCTCGCTTCTAGGTTAGTAAGGAGAGGAGCATTGCTTCACTCTATCGGAAACGTAAGTACCAATCATTTGAGAAGATTTCGATTCCAACCCATCTCCACTATGTATCCCATCGAGTCGGATTTCTGGCACCAGACATCGTGGCTGCTGAGAAGATGGCTGCTATCAGGAATGAAATGCAATGGCTTGGCAAACTGAAAGCGTCCCAGCTCCATCAGCTGGCCATTGCTCTTGGATCCGCTTGTTCAGGCAGCAAAGTAACCGTTGCTGGTGGGATACGTCAAACCTTGACATCAGTCCCTTCGGATACATCAAAAACATACTGCAGTTCTGCATCAATTCCGACAGGTTCAAGCCGTCAACTCAGCATCGTTAGTATTGATATGGGAATACAAAACTTGGCCTACGCACACCTTCTAGCCACCCATTCTAACGACCGAAGCTCGGAGATCACCAAGGGAGCTGGCCTCCGTAAGCAACCCGTACTTAATGCATGGGAGCGGCTTAATGCCTTCCCGGTCGAGACTTCGCACAACCCAATCAGCAAGCCTCTCAACCCAGGTCAATATGATCCATCCAGATACGCAAGTGCTGCGTATCATTTCATCACAGACATACTCACAAAGCACGATCCAACGTATGTTCTGATCGAGCAGCAGCGATTTCGTTCTGGCGGTAGCTCTGCCGTGGCAGAATGGACGATCCGTGTCGGCGTGTTCGAAGGTATGCTACATGCGATTCTACGCACCATGCGAGAAGAAAGAAAGGATAGAAGCAAATTGCAGGCCGTCGTGAGCATTAATCCTGCTCGAACTGCTCGATTCTGGCTCGAAGGCAGTGGACGCGCTGATAATTTGTTGGAGCCTACCAAGATCTCCGGCCGTGAGGGCAAGCAAGCCAAGATCGATATCGTCGGAAAATCGTTCTCGGATGCCCGAAATCGCTTGGTTGAAAGTGGTAGTACACGGGCCAAAGCAATGGAGATCGCCTTTATGCAGAAATGGTACACTACCTCAAAGGTAGCCAAAGAGCTAGGACTGCATAGAACGATACCTTGTGAAATCGAGTCAGGACTTACGAAGCCAAAACAGCCAAAGCTTGACGATCTGGCAGATTGTTTACTGCAAGCATTGGCTTGGCTGAGATGGCAACAGGCGGGGGAGCTACTGCTGCAAGATTCGAACTCGGAAGATCCTTTGGCTGCAGTCCGGCAGCGTTTGAAGGAATTGGCTTAGAACAAGTATGGACCGGAAAGCTGACACTTCCCTAATCGGGAATATATTAGGGCAAGAATATAGGGCAGAATTTCCTCTGATCATGACGACATTATCATGGGCTGTTACATTCTACATGGCAAATGCTCCTGACGCGGTCGAGAACTATTCAAACAAGAGGTTGAACAGTCAGACTATCCCCTGCTTGCAACATCCACCATGTCTGCGCCGCGATCCATATCGCTGAAGAACCCTGCTGGGAAATGGAAGCTCAACAAGTCCTTATCAGACGACATATCTCCTGTCTTGGAACTACAAGGCGTCAACGTACTCCTGCGAAAAGCCATCTCATCGGCCTCTGTCCACCTCAAGATCTCACAGCCGAGCGAGAATGAAATCCACATTGAGCAGACAGCTACTGCGGCGAGCGTACCAGGCACTACGGAACAATACATCCTCGATTACCAGTGGAGAGAGAATAAAGATTCCTTTTTTCGACAGGTCTAGGGGAGAAGTCGGTGGATCAATCGGAGTGAGGTTGTGGAAGAGGGATTGAAGGACGGGTTGGACAGGCTTGAGGAGGTGGAGCTGATTGAGGCCACGGGCGGAGATGTGGGTGGAGAATAGAGCGCGACGCATGTGTGGGGCTTTGTGGAGATAGAAGGGCAACGGAAACATGGTAGGAAAAGTTGTGGTGAAAGGAAAGAGTGGGGAAGAGGTCAGGGTGTTGATGGTGTATGATTGGGTGGAGTAGAGCCAGACAGCCACGAACATAATGCGAATACATCGAGCCGTGCAGGATCTGTTCAATTTCCCCCCAATCCATTAATTTGTCGGTCTTGGGCCCAAGGATGCACTCTTCAAGCGTGGGAGTGATCAAGCCTCACGATAATCTGCTTCATTTCCGGAATAAGTGTATTGTTTTCGTACGGTGATCGACATGGCAGATCGTCCGCAGGGCGCGGTCCTTGATCCGTCTACTCATCTCCATTGCGTTCTACCACCACCACCACCACCACCACCACCACTTCCCGGAGCTGTTCGCTCCAAACGGAGCCCAAACGACCAATTACTTCAGTGACATCTTCCTCCGCCTTACCTCCTACCTCGACCTCCGTGCTCTTCCTCCTCTTCCATCCACAACCTCACGTACAATGGACCCCTCATCAGACCCACCACACGCAGTCTGCCTCGAAACAATGCACTGTCCCCTCCCTCCCCTCTCCTTCCCCCACACCCTAACGCACTACCGCGACACCCCTCCGCACCTCATCGCTCCGCGCCTCCTCACCGCAACCATAGCCATCACGACCGTCATCCCCATCACCCCCGCCATCCTCTCGCAATGCCCCTCTCTCCGCCTCATCGCCATCTGGGCCACCGGCACCGAATGGCTCGACCACACCTACTGCACCTCCCACGGAATCTGGGTGATCAATTGCCCCGGAACAAACATCGAAGCCGTGGGTGAACACGCGCTAGCGTT
>JAABUK010007780.1_pt1 | contig 15330 bp, 11 predicted proteins | sample 5559141 | NCBI WGS metagenome assembly JAABUK01 (sample SAMN10711869, study PRJNA513367) | rock metagenome | isolation source: Antarctica rocks | place: Antarctica: Victoria Land, Pudding Butte nord | collected 2016-01-03
GCCGCGCCGCCAGCCGCCGCGCCGCCTGAAGCCGCGCCCGAGGCAGGAGCGCCCGAGGCAGGAGCGCCCGAGGCAGGAGCGCCCGAGGCAGGAGCGCCCGAGGCAGGAGCGCCCGAGGCAGGAGCGCCGCTGGTGACGGGGGCGACGACGGGTTTGTAAGCGGTTTCGAGGCTGGCGTACTGCTTGTCCTCGAAGGAAACCCTGGTCTTGTCGCTGGTGCGCAGCTTGGAGAGCAGGGCCGCGACCTGAGACTGGTTGATGTAGTCGATGGCCTGGCGGTAGTTGGGAGCCGGCTGGCTCTGCATGAACTGCTTCACGGCCTGGTCGACGGTCATGTTGGGCGCGCCCTGCTTGACTATCTTCTGCGCCACCTGGGTCATCTTGTAGTCCATGACAACGTTGGGGTCGCTCGCGCTGGCCTTGACCTCATCCTTGCGCCCCAACAGTTGGGTGATGGCGAAGACGCCGGGGTTCTTGCCCACGGCGGGGTGTATGGCGACCACGGGCGTGACCTGGTTGACCTGCAGCGTCTTCAGCGACGCCTGCACGGAGGGTGGCAGCGCGTTGAGGGGCAGGAAGCCGCCCGTGGCCGCGCCCCGCCCTTCCGCTGTGTTGGCCGTCGAGTCTGCCGCGGCCACGTCCTTTTCCTTCTTGGCCTTCTGCTCGTCCACGAGCTGCTGGAAGGTCTTGGTGCCTTTCTTGAGCTGCTCGGCCATGATGTCGGCGCGCGCCTTCTGCGAGGTGAGCAAAATGCCGATCTTGACCTGAGCCGGCTTGTCGTAGCGAGTCTGGTTTTCTTTCTTGGCGAGCCAGGCGGCCACGGCCTTGGGATCGGCCTTGACGTCGTGCGTGAGCAGCTGATCCAGCGCCATCTGGTAGCGCACCTGCCGCCTGTAAGAATCCAGGCGCGCGCCGCCGTTCTTGATGACCTGGCCCAGGGCAGCGTTGCCCTCGGCCCGGCGCGCGACATCGGCGTCCAGGTCGGCGTCTGAAATCTCGATGCCCTTGGACTTGGCGTCCTGCATCACCAGGTGAACATCAATGAGCTGGCGCAGGGCCGCTTCGCCCGCGTTGGCTTCGAGAAACGAGAAGATTTCGCCGCGCGTAATTTTGTCCTCGCCCACCGAAGCCACCGTGGTCGTGGTGTCCAGGTCAGCCGCTGCCGTGCTCGCCGCGCCCGTCGTGCCGCCGCCGCCGCCCGCGCTGTTCGAGTTGCAGCCCGTCACAGCCAGTCCCAGCAACGACAGCGACAGGGCCGCCAGCGTGCTCTTCTTCAAAATCAAGGGTTTCAACATTCTCTCCATCAAGCTAATCAATTGAGCCAGTTCTGTCGAGCTGAGCTGAGCTGAGCCGTCGGTTTTGCGTTCTCAAGTTCGAGAGTAGCAAGTCTCGGCAAGTACTTGGGCCCATCAAGCGGCTGAAGCCTGCAGCTCGGACTCGGCGATGTCGAAGTTGGCGGCCACGCGCTGCACGTCGTCCAGGTCTTCGAGCACTTCCATGAGCCGCAGCATCTTGCGCGCGGCCTCGCCTTCGAGCTCGACGGTGTTCTGAGGCACCATCATCACCTCGCCCGAAGCCTTCACGCCGGCCTTGCCCAGGGCGTCCAGCACGCTCAGCAAGCCCTCGGGCGCGGCGATGATCTCGAAGCTCTCGCCCTGGTTGGAAAAGTCCTCGGCCCCGGCTTCGAGGGCCATCTCCATCAGCGTGTCTTCTTCGGGCGCGCCCTGAGCTTGCACGGTGACGACGCCCTTGCGCGCGAACTGCCAGGCCACGGAGCCGCCCTCGCCCATCGAGCCGCCGTGCCGCGAGAACGCGGTGCGAACTTCGGAGACGGTGCGGTTGCGGTTGTCGGTGGCGGCCTCGACGAAGACAGCGGCGCCGCCGGGCCCGTAGCCTTCATACGAAATTTCCTCGTATTGGCCCTCGCCCGCCAGCTCGCCGGTGCCCTTCTGGATGGCGCGCTTGATGTTGTCGGCTGGCATCGAGTTCTCGCGCGCCTTCTCGATGGCCAGGCGCAGGCGCGCGTTGGAGTCCGGGCTGCCGCCGCCCATGCGCGCCGCGATGCTCAGCTCGCGCGACAGCTTGCCGAAGACCTTGCCCCGCTCGGCGTCCGCCTTGCCTTTGTGCAGGCGGATGTTCTTCCACTTGGAATGTCCTGCCATAATCTCAACCTCAAGCCGCAGCCTCAAGCCGCCCGCTCCACAGTTAAACGCTGCCGTGCGCTCAAGTACTTGCCGCGCCGCGATCAACAGCCGCCGCGCAAAAACCGATTTGGCCGCCACTATTCTAACCAAAAACACGCGCGCCCTTCCAAAACAAAACGGCAAGCACTTGCATCGCAAGTACTTACCGTTCAAAGGAGGCGCGCGGGCTGAGCTGAGCTTATGAGCTGGGCTGAGCTTAAATGACGGACGAGTAGAAATACTGGCGCCCGCCCTCGGGCACGATGGCGGCCTCGCGGCGCACCAGGCGCAGCTGATACAAGCGCGCGATGCGGTTGTTGCAGGCGGTGGCCGAGTCGATCTGCAGCTCGTCCGCCAGCTCGCGCACCGTGACCTGCTGGCGATCCATCACCGCGCGCAGCGTCTCGATCAGATGCTGAGGCAGCGTGCCGGCCACGCGCCACTCCCCGGCGTCCGCCTTGAGCACAACGGGCATCGCGCCCGACTTTTTCTCCGCCACGGTCGCCGCCTCGTTCGCGTTCTCGATGCCGTCCTTGGGCAGCACCAGGGCCGCGACCTCGCGCCGGGCCAGGGCGACCTCAACGTTCTCGATCAGCGCCTCGGCCAGGTCGCCCTCGCCAGCCGCCAGCACGATGTAGCGGTTGGGATACTCCTTGGCCGACAGCCGCGAGAAAATCGCGCCCAGAGCCTCGTCCGCGAACGAGTAGTCCATCATCTCCACGCCCTCGAAGTCGATGATGAGCACGCTCTCCATCGGCATCGAGCGCAAGAGCGAGTCGATCTCCTGCTGCACCGCCCGCCCGTGCGGGCGCATCGCCAGGTGCTTGCCAAACGAGCTCATCGGCTGCAGCACCACCGACTTCAAGCCCGCCTTGCTCCCCCGCTCGCGCCCGCCCGCCTCAGCCCGGCCCGCCTCAGCCCGGCCCGCCTCAGCCAGCAGCTCAGCCGCAGGCGATTCGACAAGTGCCCTCGCCAGCCCCCCGGCGCGCGGCCTCGCCGCACCAGGCAAGGCAGCCTTGGCCTTGCGCCCCGCATCCGGGCGTGCCGCATCCGGGCGTGCCGCGTCCTTGCGCCCCGCAACGCCACGCTCGGAAGCGCCTGCAGGCCGCGCCTGGCTCGAAATCGACGCCTTGCCTATCGCCTGAGCCGCAGGCTTGGCCTGAGCCGAAGCCCTGGCCTCGCCCGCAGATTGCGCGGATTGCCCCGCCTGCTCCTTCGCTCGTTGTCCCGCCATCGCCCGCCTCCTCAACACGGCTCACCCCAAGCAGGCGGCGCGTGTTCTCGACCATGAAATAAATCCCGTTCACTCGTATCAGTGAAGAGGCCACCTGTATTATGAGCTTTGCGTGCGCTCGCTGTCAAGCGCGCTCAAGCGCGCCAGCCATCTGCGCGAGCGACCTCCTGGGCTTGTCGAGGCGGCGAAGAGCCCGAGGCGGTGCAAGTACTTGCCGCTGCCGGGGCGCGTGAGGGCTCCTCGGGGCGCGTGGGTTTGCAAGCGGGCTTTGTTCCGGCGAGGTGGCACGGGGTTTGCTTTGGGGCGCGGCGGCAAAGACGCATTGGACGAGCCGCAGCTCAGCGCAGCGTAGCTTTCGCGGTCTGAGGGCAAGCGAGCGGAGCGGAGCCGTCTACGGAAAGGAACCAGGAGAGAATCATGCCTCGAATCGAAGGTGACAAAGGCGGCTCGGGAAAAATCGCGGCCATTGCTATTGCGGTTTTGGCGCTTGCGGGCGGCGCGTATTATCTGATGAACCGCGGCGGCGACACCGACACCAACAACGCCGCCCCAAGCTATTCGCCCGCGCCCAATCGCACCGAAAGCAGCCCCCCGGCCAGCGGAAGCTCGGGCAACTCAGCCAACGATGCCTCAGGCAACTCAGCCGGCAATGCTTCAGGCAACGCGGCGGGCAACTCAGCCAGCGATGCCTCGGGCAACTCGGCCAGCAACTCGGCCAGCAACTCGGCGGGCGGAGCGGCGGGCGCTGACAACGGCGCGGCGGGCGGCGCCATGAGCAGCGCGACCGCTCCTTCGGCGGCGAGCAGCGCGGACAACAGCGCGGGCGGCGCGAGCAACTCCAGCAGCTCAAGCGCGATGGGCGGCACCTCCAACAGCGCCTCGGGCAGCAGCGGCGGCGTGAACGTGACGGGAAGCGCGGGGTCGGGGTCGGGGTCGAGCAAGGACGGCGTGAGCAGTTCATCGGGCTCCGGCTCGGGCAAGGCCGCCTCGCGCTCGAAGACGCTCGTGCACAAGGACGGCGCCAAAGTGACGTACTCGAAGACGGTCAAGGACGGCAAGACCGAGCACTCCAAGACCACGACCTCGCCCACAACGGCCCCGTAACCCAAGCCGCGCGGCCAGGGCTTCAGGTGCCTGCAACTACGGGTGCTTGCAAGTACTTGAAGCGCGCCGGGAGCCAGCCCGCCGTGTGCGCGGTTCGCGAACGCGGCGGGCGGGTGCTGTCACAAAGCTCGACAGAACAAAATTAAGGTGCCCGTGCCAAGAGATGGGCAAGCAGAGCAACGGAGAAAACTATGCGCAAAGGAAAATCGGTGGAGGGGCTGAAGGTGCTCGGGCAGATGGAGGGCACCGACCTGGGCCGCGTCAAGGACGTGGTTTTCGACTACGAGACCTCGCGCGTGCTGGCCCTGGTGCTTTCGGATCGCGACCTGTTCGGGCTGGTCAAGGCCCAGGTGGTGCCGTGGAACTACATCCGCGAGATCGGGGCCGACTCGGTCATGGTCGAGAACAGCGAGGCCGTCATCCGCGCCGACGACGATCCCGTCATCGACGCCGAGATGAGGCGTGAGCACGGGCTTTCGGGCCTGGAAATCCACACCGTGGACGGCAAGAACCTGGGCTCCTTCTCGGACATCTACTTCCAGGACGACGGCACCATCGTGGGCTACGAAGTTTCGGGCGGCATCTTCTCGGACATGGCCACGGGGCGGCGCTTCATGCCGGTGCCTTCGAGCTTTGTCATCGGGCCCGACGTGGCCATCGTGCCCGCTGAAGTCGCGCACCAGATGGAAGCGCAGAAGGACAGCGAGCCCGGCGGCCTCAAGGCGGTCGCGGCCACGGCCACGGCCAAGGTCAGCGACACCTACTCCAACATCGCCTCGGCCTCCATCGACAAGCAGAAGGAGTTCGTGGTCGGCAAGGTCGCCTCGCGCGATGTCATCATCCCCGCCACCAAGACCTCAGACGAGCTCAAGGCCACACGCACCCTGGAGAGCACCAGCAGCACCAGCCTGAGCGGAGATACTCTCAGCTCAACGCCGCTCAGCTCAACGCCGCTGAGCCGCCCGTTTGGGATGAGCGAGCTGGGAGGCGTCTCGCCCGTTGAGCTGAACACGCCGACGATGGCGGGCTCGACCGATGTGTCGTCCAGGGGCGAGGTTGTGGACGGCGAAGTACTTGTGCGCACCGGCGAGACCATCACGCGCGTGCACGCCGACCGCGCCGAGCAAGCGGGCATCCTGCACGCGCTGGTCGTCTCGGCTGTGGGCTCCTCGGCTCCCGTAACAGCCGTCTCGCAGCAGGGGGCTGGGCTGCAGCAGAACGCGGAGGAAGCCGCCATCGGCAAGTCTGCGGCGCGCGAAGTGGATGCGCCCGACGGCTCGATCCTGGTGGCTCCGGGCATGATCATCACGCGCTCGATCATGGAGCAGGCCAAGGCTGTTGGCCGCGACAAGCAGGTCATCGCCTCGGCTGGCCTGGGCTCGGCGTCCGAGAGCGCGCAGACCGGCGTGGCCACGGCCAAGGAGCACGCGGGCAACATCTGGGACACCGTCAAGGAAAAGGCCGCGGGCCTGACGCAGGCCGCCCACGAGAAGAAGGCCGACATGGACGAGTCGGCCAAGCAGAAGAAGATCAACAACGCCCTGGGCCGCCCGACCACGCGCGTCATCCTGAACCAGAACGACGCCGTGATCCTCAACACCGGCGACCTCATCACGCACCAGGCCGTGCGCGAGGCCGACGCCGCCGGCGTGCTCGAAATCCTGCTCGACTCGGTGTACGAAGCCGACCCCGACATCACGCCCGAGATGCTGCGCGCCACGGCCCCCGGCGAGGCCTCCCTGCCCACGCAAGCCCAGCCCAGCGGAGGCCCCATCACCGCCACCGTCACGCCCGGCCAGCCCTCGCAGGACACGCCCTCGCAAGGCTGAAGCCCCAGGCTTCGTAAGAAGCTGAGTAGTCCGTTACCGAACTGAGGTAAGCACAAGCCAAAGCAAGAGCCCGCTCGTTTTCACGAGCGGGCTCTTGCTTTGCTGGCTCTGGAAGCGGCCCCTGACAAGCCCGAAGGCGTCTGCAAGTACTTGCGCTACGGCCTGGGCACGCTGACCGTGAAGAACTCGGAGAGCGTGCGCGCGTAGGCATTGCGCGACTCGATGCGGAAGCGGTGCTCGCCAGAGGCCAGCCGAACCCGCGTGAAGGTCGGCAGGTAATTTGAAACCATCGAGTCCTCGTAATCCTCGCCGTTGACCAGCACCTTGGTCTCGAACAGGCGGTAGCCCGTGGCATTAGGCGCGTCCGCGAAGGCGATGGTGCTCAGCACCTGGCGCAAAGGCCGCGTGTGCGTGATGATGATGCTCGACACATCGACCGGCCCCACTTCATCGGCCTTCATTGCGGGCGGCGGGAAGCCAAGCGAGCGGCACAGCGCCTCGGCCTGCTCGCACGCGCGTGCCCGTTCCCACGCCAGCGACAGCGCGTGCTGGGCTCGGCTCAGCGAGCCTTGCACATCGTGCGCAGCCGCGATGCACTGCTCCAAATCCTCACGCGCCACGGCAGCTTCGGCCACCAAGTCCAGCCACTCCAGCGGCAGGCGCGCTTCCACCTGATGCAGGCGCGCCAAAGCCAGGCCGGGCGAAGGCGGGCCGATCAGGGCGTCGTCGTGCGCGAAGACCGAGGCCGAAGTGTCTGAGGCCGAGGAGCCCGAGGGCGCGGCGTAGGGCGGCGCGGGCTGCTGAATCGGCTGCTGGAGCGGGTGCTGGGAAGGCTGTTGCATGGCGCATCCCATTCTAAACCATCGAACCACTCAAGGCAGCTCAAGGCAGCTCAAGGCAGCGGCTCAAGTACTTGCGGGCCAGGGGCAGCGTTGGCACGGGATTTGGGGAAGGGGCGCGCCGCGTGCGTGCGCCGTGCCAACGCGAAGGCATTTTGAGTACACACTGTTTTGATTTGCATTTACTGTCGAGGCGCGCTTGCGGTGCAAGTACTTGAGGCGTGGTCTGGGCAGAGGAACCTTTCTAATGAGCCAGGGAATGGGCATGAGCACGGGGATGGAGCAGACGCTCAACCCCAAGATGATCGCGTTTTACGAGTTGCTGCAGCAGCCCACGGTCGAGCTGAACCAGGCCATCAACCTGGAAATTCAGGACAACCCCGCGCTGGACATCTCGGCGGAGCGGCTGTGCCCGGCTTGCGGCGCGGCCATGCTCACCAGCCAGTGCCGCGAGTGCGGCTACCAGCTCACCAAGGAAGAAGAAGACCCTTCGACCCAAGACCGCATCGCAGACCTGGCCCTGGAAGCCGCCCCGATGGAGAAGCCCATCTACTCGCCCGACGACGAGCAGGACGACATCGTGGCGCGCCTGGTCGCTCCCGAGACGCTGGGCGATCACCTGCGCTGGGCCTGGCGGCTGGCCGCTTCCAAAGAGAATCTCGAACTGGGCGAGACCTTGATCGGCTGCATCAACGACGACGGCTACCTCGACACCGACCTGGCGACCTTAGCCGAAGGGCTGGGCGTGGCCGAGTCGAAGCTGGAAGAGGTGCTGCTCGAAATCCAGAACCTGGAGCCCGTGGGCGTCGGCGCGCGCGCGCTGCGCGAGTGCATCCGCCTGCAGCTGGCCGCCCTCAAGTCGCAGTTCGAGCTGCGCGTGCGCAACAAGCACGAGGTCGATCCGCGCGAGAAGCCTTTGGTTGAGCTGGGGCTCAAGCTGGTTGACAACCACTGGGAATCGCTCGCGCGCCACTCTTACGAGGACATGGCGCGCCGCCTCAAGGTGACGCTGGACGACGTGCAGGACGGCGCGGACTTCATCCGCGCGCGCACCACGCCTTACCCTGGGCGGCAGTATCGCCCCGCCTGGCAGTCGCAAGGTCAGGGCGGCGAGGCTCGGGTGCGGCCCGACGTGCTCATCAAGAAGGTCGAGGGGCAGGAGGGCGTGTACATCGTCGAGGTGCAGGAATCGCGCTCGCTGGGGCTGCGCGTCAACGCCGTGTACAAGCAGCTGTGGGACGCTATGCGGCGCGACCCGACGGGCTACTCGTCCAAGGATCGCGAGCATGTCCAGCACTACCTGACGCGCGCCCGCGAGTTCATCGACAACCTCAACCAGCGCCGCAAGACGCTCAAGCTCATCATCGAGGCCGTGGCCGACGAGCAGGGCAAGTTCTTGGAGGAAGGCACCCACTCGCTCAAGCCCCTGACCCGGCTCAGCGTGGCGCACCGGCTCGGCCTGCACGAATCAACTGTAGGCCGCGCCGTGACAGGGAAATACGCCTTGATTCCGGCGGGCGAGGTGATTCCATGCGATATGTTTTTCGACGCCAGCCTGAGCGTGAAGGAGGTCATCAAGGACCTGCTGCAGGATGAAAACCCGCGTCGGCCCTACTCGGACGAGCAGATTTCGCAGGAGCTGGCCAAGAGGGGCATTCAAATCGCAAGGCGCACCGTGACCAAATATCGCGAGGCCCTCAAGGTGCCGCCGGCGGCTCAGCGCCGGCGCTACGCTCGCGGCGGCCTGGAAGCCGAAGCCGAGCAAAGCCCGGATCAGCCGCCCCGCGTGCAAGCTCAGGCCAAAGTCACCCGCAAAGCGCGCGCTCCCAGAGCTTAGAGCCTCCCGCCGCAGAGCTTGCGCGAGCTGAGCTCAAGCCTGGAGCGTTGAGGCGAGCTGCAAGTACTTGGGCTTGCGAGAGCGCCGGGGCCGCAGCGCCGGGGCCGCAGCGCCGGGGCCGCGAGGATTCGCCGAGCCGTATGAACATTGAATTTTTGCAAGCCTTGCTCGCTGCCTGGCCCGTGGACGAGGCGGTGCGCGTGTGCGACGCGCAGGGGCAGATCGTGGCGCAGAACGGGCGCGCCCTCGAAGCCGTGGCGCGCGGCTACGCCTCGGCAAGTACTTGCTCGGGCGACTTCTGGAAGTCTCCCGGCGCCCGCGAGCGCGACCTGCCCGGCGGCTGGCACTTGCAAGCGGGGCCTCCTCTGTCGTCCGATCCTCACGCCCCGCTTCAGCCTGCCGCTTCCTCGGCGGATCGGTGCCTCGAATGCGAGGCGCTGGCGGCCAACGCTCTGGCCTCGCAGGGCCACTTCCCGGATGCGCGGCCCAACGCCTCCGTGAGCCCGAACCGAGCCGAGAAGTCGATCGAGCTGCAGACGCTTTCGCGCGGCATCGTGCACGAGCTGCGCAACCCGCTGGCGGCCATCGTGACGGCTGCGGGCTTGATTGAGGACGACGTGGATTCGAGCGAGGAGACCTTGATGCTGCTGGGCGTGATCCGCAAGGAATCGCACCGCATGAACCGCATCCTGTCCGAGTTCGCCGCCTACGTCAAGCCGCGCCCGCCGCAGGTCGCGCCCTTCGACTTAGTGGAGGCCGTGCAGCAGGAAGCGCGCGACATCCTGAGCGAGCGCGAGGAGATGCTGGGCCCGATCGAGATCGAAGACCTGCTGCCGCCGCGCCTGCACGTGCACGCCGACGAGGAGCACCTGCGCGACGTGGTGCGCCACGTGCTGCGCAACTCGTCCGAGGCGATGCCGCGCGGCGGCTCGCTCAGGCTCGAAGCCGAGCGGCTCAACGGCACGGCTCAGCTGCGCCTCTCGGACTCGGGCGCTGGGCTCTCGACGGACGCCGTGGGGCGCGCCTTCCAGCCCTTCTTCTCGTCCAAGTCGCAGAGCACCGGCCTGGGCCTGTCCATTGCGCGCACCACGGTCGAAGCCTCGGGAGGCCGCATCTGGATCGAGAACATCGAGAACACCGAGACTGAGCCCGCCGGCGCCAGGAAGGGCGCGCGCGTCTTCATCGAGCTGCCCGCTGTCGTCGAGGTGGAAGCGGTCGAGGTGGAAGCGGCTGAGCCAGGCTGAGCCAAGCGCAACTCAAGGCAAAACGAAGAGGCGTCAAGTACTTGCAGCAAGTACCTGGCGCTTTTGCGTTTGTGCTCGGTGGCGGTAGGAGAAAGTGCGTGCTGAAGAGAGCCGCTTATCAGGCTGTGAAAATTTACCTACTACAGCTCTTGCCTAATCAGGATTCACCACACTATAATTAGCGGCAAGCCATCCCAACTCCTCACGAAAGCGATGCTCCCTGTTTGGTTGCGGCTTCCCGAAGAAGTAGGCGGCTTCTCTGTGTCGCGAAGAAGGAGGATGCGAATGTCCCATGTCGAATCTCAGCCAGGTCTCAAGCGCCTGAGTCTCAGAGCAACAGGCGTGCTGGCCCTACTGGCAGCCTCGCAGCTGGCCGGGCGAGCACCGCTGCTGCCTCGCTTGATGGCGCAGCCAACTGCGGCCACGACTGCCGCTGCGCCCCCGCCCGCTTTGTCGGCTGCCGATAAAGTGGCTGTGGCCCGAGCCATCGGCTTAGTTGACCAGGAAAACCTGTGCCTGACGCCCATCTCACTCAAGGTCAAGGACGCAACCGTTGAGGAGATCGTCAAGCAGGTGCAGGACGCACTTCCCACCAAGACGAGCATTGAAGTTCGCCACGCAGGAGCGGCGCGCTTCACCTTCGACCTGCAGAAGACGGCGCTGGGGCAAGTACTTGAACCGGCTGCCCAACTGGCTGGGTGCAAGCTCTTCGTCCTGAGCGACCGACTGCTCATCGCACCCGTGGATCAACTTACAGAGAAGGAGCGCAAGGAAGGCGGAGAGTGGAGCCAGAGCGTGGCTGCAGGCGGCTCCAGATGGTCAGCCGACTCACAAGGAACACGGCTACTGCTTAAAGCCATCACCCCTGGATTCTACGCCCGCCTGGATGCCAACGCCAAGAACAACCTGGTGCAAGGCCCTGACGCGAAGCCAATTGACCGCGTGAGCGTGAAGTTCGCCGAGTTGAGCCCCGACTCACAGCAGATACTGCAGAAGTTGTACTTGTGGGCTGTGAGGATGGATCAAAGGATGTTTCCTCAAGCTCTTCCGATGGTGGACTTGAGTGCGGCTGATGATGTCGAGCTTCGCACCTCCGACAAAGGTGATCACCTGAGCGTCTCCGTCAAAGGCCCCAGCCTGCCTGCAAGTCGGATTTGTGTATGGGGAGTCAGCCGCTAATTGCTCACGTCGCCCGCCCAAACCGGGCAGAGGAGAATCAAATCATGCAGAGCAGGAATAAGCCGCTGCTGCGGCTCGCGACCGTCTTGGGACTTTGTCTCGCATCCACTGGCACTGCACACGCCATCGTCGTCGCCACTAGCGACGGGCGCTACGCTGTTGATAGTGCGCACGATGGCGTTGGGGCGCACCTCAGCGCGGATCCCACGTGGACGGTCACTTCAACCACAGATGTAGACGTCACGGCAGAAGCAGACTTTGTCGGCTTCTACGCACCCATTTCTTACACCCAGTATGGGCACGCTGCACCTGGCGCAGACGCTCAGAACCAGTTCATCTACGGGACGTATCTTGAGAACGGCAAGTCGTACAGCTGCAACCTCAAGATATTCAACACGACAACCCCAGCCACTAGCTACTACACGAACGAGTATCCGTTCACGATCGACGCGAACGGCAACTACATTCCTGGGCCTTGATCCAAGGCTATAACCACCTGCAACGCTTCGCTTGAGATTCTCAGGCGGAGCGTTGCTTTTTGTGCGATGCGAAGCGGCAAGTACTTGAGGCTCCGGTTTTGAAGCACGCGAAAGGGCGCGGATGTTTGGGTACACTGGGGCGTCGGTATGGCGGCTCGGCTGAGCGCCTTTCGATGCTGAGTTGAACCGTAAACCTCGAACCGGAAAGAATTGCGCAATGGCCCACATCCTCCTTGTTGACGACCAGAGTTCGATGCGCCTGACCCTGACCATGCTGCTCAAGCAGGCCGGGCACACCGTGGCTCAGGCCGCCACCGGGGCCGACGCGCTGGACAAAATCTGCAAGAACCCCTTCGACATCGTGCTCACCGACCTCAAGCTCGACGCCATCTCGGGCATGGACGTGCTCAAGGCCGCTAAAGCCAACAACCCCGAGACTGAGGTCATCGTCCTGACAGGATACGGCTCGGTCGAGACCGCCGTGGCCGCCATGAAGTCCGGCGCGCGCGACTACCTCACCAAGCCCATCGACAGTGAAGAGCTGCTCATGGCCGTGGGGCGCGCCAAGGAGCACCAGCACCTCAAGCAGGAAGTGGCTCGCCTGCGCTCAACGGTCGAGGCCGAGGCCAAGTTCAGCCCAGGCCAGATCGTGGCCTCGTCCGAGGCCATGCAGCGCGTCCTCGACATGATCGCGCGCGTCGCTCCCACCGACGCCACAGTACTTGTGCAGGGCGAGTCGGGCACCGGAAAAGAGCTCGTCGCGCGCGCCATCCACCAGAATTCCAGGCGCAAGGACGCGCCTTTTATCCCCATCAACTGCGGCGCCATGCCCGAGAACCTGCTCGAAAGCGAGCTGTTCGGCCACGTCAAAGGCGCTTTTACGGGCGCTATCCAGAACAAGAAGGGGCTGTTCGAGCAGGCCGACGGCGGCACCTTGTTCTTAGATGAAATCGGCGATATGTCGCCGATCCTGCAGGTCAAACTCTTGCGCGTGCTGCAAGACCACGAGGTGCGCCGTGTTGGGGCCAACGAGGGCGTCAAGGTCGATGTGCGTGTCGTGGCGGCCACGCACCAGAAGCTGCAGGAGCGCATCGCCGAGGGCGCTTTCCGCGAGGATTTGTATTATCGCCTGCAGGTCATCCTGATCCACCTGCCGCCGCTGCGCGAGCGCAAGAGCGAAATTTTGCCCTTAGCCAAGCATTATCTGCAGCTGCTCAACCAGAAGACGAACAAGAACGTCAAGGCCTTCTCGCCCGAGGCCGAGGCCGCGCTGCTCGAAAACGACTGGCGCGGCAACATCCGCGAGCTCATCAACGCCGTCGAGCGGGCTGTCATCCTGTGCCGGGACGGGATCGTGCGCCCCGAAGACTTCGCCCTCACGCTGGGCGGCTCTCTGCTCTCGCCGCCGCCTCCCATCGCCCACGACGCCGAGCCAGCCGGCACCAACGGCACCCCGAACGGCACGCAAAACGGCGTGCTGAACGGAACTCAGAACGCAGCAGCCAGGCCGCGCTCGCTGGGCGACATCCAGCGCATGGAGCGCGAGCTTCTGCAGCAGGCTCTCGCGGAGCACTCATGGAACCTGGCGGCTGCGGCCAGCGAGCTTGGGCTCAGCTCAACTGCCCTGGCCAAGAAGATGAAGGAGCATCAGCTGCAGCAGTAAGCGGCAGGCCCTGGCCTGGGCCCTCGCCTCGTTGGATGAAAGCCAGTCGCCCGCCTCAAGTACTTGAGGCGGGCGACCGGCTTTGGGGCACAACGGGGCATTTGCCAATGGGGGCACCTCGTTTGCTAAATCAATCGGCGGAGGCAGGATCGGTTTGCACGCGGGCCGTGACCCGTAGAAGCAGGTGCAAGCCGGGCGGATGGCTATGGCCGAAGTACTTTTGGTGGATGATGACGGCAGCGTTTTGTTAACCCTGGCCATCGCTTTGCGGCGCCAGGGGCACGGCGTCACGGTGGCGGGCGATGCGTTCCAGGCCATGACGCACCTCAAGAAGTCGCGCTTTGACTTCCTGATCTCGGACGTGCGGATGCCCGGCATCAGCGGCCTTGAGCTGGCCGCGCGCGCGCGCCTGCTGCCCGGCCCGCCGCGCGTCATCCTGACCTCAGCCTACCCCTTCGTCGAAGATCGCCACCACGTCTCCGAGGCCTTTTTGCAGAAGCCCATCGACGTGCACCTGCTCTCCGCTTACCTCAACTCAGACAGCCCCAACGGACACAGCGCCGCCTCGCCGCCCAAGCATCAGGAAGCAGCGCCTGCAAGTACTGCGGCACCCAGCGAAGTGCCCACTCAAGCCGAAGCTAATCGAACTGAAGCCACTCGAACCGAAGCTAATCGAACTGAAGGTGCGCGTGCCAACGGTTCGCGCGGCGTCCAGCCGGCTGGCTTCGTACAGCCCTCGCGCGCGGGAGCGTAGCAGCGCCTTGTTGGGAACGGCCCGAGCCTTCGCGTGGAGGCTCGGGCTGCTTCGTAACCCGGCGGAAATCTTGGCTCTGCTACACTCAGCGCCGCGTCGGACGCGCGGTTTATCGAGTGGCGGGCCGGGCTCATCGCAGCTATTCCAGATGCCACGGCTCAGCCTGCGCGCGCGGCGCTCGCGGCGGCAACCGGGACGGCGGCGGCGCGTCCAGATCAACCGCTTGAGCGCCTGCATCCTCCACCATTTCCTTGAGCGCAGCCGCAGCGCCGCTGCAAGCCGCTGCAAGTACTTGAGGATCAGGAGCGGTCGCAAAGGACAACCATGACACCCACGGAACTTCTCGAAGCTCCTCGCACCCTTCACACTCCCGAGCCCCTTTTGCTGGACAGCGGTGCCGCCGTTGCCTCTGCCGCCAAGCCCATCCACGCGCCCAAAGCCGCCCAGACCGAGGACGAAGTGCTCGAAGAGCTGGCCAACCGCGAGTACAAGCACGGCTGGCGCACCGACATCGAGGCCGATTCGCTGCCGCCGGGCCTGGACGAAGAGACGGTGCGCTTCATCTCGGCCAAGAAGAACGAGCCCGCCTGGCTGCTCGAATACCGCCTCAAGGCCTTCCGCCACTGGCAGCAGATGCCCGAACCGGACTGGCCAAACGTCCACTACCCGCAGATCGACTACCAGAGCATCAGCTACTTCTCGGCTCCCAAGCCGCCCGTGATGCTCAAGTCGCTCGACGAAGTCGATCCCAAGCTGCTCGAAACCTTCAACAAGCTGGGCATCTCCTTAGCTGAGCAGAAGAAGCTCGCCAACGTCATCGAGGAGCCGGCCCTGGAGCACATCGAAGGCGACACGCTCGGCGACAGGCTGGCCAACTCGCCCCAGGTCGCCGTCGATGCCGTCTTCGACTCGGTGAGCGTGGCCACGACCTTCAAGGACACGCTGGCCAAGAAGGGCATCATCTTCTGCTCGTTCTCCGAAGCGG
>JAABUK010007783.1_pt1 | contig 15326 bp, 16 predicted proteins | sample 5559141 | NCBI WGS metagenome assembly JAABUK01 (sample SAMN10711869, study PRJNA513367) | rock metagenome | isolation source: Antarctica rocks | place: Antarctica: Victoria Land, Pudding Butte nord | collected 2016-01-03
ATTCTGACTATCTAGGATTGCCCCCGTGTGAGGCTGAGGTTTGTATAGCTTCAAAAATGAAGCTTTGGGGTGTTTTGAGGGTGTGGGGATGATATCTAGGTATTTGCTCTATTTGCACCAAATTTGAAGCTGATTTGTGGGTTTTCCCCGCCAAATTCGCTAAAACCCGAAAACTGAACCAGACTTTTGCATACAACGATAGCTCAGACATAACAAGATCTGAAGTCTATCTTTCACACTATTTATTTTACCTGTCTTTTTCGGTTTTCTCTCCCTCGACTATTTCCCCTCCGCATAACAGAGGAAATGACAATCCGCCCGGTCATCTTCAACGACCTTCCACTCATCTCCTCCATCTACGCCGCCAGCTTCTCGGATGAGGAAGTCGTCGGCGGCATCATGCACCCTCAACGCCACTTGTACCCGCTAGACTACGTCGAGTTCTGGAGGCGAAGGGTTTGGGAGAATTACTGGGACTATAGCCATAAGTTTGTGGTGTTTTATCTCGATGGAAAGGGTGAGCATGATGAGGGGAAGGAGGGAACTGATGATGTTTTAGTGGGGGTTGCGGACTGGCAGAGGATGGGAAGAGGGTGGGAGGGGGTTTGGGGGGTTTGGGGGTGGTGGGATATAAGTGAGTGGGTCTTCTTCAGTCTCGCTTTCTCTTGTCTTATATTACTATTGTGCGGACCTTCAGGCGGCAGGCTCTTAGAGGCGTAAAAGGTGTGCGAAACAGGCAGCACTCATTTTCTTCATCTCTCAAGAATCATGCCAAACTCGTGGAGGTGTTCTTATTTCTAGCTTGCTAGTTTGTATCACCTTTCTCACTCTTCCTACGGAATACAGGAAACCTAATCAAACCACTCATCACCTTCCGTAACCGCGTGATATCTGCTATATGGCCGAACCGAGCCGCTGACATCACCCAACTCGGTCTCGAGACCCATATGTACCCCTTTATCGAACACTTGTGGACGGGATCACGTGCCAACTGCTGGGATTTGCACAGCCTTGCCGTCGCGCCTGCTTACCAGAACCGCGGATATGGACGTCAGCTGGTGAAATGGGGGCTCGAGCAAGCAGAGAGAGAGGGTGTCGCCGCCAGTGTGCTTAGCGCTGAGGGGAAAGAACGATTTTACCAGAGATGTGGGTTTGTGGATGTGGTGGGGAGGGCGACAGATGGGGTGGGGAATCCGTTGGCCGGGAGGGTAAGGGGTGGGGCAATCCTGTTCAGAGATCCCGAGGACGAAGACAGAGAGAGAGTTATTGAAGTCAGCGGTGGCGACGGCGACTAGTAAGGGAGAACTTACCGGTCCTTTCTTTTTCTCTCTTTACAGAGCATCTGCTTACCTGCAATTGCGCCTTGGAGGTCTTCACTGTATTACTGACAACAAATCTTTCCACAGACCACCTTCCCCAATCAATACTCATTACCTTTACTACCCTCAAACCGTCGTTATGGCTGCCACCCCAGGACTACGGCCACCTTACCTGTTAGGGTACTAGGGAGCCACGGGAGATGACTAACCAGGCCAATGGGGACCTGGAGATCAATATTTAGATTTCCTAGTGCGGGGTATTCTAGAGGAAAATAGAGGTTTCTCCGCAATAATCCCCAATTGCTTCAAAAATCAATTAAACTCCCCTCCCCTCCCTGTGTATGCCCCCTTCGCTTCCCCCCTTCCTATGCATGTAGAGCCCCCCAGCAGGCCGCAGGCTGCTAGCCCCGTACACTGTTCAGAAGTGCACCCAAACCAGGTTTGAACAGTACGTTTTCGTTGTTTCTTTGACAGACCATTACCAGTCACCTCGCCCAATGCCTTGCGTTTAACCCCTTTACCAGCTTCTGAAGTGAATCTTTTTGACTGCTTTGCACGGGGTGCAATAGGCCTTTTTAGGAAGGTTGTTTCCAACGATGTTCCTGAGCTGAAAGGTGAAATCGATGAATTCGAATTGCTGAAGTCGTAGAGTCGTTGACGAATCGATTCAGCTGAATTTCACATCAGCGAAGTAGTCATCTTCTTCTGAAATCGAGCGCGTGTCGTTTTGCTTGTAGGATAACTGAGCTTGTAGAGGATGTAGGCATTCAGAATAGCTGCATCTAAATGAAACAGAAACAGAGACCACCAATAACGTTGACATCGATGTTTGACGGGGGAATAATGTTCTCTTTGCTGAGCATTTTCGTCGACTTCCCCCATGTGTAAATTGTAGTTCACCACTGCTCGTGGAAAGGGTAAAATTTGGTTGTTTTCTGAATCGAGCTGGACGAAGTCTTCAGGAATATGATGCCTGAATCGAAGATCTCTGGGAACGATTTTTTGAGCTTCCCCAGGCCAATGAGCCGTTGTCATTAATAAAACACACAGTGTTGTTGTTGTCCTGCCAGGCCACCAGATAAACCACATATTCATAGGGTTGAGGTAGCGATTTAACGATTTGAACAACCATCGAAGTCGAAGGGGTAAAATCCTGAATTTGATGTAAACCAACGATTTTAGTGGTTTTCGATGCATACATGAAGGCATATAGATAATTCTCACTGCATAGGCAGTAGATTTTAAACCCTCGATCTGCTTCCTTACTGAGTATGTTCATGGTATGTATGTTTGGATCGACCCTTAAAAAGGATTAATTGCTCGTCAACTGACACGTTTCGGCCTGGATGTAGATATTGTTTGCAGGCCTGCTGAAACAGGGTCGAAAACGGTTCCAATTTCGCTGTCCAGAGCTTTTCATAGCCAGGGCTTTTGGGTTCAGGGTCCGTATTTGGATCGGATAGCTTCAGAAATCGTTTAATTTGATCAAATCGAGTCAGAGTCATAGCCTGAGATATTTCGGGATTTCCATGCATATCTGAGTGTGTATCCCAATGGCTTTCCGTGCGATTTATGGAAATCAAACCCATGAATAGTAAAATCCCCACGAAGACGCCAATTTCAGCACCCGAAGTGGGGATCCAGGGCCGTTGTTTAGCTGTTCTCTCTGTCTTCTGTGCCTTCGTATTCGTGAACTCGGAAATTTGTTCAAGCATGGATGAGGTAATGAACAGACTGAAAAAATCCAATGGAGTCACAAGCCCTGGGGGTAATTTAGGCTGAAAAGGCCGATCCTTCACCTGGATAGGTCGATATGTAGAAGGAGGTTCAATCGAATCTAGTATTTCTTGAACCGACGGCTTGTTTTTAGCCTTTCGGAGTTTTTGAACAGCCTTCGGTGTAGTGTCTGTTACGGAAGGAATTTCTCCTCATTAGCTCGCATGTTGAGCTGAGTAGGTAGATGAGTATGTAGATGGTGGGGGGATGGGTGAGCTGGGTAGGTGGGGGGTGGATGTAGGAAGCTGAGGTGGATGTAAATAGTGCAGTAAACAAATATTTTCGTGCCAGCTGACTATGATTCCCACTGGCCTTAAAACAGCCCTTTCAACCAATTACTGCTCGTAGGTAGCAGATCTGTCGCCTCGTCCAACAACCATGGCAGTATATAAAAGGAGTCACCTCCCCTAGAAAACACTTATCTACTCCAGCTCTGGGACATAGCAATTCACAAACATGCCAAACAAGATCATCAACAGCGCGCTTATTAAGAACATCACCACGAACGGCAAAAGCATCAGCATTAAATATGCGACTAAGACAGAGAGCTGAAGCCGTCCTGTGATGGCGCAAAGTGTGAAAGAGAATTTTAGCAAAGCTATTGAGAAGACAGACGTGCCGGAAAATGCTGCAGCAGCTATCCTAGCGTTAGTATCTTTCCCAAAGACGTAACGAGACCTATACTTACACAACCCCTAGCGAGAAAGAACATCCGAGCGAGAGCGATAGTAAAGACCATTTCACTACCGTTTTCGAAGACGAAAACGGCAATCATATCTCGACTAAGCATGTCTATCCATAAGCATTTATCGCAACCGATACATTGGGCGCCTAGCATTGCCAAATATCTCGCACACATCGTTCCCTGCTTCCGTGCAGACATCTCTCAAGGCTGGGCCAAGTCGGCTATCACTGCTTGTCAATGGCGATGCAGGGTTGAATTCTGCTTTATTTCCACCAAGGATCATTCAGGATCTCGTCTATAGTTGCTCGCTTGAGTGGGTTGAGATTAGTCATTTTCAAAATCAAGTCTTTTGTTCTATGATCGATATTGGGAAGTTGGCCTTGTTGCCACTGTGCAAAGCGTGTGCCAGGATCTTCTTCGATGACCACTTCAGACAACTCGGTCAGTAGTTCAGTCCAGTATTCATCATCGATGAGCGCGAGAAGCTCTGGCGGAGCGGGACCAAACAATGAGAGCAATTTGTACAGTATCACGTGCTCAGGCTCGGTTCCGTCTGCTTTGAGCTGCTCGAAGTCCGGATGGAGCAACTCTGCACCTGTCAACGTGTACAAACACTAGAGAGAAAGCATTGAGTAGGAGTCGGTGGTTCTCAGAGGATGGCTCGCACTTACTATCAGTCCGAAAGAGAAGATTTCGGACGGTTTCCCGACCCCTTTCCCTGCTTGCCCTTCTGGACTTCGCCACATAACGTTGCCCATTCTGTGATTTAAGAGCTTCTCGCCATCCAGATGAAGTGCACAGTCCAAATCGGCCAAAGCTGTCCGCTCTATTTCGATATCATTGTTCTCGTTCACGGTCCAATCAAGTAGAATATTATTGGGTTTTAGGTCTGCAAATAGCGGTCATTCCGACGGTGTGTAACATGTGTACCCACTTTCGCCCAAACTTACCTAGATGTATCCATTGCCTGGAATGCAGCTTACCCAACGCCATTGCGACCTCTCGAAGGATGTTTTTTCTGGTTTTGATACTCAGATCCGGGTTTTTGTGGACTAGTGAAAGTAAATTATCCTTGAAGTACTCGTACACAAGAATAGATTCGTCCTGGTTATCATCGATGTGGGTGCGAAGGCAAGGGTCGGTTCCAAACTCGTGCTTGAGCACTTGTGAGAGCTCGAAGATGGAAGAAGATACCCTTTTCATGACATATTGTTGGTTGCCGCAACTGAGGAATTCAGGAAGCGTGTATCTATTAGTTGTAAAGGATGACTCACTGGGCACGGTAGACCTTGTACTCAGCTTTGGTAGGGTGAATTTGGAGAACCTCATCGCAAACATATGTCCGGCCTGTACGACAAGCTATTGTAGACATCATCTTCACAGATCTTGACGCCGGTACGCGGAAGCAGCTCATGGCAACAATGCACCGAGATCTTGCACCAAAGCTGTGCCTGAAATAGAGCGGTGCTGAGCAATAATACAATTTGCTTAGCACTCGCAAGAGATACTGAGCAAACTTTGCGAAAATTGAATAACAACTTTTAAGAAACAGCTTCATGATATCCTTTCCGGTGGCCATTGACTCGGAGTGCTTGTACAGTAGTAGTAGTAGTGGTAGTGGTAGTACATAGTAGGTACATATTCGCGTCTACTAGCGACATCTCACATGTCAAAACCTTCTTGGGCAACATTCAAGGCTTCTAGACAATATCTGCAGCTTAAAATATATATCAAGACGCGGCAAGCTTGCGCTTGTTGATCTCCATGGCAGCATGGCAGCTCACTCGAAGCTCGTTTTGCCTTTGCAGTTACCCCCCTCGGACAAATCCATCAAGCGGCTTCTCTCCGCGTTCACGGACCTTTACCTCCAGCACCGGACCAAGATCTCGAGAACTGTCTACCTTACGCTCCTTCTTGCCTTGACCAACCGAGTACGCAATGCCATCTCCGAGCAGAAGGCAGCTACTTTACTTCAAGCACAAGTGCGACAGCGTCCGGGGACCGCTTCGACGCAGGGAGAAGCTACGGCGAGGAAGAGGGTAGAGTTGAACAGCGAGTTCTTCAGGAACCTGTGGAGGCTGTTGAAGATTGTCATACCGGGTTGGAGAAGCAAAGAGCTGAGGCTGATCATTAGCCATAGCATCTTCCTCGTCATACGGACCTTGATTAGTCTTCACGTTGCCGAGCTGGATGGCAAGCTGGTCAGCAGTCTTGTTAGGGGCAAGGGCAAGGAGTTCTTCAAGGGCATCGTATGGTGGATGATTGTCGCGGTGCCAGCAACATTCACCAATTCAATGGTTTGCCAATCAATTACAAAAAAGGATCGCAAGCTAATGACCTTGTACAGCTGTCCTACCATCAATGCAAGCTAGCTCTTCAATACCGCAGCCGTCTTACAGACTACCTGCATAAAAGATACCTCTCGAATATGACCTTCTACAGCCTCTCAGCCCTCGATGACCGGATAAAAAACGCAGACCAACTGATAACCGTGGATGTTTCAAGGTTTGCCAACAGTCTTGCCGAGCTGTACTCAAATCTAGCCAAGCCAACTCTGGATATAATGGTCTATAACTACTCCCTCTCCAGGTCTGTAGGTGGGGAAGCTTTGTTCATGATGAGTTTATTAGTGCAGGTATCCGCAGGCGTCATGCGTGCCCTGACACCCCCTTTCGGCAAATACGTTGCAGAGGAGGCACGATTGGAAGGGGAATTTCGCTTTCAGCACTCAAGGTTGATTGACAATAGTGAAGAAGTGGCACTGTACCATGGCCATGAGGCGGAGAAAGATACCTTAGACAAGGGCTATTTTACGTTGATCAAGCATGTCAACCGCATCCTTCGAAGGCGTCTGTACCACGGCGTCATGGAAGACTTTGTCATCAAGTATTTCTGGGGTGCCTTGGGCCTCATGCTCTGCAGTGTGCCCGTCTTCTTCAAAGTGCCCGGCCAAACCTTGCGCGGCATGGGCGATCGTACCGAAAGTGTGTCATCTCCCCCAACCCCCTTCTCTCTTCGCCTAGCCAACCAAGTCCTCCTCGCTAACCAATTTCCCAGGCTTTGTGACCAACCGCCGTATGCTCCTCTCCTCTTCCGACGCCGTCGGCCGCGTCATGTTCTCCTACAAAGAAATCTCCGAACTTGCCGGCTACACCTCCCGCGTCTCAATCCTCCTCGACGTCATGGACGACATCTCCGCCGGCCACTATGAAAAACGCCTTGTTAGCTCCGCCTCAACCTCTTCTAACGCCTCTATCCTCGGTGGCCGCGGTACCGTCATAGAATCGCCCGACATTCAATTCATCAACGTACCCATCGTGTCCCCAAACGGCGACATCCTCGTCCGCGCCCTCAACTTCAGCGTCGCCCCCAGCCAGCACCTCCTCATCGTTGGCCCCAACGGCTGCGGTAAATCTTCGCTCTTCCGCATCCTCGGTGGCCTCTGGCCTGTTTACGGCGGCACCGTCCACAAACCCCCTTACTCCGACATCTTCTACATCCCTCAACGCCCCTATCTCTCTCGTGGCACCCTCCGCCAGCAGATCATCTATCCAGACTCCCTGCGCGACATGCACCGCCGCAAAATCACCGATGTGGACCTCCTCGCCATCCTCGCCACCGTCTCCATCGCGCACATCGTCGACCGCCCCGGCGGCTGGGACGCCGAGGAAGAGTGGCGCGACGTCCTCTCCGCGGGCCTACAGCAGCGCGTCGCCATGGCGCGCCTCTTCTACCACGCGCCCAAGTACGCCATCCTAGACGAGTGCACCAGCAGCGTCACGCTCGAGGTCGAACGTGCGATGTACGAGGAAGCGAAGAGGTTAGGTATCACGCTAATGACGGTGTCGCATCGACGGAGTCTGTGGAAGTATCATGGGTGGATCTTGCAGTTTGATGGGCAAGGAGGGTATGTGTTTACGAAACTGGATGCGGAGCGGAGGTTGGTGCTGGAGGATGAGAAGGAGGAGTTGGAGAGGAAGTTGAGGGGGGTGGAAGGGATTGAGAAGAGGATTGCTGAGTTGACTTCTTGAGGGATGGGAGAGAGGGGGTGGAGCGTTTGGAGGGGTTGTTGGCGGGGTTCTTGGGGGCAAGGGCGTCGGGCGTTGGTCGATGGGCGATGCATGTACCTTAGTGGGAAAGTTGTGGGAAGGGATATTTTGGTTATGACACCACCTGGAGGCCTGACATGTTGAGGAAGAGTCAGTGAGTGGGTTGTGCGGAGCAGCTTGAGATCGATTCTATGTTCATAGTTAGATTTCCGTATATGTACAAACTTCCGCTTGACCAATTGGAGTTTTCAACAGCGCTTGCCCGTATTGGCTAAATCATAATTTGCTTCCTACTTTCCATGTTTCCCGAAGTCGTTCCTTGGGGGGCCGTCGATGACTGATCTACGACCGCGTATGAGGAGTCAAAAGGTGCGGGTAGATCTGAAAATTTAGCAGGATCTGAAAGTGTTGCATGCCATGAATCTTCATCACGCAATCCATTCCGATCTTCTTGTATCCGTAAAACAAGGTTGCCGCACTGACTTCGCTCTAGCCTCTGTCAAGACCTAGGCCGCCACGCCCTCTAATGTTCTGTGTAACAGTAAGAGCTCCGTCCCTGGTTATGACTCTGGCAGCTGTATATTTTGTTCAGCCGACCTTCCAAGTCAACTACCGAAGTGAGGTGCGCAAGGGTGAGGAATTGAAGGTCTCAGACAGCAGTTGGTACGAAGTGTATCCACATTGAAGTTCAGAACAGGTCTGTGTGTGATGTTTGTGTCATCATAGAAATATGAAATGTGAGAGAGGTGGAGCGATAGGGGAGGAATGGAGTCATACCCGACTTGAGGTCTTTGGGAGTAAGATACTATGGGGTTGAAAGGGGTTGCAGCTTGGGCTTGCGAATGCCAGCAATTGCTAAGTAGTCCTGTTTTATGTTCTTTATGAATATTTGGAGTTGCCCTCCAAATTCTCATAGACGTTGGTCGTCAGTCTTATAAAGCCTGTGACATCTCTGGTCATGGTTGATAGCTTGCAACAGATGGAATGCTGTTAACCAGAGGGTATGTAGCTAGCGAATGGTAGAATCCTACGGTCCACCACCGTAACGCACCTGTCTGAGCATGCGGGTGTGCATTTGTCTTTGGCTGCAGGTCTTTATGACCAACCGTGGATGAAAATTAGAAGTCCTGAAGTGGGAACAGCTGTGTATGTCTAGCCTACTTTCACTTTCAAGAAGAATGTTTCGATCTTCTTCTGCCCTTCATCGTACTTGGAGCTTCCAACTCCTCTTGTACGTTTGAGACCTTTCAGATGCTCTTTACCATTCACAGCTTTGACGATCATCTTCAGCGCCGGAATACCTGATTCCTGAGACTCCGCCGTCCCGGACTCGGTCTCGGAGGCGGCTGTAGAGGATTGATCAATTGGTATGATCTCTACTGGCAGTGTATTAATAATATCCAGCTCCAAGTATCCAGTATTCGACCATCCGCCAAGATATTCCAAAGGCTTCACACCTCCGCTCCCCACAGAAATTCCAGCGGCCAGCGTCACAGTATCTTTCCCAAAAAGCTTCAATATACACCTCCAAAGGTGCGATAGTATTATCCCATGAGAAACCACAGCAATGACTCTCTCTCTTCCAGGCCTCTCATCTTGTATTAGCGGCAACAGTTGGTCTTTCACAAAATTGTCCATTCTTGCATTCATCGACTCCTTGGCCTCAACATCCCTGAAGTCCGGGTCATCGACATGCTGAGATCGATGGTTCTCTTTGCCTGACTTGCTAGAGTCTCGCGACCGGACGTAGAAGGGTTTGCCTTCATAGAAACCAAAGTCTTGCTCCCTTAGTATTTGAAGTTGTGTAACCTGTACCTTCTCTGCTACTTCCTCCCCACCTTTGTTGGCTTGTGCCAAACGTATCGCCTCCGCCGTTTTATACGCTCGCTGTAGGTCAGAAGAAAAGACCTTGGTAAAGCATAGACCATTCTGTGCAAAGAATTGTCCCAGACGGTCGGCTTGGAGGCTGCCGTGAATTGTAAGTGCAGAATCTTTGACCCCGGCACTGGATAAGATGTTAGCAGCCAGAAAGCGAGTGAGAAAATGTTTGGGATTCACACTAGACCTGTGCCACATTATCGACGGTCTCGCCATGGCGAACGAGAAACAATTTCATAGTTGGATGGCCCACCCTTTCAAAGGTGCAGGGCCCATGTGTTTGACAGGCCGAGAGTCGTTTTCCAAAACTTGCCCCGATTTGCAAAACATGGCTTAATCATCAAGTCATAAGGTAATCTCACCATCTTATCTTATCTTAACCCTAACCCTATTCTACCACGGTGCGCCTCCGACAGCTTGCAACATGATCTCATGGTACGGAGTACTGCTTGCTACTTTTTTGGTACAGCACTCTATCTAAATCCTGATAAGAGGATTACACTCACTCGCAGTCATCTTCTGGGCAATAAAGAAAGAGCTGGCCCGTGACTGTTGCCATTACCAAGGTCTTAGAGTCTTTCGGTACCGACAACGCCTCCAAACGATTACAACCTTACTACCTTCACCAATAAGCCGGGAAGCTTAACCACGGTTTGCAGCTACATCACCGTTGAAGTTTATGCTAGTACGTGGGCACCGACCCTATAAGTGCGATAGTTGTTAACCGGCAGTATCAAGCACTTCCTTGAGGGGCAGAAAGGAGTCGGTCGTGTGCCGGGCCCCGGCTACGAGGAGGATGGTTTGCGACTCACGTCGAGGTTTAAGTTAGAAGAATCTTCAGCGATGGTGGGCAGGCCAAATTTTCCCTTATTAACCCTCCAGCTGTGAATTGCAAAAATACCTAAGAATAGTGCACTGTTGAACCCATGTGAGCCCACTGTCATTCAGGCCTTGAAGCAAGTAAGAAACAAAGACGGCATGTATTGTAGCACCTGAAGACCTCTCACTTAAGTGATTTGTTGTCAGAAATTCTAAAAATTTCAATGCCTAGTAGCCTTTGCTCTCAAAGGATGTCGAGAAGACAACAATCAAACCGTCGTCAAAACCTGGTAACAATGGGACTTTTCGTTTGCTTATCACAATTGTACGTGACAGCAGTCCAATACACCAAAGAGGAGCGTTAATCTAGATACCACGATTTGCGGTATAACTTAAAACCCATACAGCGGTCAAGTCTGAGACCGCCTCTAAGACAGAGACTCATTCCAGAGTACGCCACATAGGTTTAATTGAAGTGAACTCCACAATAACCGATCAGCAAGCTGAGACCTTTTTTGACAATGGATCGCAACTTTACCACTTGAAATAGCTAAGAAGCATGATTTCTCTACATCATAATCATGTTTTACTAATAGAGTCTGCGTCGAAACCATCTTAGCAAATCGCTTTGAGCGAGAGAAACAGAGTCATCCAGAACCCAAAACAGAGCAGTGTATAGAGGCACTATTAGAACAGGTCAAATAACAACAAAGATCGACACAACCTGTCTTGCCTCTGCCGACTGTAAATATGATATATAGGTCTTAAGAAAGATAGAGGTCGAGTAGTCAAAAAAATCTACAGACCTTATTTTCGTGGATCACTAACAGACAAGCTGGGAATTGTAACAGAAAAGCATTTGCCGAATCGACATATTCCCAAGAACACCAACATCATCAAGCAATGACTGGCTCTGCTCAATCGAACGGGCACCTTACTGAGCAACGGCCGAGTCTCAAGGATGCCAAGATCATCTTTTTCATTGGTAAATGCCTATTCAGAACCTGTGACAAGATTAACGACATTGTATGTGCCATACTCTAACGGTATCTCTAGGTGCGCCGGGAACAGGTAAAGGAACACAGTGTACTCGCTTGGCCGAAGAACTTGGTTTCGTTCATATCTCTGTCGGCGATCTCCTTCGAGATAGGGAAAAACATCCATCCTCATCGCCCCTCCTCAAAGCCTTGATCAGAAGCCGCACTGTGTACCGTACTCCAATGCCCAACCATTTCTACGTCGGACTTCTCCGCGACGAATTGGTCAAGAATATGGCGCATGGAAAATCCCAATTCCTGGTTGACGGTTTCCCGAGGAACATCAAACAGCTGTGGCTTCTTGAACAAGCCGTGAGACAGATTTAGCCTAGCCATATAATGAATAGTGCTAATTATGATACGCAGTCACCACAGCTTAAGGCTACTCTCTATTTCTTTTGTCCCTCAGAAATCTCACGCTCCCGCGTTGCGAAACGAGCTTTAACTTCTGGCAGATACAACGACAATGCCGAAGAGTTCGAGAAACGGCACCAAAGGTTCTTCAAAGAAGGTGTACATGATTTCTTTCGCAGAATGAGCGAGCTCGAATGCCATGAGGTTTGAAAGCGTAACATAATATTCTGGAAGTCTAGCGGTTAACTTGATCTAGATTGAAACAAACAGAAGATCGGACGAAGTGTATCAGAGCGTCCGCACAATTGTGAAGGTGAGAACATCATTCAAGAGCGTGTGATTTTCTAATGGTCTAAAGGATGCTTTCTCCACAACGGCGTAGTCTTGGAGTAGGTTACTTACAAGCCTCACTGCAAAAGATGGTGAGACGTGATTTAATTAGGCATGGAAGGTATTGTGAGCCTGCGATTATTGCGCTAGCAATCTTTCGTGCGCTGAGTAAGATTTTCGCTCTTCATCTGTTTCGTTATTCTCAAATCTTGCTATTCGATCTTTTCGGCCATTCACAAGCTTGTCTAAACCTTTTACAATGGAATTCGATGGGCCGGTAAAGAGTTTAAAGGCACTGGTGGTAGATATTGGTGCTTTATATTAGTTTAAAACGAAATGAAAGGATAAGTCTGTATTAGCGAAAGATCTCCGGAGCGCACAAGCTCAGCACATAGAGCGGGTAACGCACAAGCCTATTAACCCAAATAAGTTCGAGTTTTAATGCGGTTGACTAACGAATTTGAACACATATCGGGTTATATACATACAAGGTAGGCCTGCGAATATTTTTCAAAATCGCCGACGACGTCATCGAGAATCGAACTCCTGACCTGCACCACAATTCTGTATGGGGGAGGCAACGGGGAAGGCAATGGGAAAGTTAATGGGAAAATCAATGAGAATGCAAATGAGGGTGTAAAAGACCTGTTATGAATTTAAAACCCGTCTCCATTTGAAATAATTAATTAGATCCTTTCCTCTATGCAAAACAGGCAAGACAAATGACTCGATGGGAGTTTTAAAAGGAGAAGCAAACGGAGGTGTAAAACGGGGATGTAAAAGACCGTGTTATGGATTCAAAGCTCTTCTCTATTTTAAACAAGTAATGTGTTCTCTTCATGCAAAACACGTAAGGTAAAAGGACTCGATGGGGGTTCGCGATGGAGAAGCAAATGAGGGTGCAAATGGGGAAGTCAAATGGAAGTGTAGAAAGTCTGTTATCGTTAGTTAAAGCTCTTCGAGTCTCGTTGATCCAGACAACAAGCAGCTCGAGAAGCATCTTCAAGGAATTTCTGCCTTCCTGAAGGAACAGCTAAAGTGCTGAAGTCGTGATTTGCTACAACTATCGAGTTTGAGTGCAGCATTGCATTCTACAGTATGCATGTATGAAAAGCCCTGAGTTTCCAGTTCCGCAAGCAAAAAAACCTCACAACAGTTCGACGAAACGAAGGAGATACTATTGGCACCCTATCGCGACCAAGACAAGCCAGTGCTCACGCCTCATGCTGGTGATGTCAAGCGCCAGAAAGTGGGTCGGCATCAGTTGCTAATGGAACCGTAGATCAAACTAGAGAAGGCGGCCCCCCTAGACGCACTGGATACCACTTGACAGATGAGGAGTCGGCCAAGTACCTGGATTGCAACTGGCGCATTCGTATCTTGAACTGCGGGCGTCCACTCTTCCATAATGCAGACGAACGACCGCTTGCTGTGTGCGACTACTATACTGTCAACGAAGAGGAGTTGATATCTGCAGATAGGGCGTTCCGGGAATATGTTGGTGAGATCTACTATATGCAGTACAATGAAAGACAGCAGTGGTACTGGATCAGTGGCCAAAAACCCGACGAAATACAGCTCTTTGTTAACTACGACTCGGAATGCCGGCAAGGACCGGCTTGTCGGTTCTCCCGAACCCTCACTTCCAGAAACGCATCCTGACAGAGCATTTAGGTATGCCACATTCTTCATTTTTGAACAATTCGCCTGGACCAAACGTGAAGCCAAGGCAGAGCCTCGAGACCGCCATTATTGTGATCACGAAGAAGAACGAGGTGTAAATGCAAACGTTACGGAAGTCCACTCGTGATGGGCATAATGTCAAAGTACTATTATGAATGAACCTAAGCTTCCAAATCCCTCGAATTGGGTGATCTTGAATCTGCTTTCGTGGTACTCATTTGTACTAGGACTCATTGACTGTCTTTCTTTCTTCGACTGCTTCTTGCAATGCCGATGGAGGTTTCCTTGCGGGGAAAGTATCTTCTCATGCGCTCATCGCATTCAATAGCAGTGCTTCTTTATGAGCAGGGGCAGCTATAGTCAGTTCAGAAGGTCTTTCATTGTAATCGAGGTATGACATGAGTAATGTTGCAATTGGAAAGCCTATGTAGATTAGTCGCCTAGATGAATCTGCTATTGTGGGGTTCTTACCACGAGCGGCAGAAAATTGGCAGAGCTCGGAGTCGCTCGGTGCAACTATAATATCAATATCATATCTAGTAAAGATATCTTCGAACTGTTGTCCAATTTTCCGAATGTGCTCCAGGATTCGACGACGCTTCTCGTTGGAATCGCCAAAAGTTAGGCCAGACACGAGCAAGTTTTGGTTAGGATATTCTGTTTTTTGATAAGCAGCCGAATCACTAGGTTCATTTGAAGATGTACCTGTTTTAAGTGCTTCTTCCCAATGCGAGAAATTTCAGTCGACAAGCTCTTTGAGGCTACGCACTCTCGTCCTTTTTAGGCTATCAAGATAGCTACCCCTATCCGCCTTCAGATCAGCGGCTATTGACAGTTGGAATCTGTACAATATCCAAGGGAAGTAAGTGGTGCTGACCCATCATCGAATCCAAAGCATCCCTTCCCTCAAAGCCAAACTCCTGGTAAGCCTGTACGAAGACATTCTCGTGATAGCTTTTGGCAAGGCTCTTAATTTTGGAGTAGACAACGCGCGTCTCCTCCAACTGTAAAAGTCAATATAATGGATGTTTGGATGAAGCTGGAAAGGAACGAACTATTTGCTTGGTAGCCTCCGGCACCGGCTTAATTATTCCGTTATCCAGCGTCCAGATTTGAGGATCTAAGGTTCCTACCCTAACATTCGCTCACTTGCCGTTCAATGCTGATGCATAACCACCAGGCGGTACCTTTGATTTTGTTGGATCCACAAGCACAGTGAGCAAATCGGCGACATCCTTAAGGCTATTGGCCATAGGTCCAGAGGTATCATAGCGCTTGCTGATCGGAATAATGCCCTCTCCAGATACGATTCCGAGTGTTGGCTTTATCGTATACAACGAGGCTCTGGTCGCAGGATGTACAAGGGATCCGAAGGTTTCCGTTCCAATGGCAAGGG
>JAABUK010007784.1_pt1 | contig 15326 bp, 18 predicted proteins | sample 5559141 | NCBI WGS metagenome assembly JAABUK01 (sample SAMN10711869, study PRJNA513367) | rock metagenome | isolation source: Antarctica rocks | place: Antarctica: Victoria Land, Pudding Butte nord | collected 2016-01-03
GGGCCGAGCCGTGGCGGCGGACCTCGGGCGTCCACCGGCTGCACAGCCGGAGGTCGCTGGCCGTCGTCCGGGAGCTGTGGACCACTCGTGACGGCCTGGCCCAGGCGCGCGACACTGCCCCGGGCCGTATCCTGCCGGACTCCGCGATCATCGCGGCGGCCCAAGCACTTCCCGACTCCCCGGAGGCGTTGCTGGCGCTGCCGGTGTTCGGCGGACGGGCCACTCGCCGGCACCTCAGCACCTGGTACGCCGCTATCGAGCAGGCGCGCCGGCTGACCGAGCGCGACCTGCCGGCGGCCCGCGTCGACAGCGACGGCCCTCCGCCGGCGCACCGCTGGCGCGACCGAGACCCCTCGGCAGCAGCCCGGCTGCTTGCAGCCAAGGACACAGTGGTGGCGGTTGCGGCGCAGCATCAGGTCCCGGTGGAGAACCTGCTGGCTCCCGATCTGGTCCGGCGGCTGGCCTGGAGCCCGCCGTCACCCTTGAGCGACGACACGGTGTCTGCGGCCCTGCGGGGCGCCGGCGCCCGGCCGTGGCAGGTCGAACTGACCTCGGGCGGGTTGCGGGCGGCGCTCGCCGCTCCCGCCCCCGAGTAGCCTCCCAGGCCCGCCGGCCACCCCCCGTCAGGCGCCCAGCGCCGCCAGCAGGCTCGCCTTTGCCGCCACGAAGGCGGCGGTGCTCACCACGTCGGGCCGCCGCGGCCGCGACATTGGCACCTGCACCGTCTCCACCACCAGCGCCGGCCGGGCCGACAGCACCAACACCCGGTCGGAGAGATACACGGCCTCCTCCACATCGTGGGTGACGAAAACCACCGTCCGCCGGTCGTCGAGCCATACCTCCTGCAACCAGGCGTACATCTGCCGGCGGGTGATCGCGTCGAGGGCACCGAACGGCTCATCGAGCAGGAGTACCGGCCGGTCGAGCAGGAAGGTGCGCAGCAGGGCCAACCGCTGGCGCATCCCCCCGGACAGCTGGGCCGGCCAGGCGTCCTCGAAGCCGGCCAGCCCGAATCGGGGGAACAGCGCCGCCGCGCGCCGGCGCGCTTCAGCGCCGGGCACGCCGGCGATCTCCGCGCCGAGCACCGCGTTGCCCATCGCCCGCCGCCATGGCAGCAGCAGGTCGCGCTGGGGCAGGTAGCCGGCGGCACCCGGCCGGCCGATCACCGACTCGCCGACCGCAGCCGCGCCGGCGTCGGGTGCCAGCAGCCCGGCCAGCACCCGCAGCACCGTGGACTTGCCGCAGCCGCTGGGCCCGACCAGGCTGACGAACTCCCCTGGTTCAACCGTCAGGTCAACGCCGGCCAGCACCGGCACCGCCGGCGGGCCGGCGTAGGTATGGACCAGACTGGAGACGCGAACGGCCGGTGAGCTCACCCCCCGCCGTTGACCGGCGGCAGGTAGGCGTCGGTGTAGGCGGTGCTGACATCGACCGGCTTGGTCAGCAGCCCGGACCGGCGCAGGAAGTCGGCGAAGTGCTGCCAGGTGGCCAGGTCCTGCCGGCCCCACCTGGCAGGGTCGGCGGCGTACCGAGGGGACAGGTAGGCGGCGGACAGCCCGACCAGCCGGTGGTCGAGTTCCGGAGCGGCCCGTTGCAGCGTCGCCGCGGCGAGGTCGGGGTGGCCCATCGCCTCCCGGTAGCCGCGCGCGGTCGCGGCGAGGAACGCCCGGACCGTACGCGGGTCCGTACGCAGCAGGCGGTCGTTGGTGGCAAGGAGCGGGGTGTACCAGTCCGGGATGCAGTCGGTGTGCGCGGCGAACGGGATGGTGCTGACTCCTAGATGGTCGATCTCGGCCATCCGGATCTTGTCCCAGCCGTCGAAGACCCAGACGAAGTCGTAGAAGCGTCGGGTCAGGCCCGCCCGGTAGTCGGCGTTGCCGACGGAGACGAACTTCACCCGCCGCGGGTCCCCGCCGTCGCAGCGCACCAGTGCCGAGACCAGCGCCCGCTCCAGCTGCCCGCCGTAGCCGCCGTAGGTCCGCCCCGCCAGGTCCCTCGGCCGGCGGATGCCGCTGGCGGTCAGCGCCATCAGGCTGGAGGTGTTGTGCTGCAGGATCGCCGCGATCGAGACGACGGGCAGGCCTTGGGCGCGGGCCGGCAGCAGTTCCTCGGCCACGCTGACGGCGAAGTCGGCACGGCCGGCAGCCAGCGGCTGCAACGAGCCGCCCTCCCCCGGCTCCACGATCTTGACGTCGAGGCCGGCCTGGCGATACCACCCCTTGGCCCGGGCCAGGTAGATGCCGCTGTGGTTGGTGTTCGGCGTCCAGTCCAGCACGAGCGTGACCGTCTTCAGCGCGTGCGGAGACCGGGCGGCGGCCGGCGAGCCGGCGCAGCCGGCCGCGAGCAGGAGAGCGGCGAACAGCGCCGCGACCGCTTTCACCGACGCGGGGACGCGTCGACGTACTGCCACGGCGAAGCGAGGCGCGCGGCCAGCGACACGGCGCCGAACAGCGCCATCGACAAGGCGGCGATCAGCGCGACCGCAACGAAGACGCGGTCAACGGCGTAGGACGCCCGGGCTCGGTCGATGAACACACCGAGACCGTTCTGGGCGCCCACCCACTCGCCGACCACCGCGCCGGCGATCGCGTAGGCGGAGCTGATCTTCAGGCCGTCGAAGAAGGCGGGGACTGCCGCCGGCACCAGCACCGTGCGCAGCACCTGCGCTCGCGAGCCGCCCATGCTGCGCACGAGGTCGACCATTTCGGAGTCGGCGCCGGCCAGCCCGCCGACCGTGGACACCACCACCGGGAAGAAGACGATCAGCGCGACCACGATCACCTTGGGCGTCAGGCCGTAGCCGAACCACAGCACGAGCAGCGGTGCGAGCACGACCATCGGGACGGTCTGGCTGACGACCAGCAGCGGGTACAGGAGGCGGCGCAGCAGGCCGACGCCGGCAATCGCCGCGGCGAGGCCGACACCGCAGGCCGCCCCGAGAGCCAACCCGAGCAGCGCCTCTGCCGACGTGGTCAAGACCGGGCCGGCCAACAGCCCGCGGGAGGACACGAGCGCGGCGACGATCTGGGTCGGCGCCGGGACGAGGTAGTCAGCCACCTGGGCGGCCATGACCCACACCTGCCAGACGGCCACCAGCCCGACGAGCAGAGCCAGCGGAGCCAGCCGGCCGGGGCGACGGACCCGCCGGCGCACCTGCGGCGCGGCGTGCTCGAGGACCGGCGCCGGCGCGCTCACGGCCGGAACTTCACGGTCAGGTCGGCCATCGAGCGCTCGATGCCCTCGGCGACCTTGATCACCGAGATGGTGATTGAGGCGCCGGCCGCCAGGGTCGCCTCGTGGACTGCCCGCAACAGCGGCCAGACCTGCTCCGGCGGCCCCTCGAGGGACGTGCCCAGTGGGCCGACCTCATAGGTGAGTCCGGAGCCCGCGATCACGGCGATCGCGGCCTCTACGTGGGCGTGCGGGTCATCTGCGGTGCCGGCCGGGGTAGGCAGGACCTGGATCTCAACGATCATGAGCCGTCGCTCCCTCCGCTGGCATTACCCAGCTCAGGTGGTGGAGGGTCGGCGACGCGGCAGTCGCCCTCTCAGCCCGGTGCACCGCCCGAGCTCCCCTGCGTGTCCGGCGAGTGTAACTCGCCGACTGCACAGGTTCACCCGTTGGGGTGGTCTGCTGACTACCTCATGCGGGTACGGTTCCGGCGTGGCCCTGCCGCCGGCGCAAGCGCTCCGTCGCGGCGTACTCGCCGTGGCGGTGCTGCATGACGTCGACCTGCAGCCGGCCGACGACGGAGTCGACCTGCCCGGGGCGGTCCCGGTCCACGTGTCCTGGGCGGAGTGCACGTCCGCTCTTGCCGGGTCGCAGCCCGACAGCACGGATGGCCAGGGCCGGCTGGCCGGTTGGCTGCTGGCCCGGCGGTGGCTCGCCGACCATCACCTGGGCGACCTCGCCGAGCGGGCCCGACCGGTGGGTCTGCCGGTGAGCCACACGATCCACCCCGGGCCGGCGTGGGTGCGGCACGCGGTGCCCGGTGGTGCGCTGGACCTGGGCCTGGGACTGCTGGGCCTAGATCCGGCCCAACCGGACAGCGTTGTCGTCCTGCCTGAGGGAGTCTGGGCGCCGGCGGGAATCGACCCCGCGCCGTGGTGGACACCGGCCCGTGCCTACCTGGCAGCCATGTGTCGGCTGGCGGTGGACCGGCGCAGGCGATCGCCCGACGACGGCGTACGGCCAATGGGGAACTGCGACCCCGTCACGTTGCTCGGATGCGGCGACTTCCGGTCGGCCCTCGTCGGCTCGGCCGGCGGAATGGCCGCGGTGGGCGCGCCGATGCGCGACCGGGTGTGGACGGACCTGCGCCGAGTCGACCCGGCTTTCGTGGTAGCTGCCGCGGCGGCAACCGACCCGGACCAGCGAGGGTTCCCGCGCCCGCTGCTGGTCACCGCGGACGAGGTCACGCTGGTCGGTGCAGGTGGCCGGCCGGCGCGCGACCTGCTGCGCGAAACCGCTTCCGACGGGCCTCGGGTGCGTCCGGTCCGCTACCGCTGACTGCGGGTCGGCGCGTCGTAGGAGGCCGCGCCGGCCGCGCGCGCCGGCGAGGCCGCGTCGAGCCGGGACACCCACCCGACTACCCGCCGCGCGACGTCCTGTGCGGTCAGGCCGATGTCGGCCCGTACCTGCACCGGGTTGCCGTGCTCGAGGAACTGCTGGGGGATGCCGACGTCGCGGGTCGGCACGTCAAGGTCGGCGTCGCGCAGCGCCTGGGACACCGCGGAGCCCACGCCGCCGGCGCGGCCGCCATCCTCCAGCGTCACCACGAGCCGGTGCCGCGCGGCCAGGTCCAGCAGCTCGGGCGGGACCGGTACGACCCAGCGAGGATCCACGACCGTGGCGGAGATCCCCTCGGCACCGACTCGCGCAGCCACTTCCAGGGCCAGCGGCGCCATCGCGCCTACCGACACCAGTAATACATCAACACCGGCACTGACACCGACACCGGCAGCCGCAGCCGCACCGGCACCGGCACCGGCACTGGGCGGCTCTGCCAGCACGTCGACCGCGCCGGTGCGCCGGATCGCCGGCAGGTCCTCGGCCAGCGCAGACTTGGGGAATCGCAGCGCCGTCGGCCCGCTCGAGTCGGCCACCGCCTCGGCGAGCTCTTCCCGCAGTGTCGGCTCGTCGCGCGGCGCGGCGACCCGCATCCCCGGCACGATCCCCAGCAGCGACAGGTCCCACATGCCGTTGTGCGAGGCCCCGTCGTCCCCGGTCACACCGGCCCGGTCCAGCACCAGCGTCACCGGCAGCCGGTGCAGCCCGACGTCCAGCAGCACCTGATCGAAGGCACGGTTGAGGAACGTCGCATAGATCGCAACCACCGGGTGCATGCCACCCATCGCCAGGCCGGCGGCCGAGGTCACCGCGTGCTGCTCGGCGATGCCGACGTCGTAGGTGCGCTCAGGGTAGGCGACCGAGAATGGGTGCAGCCCGGTCGGGTGCAGCATGGCGGCGGTGATCGCGACGACGTCGGTGCGCTCGGCGCCGATGCGCACCATCTCCTCGCCGAACACCTGGGTCCACTTGCGGCCACCGGCCGAGATCTGTTTGCCGGTCACCGGGTCGAACGCGCCGCCCGGGCTGTGCAGGCAGTCGGTTTCGTCGCCCTCGGCAGGTGCATAGCCGTATCCCTTGCGGGTCACGCAGTGCACGATCACCGGCCCGCCGAAGTCACGGGCCCGACGCAGCGCCGACTCCACCGCCGCCTCGTCGTGGCCGTCAACGGGTCCGACGTACTTCAGCCCGAGGTCTTCGAACATTCCCTGGGGCGCGATCGCGTCCTTCAAGCCCCGCTTGATTCCGTGCAGGGTGTCGAACAGCGGCGGGCCGACCAGCGGCGTCTTGGCCAGGCTGTCGCGGACCAGGTCGAGCACCCGCTCGTAGCCCGGAGCCAGCCGCAGCGCGGCCAGGTGGTCGGCCAGGCCGCCGATCGTCGGGGAGTAGGACCGACCGTTGTCGTTGACCACCACCACCACCTGGCGGTCCTTGGCCGCGGCGATGTTGTTCAGGGCCTCCCAGCACATCCCACCGGTCAGTGCGCCGTCACCGACGACCGCGGCCACCGCCCGCTTCTCCCCGCGCAGGGCGAACGCCTTGGCCAGCCCGTCGGCGTAGGACAAGGCCGTGGAGGCGTGGGAGTTCTCGATGACGTCGTGCTCGGACTCGGCGCGGCTGGGATAGCCGGACAGCCCGCCCCGCTGGCGGAGCCGGTCGAACCCGGCCTGCCGGCCGGTCAGGATCTTGTGGACGTAGGCCTGGTGGCCGGTGTCGAACAGGATCGGCTCGGCCGGGGAGTCGAACACCCGGTGCAGGGCCAGGGTCAGCTCGACGGCGCCCAGGCTCGGCCCGAGATGGCCCCCGGTACGAGAGACCTTGGCCACCAGAAAGTCGCGGATCTCCATGGCCAGCGCCGGGATCTCTCCGGCCGGGAGTCGGCGCAGGTCGGCCGGGCTGGAGATCGAGGACAGCAGCGTCACAAGTTCGAGGGTAGCCCGGCGGGAGCGCGCGGCTGGTGTCCGGACGTGCGGATCTGGTACCGGGTCGAACGCGATGCTGATCGGGCCAGGAGGCCTGTTCGCGGTGGGCCTACAACCGCGGCACCCAGCGCAAGCCCCGCAGCGCCGCCTCGACCACGGTGACGGCGCGGCCCAGCTCGGCCAGCCGCCGGCCCTCCCGCTCATAGACGACCATCGCCGCTTCGACCGCCTCCGTCGGCAGCTCATCTCGCAGGTCGGCGCGCAGCGTGCGCCAGCCGGCCCGAGCTGCTTCCAGCGACGCCACCACCTGCTCGCCGGCGAGCCGGGCCAGCAGCATCGGGTGGCGACGGAGCACCTCGTACGCCCGGTAGTCGGCCGGCACCTGGTCGTAGAGCCAGGACACCGCACTGCGTTCCCACTCCGACGACCCGGGCGGCCGCACCTGAGGTGGCCAGCCGGGCGGCAGCTGCGATGTCACGCGGGCGCGAGGAGGGGCTGCAGCAGGGCCACGCACTCCACGTGGTGGGTCATCGGGAACAGGTCGAAGGCCCGGATGCGCTCGAGACGGTAGCCGTGGTCGGCGAAGGTCTTCACATCACGGGCCAGCGCAGCCGGGTCGCAGGCGACGTAGGCCACCGCCCTCGGTGCCCGGTCGGCGACCAGCGACACGACCTTGGCGCCGGCGCCGGCTCGTGGGGGGTCGAGGACCACCAGGTTGACCGGCCCGGCCGGCAGCCGGCGCAGGACCTGCTCGACCGAGCCGGTCTGCACCGAGACTTCCGCGGCGGTGTCCCGCAGGTTGAAGGCGGCGTCGCCGGCGGCCACCGGGTCGGCCTCCACGGCCAGCAGCCGCCCGGCGCGCAGGTGCGGGGCGAGCGCGACAGCGAACAGGCCGGCGCCGGCGTACAGGTCCAGCGCGGACTCCCCCGCCCGGGGTTGCAGCGCGTCCACCACCGCGCCGGCCAGGACGTCGGCGGCGGCCGGATGCACCTGCCAGAAGCTGTCGGCGGCGACCCGCACGGTGGCGCCGAGGACCCGCTCGCGAACCGCCCGATGGCCGCGCACCCGCTCGGCTCGGGCGGCCGGAGAGCGCCGGCGCAGGACGGCGACGGAGTCGGCCTCCAACGGGGGAACGGCCACCTCGGCGCCCGGCCGCGGCGTCACCACCACCGCCCGGTCGCCGGCAGTCGACGCCACCACCTCGACTGTCGCCGCGCCCTGCCAGCGGGCCCGCGTCACGCCGACCGCGTCCACGGCCGGCGCGGAGATCGGGCAGGAGGCGACCGGCTCGATCTCGGTGGAGCGGTGCCGATGCAGTCCCACGATGCCGTCGCCGGTCACCGCGAAGTGCATCCTGGTCCGCCACCCCAGCAGCCCGCCGGGCACCTCCTCGACCGCGACGGCCACGTCAGGGTGGCCGCCGAGCCGGGCCAGCTGCTCGCGGACGACCGACGCCTTCAGATCCCGCTGCGCCGGCCCGCTCGCGTGCTGCCAGTCGCACCCACCGCAGCGGCCGGGCCGGGCCAGCGGGCACGGCGGCTCGACCCGGTCGGGCGCGGCTTGGACGATCTCGACGGCGTCGGCCCGGCAGTAGGACCCGCCCCGGTCCTCGGTGACCCGCGCCAGCACGTGCTCGCCGGGGAGGGCGTGCCGCACGAAGACCACCCGGCCCTCGAAACGGGCTACGCAGTGCCCGCCATGGGCGACTGACCCGACCACCAGGGGCAGCTGCCGGCCGGTCCATCCCGGGGCGGTCACGGCCGGGTGGCCACCTCGTCGTCGCTGACCTCGCCCGGGCTGGCCCGGTGCTCGGCGGACTTCAGCTGCCAGGCCACGTTGGTCACCATCACCCCCGGCTCGAACAGCAGCCGGTGCTTCAGGCGCAGGGCACTCTGGTTGTGCAGCGCACTCTCCCACCAGTGCCCGACGACGTACTCGGGGACGAAGACGGTGACCACGTCGCGGGGACTCTCGCGGCGGATATTGCGGATGTAGCGCAGCGTCGGTCCGGTGATCTCACGGTAGGGCGACTCGACGACGGTGAGCGGCACCGAGATGTCGCGGCGCTCCCACTCCTCCTGCAGCGCGCGGGTGTCGGCCTCGTCGACGTTGACCGTCACGGCAGTCAGCGTGTCAGGCCGGGTGGCCAGGGCGTAGGCAATAGCCCGAAGCGTGGGCTGGTGGACCTTGCTGACCAGGACCACCGCATGATTTCGCGCCGGCAGGATGGGCGCGTCATCGCTGGGCACCAGCTCGGTGGAGACCCGGTCGTAGTGCCGGCGGATCGCCTGCATGGTGATGAAGATGAAGACCATCATCGCGACGGCGATCCAGGCGCCCTTGACGAACTTGGTCGTCAGCACCACGACGAGCACCGCGCCGGTCATGACCCCACCGAAGGCGTTGATCGCCCGCGAGCGCACCATCCGTCGGCGTTCGGCCGCATCGCGTTCGGTGCGCAGCAGCGAGGTCCAGTGCCGCACCATGCCGGTCTGGCTCATCGTGAAGGACACGAATACCCCGACGATGTACAGCTGGATCAGCCGGTTGACGTCGGCGTTGAAAGCGAAGATAAGAACCGAGGCGAACAACGCCAGAAAAATAATGCCGTTGCTGTAGGCGAGGCGGTCACCGCGGGTGTGCAGCTGCCGCGGCAGATAGCGGTCCTGGGCCAGGATCGAGCCCAGCACGGGAAAGCCGTTGAAGGCGGTGTTGGCAGCCAGCACCAGGATCACCGCGGTCGAGATGGCGACGAAATAGAACCCCAGCGGCAGGTTCGAGAACACCGTACGGGCCAGCTGCGCGATCGCGGTGTCGAGCTGGGTGCCGGAGGCGCCGGGCACCTGACGGCCCGGGTCGTCGGCGATCTTCAGGCCGGTCGAGCGGCCGAGAAAGATCAGCCCCATGAACATCGTGACCGAGATGACCCCCATCATCAACAGCGTCGTCGCTGCGTTCTTGCTCTTAGGGGGCTTGAACGCCGGCACGCCGTTGCTGATCGCCTCGACGCCGGTCAACGCCGCGCAGCCCGAGGAAAACGCCCGTAGCAGCAGGAAGATCAAGGCGAAGCCGGCGTAGGAGCTCTCTCCCTTCAGGTGCAGGCTGGCGCTGGCGGCCTGCAGGTGGGTGCCCGTCGCGATCCGTAAGAAGCCGTAGCCGACCATCCCGAAGATGCCGACCATGAAGCAGTAGGTCGGGATGGCGAATGCCGTCCCGGACTCCCGTACGCCGCGCAGATTCGCCGCGGCCAGGAGGGCAACCAGGCAGATCGCAAACAGCGCCTCGTGGCGCCCCACGACGGCCACCGCCGCGCCGAGGTTGGCGACCCCGGACGAGACCGACACCGCCACGGTGAGCACGTAGTCCACCAGCAGCGCGCTGCCGACGGTCAGTCCGGCCCGACGCCCCAAGTTGGTGGTAGCGACCTCGTAGTCGCCGCCGCCGCTGGTATAGGCCCGCACGTTCTGCCGGTATGAGGCCACGACGGTCAGCATCACAAGGGCGACGACCAGACCGATGGCCGGTGAGAACGAGTACGCCGACAACCCGGCGACGCTCAGCGTGCGGAAGATCTCCTCCGGTGCGTACGCCACCGACGACAACGCGTCGCTGGCGAATACCGGCAGGGCGATCCGCTTCGGCAGGAGCGTCTCGCCAAGCCGCTCACTGCGGACCGGTCGGCCGAGCAGCAGGCGCTTGAACAGAGCGGGGGCACTCGGCACCCGGTGATCGTACGGGCGACGACCTCAGGCGGCTCCCGCGCCGGTCCGGCCGGCTGCACGCGTGTAGCGTCCGACGACGTGCACTACGTCATCATGGGCTGCGGCCGGGTCGGCTCCATGCTCGCCCGCAGCCTCGACAGCCGTGGCCACTCGGTGGCCGTCATCGACCGGGACGAGGTCGCGTTCGGCCGCCTGGGCCGCGACTTCGGCGGCCACACAGTCACCGGGATCGGCTTCGACCGCGACACCCTGACCGAAGCCGGGATCGAGCAGGCGGCGGCGCTGGCTGCGGTGAGCAGCGGCGACAACTCCAACATCATCACCGCCCGGGTGGCGCGCGAGAACTTCGGGGTGGACCACGTCGTGGCGCGCATCTATGACCCCAAGCGCGCGGAGATCTACGAGAAGCTCGGCATCCCCACAATTGCCACCGTGCGGTGGACCGCCGACCGCATGCTGCGGGCTCTGCTGGATGAGGGCACCGAGGAGCTGTGGCGCGACCCCACGAGCAACGTGGCGATCATCGAGGCCCGGTGCAACGAGCGGTGGATCGGCCGGTCTCTGGCTGAGCTCGAGCGGGCGGCCGGCGTACGTACGGCGTGCGTGACCCGGTTCGGCGTCGGCACGCTGCCCACGCCGTCGATGGTGGTGCAGGACGGCGACCGGATCTTCTTGCTGGTCGACGACAACACCGTCAAGGGGGCCTGTTCGGCGGCCGAGGCGGGCCCGGAGGGCGGCTCGGCATGAAGGTTCCTATTGCGATCGCCGGCGCCGGCAACGTCGGCCGCTCCATTGCCAGCGAGCTGCTGACCAACGGCCATGCGGTCATGCTGATCGAGCGCGAGCGGCATGCGGTCAAGCCGCACATCCTGCCCGAGGCGACGTGGGTGCACGCCGACGCCTGCGAGTACTCCTCGCTTCAGGACGCGCGACTGCAAGACTACGGCGTCATGATCGCCGCCACCGGCGACGACAAGGTCAATCTGGTCGTGTCGCTGCTGGCGAAGACGGAGTTCGGGGTGAACCGGGTGGTGGCCCGGATCAACCACCCCAAGAACGAGTGGATGTTCACCCTGCAATGGGGCGTCGACGTCGCAGTGTCGACGCCGCGGATGCTTGCCGCCCTGGTGGAGGAGGCGGTGTCTGTCGGTGACCTGGTGAAGCTGATGAGCTTCCGGCAAAGCGATTCCAACCTCGTCGAGATCACCCTGGCCGCCGACGGGGCCCATATCGGGCGAGCGGTTCGCGACCTGCAGTTGCCGCGCAACGCCGCACTGGTCGCCATCCTGCGCGGAGCGCGGGTGATCGTGCCCACCCCGGACGACCCGCTGGAGGCCGGGGACGAGCTGCTGTTCGTCGCGACCGACGACGTGGAGCGGGCGATCCACGACGCCGTGTCGGGGATCGCGACTATCGCACCGGCCTGACGGCGCCGACCACCGCGTCGGCTGCACTCCCGCGGCGGACCAGCCACACCGTCGCGGCAGCCACCAACGCGAACAGCGGATAGCCCATCGCCAGCTTGGCGACCGCGAGCCAGCCGGTCCGCTCGGCCAGGAACAACAGGCCCTGGACGATCACCTTGGCGGCGTACATCGCCGTCCACAGCCAGGTGGCCCTGGTGTAGGCGCGGAGCAGCGCCGGTCGATCCCGCCAGTCCGCCCTGCCGTCGCTGAGGTAGGTCCACAGCAGGCCGACGAGGGGCCGGCGCCGCAGCAGCGAGCCGGCGAAGGCCAAGAAGTAGGCGGCGTTGATGGCGATTCCGGGCAGGAAGAAACCGGCCGCCGACCGCAGCCGCCAGGCAAAGAACACCGCGACCCCGACGCCGAGGACGCCACTGACGGCGAACTGCAGCCGCTCGCGGCGGGCCAGCCGCAGCCCCAGCACCACGGCGGCGGTAGCCAGGGCCGCGCCGCTGGCCCAGCGCAGGCCGAGCAACGCGTTGACGGCGACGAAGACCACCACCGGCAGGCCGGAGTCGACCATCCCCCGGACGCCGCCAAGCTGCTCCACGAACCGCGAAGGGGGTGCCGGCTGGCTCACGGGGCGACCGGCCGCAGCTCGTACCAGGGGTTGTACATGACGGTGTGCAGGCCTTGGGCGACGACCCGGCCGCGCACCAGCACGCGCCGTCCCGGCTCGATGCCGGCGATGCGGCGCCGGCCCAGCCAGATGAGGGTGACCGAGCCGGACCCGTCGTAGAGCTCAGCTTCCAGAGTGGGCAGCGTCGCCCGGGGCATGAAACGGACACTGCGCAGCCGCCCGACCAGCTCGAGCGGGTCGCGCTCGTGCGCCGCAGCTTCCCGGCACGGAGTCGCCCCGGTCTCGTCAACGTCGTCGACGAGATCCTCCGCGTCAAGCTGCTGTTCAGATGCGGTGAGCCGGCGCAGCGCGCGACGGAACACCCCTTGGTTGCGCTCCTGCTCGACCCGCACCGGCCTGCTCGCCCCCTTCGTCGAACCTGAACCCAGGGTAGGCGACAACCACTTAGTGGGTCTCGGTGATCTCCGGTCCCCGCTCCGGCAGGCCGGGAGCCGGGCGACCACGCTCGTCGTCGCCGACCGGCGCCTCGACCCCCTCCTCGCCCGCGGGCGGCTCCAGCACCTCGCGAGGCAGGACCAGCGGGAGCGGGTCGCGGACCGGCAGCGGATCAGCGCCGCGGTCAACGACTACCTCGCGCAGCGCCGTCTCCAGCAGCCGGGCTTGCGTCGGGTCGGTTGCGGCCGGCCCGGTAAACACGCCGCGCAGGAACCAGCGCGGGCCGTCGACCCCGACGAACCGCGCCGACTGGCGGCCCTGCGGGCCGGGCACGGTTGCCACCAGCTCCTGACCGAAGGGGCCATCGCGCTCCTCGGAGGCACCGCCGTCGGTGCGCAGGGACTCGGCGATCTCGGCCCGCACCTCGTCCCAGATGCCTTCCCGACGGGGTGCGGCGAAGGCACCGAGCTGCAGGGTGCTGGCGCCGGCGAGCAACACCACAGCGGCCACCGCGCCGGCCGGGTCGGTCTCAAGCCGCACCTCGACGTCGGGCACCGCCGGGATGCGCAGGCCACCCAGGTCCACCCGCAGGATCTCGTCGTCGGGAATGGCGCCGGCGTCCCACGGCCCGACGGCCGGTGCGACCGCCTCGGGTGGCTCGGCGTCGGTGGGCGCATCGGCAGGCCCCTGTGCCGCAGGCTTCGCCCGCCGCCGGAACGCCATCAGCCGCCCTGCCGATGTCCGCCGGTGGAGCCTCGGCCGCCGGCGCCGCGGACCGACGCCGGCAGCTCCGTCGTGACGACCCAGGACACCTGCTCGACCTGCTGAACGACCAGCTGGGCGATGCGGTCCCCCCGGGTGAAGATCACGTCGTCGGCCGGGTCGAGGTTGACGACGATGACGCCGATCTCGCCGCGGTAGCCGGCGTCGACGGTGCCCGGCGCGTTGACCAGCGCCACGCCGCACCGGCTGGCCAGCCCCGACCGGGGGTGGACGAACGCCGCGTATCCCTCGGGCAGGGCGATCGCGACGCCGGTCGGCAGCACGGCCCGCTGGCCAGGAGCGAGCCGGGCGTCGACCGTGGTGTGCAGGTCGGCGCCGGCATCGCCGGGATGGGCGTAGGACGGCAGCGGCAGGCCGGGATCGAGCTGACGCAACTGCACCAGCAACGGAGACGAAGGCATCGAAGTCAGGGTACCGGGCGGGTACCGTGCCGGTCGTGGACAGCCACCTCGAGCGGCTGCGGGTGCCCCTGTGGTGGTGGCCGGCCGCGCTGGCGCTAGGCGCGCTGCTGGCCGCGGAGATCCATCTCGGCGCGAGCGGACTGCGCGCCTGGCTGCCGTACGCCATCGTCCTGCCGGCCCTCGCCGGCGCCCTGTGGCGCCTGGGCCAGGTGCAGGTGGCGGTCCGGGCCGGCGAGCTCGAGGTGGACGATGCACATCTGCCGCTGCGCTACGTGGGTGGCGCCGAGCCAATCCGTGGCGAGGCCAAACGGGTCGCGCTCGGTCCCGACCTGGACCCGCTGGCCTTTGTGGTCTTGCGGCCGTGGGTGCCGGCGGCGGTCAAGGTGACGCTGACCGACCCACAGGACCCGACGCCGTACTGGGTGATCAGCTCGCGGCGACCCGACCGCCTTGCCGCCGCCATCACCGCCGGGATCGCCACCGCGCCGCGCTGAGCGGCGCTGAGATACGGTGCGGGCACGCACCCCGAACTCCGCTGAGGTCGCCATGGCGCACACGCTGGGCAAGCTGGCCTGGAAGGTCGCCGGACTCGCCTTCGCCATCCCCGCCGGGATCTTCGCCCGCAAGGCGATGAACATCACGTGGCGCAGCCTGCGAGGCAGCAGCCCGCCGACCAACCCGGCCGCCGTCGGGACGACGTGGGGCGAGGCGATGGCTTGGTCGGCTGCCAGCGGGGTGGCGTACGGCCTGGCCCGGATGGTCGCCGCCCGCGGTGCCGCGGCGACCTGGCGCTTGCTGACCGGCTCTCTCCCGCCCGGCCTGCAGGACTCGACGATCTGAGCCGGTAGCAGTTCAGGCGGCGCAGTCCCGGCAGATCGGCTCGCCGTTGCGAGTCTGGGCTAGCTGGCTGCGGTGGTGGACCAGGAAGCAGGACATGCAGCGGAACTCGTCGTCCTGCATCGGCAGGACCCGGACGGTCAGCTCCTCACCGGACAGGTCCGCCCCTGGCAGCTCGAGGGACTCGGCGAGATCGGCCTCGTCGACGTCGACGCTGCCGGACTGAGCCTCAGCCCGCCGGGCCTTGAGCTCCTCGAGGCTGTCCTCGCCGAGCTCTGATTCTTCGGTACGACGCGGGGCGTCGTAGTCGGTCGCCATGTGCTTGACCACTCTCCATCGATGTTGCCGGGGCCTGGGGAACGCAGGAATCGGCGCGCTTGTGCCCGCGGGCGGAAAAAAAACACTCGCCGGTCGCGGCCGGCGAGCCTACCGTCAGGGTCTGCCCACCGCCGAACCGGTGCGGCGCGACCCCGCGGACCGGAGGGAGGTGCCCGATGACTGCCAGCTGCGCTGCACGTCCATCGCACCTCGTCCCGCCCGCCGGCGGCTGACCGCTCACCGATCCGGCTGGCGCCGATCTTGTTGGAGCCCGCTGTGCCCACACTTGCCCGTCT
>JAABUK010007785.1_pt1 | contig 15324 bp, 9 predicted proteins | sample 5559141 | NCBI WGS metagenome assembly JAABUK01 (sample SAMN10711869, study PRJNA513367) | rock metagenome | isolation source: Antarctica rocks | place: Antarctica: Victoria Land, Pudding Butte nord | collected 2016-01-03
TTCAACTTGCTCGTTCCTGGCAAGACTCAAAAAGATCTTCTCGCCATCAGTGCCATTTCCAAGCTGATCTGGCTTGGTAATGACACCTAGAGTTCGTAGACCTTGAGGATCAACCTCTCTAGCCCGTTTGAGAATCTAGAAAGCAGATCATGTTAAATATGGTCAGGGAGATAAAATTAGGAGTCGTACGATTTGGTTTGGGAAGTCATTTTTAGCAGAGACCACTGCTAAGATAATACTGCTTGGATTTGCCATGTATTTGGCAACCAGGCTCGTAACAAGATTTACATCATGCTCGATTTGATGCTTGCCATGTGAATGTATCAAGCCAGGAAGATCAACAATGGTTAGCTGTGGCTGTTTCGGTCCTGAGATTTCGATTCGTAAAATATCTACGGAGAAAGCATTTTCACCAACAGACAAAAGATCCATGACATCTTTAGCCTGCTCGAAGAGTGTTACAAAGTCATTGTAGGAAGATACTTCTTGTCGAAACCGCCAAAGGCGATCTTGGTCGGCCGACGATCTACTCTTCCCCGGCACCTATACAACAAAGGTTAAATATATGGTTTTTTGATGGGGCCCCAAACATATCAGAGAAACTGTGATTTCAGAGTCTGAAGCCCTACGTAAGATGACTTCTGTCGCGAATCGTGTGCAGAGATTATCTTTCCTCGGGAACGGGATCCCAGAGATTGCTTCAAGCAGGGAGCTCTTGCCGCTTGATTGGTCTCCACAGACGATCAGCTGAGGTAGAGCTGTGAACTCACTCAAGCCTTCCGCACGAAGAGAGTCGACCAGATCTAGAAGCTGAATTTGCTCAGCTGTCCGAAGACTCTCCATAGAATGCAATTCCTGGATAGAAGACATTGCGAGATGAAAGTATCACAAGTTGTGTCGTTAGCAGAAGACGGATATAGGGACAGATAAAGAAGATATGGTCGGAAAACGATTGGAAGCTGCAGCCAAGGCTGCCGATTGGCAGTCTAGAAAAGACTTGTTGTCCAAACGGATATATCCCTGTAGACGCATTCACAACCGACCACTCAAATTCGTCACTCAGTCAATTTCAGCTGCACAATCAGTCTCCGAGCCCATCCAGTCCATAGTCATATGTAGCAGACCCATTCTGGACCACGTCTCGTTCTATGTCGGGCACTCGTTATGCTAATCTGAAGACCCCGCGCTCGTGTTACGCAGCTGAGCAAAGATGTTCGCGTTGGATCTCCGTATGTCGAATCAAAAAGCCTTTGTCTTGAATGTACATGAGTGGGCACTCGTGTGATCAGGAAGCTCGTTGGTCTAGAGCCATTATCGATTACCACGGTCCCAAATGACGAAAGGAGAGCAAACGGATGATACGAAGAGGTTAATAAAAACAGCATATCTTTTCAAATCATGAAGGCACTTTTCTACCCCTAGGATTCCGCTAAATCAACCCTAATCAATCAAACAGCTCTATAAATAGTACGTCACCATCACCACGACGAAGACGGCCTACTACACTTAAGAAGCCACCTATATACTTTAGCAGCCTCGATCAATTGCTAAAGTGAAAACCATTGGTTTGAAGTCAAACCGACTAGTCCATTAGAATTGTGCTTGCTGAATTGAAGTGATTACTCACTTCATGATATCGTCAATCATTGTGATCCTCCTGCGATTGTCAATGCTTTAGTTGAGGAATGAGAGGAATGATTGCCGGGAAAGGTATTACGTGTATTCGTCGGATTAATACAGCTTGCTTCTTTCCCACGGTCAGATAAACATGACCTGAGAGCTTGGCACTCGTACGTACAAGATAAAGACGTAATCCCACACCGGTCACACCTCCAAAGAAGAATCTGAGCCTCACAGCAGACTTAGGAACGAAGGTGTTCGAATATTACAACGATAAACGCAGTGCCAGGGGCTGGACGCCAAGAGGAGAAGTTCGAATGCTATTGGAGGCTTTGTCTTTCAAGCCTAGCCAATCTCCAAGCCGTCTTTCTTCTAGGTTAAAATAACCCTATAGATTGAGGATGGTTTCGGGGTTGACACAATATATGTATGTCCACAACTCAGAGGTGGGAACAGATAATAATGAGTCAAGCGTACATGACTGGAGACTTTGGACGAATCTTTAGGTATTCTGAATTGTGGGTTTTCGTATACGAGACGCATTGCGGGCATCTTGCTTTGTCATTGGATAGGCACTTTATGCCCGTTCATTTGTCGATCATAAACGCTTTCGTTAGACTCGGTGAGGAAAGCTGACATCTTTTCGACGATATGCATAATCAAACGCGACGCTTTCTTGAACTCGTTCGGCTGGTTATCCATAACTGCGTTCTGATGCTTCAAAATGAAAAGAGACAACGCAAGAATCCGACGCCTCGAATCGTATCAATCGATCCCCGTTTCTCGCCTGATCGTTAATTTTGAGAAGAGAGATTCTGTCATCGCACCTTCATTTTGTCAACATATTAACAAATTGAGAGCTGTATTGTTCAACAAAACACGCACGTGTAAAGTTATGCAGACCGGATACCAGAGGCGTAAATTGTGCCTTTGGCGTACCTTTTTAGTGCCTTTTCCAGTCCCACGATAACAGAGATTGTATGTACGAACTCGATACGTCGATCCTGAGCTAAATCGAGCTTAGGAATCACCGTATCATTTGCCTGTCAATCTGCTATTTAAAGACTTCGAGAATGAGTTTCGTCCTGCATTGCATGGCAATGTCGACGGAGGCCGGCAAATGCTTGGTATAATATATCTTGCTGTTGTTCCAGCGCGACGGCGCAATCAATCCAGAAGCACCTCTCTTCCTTTTCATTGTAGGCTTTCACGTTCTTATGCTAGTTGTGTCATGGTTTAAGCATTCAATGAAATTATGAAAGTGGGCACGCGTTTGACCCTGAACAGGTGGCTCACTTTTTGGCTGTCAGTCACATGAATATCAGGTTTTTAAATAGCAACAATTTCAAACTTATAAATAACTAACTTGTATGAAACGACTTGACGGATCAAGCTAAGGAAGTTTTTTGGGCGCGCCCAGAGAACTTCCGTCACGTGACCTGGCATCCTTTCCATCTCTGGTAGTGATACAGTTTGAATTATCATCAAGCTAACCGGGATGTAGGCATTTAGCGAGATAGTGGAGATTCTCTTCCAATACTCAAGATCTCATTCAAGAGAGAAGTACAGAACAAATGACTTGTGGCCGTCGCATTTTAGTATGGGTGTAATTAGGCCCAGACAATAAAAGACTAAGATCAAATCGAAGTTTCTAGAATCTTCGCAGCTTCTCTACTGCCTGGCGAAGCACGGAAGGTGCCGAGCTAGCCTTTTAGTCTTGCGCTATCTCTATCTGAGTCCGACTCGAACTTCTTGGAACTGTTCCCTGGCAAGCGATTCTCCGTGCAGAATTCTACCAATGTGAGACTTTTGGAAATTCTGCCCTTTCCTTCTCAACGCCATCAGTATTCTCAGAAACCCAACTGGACTGACCCTAAAAGGACATTCTCTCTCCATGACTGCGTCAAATTCTGGCCTGCTTGTTGGACTGATGAATCCATCGCAGGCGACCTCAACCTGCGCATACCGCGGGCGAAAACACAGTCCTAAGAATTGACAGACCGAAAGATACTCCTCGTAGCTTCTCAGATAGAGCTGACCGGCAAATAAATTTAGCTGCATGACGAAAGGGGGTTGGGCCCAACATTTGGATACCGCAGGAATGGCGCAGAATGAAAGATCTTCTAGTGTACGCACAGACATACTGACACGAGGTGAATACATGTGTAGGATGACGGTGTTGTGCTGGCGTATATATGGCAATAATTCGTGAGCTTCGTACGGGCTAAGCACCACGCAGTCGACCGCGTTGCGGTTCTTTCTGCTCGCGACCCATTGAACAGGCCTAAGAAACGAGTCCAAAAGCTGGTTTCCTGAAGCGTGTACCGTCTGGGCAAAGTCGGCCGTGATCAGCAAATGCACCGGCCATGTTTCCTTTTCAAGACATTCGATGGCGCTTGTGTTGCCGAAAAGCTCGAAGGCTGGCTGAAAGGCGTCTGAACAATGGTCAAGGATTCCCTGGTAAACAAAGCGCTTCACATCTGGATGAACACTGTGATTTTTGGGTGTAAGTGCCGGTGGACGTTCAACTTGTCGCTCCTGCTCGTTCTCTGGTGACAGCTCACGCTCCTGCTCCTCTCGAAGCGTTGCGTTGTTGAGCGATGTCAGTCCAAATTCTCGACATTTGGCCCGAATGGCTTCCACTTGCGTCTCACGTTTTAAGAGTGCTACTTCCTCCACGCCATGTAACAAGACTTGTTCTTCCGATCTTCGTCCTCCAAATCCGTATCGATCCTGGAGTGTTTGCGCCTCAGCTTCGAGCAATAACTTTGCGATCTCCAAAGTAGCGCCTTTGCCTCTGTCGTTTGAAGACTCCGAATATGCTATATGGCGACGCTGATGCCGTATCCCTTGTGTCGCCCACAGCGGAATGCATTTTTTTGTGTTGATGCAGGTTTCCGAAATGCTCCATTGTAACACGTCGGCTACCTCGATGGTGTCGCGCTGGGTTTTGCCGCTGCAGTGGAGAATTTTACGTTCAACTTCCATGGGCCCGCAAAACATGACTGATTGGCCTTTTCCTAACTTCCGCATTCGCATGCACGCTGTTTGAGTTAGCAGTGGGAAACAGAATTAATTGGATCAGGTCATACCCTGCACAAGTCGATCCTTGGCGAGGTCAGGCCCCAGAGTCACAACGGCCCGGTAATTCATCGGTAGCTTCAAGTCCGTCCCTCGGGTATGAGCCTCGTCGAGGTACACTAGGCACTGGTCCATCTGCTTCGCAAAAGGGGAAATCATCAGCGATTCCGCGATACCGTCACGGCTCAAGACTGACAGATCGTTATGATCATCGAAGAACACGGCTGCCTGTGCGTCTGACGCCGGAACGCGCAAGAGCCATGTACGTGCGACTTCCTCGTTCTTCCACTCCAAAACTTGAGCTCCCACATCGAGAATTACCCGCACGGGCGGCTCCGACCTGACGACTATTTGCAGTAACGATTCTGCATCGAGGCTTTCCTTTCTGGACTCCTGCATAGCGTGCTTAAAAGAGTTTTCGGGCCGTAGCAGACAGTCGAGCACTGCAGCATTTGTGTGAAGCTGCGGCGGGAGATCACACTGACTTATGGACAATGGTAATATGTATCTGCTGTCATTTGTCCCACTGAAACCCGTCGTCGGGTGAACTTTCGCTCGTGCGATGTCCCAGCCCGAAGAAGACAGCTTGTTTGGAAATTCTTTCATCTCCTTCGGAAAGACAATACGTGACATGTAGAAGTCGATTGCACTTTTGGCGAGCCGTAACGAAGGGAAGACCATCTGAGAACACTGCGCAGGATCGCTCAGATTGATGCCAGTCAATTGTCGAAACGCAACCGGTAACTTAGAAGCATCTTGAACCCAGCATTCATATTCCTCTTGGGCATTATCGCACAAAAGTAGCTTTTCGAAGGCGGTGTGTAACTGCTCATCCGAAAGGCCACCGTAGTAATAACTTAGACAAGTTAGTACGATGGTGGCATCGGGGTGGCTGAACTCAGCTCGCGTTGCTGGATTGTCCTTTGCGCGATATGGTACAGCAAGCATGGTCCGTGAGAGGTCAAGTCCGTAGTTAACGCGCCATCGCTTCTGTTGCAGAGCAAAGGCCAGGACCCCTCCAGCGATCAGGCCTTTGAGAAGAAGCAAGCTCCTCCTCATCGAGTCAACACCAAAAACGTGATGCTGCAATGGCTCGGTGTCGGCTTCGCGCATGTCTGGATCCGTAAGAAACCTAAACAGGACCGCTCGCACGTGTTGGGGGAGATGTGACACGCGCACTCCCGGCAGGCCTTCTTCACACACCTCTCTTGCCACCATCTCTAGAAGTTTATCGGTGGCGGAATGCATCAGAATTCGTACGCGAGGGAAGCCTCCAGTGCACACAGGTCGTAGCTCTAAGCCTTGCGGGAAAAGTTGAAGGACTGACTGTGCAAAGCGGCTCACAAGTCCTAAGACATGCTCGATGATGGTCCATCGGTCCGGGCTAAACTCAATTGCGCGTTGCAGGCCCATGGTGTAAACAAGCTCGAACCGAACACTCAAAATTTCATCACTTTCGTCTAGGATATCACGCGAATTATCCTCCAACCAAAGTTGAGTCTGGGTCAGGACGTTACCCAGCTCCGATTCACCAGACAGAAGTCGTTCGAGGCCCATCAGTTCAAATGACAGTAGGTGTTCCGGCTGGACGAGAAGTATCCCACCAGTGTGCATACATTCTTCGCATAGGTTTCGGATTTGCCTCGCCTTGTGCACGTCCAACCGGACCGATCGTGAGATCGGCATGTGGAAGATGCGTCTGCCAAGCAAGCCACCAAGCTTCCTCAGCAGCACGTGGAACATCTGGGTTGACAGTGGTTTGAGGACAACGACCCGCACAAGCTTCTTTCCATCTGCTAGAGCCGCAGCCACAATGGGAACGATGACGGACGACTTTCCTTCGCCCATATTCAGCTGCAAGATCGAGTTCGCACCAGACGACGGTGAAATCATTTCTCGGGCAATTTGAATTTGCACCCGTCGGATCAAGATATTGTTTTCGATTTCGAGGAGCAGCCAGTCCGGATATCGTATTGGGTCCCAACCTCGATGGCCCGGGTTACTGAGTTCGCTCAGCAGTTCTAAATCGTTTCCGATACACGTAAGGAGGCGCTCGGCCCGTTGCAGATTCGATATGGCAACTCCATACTCAATCAAAGCACTTTTCCAATCGCCGCGCAACGACACTACCTTGCCGCCTGCTAGATGTTGGAGGAGCGAGGTGGTTGACAAGCGGGGCCACATTTTCGCCCGACAAGCTAGCCGACGCGTCATGGACGATTCTTCCTGAAGGCGATTACAAATCGTCTGATACACATGATCGACGTGGTTCTTGCACAGGGTTAAATGTTGTTTTAGCAGTGGCCGTAGCGTCTTTGGTGATCCGCTGAGTCTGCCATCTGCACTGCCGTGAAGTGCGTCGAAGCTCTCCAACAAATCATTGGCGTATCGTTGCTCATAACGACCTGAAGATTCCGACTTCAGACGCTCTAAGAGTGAGTTGAGTTTGCCGTGATCCTCCTCATCTTCGTCTTGCTGACTGACCCAGGAATCAAAGTTTTCAAGGCGAGCCGGAGAAAGGCTGGGAGCAGATCTCCCCATGATGTCATCAAATTCGATATGACTCTGCTTTGGACAGTAATGGTAGCGGGGCTGCGGAAAGGAGTATAGCAGCAGGTTTTGATCTCCGGCATTCAGATTGTCTAGTATATCTTGCGTTTTGCCGATATACTCTTTGAACTTGGCATTGCGATACCAGCTTTGAAACCAGATCTGTGCATCCTCTGTGGCCTCCTTTACGGAAATGTAGGTGTTCAAAAGAGTGTCTATAGGGTCGCACGACACATTTGGCGCGGGCCATTGATAGATGAGAGCATCCGCGAAGATGCCGAGACATTCTTCCACTGCCGCTTGGTGCTTGTCCCTCCGACGCTCATCAGCGTCTTCCCAAGTCTCATGAGAGAGCTGAGGCAGGCTGGATTCTGGACATGAATGAAACGGCCGCGCCCTGTTTTTAACCACATCCACCAATTTCTTCCTGTCTGGTTCAAAGCCATGCGATAGTTCGAACGACATATAGTCCGGCGGTCTTATTGTACGAAGTTCGGGGACCGTTGCGAAAGCCAAAAGCGTCTCGACAAGCTCTCTTTTCGCATGCTGCGAATAACTTAGGGTGGATAGAAACATCATGATTCTGTGTTTATCTTTTTCGATCGCACTGTTAGATAAGGTAGTTTGTAGCGTACACCAATCTGTAGGTAGAAACTCGGCAGGTGGATCTAGCCATTTCATGTCGTAGTCTAGAGGGAAGGAATTTTCTATTCTGCAACCGAGGACCGGCTTCCCCCATGCCTCAATCTCATGGAGCAACTGTGAACATCCTCTCAAGTTTGCAGACCAGCCGTCGACCAGCTTTGCAATTCGACAAACCTGGAACTCTTGTACGCTATTTGAGACATTGTCTCGGCCGATATAAACGACATCATGTTCTGCTGTGTGATCCTCTGCCCCAAATCCATGTACGCGATATGTAGAATCCCGGATGGCAGCCCTCTCGGGCAAGTGTTGGTCGCCGCAGATTTCTGCATCCGATAGTTCCGTGGGCGTTTCATGAAATAGACCGAACGTTCTCGCTTGCTCAAAGATTGACCGCACGGATTTGCAAAAGGAATTGTGCTGCGAAAGTGAAGACAGTGTTTCCCATTCTACTTCCTGCATCACCCGGAGATTCTGCGGGTAATACTGACGGCGCGGGGTCAGTCGTGCAAGGAGCATCAACAGATCGATTTCCATTTGCTCAAGCCTGGGAAAAGATCGGACAGAGGGAGATGCTAGTGTGAAGAGGGCTTCTTCGGTGCCAGTCCGACCGGTGAGTTCGTCGGTCAGACAGTGAGCTGTTATAGCGTGAAGATAACACTTGAACAGCTTGCTCTTAAGGCTGCCGTTGTCGACAAGTCGTCCGATTTGACAGTCAATGTGGTAGAGATAATACGAAACGTGCTCCGTTGAGGTGTCAATATGTACACGTACGTGGGGTTCCTCTGGTTTGAACAGAACGTCGCCGTGAGGGATGATGACGCTGCGCAACGAGTCGTTATTCCCCCGAAGGACAAGCTTATTGACCAGTCCGGTCAGGGTGCCGAGCGATTGGTTTGCATCCACGGTCATCCTACGGAATTGCTTCGATTCAAGGTGCGTGGCACCTTTTCTCAAAAAAAAGTCGAGCTTCAGCCGTGGCAAGTGCACCTCCAATACTTCTGTCTTGCAGTTGAGTGTTATGTTTATATGGGTCGCATGTTCTAACGGACTCAGGATTGTTGACACTGCCTTTGCTGTGGGCGTATGAAGGTCTATTAATTTCGACGAACCACGGATCAACAGTTCTTCCCCTTGGCTGCCGGATCGCATCTGCCAGTTCTGTGATGTCGGCGTCCAAGCATTGAGTAACGGTCGCCATTCAACGAAGCCTGTCTTAACTTCCAGCCAATGCGCGTAACCTTGGACGAAAGCCTGAGGGAAATCGCCTTCTAGAGCGTGCACTGGGAGCAGTTCGTAGAGCCGTCCCTGTTTTCTTGCCTGAATGATGAGTTCGGAGTCGTGCATGCCAAAATATAACTGTTATGGTATTCATTAGCAACACGAGTAGTGCTGTCATACACAATCCCGTCCACAAGAAGGGTAAAAAAGAAAGAGTAACATTTACCTGGTGGTCAAATAACTTATTTCGAGCTTCGAAAACCATTCCATCCTGAGATGACGGGACAACATCAAGAACTTTCTGTCTCGCGCATCTATCAATTAGCCCTCCTTTCCTTGCTTCTCTGAATGGAAGATGTTACTTTACCTCGCCAAATAGTCGACGGAAAGTCGAATGTGATTCGTACGAGCGGGGAAGTCTTGTGAGCGGCGATCCATTGACAAGCAGACTTCCGTCCAGTACGTTGTAATGGACCAGCATTGACGACCGACCACCTTTACTAGACGTTTCTGTCACGAGCCATCGCTCGCTGGGTGTTTCCAAGGCGGTCCATGGGGTTCCTGGCATATATCCCGCCCAAAGCCGACCGACTGTACTATCAAGACCATTGCGGACCTCTAGAATCCGCTTGCGCAGAAGTGGTTCGAGAACGTATGATAGCCTCCAATGTCGTTGCAATAGTGTTTTTACTGATGCAGACAGATCGTCCGTCGCAACCGGGCATCGATCGTGCACGATGATTGAGCATTCAGTCACGACTGCAATATCTTCGTCCGACTTGAGTAGATTGGGAAGATGGTGCAGATCGACGTCAAACGTCCCATGACAGGTCAAGGCCATTTCAAGTGCCCGTGCATTCAAGATTTTCTGCTCCTCCTCCTTCTGTCCTCCCTGCAACTTCTGCCCCAATTCACGGGTCCAGCGCAATGAAATTTCTCGTGCTCTTCGCAGAAAACGAAAGCAACTCTCGTGAACCATGTTACAGGTAGAGAGAGAGAGTAATCGAGCTGCAAGAGCGACAAAAGTACGTGCCGCTGCAGCACCCTGCCAGTTGCCTTCGATCGTTCCGACTGCATCCTCCAAAGCCGACAGCAATGATTTCCCAAATTCCTCCTCTTCAAGGTCGATGTGGGATTCTCGACAGACCTCTTCCTTACTGAAAGGGCCTACCTGCCATGCAGCCTGGGTGATCAGAGTGTGTGTCTCGTGGCAACTAAAATTGAGGACACGAGCGATGAGTTCGCGAGCGATGTTCCGCCACTGCAGTCGATGACCTGACCGCAAAGTTCCAAAGGCGTAGAACTCATGCATTGTCAGCGCGTCCGAACACTCAGCTTGGCTCGCAATCACCTCATTAGAGGTGTGAATCGTGTTCTTTACGGTGTATTGCAGTCCCCTGTACGGCCCAGCTGAAAGCTTGAGTGTGCACTTTTCACGCACATCGCAGCAACCTAGAAGCTCTTCCGTCCATCTCGTTTCCTTCGAATCGAACAAAGTATAGTTCAAGCCGTTGTTGACGCATACGTTGGTTTCATTGGCCTGAGAGATTTTCTTATACCGATAGTGCGAGATGATAAAGGGTTTTGTTGTCGATGCGAGTTGAAGTCGGCCTGCCTCCGCTTTAACGAATTTTTGTAAACCGGCGTAGCTGCGAAGGGGGTATACCCCTTGCTGCTTGCCTTTGCCTTTGCCTCGACGTGGAGTTTGAGCGCCAAGTTCAAAAGACAGCATGTCGACAAGAATGCTATATGTGGTATCCCGCCATATGGATACAACGGTTGGCATATCGAGCTCGAATACCGCGGCCTTCGCCTCCAAGTCTTTCTCCGGAAGTGGCCACTCATGAACGTCAATTGTGAGTCCCCTGGCCGTTGAATTTAGCTGGCATTTCTGACAGGAGTTGCTGTGCTCAGAAACTTGTTGACGTCTTCGCCATCGAGAGACATATTGGCAATTCATTCCGTCCGACTGTTTCATCAGCTCGTGATACCGTTGACGTTTCTTCGCGAGCTCGGATATTTTTTGAGACCGTTCATTCTTCGCTTCCGCCTCGACCTTCCGTCGCAATTCCTGGTGATGTGGCGACTCCTGGAAATACCGCACGGCAAAGCTCTTCGTTGTGTCGACAGACCGAAAGATGGAGGGGAATCCCGGTACAGCTGCTTTTCTTCTTGTTGCGAGATATTGCTCAACGTGGAATAGTCGTTCCATCTGAGGCTTCTTGGGCAACAGCAACGGCTCGAACAGCGACGGCGGGAACCCCGGATCGTAGTCGCGTAATAAATCGCAATGGTGCAGCGCACACTTGTCAAGCGCAACCCACAGGTCCATTGAGGTAAGGAGCATCAGAGAAATGTCTTCTGGCATGTCTGTATATGCGGAAGAAGCTGCCGATGTGTAGGTATCAATGACCTCTGAGAGAGCCGTGCAGGCGTCTTTATGTTTCATGTATACTCGCAGCCAGCCAGGAAGAGAATCACGCACCCAGAGTTCCAGATCTGCAAGATAGAGACGGACTTGGTCCCCTTTCATCCCCGTTAAGAGATCCAACTCCGGCAGACTTGAGCTGCACTGCGAGATGCGACGACCACAATCCGACGTAAAACAGTGGTAGGTTGGAGGTGACGCCGACCGCGATGACACTTTCGCCAGGTACGGCCGCAACTTTGAGAGCGTTAGTTGAGTATCGCGGAGGAAAGACAGCTGCGATGGGAGCCAGTTCCGTTGCGTCCCCAGGGGATCCGGATTATTCTCCACCGAATGCCATCTGCGAATCAGTTCTTGTTGGACAGCCCCCATTGTCGTCTCTACATACTGCAACCAGGGCGTTCCATCCACTGCTTCAAGTTTCAGCGCACGGCGGCTGATCTTTGCTGTCATAACAAAGAGCACATCGCTCGGCAGAGAAGCTTCCAGGGCGCCTTCCAAGACGTGAGTCAAGAAGAAGAGCATAAATGACTTGTACCGCATGTGCGGCTCTTCATCATCTTTACGCATGAGACTCGTCTGCAATGCAACGCGAAGGAACAGCCACAAAGGGGAACGTCGCCACGGTTTGAGTGCATCCTTCCACAGAACATCGTCGCGTGTGTGCTTGTAGATGCGATGGACATCGAGCGGCTGCCCAATGGCTCGTAGAATGCCGGTGAGCATCTCAGTGACAAACCTCGGGTGCGCCGTGTCCCTTGTCTCGATGACCTTCGTGTGTGCCTTTATTGTAAATGGCAATGCTTCCTCAGGCGTCTCAGCATCAAGTTTCGCGAGTAATTCCGCCAGCGGCTCGAGAAAGCTGGCATCCGCGATTCGGTCTTGGCTGATCATCACGGCTGGACCGGGAAAGCACCGTCGCAGCCGGCCCCTAGTCTCGATAACGGCCTTGTTGGTTGGCGAGACTTCGAACGACTCGAATGAATATTGGTCTGAAGATCTCCGGACGATGAGCCCTGCGTTCTGGCCGCGAATGTGCAACCCGAGGATATCTAAATCAACACAACCAATGTTAAATACCTGTTTTGTCCCCAAAGACTGGTTCATGCATACCTCCATCAACCATTTTCCTCAGCGTTGTTTCTAGTTTTCCGGCCACCAGTCCTCCAAAGTGGTCCCGTAGCTCGAGCATATTGCTGACCATCTTGATGCAAGGAACCCATTCCGAGCGCTCCTGCTCCGAAATATGATCTTGGAGCGATCTTAATGCTACCAGCAACTCTTCTATCACAGAAGCTCTCTTCGTAAAGTCATTGTCATTTTTTTGCGGCAGTTTCGGAGGGAGAAAGACGTGGTTTATTATGTAACCCAATTCTTTGCACATTTTGATGTACTACTGATGAAAGTTCTTGGTTTGAGAAATGAATGATTGATAGAAGCCTTCTGCCATAAACATAACAGACCTGAAGATTTCCTTCATGTCTTACTACATAAGGCGACAAAGATCCATGGTTGACGCGCTGAGCAAGAAGCGGGGAGCTCTGTATCGGATTGGCTGGTGCAGAATTCCTCGTATTCATCTGCATTCATCTAGTCGTATAGACTTCAATCGGTAGATGGCCACCTGCCATTCTTGTCCTTCTGTGCAGATGAATCAAAACCTCTATTATGGCCTTAAGACTGCCTCATAAGTATTACTCACCTAAGCTACACTTCCATCGACTGGTGTTGCAGACGTCACCTGCAGCTCGAACCTTCCGGAGCTGACTTCGAAGAGTGACGAATTCTCTTTTGGAGTATCCGCAGCACTTTCGCTTTTTCTGAAATACGAACAGTAGCCTCGCCGTACTATAAAAGATCTCTACCACGGTGCTACCTCTATTAATAATATTCCGTGATTCCTATAGCTTTGCTTTCACTCTCGTCGCCATTCCTCCGCCCAGTGCCACTAAGCCTAGCTCTTTCGAACCAGTATGGCAGAGGCTAGTGCGTAAGTGGAACCAATTTGATACAGAAGGAAATGATCTGACCCAGCTTGTCTAGTAGTAAGCCCTGCTTCGATTTTATACGCGGGAAATGTAAATACGGAAACAGATGCAAGTTCAGTCACGACTTCAAGCCCACGTCCATAGCACCTCATCGCGAACCATGCCCATACTTAGGGACACCGAAGGGTTGCTTCAAAGGGCAGCAGTGCAAGTTCTCACATGAGACTATGGCGGGTAAGAACGGTGCCAGTACACAACCATCGCAGTCTACCGCTAGGTCACGACCGCAGACCGAATTCGAAATCGGCTTTCGAGAGTGGACGTTCCTTATACCGAGGCAGAATACGCGGTTCCAAGCTGTGGAGATTGGGAAGTTCTTCAAGGTGAGCTGGGACCTTACTAGCAAAGAGCATACAGAAACTGGGCAACAGATTATCAAGAAGCTAGCGACTGAGGAAGAGCTGGTCATGATCAAGGCTCTTGCAGATGAAAAGGTCGATGGCGTTGAGCTAGAAACGAGGCTGCGTATCTTCAAGAACAGAACTCTTCCCTTTTTTCGAACCATTTCTCACCCGGACATTCTGTCGTCCCTGATTTTGGAGACACCACTCGATACCATTTGCACGTTTCTTTTCGGCCCAAATGGTCGTCGTGCCATCAATCTGTTCAAGTCTACGACTTCCGCTCTTGGTGCCCTTGCTTGGGACGAAACGGTCAAAGACGAAGACCTAACTTCGGTTGCGGTAACAGCGAGCTTAGCAGTGCTGGAAAGAATCGTGAAGTTAAACCAAAGCGCCCAGGTCATTACGGAGTTCACGTCGATTGTGAACGACTTTTCAGCCTGTGTTCCGGAACAACTCCTGCAGGCCGGAAGTCGAAACCTAGCCCGTGTTCGCCAACGACTTGGTCTTGAAGCCGCAATGCCATTGTCCGGAGGCCGTCCTGTAGAGCAAAAGAACCATCGACCGGTTTTCGAATTAGGTCAAGACCTTCCTGGCGTATTATCCGAGCTAGGTCCACGACACGATAACGATCACGCAAATATCTTCGACATCAAGATCCTGCCGACTACCGAAGAAATTCTGTCCCCACGGTTGGAGTACCTACCTCCGAGCGATTCTACGAAGCACCATCTTCCTGGTCTGGCGGGCTTACTCGACCGACAATTTAGACTTCTACGAGAAGATACAGTTGGTCAACTCCGAGACGCGGTTCAGATAGAATGTAAGCGACTTGACAAGCCCCCCAATGCCCAGCCGCCACCGCAGCGACAGAACAAAGGCGTTCGGAATATCACCTATCACAAGGTCGCTCTGCTTCGACTTGAATTCGATCGGAAGAAAGGGCTTCAGGTTGTGGCTGAATTTGACCAACCTTCCGCACTGACGAAGAAGGGAGCCAGGAAGCGAGAAGAGTGGTGGGGAAATACCAAACAGTTACAGATCGATGCTTTTGTATGCTTTGTCTCTTCCACAGGTCGTGCTATTTTCTTCTCTATTTGCGATCCTGCTTCGACACCTCCATCAAAGCAGAGAAATGACGAGGAAGAACGTGAGGGTCGATCAGCCGGATATTCAAGAGTCTTCGATGAGCGGCCGAATCTTTTTAGACATGCTGACCGAGCCACTTTAATGCTTAGCCCGATGAAGAATAATTCGGAAGATATTACTTGAATCAACTGTCATCTCGGAAAGGCTCATAAGCTACGACAATCGCTTGTCGAGTTTTCAGGAATTCTGCTACCGTCTTTCCAACCGACACTGCAAGCACTTCAAAAAATGAGTCGCACCC
>JAABUK010007788.1_pt1 | contig 15321 bp, 8 predicted proteins | sample 5559141 | NCBI WGS metagenome assembly JAABUK01 (sample SAMN10711869, study PRJNA513367) | rock metagenome | isolation source: Antarctica rocks | place: Antarctica: Victoria Land, Pudding Butte nord | collected 2016-01-03
TGGTTGGCGGAAAGCGTTGGGTGTGTGAGGTAGTAGGCGTCGGAGTCGGTGTCGTAGAGGAGACTGCTCGCTTCGTTCTCGACAGCGCGGGCAAGAGCTTCGGCTTGCAGCTCGGTGCTTGCCTGGCGGGTGAGCTTGTGGGCCACGGCGATGGAGGAGGACTGATCCAGTGCCATTAGTTCGGCGAGTTTGGGGAATATGGACGCGACGAGGGGGTGGGTGGCGGTTGGGACCATGAGGGACGGGACGCAGATGGGGATGGTTGGTTGGGTGGAGGTGACGGGGTGGGTGCGGGTGATGGCGAGGTTGGCTTGAGAGGCGGAGAGGGTGTAGAGTGGGTGGGACGGGGAGGAGAGGGTGATGGTTTCTTGACCATAGGAGAGATCCTCGCTGGTGAGATATTAGGGTTATGAAGAATTGGCGGTGGAGGGGGGTGGTTTGCTTACCAGCTCAGCGAAAGAGTGTACGTGTCCAGGGCTTCCTGGCTGCCTTGGCCGTTCGCAATACTCCATAGATCGAGGAGTTCTTCGGGGTTAGAAAGCTTTGGTGCATGAGTTGGGCCTTCCGATGCCTGAAACGGGGAACTAGGGCGGCTGCCATTGAGGGTCCTGGGAGAACCCATGTCTTCTTTGGCAAACTTAGGGCTCATGCTACCCATCTGGGAATATAGACTGGGGCTATACGATGATGAATTGTCCGCGTCTCTCGTCCTGTTTGGCATATTCGGTCTGCTTTCAGGGTTGGGATAGTACTGTTGATGTGTGAGCGGGACGCTTGGGTCATATCGTGGAAACATTGAGCGCATGACTGGCGAGTGTGTTGCTGTCGAAGCAATGCTGCCGTGGCGAACTAAAGTCGGTGAGCTCCTGGTCGAACGGGGCGAAGCTGGGCGACCGCGTGGAGGAGGCGGAGGTATCCGATTAGGTGGTGTGGTAGGTCTCCCATTATCATCTGCAACGACGGCATTGTGTAGGGGCGATAGAGGCGATCGATTCAAAGGTTTGTGAAAGTCTGTGACCTTTGCTTTGCCCGCTTTTGGAGGAGCAGATAAGATGGTGTAGGTCGAAGCATCGGTATCCTCTATCGCAATCACAACCTCATGGGTTTTATTCGGCATCTCCACCAGCTCAAAGTCTGGCTCTTTTGGGGAATACTTTTGGCTGCCATTAGGCACAGGAAACTTCATCTGCACCGACCCTATGGGCGACATTTGAAGCGTTGTTTCTGATGCTGAAGCCATGGTAATGGACTGATTAGATTGTAGCTGGGTAAACAAACGTCAAATCCCTCGTTGAAACCGAGGGCGCTTAGAACAAGATTAAAACGTTCGTAGACCGAAATATCATCAAACGGACAAGGTAAAGACTGAGCTGTAAAACACCAAGCCTCAAATGTACAGAGGACAAAACATGTACGAGGGCAGTGAGAAGGTCCTGAAATGAGAGAATCGCTGCGACGCCTTGAACATATATCATTCCATCCTCCATCCTCCATCACCCACCAACATCCACCAACATCCACAAAACAGTCGCTCCCATCTTCGAAGCGCCTAAGATGATCCTCATTTATGACTATAGGCAGATAGTCAGCTCTATTAATACGGCTTACCAGTGATGTTCCCCCGATTATTTGGGTAAATGCGGAAGAAGTTCGCTGAGTGCAGGAAGAGGGCGCTTACACTCCCGCAGGATTGAGTGGCTGTACATGATTGGTCAATTCGACTACCAGGATGTTAGAGAGAACGGATCTTTGAAGGTGTTCGGCGCTTCAGCGTTTCGCCACGTTGTTCAAAGATGAAGTACAGATGTATAACAAAGTTTGATATCATGGAGAGAATTGTACGGAGTAAACATGTTCCATTGCAATCGGAGAGTTACGTCCTCGACAACTGGCCCGTGCGCCGGTGTACTTGGGTTGAAACGGACGAGAAGCGGTTCATGATATGCAAACGCCGGCAAGGCTTCCCCAATCACTATATTTTCGGGACGACATCAAAGTAGCTGGACAAACGGAAGGAATGACATTAACCATTGCCAGGATTGAACGCACGTTCACAATTGAGGAGGTATTTTATGAATTCAGGTCTGCCGAATATTCTCACAATGTGCTGCTTTGGTCCTGTTCGATGAGATGAGTACCAAAGGCATTGTACGTATCACATATTGTACAACTCTAATCATAATATCTTATCAATTGATTAATCAAGCAGTACATAGACCTATTCGCTCCTCAATGTATGGCGTTGTCCCATCAAATATCCTTCACCAGCGCCAGATACATATCCACGTCGACCAAAGTATTCAACACGAGAAGCTCTCAACGAGTGCTCGACGTCCCATCCTCAGACGGCAAGCCCTCCTCATCACCAGGCTCAGCATATCCACCCTTGGCCTTCGCGCCTCTGGTGCGGCTGCTGATGACATTGCTCTGATCAATGGCCTCGGCATCATCGCGTGCTGCGCATGTATTAGTACTTAGGACCAGGGAGAACCCAAACAGGAGGGGGAAGGATAAACATACCAAGGGTCTCATCCGAATCCGCAGTAGCAGGATCAATGGGATCGTTTACTGGCGCCTCGTCCTTCTGAACGGGAATCTGGTACTGCCCGGAGCGGCTGGCGTAGTCGTTGTCTTTAACATCGCCGGCGGGGACGCCACCTTTGATGGCGTCGTTCTGCTGCTCGTATTGGTCGTCCGCGGAGGACATGGTACTTGTTTGGTTAATTTTTTTTATGGGTTACAAGGAATTAGGACTTGTAGTTCGGTATTACAGTGGCGTAGTTGTGTAGAGAAGTGTTTTCAGGTTGCCAGAGAATTGCGATTGTTTGAGTGTGATTTCTCTTCATCTTGTACTCGTCATCCCCTCACTAACAGCCCTCTGACGACAGTGGAAGCCGTGGGTCAATAAATGTCATGATATCACTCGACGAATCCCTGTCAATCGGAGATCAGACGATTGACTTTCCTACAAGCTTTTCGTCACACCTTAAAGTAAAGATCGCCATTAATTATTGTAGCAGTTGAGTGGTTCCGTCCACATGTGGGTGCTCCCTGGTGGGTTATGCTTCATAGATAGGTTGCTTACTACTACAGTATCTCCACCACTACCTACTGTGTGTACTGATCAGCCTTTGGTAGCAGAGCCGGTACTCTAAGCCCCCCGTCCAATTCTATCATCACCCCTGACTATGATGCCTCTATCAGCCATAAGCGCATAAGTGGATGTTATAGCAGCCCCCAAAACCATGGGTGGACAATCTCGTCAATCTGTATTAGTATTGCCACGCGAATCTACGTAGTGATCTCCAGCCTCGGAGGCTTGATTAGTAGACAACTCGATGATAACATGGCACTTCAGGTGCAATGCACTTTGGTTGTTGATGGCTATTTCTAAGGTAAGGTAGAGCTAATGTATCTTGATCTTCTCATAACAATTTGGTTCCAGCGTAATGCCCACCAGTAGACGTCTCACTTTGATCACAAAGGCAGACCTAGACTTCCCAAGCCAGCTCTGTCCGCTCCTTGTACCTAACGTATGGTTTGCTCCAAGAACAATTGCGTCGATGAATTCCCAATTTAATGCTCGCTGCTTCTCGCGCTGACTTCTCCGTTTGCAACTAACTAATGACAATTTGGTGTAGTTGTTAGATCTCGGAAATATTCAAGAAATCTTCTTCTCCACCCCCTTCATCCTTGCTTCTTCATCTCTTGTAGCTTCTTCAGGAACGCATCCTCGTGCAAGAAGCTGTTGTAGTCCCTTGGCTCCACTGCCCTGCCACATTCGGGGCAGCCTGCGAACGTAGTCTCCGAGTAAGGATGACCGAGCACACAGAACTCGAGACTCCCAAGCTTATAATCTTTCCATTTCTTCCAATATGCTCCCGTTTCTTTGGCGTAAAGGTCCGTTGGAGTTTGCCGACCTTCCAATGCTAGCTTTGCCTGCTTGTAGGCGTTTGTGAAGGTTCCTGCGGTACTTGGGTATCTTGTACACAAGCCTAGGATTTTCTCCAAGCTACCCTCAATATCCACATCGCTGGAGCTACCAAGCAAACCAAGCACCAGGTGGAACGACGCTTGGATAAGGCGCAACTCGACCTCAAGGCGTTTGAGACCCTTTACTTCGCACTGTCCAATTGCTGTTTGAACTGCTGTTATTTGCTCCTGTGCTTCTGTCATCGTCAAAAAGCGAAGACCTTCGTTCAAAGCTAACATGTGTCGAGATGTGGCCTTCGATGCATCTGTCAGAGTGATCATCTTTACCGACTCTTCGAGTACTACCAATCGGCACCGATAGTATAGAGAGTCGAACCGGATCTTGAAAGACAAATTGTAGGTGGGCAGTATGTCAGGATTGTTGAGAAACATGGCCAAGTTCCATATTTCATCTTCAATCCGCACAACAACCTCATCTAGAACATATTAGTACATCGTCTGCTCGACATCGAAACCAGTTACTAACCTCTGTACTTAGAAATCTGTTGCTGGAGCGCATTCAGCTTACTAACACGTACTCGGACTAAATTCTCGTTCTTTTTTCCTGCCAAGGGGCCTGGTTTCAGACTCTTTTGGAAGTCTGGAAACTCCAACTGCAACTCTTCTTTCAGTTCAAGCACCTGCTCCATATAACCGTACATCTTCCGCCCCAGTTTTTTGAACAGACGGTCTATATTCTCTGGAAGATCTCGTAGGTGGCTCATCAGGGCATATCTCCGGATATCTTTGCAAGGTTTGTTGCACACTGGGCAGCGAGGGATCATCGTTACGTTTTCCGTGATGCCAAATCGTGGACGTTCGATGATACCAGCGTCGTTCATCTCGAAAATCTTCCCCATGCCAACATAATCGTCAAGCGCCTGTACGTCGAAGCTATGCCCACAGGATAAGAAAAGCTGCAAGTGGTCTGAGAACTCGCCAGTCAAGCACTGAGTGCACGTAGTGGCACATCGTTCGCCACAGAGGCTGGTGCATGGATGACCACAAAGCAGTAGACGACTACACGGCTCGTTGCACGGAATCTGAGCATATGTCAAGCAGCATATGGCAGTGCAAGACCCTGGGTGTTCACAGGTCGAGCTGGAGATTTTGACGCAAGGGTCACAGATCCTGCTGCACACCTGCAAACATTTTCCGTGAACGCAGGATCTCTGACAGGGAAGCAGACACGGAGGACATGTGCCTCTATGACAAGGCGCAGCGCAAGAATGGCCACAGCTTTGCTCCTTTCCACAAATAGCCACACAAGCAGAGTGGCCAGCGTTATCCTTGCACTCTGAACAAAGACCAGGGCATCGATGACCGCATGCGAGGAGACTCTCACATTCATGTTCGCAGATCAGTGACTCATCTTTGGTTGAGCAGAGCTGCTGCTGATAATGGCCACAAGATAGTTGCACGGTATCGATGACGATCCTACACACTTTCTTCTGTAATAGTTGGCTTTCAGTTTGTACTTCTGAGCAAGTCACTGATTGTTGATGGCCACATTTTAGTATCGTCAAATCAAGCTCCTGTAGACAATCTCCGCAAGATTCGCCACAAGACTTGAGACATTTATGTCCGCAGGGTTCGAGTATTTTGCCACAAGAATTTGTGCAGGCCATCCGGGAATGGAGAGAAGGAGCATGACAGTTTTCCTTGCACTGATGTCCGCATGGAAGTTTGGAGTCACAAGGGACCTGACAACTTGGGATGAGCTCAAAATCCTGAGGAGATCGAAGGTCGTAAGTTCGGCCTGTATGCCTCGAGCAGCAGGTTTGAATGCTTGCTCCAATATTCTTCTTCTTAGTCAAAAGCTCGATGATGGAGCGCCACATGTCCACGCCTTTCATGAGTGACGCATTGCCGACAATGTAGAACCCGTCACGAGCGCGGCTGCATCCAACGTTAATTCGGTTTGTCGTCTTCAAGAAGCCTACGCGATCGTCCATATTACTTCGCACTGTACTCAGGATGACGATTTTAGCTTCTTCCCCTTGGAATGAGTCGATCGAGGCCAGACGAAGCATAGTCTTCATATCTACGTCCGTCTTGGAACCCCGGTGGCTTTCTTCTAGCAGACCCAGGCCGTGTAAAGTTTCCCGATCCTTCTCACTCAGCATGATAGAGCACGTCATACTTAGCCGGCTTGTCAAGGCCGCAAGCTGCCCATTGTACGGTGTTAATACTGCGATGTCGCCAAAGTCGTATTCGTTACTATTCACAAGGTATTGTACGAGTCCGCAGATCATCTCAACTTCAAATGAGTTCGAATAAGACTTCGACATTGGGGAGCCATGATCAGGGCGGTCCTCTGGCTGTTGATGATCGAACCACCAGACGCGATCAGTCATACCAGCAACGGGAGGGTGTTGATAGGTCGACTCGTGATCCTGAAGATTTGGGTATAAAGTGGCCCTCATGATGTCCGCGATCTCCGGATGCATCCTCCTCTGGAGGTTTAGTTGAGATGTCGGCAGAGGAAGAACACCTGGTGCTGAAGGGAACATCATCCTCTCGAAGAGCGACTCATCTAGTCGATACGGGGCTCCAGCAGTAGTCTCAAGAGACAAAGTTGGCTGACTGATCTGAGGCCTCAGTTGTAGGGGGTCTCCGATGAATATAGCATGCATGACCGAAGGAAACAATGTACACAATGTCTGAGCTTCCATGACTTCGCCCGCCTCTTCGCATATTACTATCTCCAAGTCGATTTGCCTTAACATGGACCAGTCTCTTGCACACGCTGTGGTTGTCAACCCAATCACTTCTTGTTGTCCCAAACACCTCGCGTCAATCTCTTCCTGTATCTTCTTCCTCTCGCTGACAGCTACCAGATGTCGACGATGAATCTCTGCCGTCTGATCGACGATTGCCCACGGGCAGATCTCGTCTTTCCACTTCTTTTGAAGAAGTTCTCGCTCCTCTAAGGACAAGCTCCAAACATCTCGCCCAGAAGTGACGTCGATATCGAACTTCGCGCGCTCCACGTTTTGAGCAATGGTTGCCAGGACTCGTTCTCGCGTCTTCAACGTATCAAGTTCTCGTGGCAACTGACTATCTCCAAGCATCGTATCAAAACATACTAATAGCTGCTCAACGTCGTTTATGTCGCCTCCTCGGCACCAGTATTCATAGGCGAATCCTCCAGCTTTGCGTGCTAGTCGGATGTCCGATAAAAGCTGGTCACTGACCGTTTCAAGTCCGGAAAAGCGTTGGAATATTGATTTGTAATTTGCCTGTAAGTGCCCTCGAATTGCGAGCCAGCTCATAGACAGATTATTCATTGATTCGCAGAAGCTATTTCCTTCCTTCGCGAGACTATCGACTTTCAAATAACCATGGCTCATTTTTGAACGTTCGAACTGAGTTAGTTTCATCTTTCGGGATAACTCACGGACCAGATATGGGGCCGTCCAGTCCTCTTTACTTCCTCGACCCAGCCGAGCTATCTTGGTCACGCCATCATTCAACAGGTCATGGAGGTACGCATCGAGAGCATGGTTCGTCTGAGTTACGCAGAGGATGGGTTTGGGAGAAATCCGGCGAGATGCTAACAAGACCTTGGCTAACGAGACTCCGAGATATGTTTTGCCGGTACCTGGTGGACCCTGAGTGAATGCTAGACCACGGCAAAGGTTCTCGCAGAGTGCAGTGGATTGACCGCCATCTAGAGTCGTTCTCACCCCCAGGGTCTTGATGAAGGCTTCTTGCTGCTCTCTATCGGATAGAAGAGTACTCGGCTTCAAACTGAGTCCCGAAGTGGCGTTGGTCTGGTCTTTCCCATGCAGTACATCCAGCGAAAATGCGAAGTCCTCTGAGGCAGCATAGGTAGGTAATGCTATGGTCGGGCTAGATCCTGCGACGGTATGCGCGATAGAAGAGAGAAAAGCGATCTCATCGCCTTCACTGGAAAGAATTTGGAGTTGCTTCAGGATGGGCAGGAATCCAGCCAGCAACACCCCTGGAAACTCGACAAGGACAAATTTTTCTGAAAGCAGACCTTTCATATTGTAAAGTATTCTCCGAACTCCATCAATGTCACCTTTATCGGCGAAAGAAAGGAGAACGGAAGCTTTTAGAGTCAGGAAACTTTCAAGTGGATAGGGAAGGAAACACATACCTCGAGAATGATCGCCTGTCAGCGGCTTCATGGCATCGGTACTCTGGCAGAGATCCACAATCATGAAGGTCGTTGATAGCGTTCCGGAAGCCTCGTCCCACCCAACCAACGCTACTAACATCCCACTCTCCAGACGTCCAGACGAGATGATACGTCTACTACGCAGAGCTTCGGGACAGGAAAAGCTGGCACGGATATGGATGCCTTGATTCTCCTGGAACCTAGCGCTTTCGAAGCCGATGTCGCGGTATAGATGGTATTGGTAACCTTGTGGAGTTTGGACTCGATCGTCATAGTCAGGGGCTCGAGGTTTGGAGGCGCATGCCACCAACGATTGGCAGGCATGGTAACATGCATCGATGATGACCTCTGTATTGTCGTACCTTAACTGTCTAAAATTGATATCCATCAATCGTTGTTGGCCAGGTGCCAAGTGATGCATCGTGTTATCGTCCTTTCTCGGCATATATGGTAGTTTCCTGCATAAAATTTCGTCGGTCGTAGGTAGGATCTGTATATCGCGGATATCAATATGATCGTTATCGTGTCTTACACCATGGCTGGATAGATTTCCAGGACCGTTGACGTCGAAAACACACTTATCCAATGGCAAAAGTCGAGGACCCTGAAGCAGGTAGTTTGTAGGACCAGCTAGACAACCTGAACCCTGTACTTCTTGATGGTCTGCTTCTGCGACGGCGCAGATCTCGTGGACTTTGAGGCACTTCTCTCCGCGACGACAAAACCCACCGAGATAATCGGAGCACAATGCCGAAGCCGGAAGCTTTTGAAGTGAGGACGCCGGAAGGCACCCCGCCCGAATGTTCGTCATGTTCAGCTTACTAGAAAACCAGGAAAACATAGCCAGATTAGCTTTCCTCAGCACGAGATGGGGATTGACTCCGGTCGAATATCATAGAATGCTTACCTCTGCCCTGGTAGACGCCCGCGTCCAACCACGTCTGAACACAACGAGATCGACGATGACAGCAATGTCTTAGCAGGCATAGTCGTAACAGGAGTGAAAGGTAGTGTGAGATACTGGCAAAGGCTTACACAGCGCGTCTCGGCTGGTCAGCCGCGTTTGACGAGGTATTTGTTAATCTTCGTGCAACATCCAAGTATGTAGATGATACGAAGTTGGTAAGAAAAAGTTTGCAATCTTGGAGGTTTAAGTAGCCCTTGGAATGCGTTGTCCACTAGCCCAACAACTACCTTATGACACACCAATGTTGGAGTCGGATGAATGAGAATGAGTCATGTGGATGCACTCAGATTTCCCAGCCACGCTGCTAATTCCTTGCCTAAGGTACCTTAGTGGTTGAGGTTTTCTTTGTCTAGATATACGCGCTAAGCCTGCCGAGCAACAATAGCAGCAGCGACAATTGTACTTGAGTCCTAGGTATGAAGCTTGGTATTCACATGCCCGAGCCAATCATTGCTAACTGCACCAAGGCGTGAATGCCTCGAGCAGGAAGTGAACCGTCTTTCAATACTTGGGTTAATAAGGTACCTACGGACACTGAGGACTTGTTTGACACGGCTCCAAGACCTCAAGAGCTTGACCTGAAATAGCGCATATTCTGCCATTGACAGTGCCGAAATGCCATATAAGACGTTGCTAGTGTAACTTCCCACTTTACCTTGCTTGATTGTCGATTCTTACTTACACTGCAACTGTGTTCATTGCTCGGTCGCTAGTTCCGGGCTAAAGAGAAGAATTCTTAAGGTAGAGTGTTGAGGGTTAACTTAGTGTGGACGTTCACGGTTATTGGGCAAAGACGGATAGGAGCATCGCAAGTCTTGGCGGCGAGGACGAATTGAAGAGTTGAGGGTCATTTTTTTGGCAATCTTCAAGAGCTGTCCCATCGTAAGGACACGAGGCGATATCATTTCTGAAATTGAGTGTGGTGCATTGAGTACTTACGAATGATCAATCGTAGTGCCTTTCGTGGAGGGGTTTCTAAGGTTTTCTAGAAGTTTGACCATAGTATGAACCTATTAGAATAATCCCAGGTAAATGCAAAGGCGTGTCTAGTGCGAATATTGCTGAAGAATTAATCCCATTATCTCGAGAGTTTGAAGGCAAAAATCTAGATAAAGAGCCATGAAATATTGTAGCAAGTACCTCTCTAGGCCCACGGCCCATTCCCACAACTAACTATGCATGCATGGTTAATGTCCGAAGATTGGTCGCAAAAGCCCGAAGATGGTAGGAGGTATGGTGTAACCATTTGAATCGTCTTCGAGCACGTTGGTCTTCCAAGAGTACTCGTACGCGCTAACGAGCCTCGCCATTTTCCTGTGATTAAATTGTTAACAGTTGCCAGACGTATCGACCCTGTACATTGGATACGTACCTGAGAAGCGAAAGGCCTTTTCGCTTCTTTATTCGTTGATCATCCCACAGCCTTGGATCCCACAGGAGCCGCCTTTTTGGCACCTCTCTTGGCTTTTGGGGCTGCTACGATAATTCCGCTTCCAGGAGAGTCGATGTCTAGATCGGCGCCGACGGTATCCATTGACCGGTTCTTTATTGTAACGGAATCTTCGACTTTTTTCTTCTGTTTTGCAGCTGACTTCGATCCCTTGCCGTCTGCAATAACCTCGCTATCCTGAGCCTTGACATTCTTCGCAGCCTTGACTTTCTTGGATGCCTTTTTGGTTTCGTAAGCCTCTGCTTCGTCCTCACGATCGAATGTTGATGGTGCAGCTGCTCTTTTGCGGCTTCGTCGAGGCTTTGAGGCTTCTTCTTGGATCTCTGCCCCAACACCTTCGTCACTGTCTTCGGCTTTGATCTCCTTGGGCTTGGCAGTCTTTTTCGTACGGGCTGTTCCTTTTCGTGGAGGCTCAGGGACGGTATCGTGATCGCTATTTTCTTCTTTCACCTCGAACTCCTCAGCCTCCGCTTGGGCTTTGGCTCTTCTGGTTCGACCCCTCTTCGTTGTTTGTGCCTCTGGCTCAGAGTCGCTAAGAGCGTCATCACCTTTGGTCTTCTTCCCTTTGGAGGATGTTTTCTTAGCCTTCTTCGCCGAGGGTTCATTAATATCAGCCGCATCATCGTTCTCTTCGAACTTCGCACGGCCACGTTTCTTTTTCGAAGGCTTGCTAGGACTGGGAGTACCATCTTCGTTCCCCAACTATTAGAGAATGAGCACAGCAAACACTGAAAGCAGTAATACATGATCTACAACCGGAGCGAGAATCAAGCTACTCACATCTTCCATCTGGGGCTTTGTTTTCTTCTTTGGGGAACGAAACCCAGTCTTGCCCGGACGGTTTTGCTCGAGATCCTGCGCAGATCAGTGGTCATCCATTTAAGTGCATTACCACTGCACTCACCCCTTTCCAATCCGAATCATCAACATGCCCGTCGGCGAGGGCCCTCCTTACCTTGTCTTGGCTTTCAGTGTCGAGTTCTTCATAGCCGTCAAGTAAATCAAGGTCATTCTCTATAGTCTCCTTTAGATTCGCAATCTGCTTCGGCGTAACACAACCCCTGATATGTTTTTAGCTAGATAGTTCATAGTACAAGTTATAAGCTTCACGCACCAGTGTTTGTATTGCCAAGATTGATTCTCCTTGATGGTGACCAGAGAACACCATCGTAATTCTCCTTTACCGATCTTTACCTGTTTTTTTTGACATTCAGCGTTCTTGCAGAGGGCTCGTGCGCTTTTGGATAGCTCTAGTGAATGTAAGTAAGCCTACGTCAGACCTCAGGGAAAAATGGCAGATATCGGTAAAAAAGATAAGTTGTGCGTTTGTATCGGATGGTATCGGCGTATATTAGTCTTGCGGCTCGATATAGGCTCTATATCGAGCCGCAAGTCCTGAGACAGGGACATAACTTACCCAAGCGATAGACTGCCATCCTGGATCCCTAGAGTTATGGGCTTGATGTCAAAAAAAGTCAGGACCTTTTCTTAAAGTAAGTACAAATTGAGCCGGTACCAATCATAAGGGTTAGGAAATAGAACCTTCTGGTACATGTGGGAGAGTCCCTAGTGCCTCCGAGAGTGTTCAGGAACGCAGTCGTCGCCTTTTACACAGACGCGATAAGCGCTTCAAGATGACTTCATCTCTCCTTAGCGTGCTTTGTGGAAGAGGCGTATTAGGACATTGACAATTGTTTTACTTTAGAGTAGATTTTCCCACGCAAAAGCTGTCTTCTTGGGGCTCATGGAATAGCTATGGTTAGCTTGTATGAAACTCCTCCGACTCTTCCTTTACGGCTATAGAATACACTAGTCTCTCGATGCCAGGACAAATGTTAACTTTCTCTCTGGCAACATTGTATGCGTTCATTGTATACAGCAACGTGCTGATGCGATGTTTAGGTAATGCCCTGAATTATAAGATGAAAATTTCCACTTTACGGAGTCTCGCCCCAGTCCTAGATACTGGCAGATCGCAAGTATTGATACCTGTCTTTCTAGCTTCAACGGCCACCAAACACATTACTTGTGGATGCCCAAAACAACGGACTAGGCGAATTAGAAACTACGCCTCCGTAGCCCCAGATCAGCCTTTACCCGAAAATGACATTCTCCCAGACCAAGCTGAGCCAGATTACACGTCAATCCTGACTTCATCTCCACATCGCCGAAACCCGAAAGCCTGGGCTGATCTTCTTGAGCAATACCTACCTCATAAGCTCCGGCTCGATGCTAACACACTTACGACACGAATTCTCGACGATGACGGTCTACGGTCTATCCGGAGACTCCCTCGTCTTCTGTTTAATGCGCGGACGACTCAACCTCTAAAATTAGACTTACTCAGTTACGTTGGGGTAGTTCAAGGCAGGTGGGAAGCCGTGTTATGGCTTGTGAAAGCTATGTTAGATCAATGTGTTAGTTCGAACACTCCACTGGACTGGGACGCGGTAAGCAGTATGCATGACACCCCGTGGTCCACACATGGGGAAAGCTTGAAAGATCTCACATCTCACCCAATCTGGGCTGAAAAAAGCACTTTGCATCCAGATCCAGGTGCTACCCTTAGCGAAGCAACGGATTCAAACCCGCCTGAGCAATGGGGGCTAATCGAGTACATGAAACGGAACGGCATTGGACAGATATGGCAGAGCATCGGTTGTATGGTATTACAAGCGGCTGACCTTCCAAAACAGGATGAGCCTTTCAAACTCATCATGTTCAACGTTTACCAAATACTGGCCCATCTGCATCATATCAACGCACTCCCCGAAACGATTTATAACTATGCGTCAGCTCAAGATCCATCCGTACTTCAAAAGCCTCCTACATTGAATCTGTTATCCTCGCATATCATGACAATCTTATCAGACACTGCATGGAAAGTCCACGAGAAAGAAGGAAGCTTGAACCCATTTCCACTAACAGCCAATCAAGCAAGCAGTGGCTACGATTCTCCTGCGGCCAGCTTGCAGCCAAGAATACGCGAGCTCGGGCCAGAGGTTTGGTTGGATCTTGTCCTTTGGTCCTGTGTGGAAGGTGGCTGGATCACTGAAGGGGCTTGGCTGGTGGGCGAAATGATGAGACGCAAGGGCGAACAAAGATGGTCGGCTGTGAATTGGCATGCCCTAAGTAAGCCATCGGTCAAGAGTGATGCTTGGTCTCGTGTCAAATCCGAAATAGCAAGATCTCGCATGAACCAAATCGCCCGTGGGATTAGCATAGCGGGTCGCCTTGGAGACCCAGCCATCTTGGAAACGGTTCCTCGTACTGTGAGTAGCGAGGTTATCGTAGCACTCGTTGATGGTTTAGTTAACACGACGAGGAGGACCACAAACGTATATGGCAATAGTCCTACTGATGTTCAACGGTATTTGAACGCATGTAAGAATCTACTCGAACGTAAGCACTTCGCTCTTGACACCAACGCTTGGAACGGCATTATTCTTCGCTTGGTAGAATCAGGAGGGTTCTTTCCTGAGGCCGAGCCCAGGGTTCTGGAATACATCATCAACTTGACACCTTCATATCTTAAGGAATCGGAAGCCTCAAAGGTAGACGAATCCCCCAGCTCTTCAGCCCGAGCTTATGCTGCTGACCAAACTACTGCCAACTTGGGCTTGCTATACCGAAATCTGCATGCCTTTTCAGAACAAGGTGATTTGCAAGGGGCCCTCCGGACGTTTAAGAAGCTACAAGCCTTGGTCGATGCGAATCGCAATAGGGCTATACAAGAGTTGGCGCTAAATCTGGGTGACCATAAGTTGGTTGAGGCAAGCACAGATTCGCCTATGGATGATTTAGACCCTGTCCCTGGTGTTCATCCTAGCATACCGACCAATGTCCTAGCTACTTTTCTTGACCTCGTTACAGAAGCAAAAGCTTTTGACTTTGGGAAATGGCTGTTATACAGTGATGAGGTTGATGGCCCTACTATTCCTCCTGAAAGGTACTCTGATGAAAATATTCAACCAGCTCTTCTTCGTTTCGCTACTGCTACAGCAGACGCAAGCCTGTTAAACAAGATAACCAAGACACTTGAGGCGCCGCTTCCAGAGAACATCCTGCGGGCCTTAATGCGTTGCCAGATCGCGCTTCGCAAATGGGATGCTGTAGGAGATCTCCTAGTGTATTTCCAAGAGGAAGAAGGAATGAAATGGAACGCTGTGGACGTCATGATTCTCGCAAGAGCAGTCCTGCGCTTGGAGAACGATACGAAGACTAGTTCTTTCGATAAGGCTCAATTAATTTCTAAAGCACATGCCCTTCTCCAAGGCTTGTTACAAGGTAAATATGACTCTGCCCGTGATCCGTCTCAGTTACCCGACCCGTCACAGATCCAAATGGCGAACCAGCTACGCCGCATATTACAAACAGTACCTGGTAGTCTGTCCGAGGTGGCCGCAACGGTCTGTCGTTCTTATCGAGTCAGCTCAAGTTGTGGCGTATCCAGTCACGCGTTCAACCAACTACTCGAAGGCGTTGTGGAGAACTATGGGAGCACTGCGGGCAGGCTTTTGTGGAATCGTTGGTGTAGGAAGACAGATGCTGATGCTGATAGACGGCTCTTGCAACGAACCAGCGAAGCCGAACAAGTTGTAGTCCCTAATCTGCAATTACTTCGAACCATCATGCGCCCCATTGCACTAGCTAGATACAGTGCTGGCAGCACGGAAAGTTCGAGCGGCAAGGGCTCTCCATCCACTGGGGAGGAGCAGAAGCAGGCAAACCATACACCCACAGCTGGTGGCAGAAATACCAGCGAACAAATTGGCTCTGGTAATG
>JAABUK010007791.1_pt1 | contig 15320 bp, 4 predicted proteins | sample 5559141 | NCBI WGS metagenome assembly JAABUK01 (sample SAMN10711869, study PRJNA513367) | rock metagenome | isolation source: Antarctica rocks | place: Antarctica: Victoria Land, Pudding Butte nord | collected 2016-01-03
AATTAATTAGAATAAAAATTAAAATAAATATTAAATATATTTTAAAAGTTTTATTAGTCATCATTATTAATTAATAAAAATATAATAAAATCTAGCTTTTTTTAATAAATAATATTAAGAAATTTTAAAATTCTTGGCATTTTATAAAGCTCTTGACAGCCTATTTTCTCTTAATGAACTCTTAATAGATCCGATCTGATCTGATCCGATCTCAGTCTATTTAAGATCGGACCGATCGGTCTTTAATCTCTTTATATTTAGAATCGGACCGGATTAAGAATCAGATCAGATCGGATCATCCGGATTAGGACCGAATTGTTACGCAGTCTAATCTCTTATATTGCATTTCTAAAGTTTTCTCTTTTTATCTTTAATAATATCTTCTCTTTTTAATTACGCTGTTATATAAAGTTTTATTATATAAAGAGTGATGAATTCTTAATAAAGTTTCTGCGTGCTTTTCTTATATTCTTTATCATCTCTTAATATTCTTTTATTTAGAATCTTTAATTATATAAGAATAATCTTATTTATAATGTTAAGTCTTTTATTACTGCATATATAAATCTTATTAATTCATATATAAAGTAATTAATCTCTTCTCTAATATTTAATATACAACTTTTAAGTAACTTTATATAATTATGAAGGCTTTTGATAAAGACTTTATAATTCATCTTTTTTCACGCTTTATATCTTTTCGATAACTCTTTTCTAGATTGATTTAATCACTTAAATTCCGTGTTAATTAAGAGATGATTTAATAACTGTTCTCTTTTTACTTCTATCTAATATTGTATAAGTTAATTCTCTAATATTGATGTTGTAAAGATGAGATTTATAATTATCTATTTATGTGAATCTTCTCTTTAATAATCTCTTATTATTTTCTTTAAGAAAAGAATAAGTTTCAGCTCTATCTTTTATATAATCTCTAATAATATGTTTAAGAGTTTATATTATATTAAATATATCAGATCTGATTAGCTGAAATAATAGAGGTTCAGATCGCTTAGTATAATATATTCTTCAAATATTCTAAGTATTATATAAAGAGTGCTGAGAGACTTTATTTCTTCTGATTTCAAGTATTAATTTGAAAGATTGTAAATATTGTGAATATTAATTATATGATCGATAATCTATATTTCTTGAAGTTTTAATATGATTATAATGAGATCTTTTAAGTAATATATCTCTGATTATATGTTTATACAAATGCGCTTATTAATAAGTGTGAGAATTCTTAAATCTTTTTATCTTTAATTACTATTATAAAAGGCGCTTTATCTTAAATTATACGAAGTATAATTAAGTATATCTCTCTATAATTCTTAAATTACGAGAATGTTATACTTTTTAATCTCTGAATCTTAAAGCAGTTTTATTATTATCTTATTTCTTAACTTATTAACATTATATTATAATATCTTAAGACTTTATATAAAGATATTTTCTAATATATAATATTCTCGGGTGTGTATTAATAATTTTCTCTGATTAGAAGAAGTTGAATATCTTAATTTAATATAAGATCAATCTTCGTACGATTCTTAAATTCTTATAAATAATCTTTTAAATAAATTAATCTTCTTTTTTATAAGTCTTCTACTTAACTTCATTTCATCTCTAATTTAAAGTCACTTCTACTAACTTCTATTAATAAATTTAAGATTGATAAGGAGAAGAGAAAGAAGAAGAAGAGAGAAGAGAAGATAGAAGTGATCTCTTATTAATTTTAAGATTAAAAGTATCTCAATTTCTTATTATATGTTTTTTTTATACAAGATCATTCTCTTTTTTTTTATAAGTAATTATTAAATTAAGCTTTATATTTCTTTAAGTAGTTACTATATTATATAATCTTTCTCTTAAGCTTTTTCTCACACTTATTAGTTTGATGATATTCTATATAATGTGCGCAGAATCATGTCTTTTTATATATATGAAGTAAATATTCATATTTCTAATAATAAAAGTATTAACGTGATTGAAGAATTAAATTGTATTATATAATTGATTTAAACTCTATCTTATAAATAAGATTTTTTTGAATAATTTTATTTACTAAATTTAAATTAGAAAGTTTTAGAATTATATATGTGATTATATTAGTCTTCGTGTTTCTTTTTATTTATTGAAGATTTTTAATTTTAAGATTTAAGATAAGTCTAGCATTCTCACTCTTTAATTCTTATATAAGTTACTTCTTTTCTTTCTCTTCTTATCTTATTCATATCGCTCGCATTAACACTTCATATAATCTTATCTTAAATTATGCGAGTGAGCTTAATAACTTTATTTATATTAAGTCTCATTTAAGTTCTATATAATCTAAGTTATCTTTCGCGTATAATATAATTTCTTTTTTTAAGAGTTTCTTTATCGCGATTATATAATATATATAAGATATTCTTATTAATTTCTAATTAATTTAATCTATAATCTCTTTAATTAAGAGTTTATTAATTCTAATCTTCTCTTTCTTATTTAAGATTTAAATAATGATTTTTCTTATCTCTATTTTTAAAGAAGTTTAAGTTATAGAGACTGATTTCTTTCTTGAAGTATCGCGCGTTATTTCTGTATACGAGATTAAGAGTTTTTTCTGCTGATTTTGATTTTCTAGTCTGATAATAGATTTCTTAATTCTGCGTAATCTTATCTTTACTGAGTTAGATAGTTATTTAAATAAAGAGTGATTTACGCATTCTAACGCGTTTTCTAACGCGTCTTTTATCGCATTTTCTGCGTATAAATAGATTTATAGAATTGATCAGATAAGAGCGCGTGTCTCTTCTTACAGAATTATCAGCTCTACTCCTCCGTATAAGTCTTCCCATCTCTGTGTTATCTATCTGATAGTCTTAATACTTACTGATTTCATTTCATCTTCTTTCAACTTCTATTTATTTATAATATATTAGCTAGAATAATTAGCTTTATATAATTAATTTAAATCTTTTTTTATATTTTTAATTTTGATATTCTTAATATTAAGATTATATTTAATTTTAATACTATTCTCTATATTATTAAAATAATTATATTTTCTCTTTAAATATAATTACTTAATAAAATTCTATTATAATCTTAGCAAAAAAAACATTAAAATCAAAAATATAAAAAGATTTAAATCAGCTATAGTAGAGTAGACTTTCTAGCTAGCATATTATAAATAGTATTATTAGAAAGCGCTAATAAATCTCTATATAATAGTCTATTTATATCTATAAATTGATTACTAATTAAGCTGAAAACTAATATTAAATCAAACTTCTAACGAGTTCTTAAAGTTTAATTGATTATATAAAGCTAATAATTATAGTTCAGATTCTATAAATAGTATTATTAGATAGCTAACTATTGAAACTATAAAATGACTTAATTAGATTTTAACTAGCTCTTTTTTAAAGTGAGTGCACTTCAATTTTGAGTTAAGAATAATAATATATATTAATATTTCAATTTAAAAAATAGAAATTATATTATTATTCAGCGTCTATTTTAAGAAGAATATAATTACTTATAATATAATCACTTAAGATAAAGAGATGACTAAACATCTTACGAAATCGGACTGAGCTGAGAAGTCATTAAACAGAGAAATAAATAATATAGTTGCGAGACTTATTAAAGACATTTAAATAATAATAAGAAAAAGTGATGAAATAATTAGAAATAGAAAGAGATGAGTAGAGATAGAGCGAGCGATAATTAATTACTAAATATAATAATTATTAAATCTTAATAACATATTAAAACGCGTTAGAATAGAAGATAATAATCTGAATATTCTTCTGAAAATTCTAGCTAATATAGAAGATCTTAAGAAACAATTTATTATAAAAGAAAGCGTTTTAAGATTATAAAATCAAGTAGTTATAAGCTCTTCTTCCTTCTAATCATCATCTTTTATATAATCGCATCTAATCGAAATTAAGTATAAAGAAGTGAAACTTATTATAATAGATTTATAGAAAAGAGAGAAAAATGTAAAGATAGATTTAAGAGCAATATTAAAGAGTATTAAAGTAATAGAATCTAAATAAATAATAAAGAAAATAATAGTAATAAGAAGATTATTCAGTAAAGACATATTATTATTTACGCTTATAGAAGAGATAAGACTTATACTTAAGAGAGATTCTAATTAACTGCGATCAATTACGCTTTTAATAAAGATTATTCGCGCTTTCTTTTTAATACTTATTCATAATATTTATATAAAGATTATTAAAGTAGAGAAATAAGAAAGAATAATTATAAGCATTTATAAGAAAAATAGACGTCTGCATAATAACTACAAAATCATATATATATACTAAATAAAGAAAGCGATTCTGACGAAGAAGCGTTATAACTTACTCATTATTAAAATAGTAAGTCTAACTCACGTAAATATTATTATCCGCTTAAGATTAATTATAGAAGAAGAATTTAAAGAGTGTGAAAGATATAAAATTAAGAGAAAGCTTATATAATGCTTTAAATATTATTATTATAAATATATTAGAAAGATATATAATAGATTAGAAGTCTATAACTTTTATGCGCAATCACACGTAACTAACTTCTATTCTAATTAGGCGCCGGAGAGAAATAAGTGCGCAGTTTATAAAGAAAATTATTTAGTATGATTCATAAAGTGTAAGCTATAATAAATAGAGATGAAGAAATTAAATATAGTTAATCATAACGCGATAAATTACTTTATCTTCTCCCGCAATCAGCTTCATATAATTATAATTCTTCTTAGCATTCAGTCTTAAAATAAAAGACTCATCTATCTTTTATTTAATTCCGAACTTAATAAAGAATAGAAGATCATAAGAATTTATAAGAGCAGATTAATATTTCTTAAAAAGATAAGTTAGAATTCATCTTAAACTCGTTTTATAAAGTCTTAATATAAATAAAAGAGAGCATTAAGCTCTCTATTAATATTATAGAATAAGAAAGATTATGATGATTTATAATTTATAATAATAAGTGTTATAAGTTATTACAGCTATAAAGAATAGTTGTACGCGAGAGATGATTACAAACTTGATTGTGAAAATCTAATTATTTCATTATACGTGCGGTACAGTAAAATGTCTGAGACTTAACACGTGAGCTTAATACGTTAGAATTATGCCTTTTAATTAGATCTTAGAATTAAAGAGCTGTATTAGAATTAGCGGCTATAATGCGCATCTAATATTTCTATAGCTTCTTTATAAGCTAAATTAGTTTTTATAACTTAAGTATTTATTTCTATAAGCTATTAAATATATCTAGCTTAAGTTATTATAATATACTTAAGTTCACTCTCTTTATTATTTAGATGAATATAAAATAGTTACTCTTTAATTAATTTGAATTTTAAATAAATCAGCTTATCTTTATTAGATCTTCTTTAAATCACTTTCAGACTCTTTAATAATGAGATAAATTTCATGAATAAGCTTAATATATTAAGTTCGATTATCTATCTTTAAAGAAAGAGAAATTAGAGATATCTTTAAAAAAGCAAGATAATCTGAGAATTAAATTAGTAAATTCGAGATCTGCTAATTAACAGTTAATATTCACGAATAAAAGAATTTTAAGAGCACTTAAAATAATATAATTAAATACAGAATTTAGAATTCAATTTCTGAGCTAATTAATATTGATATAGCTTGCTCTAATTAAGAAAGATCAGAGAAAGATCCTGCGCTATAAAATGACTGAGAAATAGATTGATGACAATCTTCTCTATAAATAAAGAATGTTGAGATAGAAATAATTTAAGAGATGACGACTTTAAAATAGCTTACTAAGAATTAAGAAGTAATAAAGTTCATTATAAGAATACAGAATAACATAAGCAATATACTACGCATATTTAAGAAATTCTGTAATTTATATAATAAGATAGTTAAGACTTATAATAAAGAGATTAATAAGATAATAAAAAATTATTAAATAATTCAGAAGTTATAGAATTATTAATAGAAAGAAAGAGATATCTAAATAACTGAATAGAAATAGTTAATTTAGAAGAATCAGATTTTAATAAAAATGCTGAGAGATAAGAAGATGCTGATGAAGAATCTGTTAGCAAGATCTGTAATATTTATAGCTTCTTTATCACATCAGAATAGTGCGAAGAGTGTCTGAGAAACGTCTGAAGTGATCTCTAATGCGCAGATAAGTAATCAGTATAATAAGAGTGAGAAACTATTAGATTCTAACGCGTTTAAAACGGGAACTTTATAATAGTTCGCGGCATAATTATCAGTATTAAAGCTGAAGTTGCTTATAAATAAAGATTAATATTCTATAGAAATAGATCGCGTGATCTATATAAGATTAAGAATTAAGAGAGAGACTAATAATCTATTAGAATTATATTTAAAGATACTTCAGATAATTATAATAAAGAATCTATTATAGATATTATTAAATCGCTTTAAAGATCTCTTTTAAAGAGATATTGCGCGAGATAATTATTATTATCTACGTTAATTAAATAAAAATTTGTTTAGTTTTCTTAAAGAGTTCTTCTAATATATTATAAAGATAAATATCTCAGAGAAGAATCAGATTAGAGATATTAGATTAAAGATATTTAATAATCTGAAGTTGATTATAGTTTTAAAGAGATATATATCTATTAAAAAGATTATAAAGAATTTATAATTTCTAAAATTGAATTTATAAAAAGTAGAATAATATATAAAAGATTTCTAATCTGTTTAGACAGATTTAGAATCTTAAAAGAGAAGATTGATTAAGAAGTTAAAGAGTGAAACTTAATCTATAAAAATAGTATTCATCTATATATTAAAAGTTGATTGTAAGAAGTTCTAATACTTTAAATATTAATAGCTAGAATATATAACTAGAAACTGTTCAGAGTTAATAACTATTAAGAAAGAAGATTTTAATATTTCATAGAAATTAGAAAAAGAGCAGTCTATTATAAAGATATTATAAATAGATCTGTGAGCGTAGAAATAGCTATAAATAAGTTAATATAGAAGCGTTAATTATGAATGCCGCCGGCTATTATCTTTATAATAGTTAGAGACTAAATAAAGTCTTTATTTCTAATAGATATTCTATTAAGTAAAGAAAAGACGGATTCTCTAAATATGTTTATATTAATAAATACTGGCTGTCAGCTTATAATAATAATAGATTATTAATTAACTAAGAATCTATATAAGAGACTGTAAATCGATCTAGTAAATCTAATTAAGAAGATTCTATTAATAGATTTTATCGGAAGAAAGCATTTTATTATAACGCAGATGATTTATATATTTATAATAATTATAAAACATTAATAGATATTATAGATCTTCTACGTAATTCAGATAATATATCTTATTATTTTAGAGAAGAAATGAATAAGATTATATGATTATATATCTAATTCCATTACTAATAATATAAGTTTTGAGTTAGAATATTATTAGTACAATAGTAGAAATCTAACTATTTTATTATATATACAATATAATGAAATATTAGAAAAGGCGCTAAATCATACTAAATCTAATTTAATAGACTCGAATAGAAGTCTGAGTAATTCTGAATAGAATGATAGATCGTCTTCTATTTTATTAAAGATTCTAAAGTGTGAAGAGATGAAGATTAATCGGAGATTAATCTTATTTAGAAAGATATCTTTTATAAGAATGAGAAAGATCTGAAGATTATAAAAGTAAAGAGATAATATAGATTTAGATATAAGTTTAATCTCTTCTAATTCTAAGAATATAGAGATGATAAGTCTAATAGCTTTTAAAGAGCTGACTAAGAAATCTAAAGCGGAGATTATAATCATTACTCCCGAGAATATTAAGAAGTAAAGAGAGAATAATAAGAAGACTGAAGAGAATTTATAAGAGATAATTCCTTCTAAATTTCAAGAATATACTTATATCTTTTTAAAAAAGATATTAAATACTCTTTCTCCGCATTAAGATTAACATGATTATTAAATAGAACTGTAGAATAGCACTGAACTGCTTAAAAGATAGTTCTATTAATAGATGAATCTTATAAAGTTTAATATAATTAAGAGATATATTAAGAAGAATCTTAAGAAGAGATTCATTAAATTAAGTGATGTGTTATTTATATCTCTAATTCTATTAATTCGGAAGCTGAATAAAGAGCTTTAATTCTGCATGAATTATTAAGATCTAAACACTCTTATAAAGAAGAACAGATATTTGATATTCAGAATAAATAAGATATTAGAACAGCTTATTGAAGTGAAGTTTCTGATAAAAATAAATGTTTATTAAGTGTTTTATTAAATTAGAATGATTATAATTAAAAACAGTAATTTAATGATATTCAATATAATATATAAAAACTATCGCTATTTAATAATGCTCTTTAGATTGAGCTTAACGCTCTCAATTAATTAGAGATATATGAATAATATATTTCTAAGTGTGTTAGAAAGATTTATAATGCTATATTAGAATAATATTTTAATATTCAATAATACGCAAGAAAAATATAAACAATATATTAAGAAGATGTTAAAGATTCTGAAGAAGATAAAAGTTTAAGTGAATATTAAGAAATATGACTTTTATATTATAAAGATTAAATTCTTAAATCTATTAATAGATATGAATAAGATGCAATTAGATTTAGCTTAAATCAGAACAATTCAGAAGTGAGAGATATTTAAGCTAGAGAACATATATGTAATATAATGATTTCTTAGATTTATCAATTACTATTAATGTTTTTATAAGAGTTTTGATTAAATTGTAAGATCATTAAATAATCTATTAAGAAAGAATATCTTATTAATATGAGATGAATTCTATATTGAGATATTTAAGAAGTTAAAGAAGTTAGTAATATCTAATTCAGTTCTTTAATATATTAATTTAAGAAAGAAGATTTACATGAAATATAATGTGAGTAATTATAGTAGTAATAGTAAATTCTATTTATTTAATTCAGACTAAAACTAATTTATATAGATCTTCTTGTACAAATCGAGCTATTAAACATCTATTAAATTAATCAATCTTCTTTTTCCTCTCAATTTATTCTCTCTCTCTCTCTTTCTCTTCATCTCTCTTCCCTCTCGCTCTATGAGATTTCCTCCGTCAATCTGAATTGACTGAGCAGCTTTGTACGAAGTATTATTTTAATAGCTGCTCTATATTCTTTCTTTTCTGAGAGGATTATTCTCAGATCTGTTATATAAAGAGAGTTAATAAGTTTTATTCTTTTTGTAATCTATTGAAAATATTTTAGTAGAATATATTTCATTATTATATTATTCTGTGTGTATTTATATTAAAAGCTTTTAATTTCGGGCATCTTTCTTTTATATAGAAATTGATTGAAGTCAATCTTGCTCATATAAAGTTATATGAGAAGTGCGCTCTTATATTTCTTAAATCTTTAATATAATATTATCGAATTTTCATTTAATTCTAAAAGGATTATCTTTAAATACTTTTCTCTTTAATTATTTTTTCATCTCTTTTTTCATTTTCATTTATAAATTAAGCGAATTTCTTTATATACTTCTCTTAATCTTTAAGACTTTATATACTTCTTTAATTTCTTTTATAATAAGTTTAGTAAAAGAGTTTTATTATCTAATCTTATTATATTTTAATTTATTAAATTGAATTAAATAAGTTATTTAATTATATGATCTCTTAATATTGCGCGGGTTCTTATTATATAATCTTCTCTATCTATAGTTTATCTTATAATTCTAGTATATATATTATTAATTTTTTAAATAACTTTAAATACTTGAATTCTAATTATAATCTTAATTATTAAATTCTTCGTGTAAAGATTTAAAGATTAAATATGTGTCTTCACTTTTAAAATCTTTGTTAAGATTGCTTTATATACTTCTATAATTATATAAAAACATTTATCTTAAAGAGTTTATAATTTTCTATTTATTTCTTTTTAATATTCTTTAATTTCTTTTAATATATATTAAATACTTATTTCATATGTGATAACTGAATATATAACTGTTTAATATACTTATTTTTCTACTTTTAAAGAGGCGCTTTAAATGAATTCTATAATTATATAAAGAGCGTTAATCAGATAAATTAATTTTATTTTAACTACTCGAAAATGAGATTATTATCTAAATATAATATTTAATTAAATATTAAGAATTTATATATTATTCTTTAAATTGATTTCTTATTTCTTAAGCTTTAATCTTATCTTTATATTAAAATTTCTCTTTATATAACTGAAGTAAATCAGTTTATATTTATTCAAGCAGAATTTCGAGTCATATTTTCTTGTTCAGTCTATACATTTCTTGTAAATTTTAATAAGTACTTAATAATTTCTCTTTATACTTTCATTATATATTAAGATATTAATATTATTCACAAACTCTATTACGCTTATATAAAGTCTGATATTATCGCATTTCTTTAATAAATTAATATTATAAAAGAGATATAGAATTGAGAATATTAATAAGTCTTATAAGATTTCTATTATGATTAACACTTTTAAAAATATAAACTCATTAATCTTTATCTTTATATAATAATTAGAGAGGAAATCTATTACTTATTATATAAGTGACTCTGGAATTTTTCTTTTTCTCAGATTATAAGCTAATTATATGTGTGAGATCTTATTGAATATCTTTATTATATTTAATAAGAGAAGACTTACAACTCTTTTATTTTCTCTCTTTCAAATTATATATATCTTTTTTATAATCTATTATAGTACTATCTTTATTACTTTCAAAGAGTGTGCTCTATATTATAAGTCTGAAAGAAAATTATACAATTCAGTAATATATTTTATTTAATTAAATATCATTACTTTTAAAATCTTTTTTAGCGTGTTTAATAATGCGATTAATTTATATATTAACAGATTTAAATAATCTTTCTTATTTAACTTCTTTAACATTATTATATAAACGCTTTTAAAGTGATCTAACTGAATTTCTTATATAAAACAGATCTGAAATAATCTCTTAATCAGATTCAACTTCTCTTATATAAGAATTTAAATAACTTTATTTGAAATTTCATCTAATCTTAAAATCTTATCTTTTTCTATATAACTAATTACTTTTAGAATTTCTCTTTTTGCAATCTCTTTCTATTATGAGATTCTTTAAGAATATTTATATTCTTTAATATTTATAAGATTTATCTTAAAAGAAGAGAGAAAGCAAATATCATATAAAAGTTTTGTTTTACTCTTTACATCTCTTACTTTATATATTTCTTGTTTAAGAATAAGAAAGAATATTTAAGTGATTTATTCTTATAATTATTATCTTACTCATTATATAATTTTTCAAATTCTTTATAATCTCTATACTATCTCTTATATTACATTTCTGAAGTCTTCTCTTTTTACTTTTAATAATATCTTTTCTTTTTAACTGCGCTATTATACAAAATTTTATTATGTGAAGAGTAATGAATTCTTAATAAAGTTTCTGCGTGTTTTTCTTATATTCTTTATCGTTTCTTAATATTCTTTTATTCAGAATCTTTAACTATATAAGAATAATCTTATTTATAATATTAAGTCTTTTATTATTGTATATATAAGTCTTATTTAATTCATATATAAAGTAATTAATCTCTTCTCTAATATTTAATATATAACTTTCGAGTGACTTTATATGACTATAAAGACTTTTAATAAAGACTTTATAATTCATCTTTTTTCACGCTTTATATCTTTTTAATAACTCTTTTTTAAATTGATTTAGTTACTTAAATTCCGTGTTAATTAAAAGATAATCTAATAACTATTCTCTTTTTACTTCTATCTAATATTATACGAGTTGATTCTTCAATATTAATATTATAAAGATGAGATTTATAATTATCTATTTATATAAATCTTCTCTTTAATAATCTCTTATTATTATTTCTAAGAGAAAAATAAGTTTCAGCTCTATCTCTTATATAATCTTTAATAATATATTTGAGAGTTTGTGTTATATTAAATATATTAGATTTAATTAGCTAAGATAATAAAGATTTAAATTGTTTAATATAATATGTTTTCTAGATATTCTGAGCGTTATATAAAAAGTGTTAAGAAACTTTATTTCTTTTAATTTCGAGTATTAACTAAACGAATTATAAATATTATAAATATTAATTATATAATTAATAATCTGTATTTCTTAAAGTTTTAATATAATTATAATAAGATCTTTTAAGTAATGTATTTCTGATTATATATTTATATAAATGCGCTTATTAATAAGTATGAGAATTCTTAAATCTTTTTATCTTTAATTATTATTATGAAAGACGCTTTATTTTGAATTATATAAAGTATAATTAAATATATCTCTTTATAATTCTTAAATTGCAAGAATATTATACTTTTCAATCTTTAAATCTTGAAGCAGTTCTATTATTATCTTATTTCTTAACTTATTAATATTATATTATAATATTTTAAGACTTTATATAAAGATGTTTTCTAATATATAATATTCTTAAGTGTGTATTAATGATTTTCTTTAATTAAAAGAAGTTGAATATCTTAATTTAATATAAGATTAATCTTTATATAATTTTTAAATTCTTATAAACGATCTTTTAAATAAGTTAATCTTCTTTTTTATAAATCTTTTATTTAACTTTATTTCATCTCTAATTTAAAGTCACTTCTATTAACTTTCATTAATAAATTTAAGACTAATAAGAAGAAGAAGAAGAGAGAAGAGAAGATAAAAGTGATCTCTTATTGATTTTAAAATTGAAAGTATTTTAATTTCTTATTATATGTTTTTTTTATATAAGACTATTCTCTTTTCTTTTATAAGCAGTTATTAAATCAAGCTTTATATTTCTTTAAGTAATTACTATATTATATAGTCTTTCTCTTAAGCTTTTTCTTATACTTATTAGTTTAATAATATTTTGTATAATATACGTAAAATTATATCTTTTTATATATATAAAGTAAGTGTTTATATTTCTAATAACGAAAGTATTAATATAATTAAAGAGTTGAATTATATTATATAATTAACTTGAACTCTATTTTATAAATAAGATCTTTTTAAATAATTCTATTTATTAAATTTAAATTAAGAAGTTTTAAAATTGCGTATATAATTATATTAATTTCTGCGTTTCTTTTTATTTATTAAAGATTTTTGATTTTAAGATTTAAGATAAGTCTAATATTTTCATTCTTTAATTCTTATATAAGTTACTTCTTTTTTTTCTCTTCTTATTTTATTTATACCGCTCATATCAACACTTTATATAATCTTATCTTAAATTATGCGAGTGAGTTTAATAATTTTATTTATATTAAGTCTTATCTAAGCTCTATATAATCTGAATTATCTTTTATATATAATATAATTTCTTTCTTTAAAAGTTTCTTTATCGCGATTATATAATGTGTATAAGATATTTTTATTAATTTCTAATTAATTTAATTTATAATCTCTTTAATTAAGAGTTTATTAATTCTAATCTTCTCTTTCTTATCTAAGATTTGAATAATAATTTTTCTTATCTCTATTTTTAAAGAGATTTGAATTGTAAAGACTAATTTCTTTCTCGAGATATCGCGCGTTATCTCTGTATATGAGATTGAGGATTTTTCCTGCTAATTTTGATTTTCTAGTCTGAGAATAGATTTCTCAATTCTACGTAATCTTGTTTTCATCGAATTAGATAGTTGTTTAAATAGAGAGTGATTTACGCGTTTTAACGCGTCTTTTAATACATCTTTTATCGCGTTTTCTATATATAAATAGATTTATAGAATTGATTGAATAAGAGCGCGTGTCTTCTTTTATAAGACTGTCAGCTCTGCTTCTTTATATAAGTCTTTTCATCTCTGCGTTATCTGTTTAATAGTCTTAATACTTATTAATTCCATTTTTTTCAACTCTCTATTTTCTATAAGTGGAAATCAAAGAAAAGATCGATCTTTATAAGTAATTATATCATTAAAGAAATTCTCTTATAAAAAGAATTAAATAGAGAATTACATCTCATTATATATTATTTAAATAATATAAGTCCGATAGAGAGGAATTATATTATATATAATAAGAAATTATTGATAATAATTTAATGCTTTAAAAAATAAGAGCCGAAGCTGCAGAGCATTAAAAAAGATATTATTAAAATGCTTATAAATTATAAGACTCTGAAGTATTTTATATTAATGAAGAAGTTAATAAGATAATAGATAAGATAAGTAGAGTTCTTAACGCAATTTAACTTTAAAATTATATATTAATTAAGAGCGATTAATAAAAGGACTAACATTTTAATAAGAAGAGAAAAGAATATTTCTAGAGTAAAGAATAATTCTAATTTATATCAGACACTATTAATATTAGAGAAAGTTTAGAAGAATTATAAGATAACGTATATTATATAAGAGATTCGCACGCTAGATAAGAATATTAAGTAGATGAACAGAAATAATTATAATCTGAAGAAGATTTATAAGATCTTATAAAATAAGATCGAGAATATCTATAAAGAATATTAGACAAGTCTGTATAAGAAGTAAGAAGATCTGATCTATTTTCAGAATAGACTAGTAATTCTTATAAAGTTAGAAGATCTGCGAATGTAAGCAATCTTATAAATTTATAAGAGCTAAGAGATCGGATATATAGAAGAATTAAAGATACTGCGATTAATTCAAAAATTATATTAATTTCCCGAGCTAATAGAAGTAATAAAGCGGTATCTGAGAAACTATTATATTTATTAAAGATTAAAAGTAAGAAGATAATACTTAAAAGAAGAGTTATAATCTCTCTTAATTTCTGAGATGTCTTAAAAGAATATCTCTATCTCTTATATCACTGAATTAACAATATTCTCTTATTAAAAATAGTGTTCCCGCGTTATAACGTTAGAATTGAATGCAGTCTTGGCATTAAGAACATCAAAATTAAAAAGATAAAAAGGGCTTAAATCAGCTATAGCAGAATAAGCTTTCTAGCTAGCATATTATAAATAGCATTATTAGAAAGCGCTAGTAAATCTCTATATAATAGTGTATTTATATCTATTAATTAACTACTTATTAAGCTGGAAACTAATATTTAATCAAATTTCTAAAGAGCTCTTAAAGCTTAATTGATTATATAGAGCTAATAATTATAGCTCAGATTCTATAAATAGTATTATTAGATAGCTAATTTCTGAGACTATAAAATGGCTTAGTCAGATTTTAACTAGCTCTTTTTAAAAGTGGGTGCACTCTGATTTTTAGTTAAGAATAATAATATAATTTCTGTTTTTTAAATTGAAATATTAATATATATTATTATT
>JAABUK010007792.1_pt1 | contig 15319 bp, 22 predicted proteins | sample 5559141 | NCBI WGS metagenome assembly JAABUK01 (sample SAMN10711869, study PRJNA513367) | rock metagenome | isolation source: Antarctica rocks | place: Antarctica: Victoria Land, Pudding Butte nord | collected 2016-01-03
ATGTAGTGCTGTCAAGCAGCAACGCCTGCAGGAGGCCTACCATCTTGAGAGAGTTTATAGACGGATGGTTCAGCAAGCTAGATGGCATTATTGGCATCTCAATCTCTTTTCTGCAGGTAAAGTAGCAAAGGAACAATAAGCTTGGCATCTGAGACTGCTTGCACTGCCCCTGAACTTGTACAGGCATGTCCATGTTGCAATTTGGCAGGGAGAAGCACAAGAGATCAGCTGCCAAACCAAACTTTGCCACAAGGTAGAGTCAACACAAACTGTGGGTGCAAAGTACAAGCTGCCATGGGGAATCATCAAGGGTGGCTGGTGAAGCATACTCGATGTGTGCAGCTGGGCAATTGCTCCTTGACTTCAGGAGTGATGAAGTCAGCTCCTGCCCAAATTGCTAATCCCTTTGTCTTTGGGCTGAGCTGCTCATAGGCCTCCTTGTCCTTATTGGCAAAGAACCTCAAAGACCCGGCCTCAATCGAATCAGCACCCATTTCCATGATCTCCTGTGGGATGTCCCTGTTTTCTTTCCAAATCATGGCATAAGCTTTTTGGCTGCGTTGATGCTTTGCTCTGTGTATGTGGCCTGCCCTGTAGATGAGGGTCGTGAGGGCTTGCTCAAGCTTCTTGACCTCTTCAAATGAGCGCAACTCTGACAAGCCACACTGCACGTTGACAGATCTGGCTTGTTGCTGTTGCAAATCATGATTTGCAGAACAAGTGCCATGAAAGTGACATGTCATCACAACTGTTATTATGCCTGTAGGCAATTGGAAGCATGCAGAGCTTTCAATTTTTGCTGAGCCCAAAGCAGCCTAGTTTGCAACCAGGTGTGGCTGGCTTGCCTTGCGCCAGATGTCCTTTGATCTGTTTGGTCCAAACGCCAAAAGCTGGTCCTCCACAGTTTTTACTTCTGCCTTTGTCCAAGCACGAGCCATTGCAGTCAGTGAGCAGGCACGAAACTCAGCGAAATACGTGGCTAGGATAACCTTGGCACAATCAGCAGATTGGCGACTAGAATTTGAAGATACTGCGGGGTGAGCAGGACAGACTCAAGACCTCGTATCTGCACTGCCAGTAACGTTTGGCCAACACGCCAGGCATAAAAAAGGGCATTTAGAGCATTGAAAGAAGATTAGCACAGGCGAAAGACAGCCGTGCCAATTTCATACTGTCGTGCTGACTCATCGGACCTTAGTCATCACTCTGGCCATCAAACTTTTGACCCGCACGAGCAATCACGCCTAGCCTGTGATATGGCACAAGTTAGTTTAGATGTGTGAGTGTGGATGCAAGAGTGCCCTGCAGGAAAGTAGCGAAAGCAGGAAAGCAAGTATGAGCAATGGGCTGTGTTATGCGGCTGCAACTTTTGTCTCTTGTGCAGCAGGTGAATGATGGCCTCGAGCAGACGCTGTACAATTCCTTCAGCATGTCACCATGATGTGTGGAAAGTCGGTAGAAAGTGGAATGGACAATAACACCACATCAGCAGCTTTGTTGGCACAGCATTGCTCACATGCAAATGCTGAACCGAGGATGATATTACACATGACATGGAGTGCATGGGATGCAGTAGGTGATGGTTTGAAGATTATTACTAATTGGTTGGTCCTGACGTGCTGACAAAAGGAAAAGTATTTTTTCAAACCATGATTCAGCTTGAGGCTTCAGAAGGCTTAACATTTTTTGACTTGCACTCTTTGCACAGCATATCAACTCAAATACGTCACACCAAGGGCAATCTAGCAACGCTACTAGTAGATACACAGCAGCTGTGCCAAGCATATCAGGACTGCTGGCCTGCAGCTAGCTGCTTTTGGTGCTTAAGCCTGCAGCTAGCTGCTTTCGGTTGCACATGTAGCAATGTCAGCTGTTCCCATACATCACAACTGCTCCGGCAGCTATGACTCTGACCCATGTCGCCTGAGGCGACGGTCACTGTTCCTGGCAGTGAGCCATATCCAGAAAACTGCTGACAGGTGACCACCAGAGGATGAAGGTGGGTTGTGGATGTACCATGTTGGTACGATTAAATTGCCTGATGATTGAGGACCATGAGATCCTGGTGGAGCTGTTGGGGGGTTTTCAGCATTTGCTCCATCATTGGGGACAGCACACTCAGGTGCAGCTGCCCCATCATTGATATTGACCAGCTGAGCTGCAATGTCACTGTCTGTATCTGAATCGACTTCCTGATCATCTTCCTCTCTGTCATCCTCGGGCTGCTGGGCTGGCTGATGCTGCTGTAAGTTGTCATGTGCCTGTGCTGGCACCTGGTTGATACTCTTGCCAGCTGCTGATATGTTGGAAGCTGTGCGCCTGATTGGTAACTGTTCTGTTGACTCTGTTGGTGAGCCTGGGGCACTGGTAGATTCAATTGGAACTATCATCGTGCTTGAGGCCTCTGGTGCATTGCTTGTGTCTAGGTCTGAATGTAGAGATGCACCTTCCTGAGAAGGTGACCAGGCAGCATTGGATGCCTGTAAACTGCCGTCAGCTTGCGTTGTCTGGTGCTGAACATCTGCCTGGAGCAAGTCTGAGGTCTGAGAGGCACCATCTGTGCTCAAGTCAGGAGCTTGCTGTACGGCAGCATTGTTGTTGGCTGCTGGTGCATCTGTGCTGGTGTCTGATGCTGGGAAAGGCTCTGCTGAATCAGCACTGCCGGCATTGCCGGGTGCTGAAATGTGTTGCATATCACTGGCTGCAGGAGGGGTGCTAGCTGCTTCAGGCTCTGCAATGTTTGCACCTGAGGGGGTAGGGGATTGACAAGCGGGGTCTGCACTGTCAGCAGCAGATATGCTGAGTGTCAGATGCTGGAAGTGGGTCTGCAGCGTTGGAAGGGTTGGGGCTCAGGGCTCCAAACACTGCTGATGGCTGTACATCAACAGCAGCAAGAGGTGTAGGGCAAAGGGGTGCTGGAATGGGTGCTGTGTGGTGCACAGCCTTGGGTGAGGCTGCCAATGAGCGGGCTGGGGTATGCAATGGCAGCAGCACTGGGGGGTCCACTAAATGCAGGAGGGCCTGTAGGGTCAGCAGGGGTGGGCAAGGGGCTGCCATTTGATGACAGGGGCTCTGCTGAAGGGACAGCGTGAGAAGCTTCAGGGGCAGCATCAGTGTCTGTAGGAGGGGGTGCTACATCACCCACAAGCACACTAGGGCTGGCAGTGGGTTGCAAGCTGTCAGCTGTATCAGCAACACTTGCAACAAAGCTAGGGATGAGGTTGCCTGCTGCTGAAGTGGGCTCTGCACTGCCAGCAGCCCTGCATGCACAACATGACTGTCAGCACATGTTTGACACTCATGGCAAAAGAGATCGCAACATACATTTGCTGCTAATTGTGACAGTTCACTTGCATGTTTTGTCAAATGGACTTTCCAAATGCATGAAACTTGCTAAATTCATACTTGCAAAAGCTACTGAACAACACAAAAAAGAAGTGCCTGATTCAGAAATTGCAGCAAATTGCAGGGTGTAAGCTTGTGTGCCAGCTTAACTGTGTGTCACGGTGTTGCGAGCTTTACCAGGCAAGCTGTGCAGCTAGGGTGGTTGGCGACAAGTCAAGCCCAGCAACTTGCTGCTGGAGCTGCTGGGAAAGTGTCTCTTGAACAGGACTCCCCTGCGCATTTGGCTGGTCCCCAAGGGTAGAGCCCAAGGCATGGCCACCTGACTCTGAGTCATGCTGGTCAGCACTGCAGATGCAACAAGTGTCAATCAGCGGTGATCCTGATGTGCCCACTGCCTTGCATGTCTGAGATGCACAGGCAGTCCCAAGTCAATAGCTAGAAGCCTGCTTGCAGGTGATGGTGCCTGACGGGACCAGCCTGCCCCGCCCGTGTCTGGGCAGGCCGTTTGCGTAAAGACTGCAACCTAGATGGATGAATGTGACAGTGCAATTTGCAGCTTCGTGTGCTTTAGAGCAGTTTGCAGTATCATGTGCTTGATACTGCTGCAGTCAAAGATTACCCAACTACCACAGCACTGCACAGAAAGTAGATGCACAAAACCCATCAAAGTGCACCAAAGCAGAGCATAAAGTTTTGGTGCACTGCAGAAGCATATACACTCACACAGAAGGTGTTGTACCTATCTGTTTAACATGTAAGGAAGTCTGCCTGCAGTTGCAGCTTGCCAACAGGTGCCAATGATGTCTAAACTGACTGGTTCCTACTCTGATACAAAATGTGTCACAGCATGCATAATTGCAGAAGCATTGTCAGGCACACCCATGCACGAATGCATTGATCAACCAGAAGAGCAATGTCAGGCAAGGCTGTTCACCTGAAAGGATGGCCCCAAATGCTCGGAGTTGTGCGCTGCTGCTGGCTGGCTCTGCAGGTGGTGCTGGTGTGAGGTTGCTGAATCTGTGTGAGGAGCTGGCTTGAGCATCAAAAGGGCTTGCCAGCCTTGAAACTGCAGTATTTGCACCTTTTGGGTGCAGGGACAATGCACGTCCCGGTATCTGTGTTGGATGTTGCACAAGTTGAGCCGCATCAGAGTTGCCACTTGCTGGATGCTTGGCAGCACCCTTTGCAGCTGCCTCAGCCAGGCCACACTGCTTCTTCTTGTCCTTGCTCGCCTTCTGTCGGGCCTTTTTCTTGATTTTTCTACCTTTGCTCTTGACATCAGCTCTCTCCTCTGCTGTCTTGGCAGCATACTCTTCTGGGTGGTTGTCAGCAAAGTCCTGCTCATAAGTGGACATGGTCGAACTGGCATCTGAGGGATGGTTACTGCCAGCTTCCGATCCTGGATAGTGCTGGCTGTGCCCATCAAGACGTTCTGCATCTTGACGGTGAAGGCCAGGATTGATGTGGGCAGACACAGGCTGTCTGCTGCCCTCACCAGCAACTTCCTCTCCACAAACGTGTACGTAGGCAAGAAGATAGGCATTAGCTTGGCTCAACACCTCGTCCAAATCAACCTGAGAGCATTAGCACACTTCAGTACTTGTAGCTGGTGGAACAAGAGAGTAGTGGTCAAGCAGTGAGGCACTTATGCTGACATGAACAGAACCACAATACTCTCATGTGAAAGAGTATCTGTAGACGTCTTACCTGTGGTCGACCGGGACAAAGGCTGTTGTATGTGCATACATGACCAAGGGTTGCATGACCATACAATGCAGGACAGCGTAGGTAACAAGGAGAATGATGTGCTGCATACCACACAACACTCGGCATCATCATAGCACCACCACTCGCCATCTCTGAAGGCATAGGTGTAGTAATGCCCAGATGCTGTTGTCTCCCCCTCATGGACAAGGATGCCACGCAAGACATAGGTCCTATCCAGCAGGCCATCAATCATGTACTGCCCCATGTCCAGCTTTTCTGGGTACTCAATCTGCAACAAGGGGGTATGCTGTATTGTACCAGTCACAACAAGCATCTGTAAGTTCAGCAGCAGTAGGGAATAAGGAAGATCATATACGACACAGTGTGACATTAGATGACGGACTGCAACCGAGTGATGCACTGGTCTTGCAATGTGCCATAGATAAAATGTGAGCTGTAAGGGCTGCACCTTCTGTGTAAGTTTGGCAGCACCTCCCTGGAGTCCAGCAGCACTTCCCTGGAATTCGAACCTGGCCAAGTGTATCATGAGAATGGGAGGAGGTCTGGTGATGGCAGTAGTCACACGACCTGGATGTACGCCATCTTTTGGGTCACACCCACAGAAGGAAGATGGACTAGAGTAGTAAGTAGTGAGACATGTGTCAAGGTCAGTGTATTTGATGATCTGGTCTGGCAGTGGTTGCTGTGCTGACCGCGCGTCTGACTGCTGCTGAGGTGGCATGCAGGTGCCCAGTTGCTCTGTATGCACTGGAACCGTGATTGCAGTGAATACATTACTCTGCCGGGGAGGACAGTAATCGTTACATCCTGGGCAAAAGTACTGCATACACAAACGAAAGACATTCAGTTGGCCAGCGTCAAAAGAGGTATAGCTCAGGTACTGTGGGTTGCAAAAGAAGACGGCATTGAAGCAGGATGTCTTGCAGAAACATACCGTCTCCGCCTCGAAGCCTGAGAAGCACTCAGGAGCTGATCCATTACCGAGATATCCTAGATCTCCATCTAGAGCTCCCATCAGCCGGACGAAATACTCATGAGCGTCATGCTCATCAGCTGGGCTATACCTGTGGCAGACACATATTGTGTAGGAATGTATGACACGAGCCCCTCAAGCATCAAGCAAACCAGCTGGAGACCCTGGGTGACCTACCTCGGCAGCAACTGCGAAAGCTGGTGCCTTTGAGCATCTGGCTTGGTGACCAGGTGCAGTGGTTCGTTGCGATTCAACGTCAACAGCAGCTTTTGCAGAGATCCCCAGACGGGTTTGATCGCGTGACAGGGCCGCAGCAGCTCGCTGGCAAATAGCCGAATCCGCAAGATCAGCTGAAGCACCGCGTTCATGAAGCAGGTGGTGCCATAATTCTTCAGGCCACCGCCCTGCGGGCGACAATTGAAGAACTATATTTCATTTGCTCAGATTGGTCTGACGCTAGGTGGTGTGGATCACTGTCACGCTTGTTGAGTAACCGGGATCAGGGCGGTTGCACGCCAGAATTTTCACAGGGAGTCACCTCTGATGAGCCGCGCTCGCCTGGCTCCATTTTGACTCAGCAACCAGCTCTCGACTGCAAGAGACTCGACTGCAAGAGACTGCGTCGGGCTTTGTGAGGCCTGATCGCAACTTCCAAAGAAGGCATGCAGGAAGTAGGGGAAGAAAAGGTTTGATTTTCAGTATCCGGATTCCGGTCAAAGTGTGCCAGCCCAGCAAGACAACTGGCAAGACAACGGATCTGCGCAACTGTCGCAGTATCACTTCCTGTTTGGCACCTGTTTGTGTCGTGTCGTCTCCAGCCAATTGATTCATCGAACTTCTGTTTGTTGCTGCACCCTGTCTGTAGACATGACGTTGGGGGCTGCACTGGAACTTCCTGTAAAGAAGAATACCTGTTTGGAGCAGCTTTCTTGTGCACAATTGAGGGCGCTAGCGAGCTCAGCCGGAAAGGATGTCACCTCTGATGACAGAGTAGACTTACTGAAATTCAACCACTCTGCTGTGCAAGATCACAGTCATCTAGTCTGGACGCGACTGTTTGCCGAGGTAACAGGCAGTGGCGATTTCGCTTGCCAGCCAAGTAGCTGATGGTGCCAGATGCTTTTGGCTTTCCCGAGCTTGATGTCACGCCCTCTGTTCGGTTTGCAGGGTGTACCTCCACTGAGAGCTTCTGGCTTACTTTTCTCACACAACACACTTCTTTACATGCTGGGTGGACAGAGGCTTCAAGCCTGTCAGACTCAAGCCTTGCTTGTCAGGTGCAATTCGAAGTCGCACAGGTGGGAGAACGTACAGGCCAGCGATGTGCCAGCAGACACCTTCAGTTCTGGTAATACTGGTGAGGTCACTGCTTATAAGTACATGCTTGCAGAATGCAGCTCTCTTCACACAGCTCTGCTGAAACACTTCCAGACCATGCAATCATGCAGATCTGTTGAAGCTGCTGAGGTGCATCAAGACATCTGGTGTGCTTACAGAATCAACTTTTGCATTTCCTACAGGTGTTTTGCACAACGATACGCTGTTTGCCTTTGGAACAGTGACCGCACAGCAGCCACTGGAAGGCCCTGATGTTCCTGTCATCCCAGCACCTGGTGTCCCTGTACTGTACAAGTACGGTATGTGGAGCAAGCTCTGGGAGCGCCTTCCTGTGCCAAACAGCCCTGCCTTCAGCCATAAGTCTCTGCTGGCAGCTTGTGGCAAGGATCTCCTCATGCTTGGTGAGCCTAGCTGAGACCTGACTTGTTCTGCCATCATCTGTTACCATCATCATGGTTGCATGTGTGTCCTGGTGCCGCTGAGGAGGAGCCTGGGCACTGCTGACTTGCTTGCATGGGTTGCAGGGAAGGGGGACCATGTGCAGTGCAGTGAGATGCTGTGGACATACAACATCCTTGAGGAACAATGGCAGCAGCACCATGCAACTGGAGAGCTGCCATCACCACGTGAAGCCTGTGCACTCACTGTGGCCAATGGTCGTGCCTACCTGCTCATGTTGCCAGAAGAGCATGACACTGGATTGGACATCTATGAGCTGGATCTGCAGAAGTGGCACTGGCGCCGTTTACCTGCATCTCCATACCCCTTCATGTTTGATGGCACTGAGGGCTCTGATCACACTGTAGCTACGGCTGTCGTGAAGGTAGTTTTTTCATCTGTGCAGTACCCCGTGATTCAGTCTCAACGGTGTTTTCATTGCATGTTGTATCACCTGGCCCTGATTGACAAGGCTCTAGATTCTTAGAAAAGCAAGCTGGCAGCTGAAACTGACAACGCGTTGTCACACAAGTGACGACTGTGCATCACATCAGCAGCACTCGCTGTTGGGAGTATCAAGCGTGTAAATGTGCGTCTGAGTCAGTGCAGCAGCGCAAACAGCAATTGCAAGTGTGTGCAGTGTGATGTGAGTCCCTGCAGGGTCACTGGATGGTCTTTGGTGGTGCCTGTGATGACATTGAGCAGCCTGATGAGGAGCACAGCCAGCTACATGTCTTTGACTTCAAGACTTTGTCATGGCTGAAGCCTCCTTTGGACAATGCGGGTCTAGGGTACCGCACAAACCATATGGCCGCCTGCCACAATGAATCTCTCATTGTATTGGGAGGTCAGCCCTTTCACAGCTTGCTGCCTGTGGCGTCTGCTCATTGTCTCTGCAAGCTCCCCTGACTTCCCTGTACCTACTACACTGCAAGCATGCTCTTTTGTAGGCAAATCAGATGAGTCAGTCAGGCAAGTAAGCTCACATGTCTAGACGTGTCTACTGCTTCTGAGCATTGTCCCATCTTTGAGGGATTGATATGAAGCGCTCCAATGTGCGCAACGGCCATGCTTGATGCACAAGCAGAGTGACGATGATGCTGCACTTCAGCGGCAATCCTTTGCAACAATATAATCTGTATGTTTGAGACCTGCAGCAGCAAGCTGCAGCCTGACCATAGCTTGCTGGTGCGTGCAACACTGGTGCATGATATTGTGTGAATTGTTGCTGCAGGCATGTGTGATGAAGACCCTGTAGAGGATGTGCTATGCGTCAGAATGCAGGCAAAGCTGTATAGCTGCGGGGTCTTTGACTCACATCTAGCGAACTACGAGAAGGCTTCACATCACCGCTTGTTCACAGACGCAACAGTCACAGTCGAGGATCGCAACTTCCAGTTGCATAAGCACGTGCTGGCAGCTGGTAGCCCTGTCTTTGATCGCATGTTTTTCAAGCGAGATGCTGGAAGGTGGGCGCACCTTTCCGTTCCTTCTACGCCCTTCCAGGACCCTGACACAACAACACAATTGTGCATGCATGTTGCAGTTGTAGCCATGTCAATACAGCACTCAGCGCATGGATAAGAAAATGCCTTTCAAAAATTGCAATTCAAGCTTTGGCTGACATCAGCATGAGCTGCACGCCTGGGCCGACAAATCTCTGCCTTGATGTGCCACCTGCTTGCTAGAAAATTTTGTTGTTCACACAATCCACGCCTCCTAAATGTTCGTGATAACATTCCTGCAGCGAATATTTCCAGTGACACACTTGACCAAAGTCAACAATCAGTCTATGCGCATGAGCCATTGTGTTGGCTGATGCAGGCAAGACAGGCAGCATAGTGATTGAGGACATGAGCGCGGCCACATTTGAGTTGATAGTCAGCTACCTGTACAGGACCATGAACGCCCACCTGCGCCTAGACCAGGCTGTGGATCTGGTAGTGGCCAGTGACAAGTATGGCATGACAGGCCTACATGCAGCATGTACTCGCATCGTGACACACCACATTTGTCGGCTGAATCGACACCACAGGGGGGAGATTGAGGAGCTGTATGAGTATGCAGCAACAACTGGAAATGAGCGAATTGCAGAGGCAAGCTCTTGATCCCTTTCACCATGGAATTTGAACTCCCTCATCTGTCGTGCAGATTGCGTATGGGGTTTTGCTATCATCTAGTGAATGCTCTTGGTGCAAGATGCCCTGATGCATACTGTTGAAAAACAGCATACGACACATGCTGTGACTGTGCTTGTAGACTGACAACATCATCTGCAAACACCTGTTTGCACATGGCAAAACACATGCTGGCACAGTACTGATATCACCACCATCATCCTGCTCGATGCCATCCCTAGTGTGGAAGCTTTCGCAGCGTGCTTGCCAAGCTGCACTGTGACACATGCATCCTCAATGATGTTTATGCTGGGACGGCATGACATGGAATCTGGCTTGACATTCTGCTGTGTGACAGGTTTGCAGGAAGTACCTGTTGACGGCATCACGCTTTGTGTTCTGCTTGGAAGACATGGTGAAGCTGCCCATCAAAAGCAGCTCAGAGGGTGAGGGCACAAGCAGTGCGCCTCCTGCTGCAGCTGCAAACACTGAGGAACCAGGGGAGCAGGTTGATGACATTGGCGACGAGCTTGATGCTGACCAGCTGGACAGCTTCTGGATCGAGGTACGCACCTGCGATGCAGGACTCATTACATTGGTCAACTTGGAGGTTTGCAAACTTGGCAGAGGCTGACTGTGCTTCTGCTCAACGACCTGTCATGGTAGACACACCTTGATTGCTAGGCTTGTGCGGTCTGCTCTGTGACTCAGCTTCTGGGCTATCCAGCTCCCCAGCAAAACTTTGTCCAGGCAGTGCACAGTGTGTTTTGGCCATTGCTGATGGGCATGCCTGATGTGCAGGAGCTTCAGGAAGCCAGGCCGCAGCTGCCACTGCCACAAGGTTCACTGGATGTACAGGAGGCTGCGCAACAGAGTGCCATCCTTGCCAGCAAGCACTTGTCCAGCAGGTGTGTTGCCGCACTCTTGTTTTTCCTGAGGTTTTCCAATGGTTTTTCAGCAGAAAACACACACAAGCATAGAAAAGTTTAGCAAACTGCCCTGCTTCTTCAAAATGCTGCTCTCTGTTGGCTGCCCTGCAGTGTAACTTGCAATGTGATCATCATGGTCAGCCTTATGGGGGTGTCTGCCAAGCCTGAATGAGTGAGCGCTGTTGTTGAGCAATGTGTTGGTGCTTCTTCACCTGACTGCAGCCGCTTTGGTGATGATGCAGAATGGCAGGAGATCCTGCACCTTCAGCCACAGGCCACCACAAGCATGCCCAGGTCGGGCTAGACGTCAACCTGAGCAAGGTGAGGCCCCAATCCTTTCTCAGTACATCTTGCTACAGCTACATCATGCATGCAGCTCTGCTGCATATCTGCGCCAGCATTGCAAGTTTTGAGCTTGTCGCGGCTGTACAATGGGCTCTGCACTGACAAGCTGGCCACCTGGAATGTGACTTGCTGACTGTTGTGTGCGCAGCTGTACCTTGGGGCGCATGTGCACATGTGCGAGCTTCCATGCTGTCATTGCAGGCAAGCTGTTTCTTTGCACAATGCCTTGACCAATGCATGATCACATGTGACAAGGCATGTGGCTGCAGGGTCTGGTTGACATGTCTGACAACAGCAGCCTCAGCAGTGACAACAGCAGCCTCAGCAGTGACAACAGCAGCCTCAGCAGTGACAACAGCAGCCTCAGCAGTGACAACAGCAGCCTCAGCAGTGACAACAGCAGCCTCAGCAGTGACAACAGCAGCCTCAGCAGTGACAACAGTAGCCTCAGTAGCGACTCTGGCAGGTCTATCAATCAGGCTGGGGAGCTTGTAAGTGATATCAAGAGCTCTGGTGACAAGGGCGGGGCAGTCAGCAGCAGTACTGATGTTCCCAGCAGGACAACAGGTGGATTCACCATTGACAGTGCAGCGGCTTCCACCAGGGAAGATAGCAACCTGATCAGCGGGGATGGTCAACTTCTGAGTCTGTTTGTGAAGCCAGCACCAATGCTGGCAGCATCATTGGCAGCAGCAGCTTGACCACTACAATCAGCAACAGCATCAATTATGGCAGCAGCTGCACTGATGGAAACAATGAGCTTGATGATGGCACTGCTGCCTCCAACAGCAGCAGCAGCAGCACCGGATTCAGCAGTATCAACACTGGCCTTGCTGTTGCTCCTCGCACTTCTACTGGTGTACCCAGTTGGTGCACTGACATGGATGCAGACAGCATCAAGGCGTCATGGCCAGATTCTGCACGACAGAGTGCCATCCTTGCCAGCAAGCACTTGTCCAGCAGGTGTGTTGCCTCACTCTTGCTTTTGCTGCTCTCTGATGGCTGCCCTGCGGTGAGAGTTGCAACATGTTCAGCCTCGTGGCCATGTCTGTCATGCCATGCGTGAGTGAGCGCTTTTTACAAGCAGTGTGTTGGTGCTTCTTTGCCTGACAATGACATCTTTGATGATGCAGACTGGCAGGAGGCCCTGTAGCCTCAGCCAGAGGCCACCACAAGCATGCCCAGGTCAACTCAGTTGGGCTAGGTGTCATCCTGAGTAAGGTGAGGCGTCAATACTTTACATGTTGCTACAGCTACATCATACATGCACCTCTGCTGCATAACATCTCCAGCATTTGCATGTCACAACTGCATGGTGTGCCCCGCATTGACAAGCTGGCCATCTGGAATGTGACTTGCTGACTGTTGTGTGCGCAGCTGCATTCTTGGTGCACACGTGTGAGCCCATGTGCTGTCATAGTAGGCAACCTGTTTCCCTGCACGTCGCCTTGACTGATGCAAGATTACATGTGACAAGACATGTGACTGCAGGGTCTGGTTGACATGTCTGAGATGGACAAGCAGCCAGACCGTGCTGCCGGGGACTCTTCTTCTGACAGACAGCCATGCTGTGAGTGGAACGTCCTGTGTGGGCGCTCTGCAGCTGAACCTGCCTGCCACATTCGCTCTCCCCCTTCAGACAGGTGTGGTGGTGCTTTGTACATGGGAGTAGCATGCAGTTACACCTCAGCATTGACTGCCAAGCATACCAGCAAACCTTGCGCCTGCTGTGCTGGCAACTGCCAAAGACGTGCTTGCATGCCCTTGACACTGTCAACCTGGGGATGTTGTTGTTGCTCTGACCTGCTGAGGGTCAGCAACTGCTGCTGTTTCCAGACTCTGCATTTGGCATGCTTCTTGTGATTCTGCAATGTGTGCTTGATCAAGACATGCACCGGAGCAAGAGCATCACATCTGATGCAGACTGGGCCAGGAGGTCAGCCGAGGCAGGTCCTTGTTCCAGAAGGCTGTGGGGGCAGTTGGCCAGCTGCGCAGGGGCTGTGGGGCAGGTGGAGCCCGTTTTGGAAGGGGGCTGTTGAAAGCTGTCTCCTGTGGCTCCTCAGCATCACATGACTGATGTAAGTGCTGCTTGCCGGAAGACTTTTCTGTCATGATGCGTCAAGTGATCCAGGTACACAGCTGCATACTTTCCATCCTGTATAGCTGACAGTCCAGCAATAGCAGAGGAGCGTGGGTGACACTTGCAAGAATGGCATAAGATAGGCTGCAGCTGTGCTGCTGTCTTTGCAGTCAGATGTCTCAGATCACATAGTTTCTTGCGCACGGTGCATCTGTGATCTTGATGCATGGCAGATGTCACCTCTTTCCTGCTGAGGTTGGAACCTGTCCTGTGAGCTCTGTTATGCATTGGTCTGAGCCTTTCGGCTAGAGCTGTCAGTGTGTCAGCTTTTGCACTGTAGCAATGGTGTGCCTGTTCTGGCAGCCTGATGATTGTCCCTGTTGTGTTGCAGGATGTAACTGATGTAGCAGGGTGCGCTCACTGTTCAGTTTTGCTTCTCCCTGCTTTAAAGTCAGCGCAGATCTCAGATGCCTATGTGAAGGACGCCCCAGAAGCACCTCTTGCAGTACACAGTCCAGGTCATTAGTCAAGTGCCAAGTAAGATGTTCACGATGCGTCATCTCCTGCTGTTCACTGTCAGCGGTTTTAGGTTAGCTTTCCCAGCAGGCAGACTCCTGCACCAACCAGCGATGTTGGCAGTCAGGCCTGAAATGTGGCAGAGATTTGATGCCTCGCCAATTATCCAAAATAGCAGGAGATCCTGTCAGATTCCTGCTCAGTTGTGCCACAGGCCAGATGCCTTCATGATTGTGCCAGACGCCGCAAGGGTACTCAGTTGTCCTCAATGACAGAATTGTCTTCCAAGCAGCAACACATATCAGCACTGACAGCTTGCGCCAGCAGGCATCAGGTGCTCCTGCAAATGCAGGCTTGAGCCCTCAGCTGCATTTTGGGCAGATCCTTCTCAGATGCAGGATTCTGCCCTCAACTGCATTTAGGGCATATCCTTCACAGATGCAGGCTTACGTCCTCGGCTACATTCAGTCTAGGGCAGATGCCTTTTTAGGCGCAGGCTTCAGCCCTCGCCGCAATTGGGGCACATCCTTCTCAGATGCAGGCTTCAGCCCTCAGCTGCATTCAGGGCATATCCTTCACAGATGCAAGCTTCTGTCCTCGGCTGCATTCAGTCCAGGGCAGATCCTTCTTAGATGCAGGCTTCAGCCCTCAGCTGCATTAAGGGCGCATCCTTCTCAGATGCAGGCTTCAGCCCTCAGCTGCATTCAGGGCAAATTCCTTCTTAGATGTCTCGTAACTTGCATCTCAAGTTGGACTCAATTACGCAGCTCACCTGGGTAGCAACATAGCACACCAGAGTCACATATAGCGCACCAGACAGGCTTCCTATCATCAGCTGGACAGCAGCTGTGGTGCAGGCTTTAGCCCTCAGCTGCATTCGACTCAGAGCACATTTCTTCTTAGACACCTCATGACTTGCACCTTCAGTTGTACTCAGTTGGGCAGCTCACCAGGGTAGCATTCCCATTTAGCTCCCTTCTCAGATGCCTCTTTATCTCTTGCATCTTTAGTTAGGCAGCTCACCTGGGTAGCAACATAGCACACTAAAGTCATGTATAGCACACCAGACAGGCTTCCCATGGCTACTTTGATGTTCTGTTGTAGCTGCAATGGTAGCTAGTCAGAAGCATCTTCTCTCTTGAGGAGGGCTCTCAAGTGTTGAATATTGCTGCATTGTAGTCAGCAGTCTAGACTGGCACACCATAGTGTCATTGGCCATCGTCCGTGATCAACCTGGCCGTTTTTGTGTCAGTCTGGGCTGGTGTCACGCTGCATATCACTCCAAATCTGCAGGGCTGCAAATCTGATGACAATCACCTTCACATCAGGTATGCTACTTTCTTGGGTCAAGTGCAGTCAGCATGATGACAAGCTTTCAGTTGCGCAAAGATAGGAAAAACGTTTGTTACACTGTCTTGTAGCTTGCATGTGCTGCATTGTGCCTGACTGCCATACTTGAAAAGCCTGCCTTGCACCAAGCACCAGCATTACCATCACCCCCACCACCACC
>JAABUK010007793.1_pt1 | contig 15319 bp, 18 predicted proteins | sample 5559141 | NCBI WGS metagenome assembly JAABUK01 (sample SAMN10711869, study PRJNA513367) | rock metagenome | isolation source: Antarctica rocks | place: Antarctica: Victoria Land, Pudding Butte nord | collected 2016-01-03
CGCTCGACCGGGTGCATGCTAAGCATCCCGGCATGGTGCTGCTGCACGGGGGCTCGCCGAAGGGCGCCGAGCGCATCGCCGCCTGCTGGGCCGATACCCGCAAGGCGCCGCAGATTGCCTTCAAGCCTGACTTCGCGCGGCACAAGAACGCAGCCCCGTTCAAGCGCAACGACGCGCTGCTCGAAACCCTGCCGATCGGAGTCGTGGTGTTTCCCGGTTCCGGCATCTCCGACAACCTGGCCGACAAGGCCCGCAAGCTCGGCATCAAGCTGCTCGACTACCGCAGGGGGGCGGGGGCGTAGGCCCCCCCACCTCTTCCTCATGCCCAAGAATGCCTGAACAAGGCGGCACATCGGCACGGGCCACGGCTCCTGGCGCGAGGGCCACCCCTCTCACTGGCGCTGATCCTTGGTCCACCCCGGGACCTTACCGGTCAACCCGCAAGAGGTTCGCACGATGTGCGACCGCTCCGGCACGCCTGCGCGGTGACCGCGGCCCCGGGCCGGACACATCGGGCGCCTGTCGAGCGGGGACGGTCCTCGCTCCGGGACAGGAGCCGCAGCACATGTCGAACAACCTCCCCCTCGCACAGGAATTCGCCTGGAGCCTTGCCACTTCGCTGATGGCCTGCGTCACCCTGTTCCTGTCCGAAGGCGGCTATGCCGTCGTGCCCACGGCCGAGTTCGACGGCGACGCGGCCAGCGTGGTTCACGAATTCGACCCGTGGGAATAAGCGGGACCGCTGACCGGCCGCCGCAGCGAACGGCAAGGCCGTCACGCCTTCCGGGCTTCCGGCAGGACGCGGAGATGGCGTGCCCCCGTTTTCGGCCGTTCGACGAGGCATATCGACCAGCCCAGGCTCACCGCCCCGCTCGGTGCCGGGCCGATCCCAAAAATGCTTTCCGTCAGCCAGACTTCGTCGGGTCCGGTGCGGCAACCATCACAGGACAGGCGGAGCGCCACATGGGCCAGCGTGCGGTCGGCAAGGCGCCGATCCCTCGCCATCTGGCCGACCGCAATCACGCGGGCTGCACCGCATGTGCAGTGGACGGCCAGGTAGTGGTTCCGCATCGTCCGGACCAGGGACGCCAGGGCCAACGCACGATCATACGGCGCCGAGGCCGTCACCAGGCCGGATCCGGCCTGTGGCCCATTTGCTGTCCAGCACCGAACATGCCGCCGCACTCTCCACTCTTGCCGAGGAGAACATTTAGCGAACTTCGGTCTTGCCGGGAAGTGTAGGTCTGTGCTCGCCTACTCTCGACCGTGCGCGATGCGATCGTGCCAAGCTGGAGGGCTCTCTCCGTGTGCAACGACTACGGCAACCGCATTCCATACGACGCCTACGTCGAGGCTTTCAGCGAAACCCGCCTGCCGCTGAAGACCTCGGCTGCGATCCCCAATCTCGAACCGCGGGACGACATCTGGCCGACCGAGACGGCGCCCGTCCTGCGTTTGGCCGAGGGCGGGGTCGAGTTGGCGCAACTGCGCTGGGGCTTCGCACCCGGACGGCCGAAAGCAGGGCCGGTGATCAACTTCCGCTCCGAAGGGAGACGGTTTGCGAACGGACGTTGCCTTGTGCCCGCGTCGCACTTCTTCGAATTCCGTGGAGCCAAGGCGCCGAAAAGCAAGTGGCGGTTCATCAAGGCGGGCGAGGACTGGTTCTGCTTCGCGGGGCTGTGGCGGCCGGCGGTGGGCGAGGTGCCCGAAGCCTTCACGCTGCTGACGACCGCGCCTGGTCCTGACGTCGCCCCAATCCATGACCGGCAGATGGTGGTACTGGAGCGGGCGGATTGGTTGGCCTGGCTCGAACTGTCCAAGCCGGAGGCGGAACTGCTGCGTCCCCTGCCCGCAGGCAGCTTGCACGTCGAACAGGTACGGTGACCGGGAAAGCCGGTAAGCCCGCTCCTTCTGGTCTGGACACGCCCACGCGTCCTCTTGATGGCCTGATCTGGCCGCAGGACGGCTGACGCCTCGATCGCCTTTGCCGCAACGGCGGCCGGGCAACTTTCTTCCCCTGCGCGGGCGCGCATTCCTCGCGATCCAAGAAAGCCGCCCGGCCGCCATCCTCCGCTCGCTGCGGCCCGTGCCAGATGCGTCGTCGATCGCCTGCGGCCTGTCGATCGCCATCGAGGCCGCGATGGGCGCGGTCCCGAGACAACAGGAGAGAGCACCATGGCGACCATCGGCACCTTCACCCGCACCAACGGCAGCAGCTTCACGGGCGCGGTCAAGACCCTCAGCATCAACGCCAAGACCACGATCAAGCCCGCCGACAAGACCAACGACCGCGCACCCGACTACCGCATCCTCACCGGGTCGAACGTGGAGTTCGGCGCCGCTTGGAAGAAGACCTCCGGCGAGGGTCGCGAGTATCTCGGTCAAGCTCGACGATCCTAGCTTCCCCGCCCCGATCTACGCCACACTGGTCGAAGCCGAGGAGACCGGCACGTTCAACCTGATCTGGTCCCGCCGCAACGGCGACTGACCCGGTCCACAGGCCCCGCATCAATCCGATGAGGGGCCTTTCCTTGCCCGACCCCAAAGGCACTCACACGCAGTCGAGCTGACCACGAGAGAAAGAGAGCCCTTGCTGGCCTCTCGAGCATACCGGCGGCCGAGGTCGGGCCGCGTCAACACCGCGCGGGGCGCGCCGCAAGGTGGCTTCGGCCTGCCCGCAGCGCCGGGGCCGGGCCGCGTGTGCCGCACGGCTTGCGCCACGCGGCCCCTGCAGCCCGGCCCCGCTCGCGCGCACGCCTCCGATGCTGACCCGGCCCGAAGGCCGCCGGTCCCGTTGGACACCAGCACGTGGGCTGGCAGTTCAGAGAAGTTCGAGCATGACGATCACTCAAACCGGCACCGACCTGACCGCGAGCGACTTCCGCCGCCTGGACCGCCACGGCTACGAGATCCTGACCGTCGAAACCCGCCGCACCGCGCAACGCGAACACGACACGATCATCTGGAGCCGGAACGACGACCTCGGGCTGAATGAGCACGAGTTGCCGTTCTAGTTAAAAGGGTTTCGCCGCGCGCCTGGATGCGATCGGGCGCCAGGCGGTTTCAAGCGTGACGGTATAGAGGTTTGATTCGGCGACGAGGCCCGGGTCGGGCAGAAGAACAAGATTACTCGGCGTTGGGCCCGGCGCGGCACCCGCCTCTCTGCCCCACAGGATCAACGGACGGCATCCACCTACATCTTCGGCGCAATCTGTCCGGAGACCGGCGCCGTGGCCGGCCTGATCCTGCCCTGGTGCAACATCGAGGCGATGGGCCTGCACCTGGCCGAGATTTCGGCCCGGGTGACGCCGGGCAAGCACTGCGTGCTGCTGGTCGACCAAGCCGGCTGGCACATCTCCGAGCACTTGGTTATGCCGGCGACCATCACCATCGTGCCGTTGCCGGCCAAGTGCCCCGAACTGAACCCGGTCGAGAACGTCTGGCAGTTCATGCGTGACAACTGACTCTCAAAGCGCGTCTTCGCGTTTAAGGGCGGGTTGGCCGGTTGTGATCGGGCGCATTCCGCTTGCTGGCCATCGGCCGCCGGTGCTGCCCCATGCGGCATGAACGACACCGTCGGAATGAACGTGGGCCGTCGGTATCGCAGGCTGGGCGCACGGGCCAGAAATGGAGGCAAACGCCGGGCCAGCCCAGCCGAAAAGATGAGAACCAGAATCCAGGCAAAGCAGCGGAGGCGTGCTAGGCGCATGAGCTGACAATATGTGCGAGATTGCACCGGTGTGGCGAGCGTGGTGGAGTGCAGGAGCCTAATCGGTGACCAGTGGCCAGAGCTAGTGGTGTCCGCCAAACGAACCTGACAGACAGCCAACCATTACGGCAAGAGTATGAAATCTACTTCAACGTTTAGATTCCATACACCCCGGTCAGGATGCGACCTGTTGCACCTCGACGGTGACGTGCGACAGCGCCGGGAGGTGCGCCAGGCGGGCGCGGTAGAACTCTGGCCCGTGCCCCCGTGCGGTGACGACGGACAGGATTGCGCCCAGGTGCCCCGGCCCGAGCCGCCACAGGTGCAGGTCCGCCACCTGGTCGCCCTCCGCCTCGACGGCCTGGCGCACGCCATCCGCCACGCGCCGGTCCGGCACCATGTCGAGCAAGATGGCGCCGGTGTCGCGCACTAGGCCCCATGACCAGCTTGCGATCACGCAAGCTCCCACGATGCCGGCCAGCGGGTCCATCCACCGCCAGCCGAAAGCACGCGCCAGTAGCAGCCCGACAATGACCAGCATGGACACCGCGGCATCGGCCAGAACGTGGACGACCGCCGCCCGCATGTTGTTGTCCCGGTGCGCGGCCCCATGGCCGTGGCCACCGTGCGCGTGTTCCTTGAAGGTGACAGGATACGAACGGCTGCCAACGTGGACATGCGCGGTGAACTCGTGCGGCTCTGGGATGGCGTCGAGGCTTTCCAGCCAGCCGCCGCGGTCAGCCATGCCGAACACCTGCCGCGTGCCGTCCGGGCGCACCGTCTCGACTGTGAGCGCGGCGGCGAGGCTGCGGCCCGGCTGCGGGCGCAGCCGGAACACGGGCGGCACGCCATCCTCGAACACGCTCAAGGCCAGCACGCCATCCGGCGTTGGGATGCGGTGCTCCTCGTCGTGGTGCTGGTCTTGATGGTGGTCGTCATGGGTATGGCCGTGGTGGTGCCCATGGCCGTGCCCATGTTGGTGGTGCCCGCCCCCGCTCAGCAGCCAAACGCTGGCGACGTTAACGGCCAAGCCCAAGACAGCAATCGGGATCGCCTCGGCGAAACGGATGGGCACCGGCGCGAACAGGCGCGAGATCGACTCATATCCGATCAGCAAGGCGATCATCGCCAGTATAATAGCGCTCGAGAACCCAGCCAGATCGCCCAGCTTGCCCGTCCCGAACGTGAAGCGGGGGTCATGCGCGTACTTGCGGGCATAGCTGTAGGCCAGCGCCGCCAGCAGCAGCGCGCCGGCATGGGTGCTCATGTGCAGCCCGTCCGCAACCAGCGCGATGGAACCGAAAGCAAGGCCCCCCACGATTTCCAGCACCATCATGGCCCCGCACAGCGCGATCACCCACCAGGTCCGCCGCTCCGCCTGCTCGTGCCCGGCACCAAGGAAGACATGGCCGTGCCCGGGCGGCATGGCCGGAACGCCGGCTATGGGTGCAATCCCGCCCATGTCAGCTCCTCATTTCAGGTAGGTGCGGACCACATCGAGCAATTGCTCGGTCGCTTCCGCATTCAGCGCGCCAGGATGCCGCTCCGGGTCCACCAGGTGCGTCCGCACGTGGTCCTCGACCACTTCGGCCATCAGCCCGGCCATGGCGCCGCGCACGCCTGCGATCAGGTGCATGACCTGCTCGCACCCGGCTTCCGCCCCAAGCGCCCGCTCAATGGCCTCGACTTGGCCCCTCATCCGGCGCACCCGCGCCAGCAGCTTCGCCTTGTCCCGGACAGTGTGCGTCATGCAGCTCCATAACATAGGCTGGGCGGCTATGCTACCCGGCTCTGACTGGGTTGCTGTACCACTTCGTCAAACGGTCGTTTCATGAAGTGGTACAGCTCTCAAAGCAGTTTTTGACTATCTTGGAAATGTGGTTGCCAGAGCTGATGCAGCACACTATTCGATGCGTATAGAAGCATCGAAGGAATTGCTGCGATGGACGCCCCTGCTGCTGTCACCGCCTTAAGCGCGCTTGCACAGGATACCCGCTTGCGCGCCTTCCGTTTGCTCGTGGAGCGCGGGCCGGACGGCCTCCCCGCCGGCCAGCTCGCCGCGGCGCTGGATGTGCCCCCGTCCTCGCTGACGTTCCACCTGCAACAGCTCCTGCACGCGGGCCTGGTCACTCAGCGCCGCGCCAGCCGCAACCTGATCTATGCCGCCGACATCGCTGCCATGAACGGCCTCGTCGGCTTCCTGACCGAGAACTGCTGTGGGCAGGGCAGCGCCGGGGCGGTGTGCAACCCGGCCGCGGCTGGGGCCACGGCCATCGCTTGCAAGCCTGCCGCTGTCTGACGGGAGACATCCTGCACCGCCCGCCCTACGAAGTTCTGTTCCTTTGCACCGGCAACTCCGCACGCTCCATCTTGGCCGAACGCTTGCTTGAACATCATGGTGCCGGGCGCTTCCACGGCCATAGCGCCGGGTCCTTTCCGCGCGGCAGCGTTCACCCCCTCGCGCTCGCGCTGCTGACTGAGGCGGGCCTTCCCACGGCCACCTTGCGGAGCAAGCCGTGGGACGAGTTCGTCGCCCCAGATGCGCCGGCTCTGGACTTCGTGTTCACCGTTTGCGGCCAGGCAGCGGGCGAGGCGTGCCCGGCCTGGCCCGGCCAGCCGATCACCGCGCATTGGGGCTTGCCCGATCCCGCGGCCGAGCTGGGCACCGATGCCCAGCGGATGCTCGCCTTCCGCGCGGCGTTTCAGGCCCTGGAACGGCGCATCCGCCTGTTCACGGCGCTGCCGATGGAAGGGCTGGACCGCATGGCCCTGACGCGCCGCGTCCAGGAGATCGGTCGGGTACGGCCTGACACCGCAGAGGGGATCGCGTCGTGACCGTCACCATCTGGCACAACCCGTGTTGCGGCACGTCCCGCAATACACTGGGCCTGATCCGCAACAGCGGCGAGGAGCCGCACGTTGTGGAGTACCTGCAGACCCCTCCAACCCGCGAGGAATTGGCCGCGGCGATCCGGGCCGCGGGCCTAACGGTGCGCGCGGCGCTGCGCCGCAAGGGCACGCCCTATGACGCGCTGGGCCTGGACGACCCGGCGCTGTCCGATGACGCGCTGCTGGATGCCATGCTGGCACATCCCGTCCTCATCAACCGCCCCTTCGTGTTCGCTGACTGCGGCGTGCGCCTGTGCCGTCCGTCCGAGCTGGTCCTTGATATCCTGCCCCCGCAGCGCGGCGCCTTCATCAAGGAGGACGGCGAAGCCGTGGTGGACGCGGCGGGCCGGCGTGTCGCGCCGGCTGGCGGGCCGAACCACGCTCCGGGGGCGGCAGCATGAGCGCGGCGCAAGACAGCGTCCCTGCCGTGGCGGCCCGCCCGGCGATGGGCACCTTCGAGCGGTTCCTGACCGTGTGGGTGCTGTTGTGCATCGTCGCCGGCATCGGCCTGGGTCAGCTCGTGCCGGGGGTGTTCCACGCCCTCGGCGCGGCGACCGTGGCGCAAGTGAACCTTCCCGTCGCGGCCTTGATATGGCTGATGATCGTTCCCATGCTGCTCAAGATCGACCTGGGCAGCCTGCGCCAGGTCGGCGGCCACTGGCGCGGCATCCTCGCCACCGTGGGCGTCAACTGGCTGGTTAAGCCGTTCAGCATGGCCCTGCTCGGCTGGCTGTTCATCGGCTGGCTGTTCCGGCCCTGGCTGCCGGCGGGGCAGGTGGACAGCTACATCGCCGGGCTGATCCTGCTCGCGGCGGCCCCCTGCACTGCAATGGTGTTCGTGTGGTCCAACCTGCTGGACGGCGAACCCAACTTCACCCTGAGCCAAGTGGCGCTCAACGACCTCATCATGGTGGTGGCGTTCGCGCCCATCGTCGGCCTGCTGCTCGGCCTGTCCTCCATCACCGTGCCCTGGGACACGCTGCTGCTGTCTGTCGTGCTCTACATCGTCGTGCCGGTGATCGTAGCCCAGCTCTGGCGCGCGGCCCTGCTGCGCTCCAGGGGACAGCCGGCGCTCGCCCGCACCCTGGCCGTGCTGGGGCCGGTGTCGCTCTGCGCCTTGCTGCTGACGCTCGTGCTGCTGTTCGGCCTGCAAGGCGAGCAGATCGTGCGCCAGCCCACCGTGATCTTGCTGCTGGCGGTGCCCATCCTCATCCAGGTTTATTTCAACGCCGGCCTGGCCTACTGGCTCAACCGCCGGCTCGGGTCGGATTGGTGCGTTGCCGGCCCCTCGGCGCTGATCGGCGCCAGCAACTTCTTCGAGCTGGCCGTCGCCGCCGCCATCGCCCTGTTCGGCTTTCAGTCCGGCGCGGCGCTGGCAACCGTGGTTGGCGTTCTGGTCGAGGTGCCAGTCATGCTGTCCGTTGTCCACATCGTCCGCCGCAGCCGGGGCTGGTACGAAGCCGGTGCCGCCCGGCACGCGGCGCCCGGCGCGTAGGGCGAACGGGATGGACGCACTTTCCCCGGCAGGCGGAGCCCTGCCGGCCCTGCGCCCCGGGCTGCTGGCGCCGCCGGACCTGGCCCAGCTGAAACCGGCGCACCGAGCCAGCCATCCCCCGCGCATCCTGCTGCTGTATGGCAGCCTGCGCGCACGGTCTTTCTCGCGCCTGCTGACCGAGGAAACCGCCCGGCTGCTGCAAGTCCTTGGCGCCGAGGCGCGCATCTTCGACCCGCGCGACCTGCCGATGGCCAACAGCACCAGCCCCGACCATCCCAAGGTGCAGGAACTGCGCGCCTTGTCGCTGTGGAGCGAGGGGCAGGTGTGGTGCAGCCCGGAGGTCCACGGGGCCGTCACGGGCGTGTTTAAAAATCAGATTGACTGGCTGCCGCTGGAGCTGGGCGCCGTGCGCCCGACGCAGGGCCGCACGCTGGCCATCATGCAAGTGTCGGGCGGCTCGCAGTCGTTTAATGCCGTGAACACCTTGCGCCTGCTCGGCCGCTGGATGCGGATGTTCACCATCCCGAACCAATCCAGCGTGCCCAAGGCATACGGGCAGTTTGACGACGCTGGGCGGATGCGGCCGGGGCCGCTGTATGACCGCGTGGTGGACGTGATGGAGGAGCTGGTGCGCTTCACCTGGCTGCTGCGGGACCGGGCAGACTACTTGGTGGACCGCTACAGCGAGCGCGCTGCTACCGCGGCCAAGCTGCCAGCGGACCTATGACGGCGCTTGCCGGGCGCCGCGGCATCGTTGTCTCGGCACTCGGCATCGCGCAAACCCTGGCTTGGGGGTCCACCTACTACCTGCCGGCGGTGTTCGCCGATCCAGTGTGCGCCAGCCTGCACCTGTCGCGCACTTGGTTCTTCGGCGCTTTTTCGGCGGCCCTGCTGCTCTCGGGTCTGCTCGGCCCGCTGGCCGGGCGGGTGATTGACCGCCGCGGCGGGCGGGATGTGCTGGCCGCGACCAACCTGGTGTTCGCCGCCGGCCTGGCGCTCCTCTCCGTGGCGTCCGGTCCGGCGACCTTGGCGGCGGCCTGGCTCGTGATTGGTGTCGGGATGGGGTTCGGCCTCTACGAAGCGGCGTTCGCGACCGTGGCCGGCCTCTACGGCCGGGATGCGCGCAGCGCGATCACCGGCATCACCCTGTTTGCCGGGTTTGCCAGCACGGTCGGCTGGCCGGCCAGCGCCTTGTTCATTGACGCCTTCGGCTGGCGCGGCGCCTGCTTGGCCTGGGCGGCGCTGCACCTGCTGCTGGGCCTGCCGTTGAACCGCCTTCTGGTGCCCAAGGCGCCACCGCCAGCGCCGGTTGCAGCATCGGAACAGCCGGTGCCGGCCGGAACACCATGGACCATGATTGTCCTTGCCTGCGTGTTCGGAGCTACCTGGTTCGTTTCCACCGCCCTCGCGGCGCACCTGCCGCGCCTCCTGGAAGCCCTGGGCGCCACGTCCGCGGCTGCCATTGCGGCGGGGGCGCTGGTCGGTCCGGCGCAGGTTGCGGCCCGGATCGCGGAGTTCACGCTGCTGCGCCGGGCCTCGCCCATGATCTCCGCGCGCCTTGCGACCGTCCTGCACCCGCTCGGCGCCGTCCTGCTGGCCGTGGTGGGGGCACCGGCCGCCATCCCCTTCGTGCTGCTGCATGGCAGCGGCAACGGGATGCTGACCATCGCGCGGGGCACGCTGCCGCTTGCCCTGTTTGGTCCAGCCGGCTACGGCTTGCGGTCCGGCCTCCTGGCTGCGCCAGCCCGCATCCTCCAAGGCGGGGCGCCGCTGCTGTTTGGCCTGGTGCTGGACCGGGGCGGGCCGCTTGCGGCGCTGCTGCTGTCCAGCACGTTAACCAGCGTGTCCTTCCTGGCGCTGCTGCTTCTCAGGGTGCCAAGGCCGCCAGGCGCTGCAAAGCCCGTCCTTGCATAGCTTTCCTGTCCGTCGTGCCTGTCCGTCAAACGAACCCTGACGGACAACTGGCCACTCCGGCAGGTGTATGAATCCTATCTCCACGGACACTGGTGGCGAATTCAGGATTGGCCATTTGTTTACGAGCGTCAGCAACCGGCGGGCTCGCTTCTGCGACCGTTCGTCGCCCCTTGGCGGCCACCAGGATGCCCAGTGCAGCGGAGCCGCTGAATTCGCGACCAGTGTCTCTGCGCTTAGATTCCATACACCTGCCCCTATTGGCCCAAAGCGGTCAGCAACCACCAGCAAGGTGCCGATTGACTCGTCTAGGTCAGCGGCGGCCCGGTTACCCAAACAGGTTCTGACGCTTGAAGCGCTCCCGTGGAGTGCTAGGTTGTTGGTGAGATGCTCAAGGCCTTACACCGCTTGCTGCTCGTGCTGATCGTGTTCGCCATCATCGGCGCACCGGTGGTGCATCTTGCTCAACCTGCGGCGGCTGCTATGGCGCCCATGGCCATGAGCGACATGCCCTGTGACATGGCGCTGCCCATAGCCGACGCTGGCCACGGTGCGCCGATGGTGCCGTGCAAGGGCCTGACGCCCGAGTGCATCAAGCAGATGGGTTGTGTCGCCAACACAGCCCTCCCGGCCCGGCTTGCGGACAATGACACCGTGTTCGCATTCGGCTCAGTCGCCTATTGGTCCGCTTGGTCTGAGATGACTGGGATGGCTCACACACCAGAACCCCTTCCGCCCCGAACAGCCTGAGTCCAACCGGCGCACGCCCGAAGTGCGCCCAATCGGCACTTAGCTGTTCCACCGCCCGCAGCGCGCTTGACCGCGGCGCGGGCCACAAAGGGGTTCCTCCATGACCAGCACACGCATTCTGGCGAGCGCCGCGGCGCTCGTTTGCGCCCTCACGCTCACTGCCATCCAGGCGCACGCCGCAGCCTCCGACTACCGCTTCGAACTGGTCGGCAAGCCGCGCCTCGCGGCCAAGAAGGACATCGTGCAAATCCGCCTCGTGCGCGTCGCCGACGGCAAGCCCGTCCCGGACGCCGTCATCTTCGAGAGCAAGGCCGACATGGGTCCGGCTGGGATGGAGACGATGACCGCCCCGGTCAAGGCCATGCCGCCCAAGGGTGGCATCTACAGCTTCGAGGTGGATCCCGGCATGGCGGGCATCTGGGCGCTGCACCTGGCCGCCAAGGTGCAGGGCGAGGCGGAAACGGTGCGCGGGACGGTCAACGCCGAATTGGTGAAGTGACGTGCGCGCCCGGTGGAGGCGGCTCGGCGCTGGCGCGATGCTGGCGGCGGGCCTGCTCGCCTGCGTGCCTGCCAAGGCCCAGCCCGCGGACGCCCTGTTGGGCGCCACCATCGAAAGCCTACTGGCCGCTGGACGGCGGCTAAGCCCGGGGCTGCGCGCGGCTGCCCTGGACACGGAGGCTGCCGCAGCGAAGGCGAGCGGCGCCGACCGGCTGGATTACCCGACGATCACCGACAGTTACACCTACTACAAAGACCCGAACGTTTTCAGCGCCCACACGGTGATGCTGACCCAGGCGTTCCCGCTCTGGGGCAAGCGGGACCTGCGCCGCCAGGCCGCCCTGGCGGACGTGGATGCCAGCCGCGGGCGGGAGCGCGCCGCTCAAGACGACCTCGACGAGCGCATCAAGGTCGCCTTCGCGCAGTATCTCCTGCTCACCCGGAACATTGCGGTGAACCGGGAAATCACAGGGCTGGCGCGGCGCATGAAAGCCGCCGCCACGATCCGCTACGGCCAGGGCGGGGGCGACCAGGCCGGGGTCATCCAGGCGCTCGGCGAGGAGACGGCCGCCAAGATGGAAGCGGTCAGGCTGTCAGGTGCCAGGGGTGCAGCCCAGGCGCGCTTGAATGCGCTCATCGGCCGGTCGGCCGGCGCTCCCTTAGCCGATCCGGTCCGGGCGCGGCCGATGCCGGCGGCCGAGCCGGTCCTTGCCACGCTCGTTGAGCGTGCCCGCGCAGGCAACCCGGCGCTGTTGACCAGCACGGCCGTCATCGCGGCTGCCAGGGTGCGGAGCACGCTGGCCGATAAGGCGTGGTATCCGGATGTCACCGTCGGTGCTGGGCCGCTGGTGCAGACGAACAACCGCCCGGTCGGCTTCGCGGCAACGGTCGGCTTGAACATCCCGCTCCCCTGGGGGCGGGCAGCGTCCGGCCAGCGGGAGGCGGCGGCCCAGTTGGGCGCGACGCAGCAGCGCCACGACGCGACCCAGCTGGAGGTCGAGGGCGCCCTGGGCGAGGCGGTCGCCAGGCTGCGCGCCGCCCGCGTCACCGAGGCGCTCCTGCGCCGGGAAACGATGCCGCAGGCCCGGGCGGGTTTCCAGGGGGTGCTGGCGGGCTACGGCCAGGGCAGGGGCGACCTGACGGCCGCCATCACGGCCGAACACCAGGTGCATGACGTCGAGCTTCGCCTTCTGCAAGCCCAACTAGACGCGCAGGTCGAGGTGGCCGCCATCGAGCGCTTCATCGGGGGTGACCTGTGATGCGCGGGCAGCTTGCAGTCGGCGTTGCGGCCTTCCTAGCCGGCGGCATTGCCCAGGCTGAGGACATCCGGCAGCCGCTGTATTACCAGGACCCGGACGGCAACCCGTTCTATTCGGCTGGTCCCAGGAAAGCGGCAAGCGGGCAGGACTACGTGCCGGTCTTCAACGATGCCGCACCGGCCCCAGAGGCTCCTGTGGACGCCGCGCTGGCAGCGCCGGCAGCACGGGCAGCCGGTCAGGCAACGTCTACCTCTGGGCGGAACCGCATCCTGTTCTACCGCAACCCCATGGGCCTGCCCGACAACTCGCCCGTGCCCAAGAAGGACTCGATGGGGATGGACTATATCCCCGTCCGCGAGAACGAGGCCGCGGACGTGGGCGCCGGCCTGGTCACCATCGCGACGGGCCGGATGCAGGTCCTCGGCGTCCGCACCGCCCCCGTCGAAAGCCGCCCGGCGCTGAAGCAAACGGTCCGGGCAACCGGGACGGTGCAGTTCGACGAACGCCGCATGGCCGCCGTGAGCACGCGGGTAGGCGGCTGGGTCGAGCGCCTGGAGGTCGGGGCGACCGGGGATGCGGTCCGGCGCGGCCAGGTGATGGCGGACCTCTACTCGCCGGACCTGGTAGCGGCAGAGGAGGAATTCCTGGTGGCGTCCCGCATGGGCAGTGCGATGGTAGCGGCCTCTGTCCAGCGCCTGCGCGCCCTGGGCGTACCTGACGGTGAGATCGCCAGGCTGCGACGGACCGGCAAGCCGGCGCAGCGCATCCCGGTCCTGGCGCCCGCGGACGGTGTCGTCACCGAGAAGATGGTGGTGCAGGGCACGCGCGTTGGGCCGGACCAGCCACTCTACCGAACGGCAGCCCTGTCGCCCGTTTGGGTGATCGCCGAGGTCCAGGAAGGGGACCTTGGCGGCGTGCGGCCGGGTCAGCAGGCCAGGGCCGGCTTCGTCGCCTTCCCGGGCCGCGGCTTCGACGGCACGGTGGACTTCATCTACCCGCGCCTCACGGCCGAGACGCGCACTGCCCGCGTGCGGGTCGTCATGCCGAACGCGGACGGGGCGTTGCGGGCAGGGATGTTCGCCAGCGTGGAGATCGACGCGCCTGCTACCGGTGACGCGGGGCCGGTGCTCGCGGTGCCGTCCTCCGCCATCCTGGATAGCGGCACGCGGCAGGCCGTGCTGGTGGAGAGGGGCGAGGGACGGTTTGAGGCACGCCAGGTGCGCGTCGGTGCTCAAGGCGACGGCACCGCCCAAATCCTCGACGGCCTCAAGGCCGGCGAGCGGGTGGTGGTCGGCGCCAACTTCCTGATCGATGCCGAGAGCAACCTTCGTGCCGCACTGCAAACCTTCACCGCGCCCGGCGGGCCGGGACGACCTAACGGACAGGGAGGCAAGGCCCCATGATCGCCCGGATCATCGCCGCATCGGCCCGCAACTGGCTGCTTGTCGTGTTCGCAACCGTGTTCCTTGTGGGAGCAGGCGTTTGGGCGGTGCTCAATACGCCGCTCGATGCCATCCCGGACCTCTCGGACACACAGGTCATCGTCTATACCGACTACCCCGGCCAGGCGCCGCAGGTGGTCGAGGACCAGGTCACCTATCCCCTCACAACTGCGCTGCTGGCGGTGCCCCGCTCCAAGGTGGTGCGCGGCTTCTCCACCTTCGGCGCCTCGTTCGTTTACGTCGTGTTCGAGGACGGCACGGACCTGTACTGGGCCAGGAGCCGGGTTCTGGAGTACCTCAACTTCGCGCAGAAGCGGCTGCCTACGGGCGTGACGCCCTCGCTCGGTCCCGACGCGACGGGGGTTGGCTGGGTATACCAGTATGCCGTGGTCGGCGCGCAGCGGACGCTGGCCGAGCTGCGGAGCCTGCAGGACTGGCTGATCCGCTTCCAGCTCACCAAGGCGTCCGGCGTGGCCGAGGTCGCGTCGGTCGGCGGGTTCGAAAAACAGTATCAGGTCGTCGTGGACCCCCGGAGGCTGCAAGCCTTCGGCGTCCCGCTGTCCCGGGTGACGGAGGCGGTGCGCGCCAGCAACCGCGACGTGGGCGGCCGGACCATCGAGATGACCGAGACCGAGTACATGGTGCGCGGGCGCGGCTACCTGACGGGCACGGGCGACCTGGAGCGGGTGGTGCTGCGGGCGAACCCGAACGGCACGCCCGTACTGCTGCGCGACGTGGCCCGTGTGCAGCTCGGCCCCGACGAGCGGCGTGGTATTAGTGAGATGGATGGCACCGGGGAGGCAGTCGGCGGCATCGTCGTCAAGCGCGACGCCGCGGACGCGCTCACCACGATCCGGGCCGTCAAGGGACGCATCGCCGAACTGCTGCCCAGCCTGCCAGAAGGGGTCAGCATCCAGGCGGTCTATGACCGCTCCGAGCTAATCCTGCGCGCCATCGCTAACCTGCAACGTACGCTGATTGAGGAAAGCGTCATCGTCTCTCTGGTCTGCGTCGTGTTCCTGCTGCACGTCCGCAGCGCGCTCGTGGCCATCGTGACGCTGCCCATCGGCGTGCTGCTGGCCGTGCTCGCCATGCACGCCATCGGCGTCGGGTCCAACATCATGAGTCTGGGCGGCATCGCCATCGCGCTCGGCGCGATGGTGGACGCGGCCATTGTCATGATCGAGAACGCGCACAAGCACATCGAGCGCCTCAAGCCCGGCGAGCCGCGCGGCCCCGCGCTGATCGCCGCGGCGCAGGAGGTCGGGCCGTCGCTGTTCTTCAGCCTGCTCATCATCGTCGTGTCCTTCCTGCCGGTGTTCAGCCTGGAAGGGCAGGAAGGCCGGATGTTCAAGCCGCTGGCCTA
>JAABUK010007794.1_pt1 | contig 15318 bp, 15 predicted proteins | sample 5559141 | NCBI WGS metagenome assembly JAABUK01 (sample SAMN10711869, study PRJNA513367) | rock metagenome | isolation source: Antarctica rocks | place: Antarctica: Victoria Land, Pudding Butte nord | collected 2016-01-03
CTGATCTTCTGCCGCGCTTTCGACGCGTCGCTCGCCCTGTTCAAGCGCGGGCAGCTGGAGGCGCTGACCGACCTGCCCGGCGCGGCCAACTTCGACGCCCGCGCCAAGGCGGCCTGGAGCACCGACGACCAGTCGCAGCTCTACTGCTTGCCGATCGCCTCGGTGATGCTGGGCTTCATGTACAACCAGACGATCTTCAAGGAGCTTGGCCTGGCCCCGCCAAAGACCCTGGCGGAGTTCTACGGCGTCCTCGACAAAATCAAGGCTAGCGGGGCCACCCCGCTGGCCATCGGCCTCGGCGATCCATGGGTGGGGTCGCTATTCGCATTCCACAACATGGGGCCGAACTTCTACCGTGGCGAGAGTGGCCGGCAGGCCCTGCTGCAGGGCAAGGCGAAGCTGTCCGACAAGCCCTTCGTCGACCTGCTCACCGCGCTTGCCCGCTGGCCCGACTACGTCGCGCCCGGGTTCGAGGCACAGAAGAACACCGACAGCAAGCAGCTGTTCGCCCTCGGCCGGGCGGCGATCTACCCGGCCGGGTCCTGGGACATCAGCCAAATCGAGAAAACCGTCGACTTCCCGGTCGGCGTCTTCCACGCCCCCGTCGTGGCAGCAGGCGACCCGTGCTACGTCAGCGAGAACCTGGACGTCGGCATCGGCCTGAATGCCAAAAGCCAGAACAAGGAAGCCGCACGGACGTTCCTGAACTGGGTCGCCTCGCCGGAGTTCGCCACGGTCTACGGCAACGCTCTGCCGGGCTCGTTCCCGCTGTCCAGTGCCAATGTCACGCCGGCCGACAAGCTTGCCCAGGCCTTCGCTAGCTGGAAGCAAGAGTGCAGCCCTTCCATCTGGCTATCCTATCAGTTCCTGTCCCGCGGTCAGCCGACGCTGGAGACGGAGATCTTCGCGACGATGGCCGACCTGCTGCGCCGCAAGCTGCCGCCCGAGGCAGCAGCCAGCCGCCTGCAATCCGGCCTGGACCGCTGGTTCCGCCCTGTTGCCCAGTAAGGCAGGGCGTTGAACGCCGGCGCGGGCCGAAGCTGGGACCGCAACGTCCGCCACGCCATCGTCTTCCTCACGCCCGCGGTGCTGCTTTATACGTCCCTGGTCGTCTGGCCGCTGCTCGATTCCGTGCGGCTCAGCCTGTTCACCGAAGCGGCGTCCGGCGTCCGGCGGTTCGCGGGCCTAGCCAATTACGCCACTCTGTTCACCGACCCGATGTGGTCCGACCGCCTGTATGGGGCGCTGGCCAACAACCTGGTGTTCTTCGGCATCCACCTGCTGGTCCAGAACCCGGTCGCCCTAGTCCTCGCCGCCCTGCTCAGCCGGCAACGGCTGCGGTTCCGCGCCGCCTACCGGGCCATCATCTTCCTGCCGGTCCTGCTGTCGCAGGTCATCGTCGGCTTCATCTGGCAGCTGATCCTCAACCCGCTCTGGGGCATCTCTCAGCGACTGCTGGGCTTGGTGGGGCTTGCGGGCCTCTACCGGCCGTGGCTTGGGCTGGAGGACAGCGCGCTTGTCACGCTATCCCTGATCTCCGTCTGGCAATGGGTCGGCCTGCCGATGATCCTGTTCTACACCGCCATGCTGGCCGTGCCCGAGGAGCTGGTGGAGGCCGCCAAGCTGGACGGCGCCGGAGAGGTGCGGATATTCCTGCGCGTCAAGCTGCCGCTGATCATGCCCACGGTTGGCTTGGTGACTCTGCTGACCTTCATCGGCAACTTCAACGCTTTCGACCTTGTTTACGTCACCCAGGGCCTGCTCGGGGGCCCGGACTACACCACCGACCTGCTCGGCGTACTGTTCTACCGGACGTTCTTCGGCCAGCAGCTCCAGCTTGGCAGCCCCACCATGGGCGCGACCGTCGCCAGCGTCATCCTCGGCATCATCCTGCTCGGCGCCGTCGCATACCGCCTGGTTTGGCAACGCCGCGTCACGGCCTACGAGCTTTGACGCGGCGTCCGATCGACCGGGGCGGGCTGGTCGCGCAAGCCGTCCTCGCCCTATACAGCCTGCTCGTCCTCTATCCGGTCGCGCTCGTCGTGCTGAACTCGTTCAAGGCGCGGCGCGCCATCTTCAATTCGCCGCTGGCGCTGCCCGGTCCCCAGACCTTCTCGCTGGCCGGCTACGAGACCGTGCTGCTGCGCGGCGACTTCCCGCGCTACTTCTTGAACAGCTTCGTCCTCACCTCCGCCGCCCTGGCCATCATCCTTCTGGTGGGCGCGATGGCTGCCCACGCCCTCGTCGAATTCCGGTTCCGCGGGCGCGGACTGATAGCGCTTTATCTGGCGCTTGGCATGATGTTGCCCGTCCGCCTCGGCACTGTCAGCCTGGTGGGCCTGATCTCCGGCCTCGGCCTCACCAACAGCATCGCCGGCCTGGTGGTCGTCTATGCGGCCCAGGGCATTCCCGTCTCCACCCTGATCCTGGGAGAGTTCTTTCGCCAGGTGCCCGCCGACCTCAAGGACTCCGCCCGGATCGACGGGGCGAGCGAATACCGCATCTTCTTCCGCCTGGTGCTGCCGCTGGCCCGGCCCGCGATGGGGACGGTCGCCGTCTTCTCGATGATCCCGATCTGGAACGACCTGTGGTTCCCGCTGATCCTGGCGCCGTCCGAGGCGACCCGCACGGTCACCCTCGGCGCCCAGCAATTCCTGGGCGAGTTCTCCAGCGACTGGAACGCCCTGCTCGCCGCGCTTAGCACGGCGACACTGCCAATCTTCGGCCTTTACTTGCTGTTCTCACGCCAGATGATCCGCGGCGTCACCGCCGGCGCCGTGAAGTAACAGGAGCGAGCAGGTGCCCGAGCCGCAGGCCGAACTCTTTGCCTTCAACTGGCCTGATGGCGGCCCAAACGTCACCACACGGCCGGAGATCGTCGGCACCCTGGGCGTGGTCACCAGCACCCATTGGCTTGCCTCCGCCGCCGGCATGGCGATGCTGGAGCATGGCGGCAACGCGTTCGACGCGGCCGTGGCGGCCGGGTTCGTGCTGCAAGTGGTGCATCCCCACCTGAACGGCCCGGGCGGCGAGGTCCCGATCCTGCTCGCCACGCCCGGCGGACCGCCTCGCGTGATTTGCGGCCAGGGCTCCGCGCCCGCGGCCGCCGTGCCGGAGCGCTTCAAGGACCTCGGGCTCGACATCATCCCGGGGACCGGCCTGCTGCCCGCGGTCGTGCCCGGCGCCTTCGACGCCTGGCTGCTGATGCTGCGCGACTACGGCTCCATGCCGTTGGACCGCGTGCTCGCTCCGGCCATCGGCTACGCCCAGAACGGGTACCCGGTCCACGCCGACACTTGCGGCATCATCAGAAGCGTCGAGCGCCTGTTCCGCAGCGAATGGCCCAGCTCGGCGGCGCTATGGCTGCCGCATGGCGAGGCGCCCAAGCCCAACACGCTGCTGCGCAATCCCGAACTGGCCGGCACCTACGCCCGCCTGATCGCGGAGGCGGGCGCCGTGACGGGGCGGGAAGCGCAGATCGACCGCGCGCGCCGGGCCTTCTACGCCGGCTTCGTCGCCGAAGCGATCGGACGCTTCGCCGCCAGCCCCGTCCTCGACGTTTCGGGCGGGCGGCATGCCGGCCTGATCACCGCCGCCGACATGGCGGGCTGGCAGGCCACCTACGAAGCGCCGGTCACCTACGACTACCGCGGCCTGACGGTCTGCAAATGCGGACCCTGGACACAGGGGCCGGTCATGCTCCAGTTGCTGGCCCTGCTGGCGGCCGACGACATCGGCAGCCTCGACCCGATTGGCCCCGATTTCGTCCATCTTTGGGTTGAGGCGGCGAAGCTCGCCTTCGCCGACCGGGAGGCGTTCTACGGCGATCCCAACTTCACCAGCGTTCCGCTGGACGCGCTGCTCAGCCCTGCATACACCGCCGCACGCCGGGCGCTGATCACCAATGAGGCTTCGTTCGAAATGCGGCCCGGCGCGCCGCTCGGCATCGTCCCCGGGCTTGCCCCCGTCCAGGCGGCCCGACCGGCGATGCCGCTGCCGGGCGACACCTGCCACCTCGACGTGATCGATCGCTGGGGCAACATGGTGTCCGCCACCCCCAGCGGCGGTTGGCTGCAAAGCTCGCCGGTCATTCCGGGCCTGGGATTCGCCCTGGGCACCCGCGGCCAGATGTTCTGGCTGGAACCAGGCCTGCCCGGCAGCCTGCAGCCCGGCAAACGGCCCCGCACCACCCTGACTCCATCCCTGGTGCTGCGCGGCGGCGCACCGATCATGGTGTTCGGCACCCCCGGCGGCGACCGGCAGGAGCAATGGGCCAGCGCCATGTTCCTCCGCCACGTCGACCACGGCATGAACCTGCAGGAAGCGATCGACGCGCCGGTCTTCCACACCGACCACTACCCGAGCTCGTTTTACCCGCGCACGACGCAGCTTGGCAGCGTCACCCTCGAGTCCCGTTTCCCTGACACCACGGTCAGCGAGCTACGCCGCCGGGGCCACGACCTGACGCTCGATCCGCCCTGGTCGCTGAGCCAGGTCTGCGCGGCCCGGCGCGACGGCCCGATCCTGCGCGCCGCGGCCACGTCCCGATTGATGCAGGCCTATGCCGTCGGCCGCTGAGCGCCCATGAACGCCTCCACCTCCGCCAGCCCGGCATAGCCGCCGACACCGCCCACCACCCGCACCGACATCGCCCCGCAGGCATTCCCCAGCATCAGGCAGCGTCCGGCGGGCCAGCCGGCCAGCATGCCGAACAGGAATCCCCCATTGAAGTTGTCGCCGGCGCCGGTCGTGTCCACCGGGGTCGCCACGAAGCCCGGGACCGTCAAGGCACCCCGCCCTTCGTACAGTGTGGCGCCCGCCGCCCCACGCTTGACCGCGACTCGCCTCACCCCCAGCGCCAAGACCGCTGCTGCTGCCTGCCGCAGGTCGGCCGAGCCGCCCAATTCCGTCAATTCGCTCTCGTTGGGCAGGAACACGTCCACCTCCGCGAGCGCCGCCCGCAGCGCGCCAGTCATCCATCGGCCGCCGGGATCCCAGCCCGTGTCTAGCGAAGTGGTCAGCCCGCGCGCCCGCGCCGCCGCCAGAAGCTCCGGCAGGCCGGGCTGCAAGCCATGCTGCAGGAAGTACGACGAGACGTGCAGATGCCGCGCCCCGTCCAACTGCCCCGGCGTCACGTCCGCCGCAGTCAGCGTCCGCATCGTGCCGGGCAGGGTCAGCAGCAACCGGTCCCGCGGATAGGCCACCGCCACGGTCAGGCCGGTCGCGGCCGCGGCGTCGGTCACGATGCCGGAGACGTCGACGCCCTCGTCCCTGAGGCGCCCGACGCAGAAGCGGCCATGCTCGTCGGCGCCGACCCGCGCCACCATGGCCGTCCGAAGCCCGAGCCGCGCCAGCGCCACGGTGCAGAGCGCCGTGGCGCTGCCGAGCACGAGATCGTGGCCGCCGATCTCCTGCTCGGTCCCCAGCACCGGCGCGGCGGCGGTCAACCCGGACAGGATCAAGTCCGGATTAAGCTCCCCGACGGACACCACATCGGGCCTCGGACTCAAAGCAGCACGACCTTCGCCAGGTTCCGCGGCACGTCCGGGTCCTGCCCCGTGCGCGCAGCGGTGGCGAAGGCCAGCAACTGCGCCGGCAGCAGCGCTAAAATCTGGCGCAACGGCCCCGGCAGCGTAATCCCGAGCGCCGCAGTGGCGGTGGCTAGCCCGCCATAGGCAGAGACATCGCCACCGATCACCAACGTCGCCAGGCCCTGCCCGGACAGGTCGCGCACCAGGCTGGCCCCAAGGTCCGCGCGCCGCGGCGCGAACATCACCGCCAGCGTGTGCGCGTCCCCGGTCGATCGCGGCCCGTGCCGGTATTCCAGCGTGTAGTAGGTCTCGGTCGTCACGGTGGCCATTTCCTGCAGCTTGAGTGCAGCCTCCTGCGCCAGGGCATGGTCCGGTCCGGAGCCGAGCAGGACGAAGCGGTTGAATGGCCGCGCATTCGCCAGGACAGCCACCGGGCCCTCCTGCGCCTGCAGTAGCGCCTCGCCTGCCGCCGCCATCTGCTCCAGGGCGCCTGCCGGGTCCGGCGTGCCGAGCGCCTTCGGCCCGAGCGCCATGCGGCACGCCAGCAGCATGCAGGTGAAGGACCGCAGCATCACCATGCCGTTCTCGTGCCCTTCAGGAACCACCAGGCACTCGGTCGCCTCCCGGGCCAGCGTGCTGCCCGCGGTGCAGGTGACCCCCAGGACCGGGATGCCGCGCCGGCGTGCGATCGCAGCAGCCTCGATGACCTCGGAAGACTCGCCCGACCGCGAGAAGCCTATCGCGACGCGTGCGCCTCCGCTCGGGGGCATGATCCGGTCCGGATCGAGCATGATCTCGCACGACGGCGATGTAAGCACCCTTCGGCCAGTCACCCGTTCGATGGTATCGCCCACCAGGGCGGCCAGATAGTAGGAGGAGCCTGAGCCGAACGCCATCACCTGATCGGCCGCAAGGACGGTGGCCCAGAGCCGCGCCGGCGCAGGCACGCGACGGGCGAGGTCCCGCCAGCGCGCCGGTTGCGAGACAAGCTCCTGCCAGGTTGTCGAGTTCGCCATGTCTGTACCTTCTCCGCGATCGCGAGTGGCCCTGTTCGAGCGCCCACCATGAGGTGAATCGGCCCCGTTGACCAAACCTACAACGATGACGTCGTGCCCGCGTACTGGCGCCGTCCTGCTGTACAGAACGACGAGTGGCAGACCCAACACCGCTACATGCAGACCGAACTTACACCGGCACTGGTCGAGGTGTCGCCGCGGCGCAGATGGGTTTCGAGCCAGCGCTGGCGGCAGGTAAGCTTAGCGGCCGGTTTTTTCCACGTTCCACATCACGGGATAGGGCGTCTCCAGCAGACCTTTCAGGTTGGACCGGAAGGCGACGGGGCGCAGGAACAGGCCGGTGCTGATATAGGGCACCACCTGAAAGTAGCGCATCTGCAGGGCCTCGATCACGGCCATTCGGCCCGGGTCGCTGCGCGCGTCCAGGAATGCCGCTCGCAACCGCTCGATTTCCGCATCGCAAGGCCAGCCATATAGGTTCTTGCCGTCGCAGGTGCTCACCAGCGGCGTGTTCGTCAGTGGACTGGCGAGCGAGAAGCCACCCCACAGAGTGAACGCCAAGTCCCAGCCCGCCGGATTGCGCGAGGGCGCATCGCGCGTGTTGCGCCGGGTGATCAGCGTGCTCCAGTCCATCGACTGCACGTCCACCACCGCGCCGGCCCGGCGGAGCGCATCTGCGGTCAGCTGGGCGATCATGTGAATATCGGGCTGGTCCGCCGGATCGAGCAAGACGATTGGCTCGCCCTTGTAGCCGCTTTCCGCCAGCAGCGACTTGGCTCGGGCGAAATCCACATGCGCCCAGGGCGCCGTGGCCACATCGGTCGCGTAGGGAGTGCCGCAGACGAACACTGCCTGGCACGGCCGCGCGAGATCGGGGCTTCCGGCGAGCGCCATGCCGTACTCCGCCTGGTCGACGATCAGCAGCAGCGCCTGCCGCGCGCGCGCATCGTCGAAGGGCGGGTGGGCGGCGTTCGGCCGGATGTTGCCGATGAAGCCGGCGGTGTTCAGCACGCGCAAAACGATGTCCGTCCGGGACTGCAGCAGCGGACGCAGGTCGGGCGGCACGGCTTCGAGGAAATCCACCTCCCCAGTCTGCAGCGCGCTGACCGCCGTGGAGGCATCGGGCAGATAGCGCCACTCGACCGCATCCACCTTTGCCACCTTGCCGCCCGCGTACCCGTCCGGCGGCTCGGCCCTTGGCACGTAGCCGGGAAAGCGGTGGTAGAGCACGCGGTCGCCGGGACGAAACGCGTCGGCCACGAACATGAACGGGCCCGAGCCGATCGCGGTCCGAACCTGCTCGAACGCGCTGGTGTTCGCGTCCTGCTCGCGCATCACGAAGGGTGCCAGCACGGGCGAGGCGAGCGCCTCCAGCACCGGCCCGAACGGGCGATTGAACAACAACTCCACCGTGCGGTCGTCGGGCGCGGTGATGGAGGCGAGGTACCCCATCAGCGCCTGGCCCGCGGTGACGCGCTGGCCCCAGCGCCGGAGTGAGGCCGCCACGTCCCGGCCGCGCACGGGCGTTCCGTCATGGAACATCAGGCCGGGGCGCAGGGTGAAGGTCCAGCGCAGCCCGTCCGGGCTCGTCGTGTAGCTCTCCGCCATCTGCAGGCGCGGGACGAACTTGCTGTCCACCGTGACCAGGACGTCGTAGATCATCTGTGCGTGGTTCAGCGTGATGGCAGCACTGGTCCAGATCGGATCCAGCACCCGCAAGTCACCAAGCGGCACGTAGCGTAGGGTTTCCGAGCGGACGGGTGCTGCTATCAGCAGCATTGTCGCGAGGACGAGCCGCTTCATCGGTCGTACCCCGCCGCCGCGGCCACGGTTTCGGCAGGATCGAGCGGCCAGATCGGCCGCCGTGCATGCTGCCACGTCAACGTGGTCTGGATGCGGCTGGAAACGCCGCCCGACTCGCAGGCGATGATCGCCCGGGCGATGGGCGCGAACGCGGCCCGGAAGGCGTCCATGCATTTGATGGCGATCAGGCCGCATCGCTCCGGCTCGATACCGAATATGCGCAGTTGCTGCAGGTCCACGATGTTGCGCTGGAAGGTAGTGGCCACGATCCGCACGCCGCAGCAGCCTAGCAGGACCGATGGTCCGAAATTGCCGATCATGCCGGGCGTATAGGGCCCTTCATGGGTGAACCGGCCCTGGGCGAAGCGAAGGACCTGGAACCTCGCCTCGATCGGGCCACCGCCGTGCTGCGGCGCGGTATGGCCGCCGAGTGCGAGCGGGAGAGTGGCGCCTTCGCCGGCCGCCATCGCGGCCTGTACCGCGGCCGGGTCGGCGATGGAGAGGAACACGGCATTCGGCGCCCATGCGTCCAGCGCGGCATCGTCCAGCATCGCCCGCAGCAGCGCGGTCGCGTCGCCGAATCCGCCCCCGCCCGGGGCGTCGCCAAAGTCCGAGATCACGACCGGCCCCGGGCCCGGCGGCACCGCGCGCGCCTGCCGCATCGCCTCCGCCACCGAGATCATCGGCACCGTATCGTTCTCCCGCTCATCCCAGCCAAAGCGCATCAGTCGCTCCGCCATCGCCTGAAAACGCTGGCTCCGTCCATCGCCGGTGACGGCCACTGTCGGCCCGACCTGCCACACGTCGGCCAGCACGAAGCCGCTCTGGATACTGACCTCGAGCACGCCGGGGTCGCCGCACTCCATTTCTCGGGCAATCGCCAGCGCACGGCGCATTGGCCCGTCCGACAGGCTGGTGCGGCACGAGTCGAAGCCGCGCATCTGATGGCCGCGCGCCAGGTGCACCACCGGCCGGGCGCTGCCCTCCATCGCCCGGCGCAGGATGGCGGCGGCGCGCAACCCGGTCTGCCTGTGATCGGTATGGGGGTGGGTACGGTACGCCGTCAGGCAATCCGCCGCCGCCGCCAGACGGTCCGATACGTTGGAATGCGGGTCGAGCGTGACGACCATCGGCACATCCGGCCCAATCAAGGCGCGCACTGCCGCGGCGACCGCCCCGTCCGGGTCCGGCTCGTCCTCCACCACGTTGGCCCCGTGCAGGGCCAGCAACACGCCATCGAGCCCGGCCGCGCCGCGCACCCCCTCCAGCAACGCTTCGCGGAACAGGGCAAAGGCTTTGGCCGACATCGGCCCGGCCGGCGCGCAGGGGACCGCGATCGGCGTCGTGACCTGCCAGCCGGCTTCCGCGGCGGCCTCGAGGAATCCACCCATCTCCGTCCCGGTCTCGCCGAACCGCGTCGGCACCGCCTGGCCCAGGAACACGCCCTGCCGCTCGAAATGCGCCACCGGCGCCGGCGTGCGCGCGAAGCTGTTCGCCTCGTGCAGGATGGAGGCGAGCAGCACGTGGGCCATGTTAGTACTCCGCCCGTATCGGCCCGGCCTGCGCCGGCCTGGCTGCCCGTGCCGCTGCCGCGAGGTCGGCGGTATAATGCTGCCGCACCGGCTCGTGCAGCAGCGACATCATCATGTGCAGGCCCGGCGGGTCCTGCAGCAGGCCGGGAACCCAGCCCCGGTCTCCCATGCCGGCCGCGACAGATACCATGTCGAGCGCCGGGTCGCCAAAGCCCAGGATCGAGAGATCGGGCCGGCCGAACACCTGCATTCCGGCGATCGCCTCGATGTCGGCCACATAGGCGTCCCGCATCGCCAACAGGCGCTCGGCGATGACGGTGTAGCCCGCCCGTCCAAGGAAGGTCATGACGGCCCAGGCGGCCGCCACCCCCCCGCCCGGCCGTGTCCCGACCAGGGTGGCGGTGGCGAAGCGGCCATTCGGCCACACGTTCAGGTCGAAGCCCTGCGCCGCCGCCCGCTCCGCGTCGCGGTAGAACACGGTGGAGGCCGGTTTCGGCGTGAAGCCGAACTTATGCAGGTCGGCGGACAGGCTGGTCACGCCCGGGAGGGCGAAGTCGAACGGCGGGATGGGCCGGCCCAGGTCGCGGGCGAAGGGCGCGAAATACCCGCCCACGCAGGCATCGACATGCAGCCACACCCCGCGCGAGAGCGCGAGCTCCGACAGGTCCGGCAGCGGATCGGCTACGCCATAGGGAAAGCAGGGCACCGAACCCACCATCATGATCGTGTCGGCGTCGAGCGCCCCGGCCATGGCGCCCGGATCGGCTCGGAAGTCCGGCCCCACCGCCACGCGCCGGACCTGCAGGTCCATCAGCGCCGCCGCCTTGTCGAACGCAGGGTGGGCGCTGACCGGCAGCACCAGGTTGCCGCGATGCGATGCGTCGCCCCGCCGCCCCCGGTTCCAGTCCCGGCAGGCCTTCACCGCCATGACAATGCTCTCGGAGCCGCCGCTGGTCATGAACCCGGCGCCGGACGGCGGTGCGTGGAACAGGTCGAGGCCCATCGCCACGACCTCGTCCTCCATCCGCCGCAGGCTTGGAAAGGCCCGGCGCCCGCCCAGGGCGTTCTCGGTGAAGTAGGCGTTGAACGCCGCGCGCCCGACCTCGGCCACCTCGGGCGTCGCTCCAAACACATAGAGCGGCACGCGCCCGCCTCGCCAGTCCGCATCGCCACTCGCCAGCGACGCGAGCGCGGCATCGATCTCGGCGCGGGACCGTCCAGCCTCGGGGAATTTGATCGGCATGGCACATAGCCTCGGAGGGAAAGGTTGAAGGCTGCAAGAGCGGCGGCCAGAGGCGACGAAGCTTGATACGGCGGCTTGGCGAGGTTTTCAGATCCATTGTGCTGCCCCGAACGCAGCGTCCATGCAAGCCGGTGCGTGCGAGGCACTCACGCAGACCACCAGCGACGGTTCGACCGACAACGCGCGGGCGATCACGATGCGCTGACGCTGCCCGCCCGAGAACTGGTGCGGATAACGTCTCGCGTCTTCCGGCCTCAAGCCGACTGACGCGAGTAGCTGGCTGACGCGGGTGTCGAGTGCACGCCCTTTCGCGATGCCACGCACCTGCAGCGGCTCGCCGACCGCGGCGCCAATCGTCATCCGCGGGTTTAACGACAGCGCTGGGTCCTGGAAGATCATCTGCACATTGCGCTGGACATTGCGCACACGGCCCGGCTCGCCCCGACGATCTCCGTCCCGTTCACGCGGATGCTGCCCAGCCTTGGCTGGATCAGCCCGACAACGGCGTTGGAGAGGCTCGACTTGCCGCAGCCAGACTCGCCGACGAGGCCGAGCGTCTCCCCTTCTGCGATCAAGGCTGACGCCGCGTACAGCTCTCACCGGAACGGGAGGGCGACCAAGGAATGGCCTCCGGCCCGCGAAATGGACAACGACGTCACGCAACTCGAGAACGGGGGCGGCGCTGCCGATCATGCCGAGATGCGCCGCAACGACGCGACCTGGTCCGCATACCAGCAGGCCGTGCGATGGCCCGGCGCCCACTCGTTCAGCGGCGGCGCCGTCCCACAACGTACCGAGGCGAGCGGGCAGCGCGGCGCGAAGCGGCAACCCGGCCCGAAGTCCGCCGCGGCGGGTACCGCGCCCTCGATGGAGGCGAGCGTGCCCTTATGCACCGGGTCGGCACGCGGAACGCTGTGGAGCAGCAGAGAGGTGTAGGGTGACGGGGATCACCCAAGATCGTCGCGGTCGGCGCGATCTCGGCGATCCGCCCGCCATACATGACCGCCGCACGGTTGGCAGTCTCGGCGACGACAGCCATGTCATGGGTAATCAGCAGCACGCTGGCACCGCGGCTTTCGACCAGCTCCTTCAGCAGATCCAGGATCTGCGCCTGGATTGTCACGTCGAGCGCAGTGGTGGGCTCGTCGGCAATCAGCAACGTGGGGCCGCAGATCAGCGCGATCGCGATCATGACGCGCTGGCACATGCCGCCCGACAGCTCGAACGGGTATTGCCGCATCCGCTGGTCCGGATCCGGGATGCCGACGATGGCAAGCATGTCGCGGGCCCGCCGCCCAGCCTCTGCCCGGCCGATATCGCGGTGGGCGGACAGCGTTTCTGCGATTTGCGATCCCACCGTGGCGAGCGGGTCCAGCGAGGCCGTCGGTTCCTGAAAGATGATCGAGATACGGTCGCCGCGGATGCGCCGCATTGCCCGCTCCGGCATGGCGGCGAGGTCGTGGCCATCGAGCCAAATACGCCCCCGCGCCAGCCGTGCCGTCGCGGGAAGCAGACGCATCAGCGCAAAAGCCGTCAGGGACTTGCCACAACCGGATTCGCCGACCACCGCGAGGATCTCGCCCTTATAGATGTCGAACGTCACGCCGTCGACCACCGGCAGGCCGGCGATGGTGATAGTCAGGTCATCGACGCTGAGGAGCGGTGCCGTCACCGGCGCTGGCCTCAGGCACTCAGGAACGGCTGCACGTCGATCATCCCCGGCTCGTAGGTACCGATTGAGTTGCCGCCATCCACGCTGAGCACTGCGCCGGTGATGAAGCTGGCCTTCTCAGAGCACAGATAGAGAATGGCGCCAGCGGCATCGTCCGGCCCGCTGGCGCGGCCGAGCGGGATGCGAGCGGTCATCTTGGCGACATACTCGTCGCCGAGCTTGGTATAGGTGGAACCCGACGCGAAGCCTGGCTCGACGACGTTCACCCGTATCTTGTAGGGGGCGAGTTCCAGCGCGAACCCCTTGCTGAGCCGCCTATGCACCCCCGTCCCATTTCAAGCTGCTGAGATAGTTCCTGACCGGGTGGTAGGCGTTCCGGTGGGCTGCGATGCACAGCACGTCCCACATCAGATTTTTGCTGGTTGTGGGGAAACCCTCGTTCTGAAACCACATCATCGCTTCGAGGAGATCGCCCGGTTCATTGAAGGGGCGATATCCCTCGGATGCCTTGCCGTCGGGCGGAAACTTTGTGGAGACCTCCATTGTTCCGGCAAATACGTTCACGCGAAGCGCCCGATGCCATTCGGGGTGCGCGTCCATGAAGGCGAGCAGCACCGACGCGTTCAGGCCTTTGCGCCTCTTCCGCTGCTTCAGGTCTGGCGGAGGTAGAAACGTATCATGGTCGGCGCCGTTGGCTTTACCGTTGGGTGTGGCTGGTTGCTGGTCCAGGGCTCATTGCTTGCCCCTACTTCGGTGTCTGACGGATGCGGCCGCCCGCTCATGTCCGCTGCCATGGCCGGCCCTCCAGTCGGATCGGGTAGCGCCGGCCGTCCTGCAAGCCGTCAAGTGCGGTCTGTTTGGCGGCGGCCCAATTCGCCACGCCGTCCGGCGGCAACGCCGCTAGGAGCCATGCGACGGCGTCGGCTTCGGCTATTCCGGCGGCGGCGATGATCCCGCCCAGCGCGCGTGACGTGCGCAGCAGGCTGTCATGCTTCGTGCCATCGGGTGCCGCTCGCACGTTCTCAAGCAGCTTCTCGACCATCGCCGATAGCGCACATCCAACTGATCGGTCTTCGCTTGCGGGATGGTCGGCGTGCTGTTGGGCTTTGGTGCAGGCTTTCTTAGAACACCGGTGTGCAGCCAGGCTGGCCAGTCAGTCGGAGCACCGTAAGCAACCGCGGAACAGCCCGCTGCGGGCCACCAGATTATAAAGCCGCCTTCGCCCCGAACGTCGATACCGGGCGCAGCCCCGTTCGGCAGATCGATAGCCGAGGATATGGCACTCATGGGACGATCCCCCGCACTGGGTGATCACTGCAATGTCCGCGCGTGGCGCAAGTCCAGCTCGCGCGCGCACTTCGCGGGCAAGCGCCCACAGGCGAGGGGGGATCGGTAGGGGAGCGCGGCTGGCGAGGGCGGCGGTTTCGAGCGACGCAGCAACAGGTTCGATAATCGGGCGCAGCTCGCCAGCCCCGGGGTCGGCCTCGATGTGGTGGAGCATTGGGCGTTCTCCAGCTTGGACGCAGGGGCGTTGAAAGCGGTACCAGCTTCGGCTTATATGGCGTTGTCTAATCCGCCGTGAAACCCGAAAACGAAGACCTCGCCGCGCCCGCGTCGGGGTTTTCGGTGACCTCAGGCGTCGGCGCTCAGCAAAGCGCGCAGACTCACGCCACACACCAACGTGCGGCCGGCGACGTGCAAAACCTTGAGCTTCCCCTCTTTCGCCAGATCGTAGATCTTTGTGCGTCCTGGTGCGCCCATCGACTGCGCATCGGGAATGGTGAAGGCAATCGCCATCGGATCGGCCGGCGCCCGCAGCCGCCTGAGCGGTGCCTTGCGTCCGGCTTCAATGACGCGCTGCTCGTGCGCCTTGCTCGCGGCTTCGACGGGGTACCGTCGGATTGTGGGCATTGCGTCTCTCCCCGCGTTGAAGGGCGAAGGGTGACGCTGCGGCGACGCCCGAAATAGACGCCTGAAAACCCGCCCTACCAATTATTTCGGGCGGTCTTTTCGGGAATTTGCTTCGTTGACAGCTTGGGACAATTTCTGCCGCAGTGAATTTCAAATGGTCTTGGCGCTGCTTTGTGGTGCGTAAGGGTGAACCTCCGCAAGCCATTTAGACAAGGCCACTGCCTCTGCATTTCCGGTGAGCAGCACTTGGCCTGCTACGCGGCGATGTTCCAGTTCGCACGCAATGAGATTTTTGCTCGATGGGCGGCCCTGCATGCCTGATTGGTAGACGGGAACGGTCGATGAAGCCGGTGCCGCATGCTGTGGCATGCCCGCGATCCCGACGAAAGCCGGTGTAGCCGTTGCCGTCGCACCGCCCTTCTCTGGGAGGCGTGAATTCGCCCCACGCGACACCGATGCTTCTCGTTTTTTCCATCTCGGCACAGAGCTATGTCCGAACCTGGGTGACGACGGTTTGAGAAGGGCGGCGTGTCGAGGCGGGTGAAGGCCTGCCTGAACTCCCGAAGGAGCCGATACGCCATGTCGAGCAGTAGCACCGTTGTTTCTCTCC
>JAABUK010007795.1_pt1 | contig 15318 bp, 1 predicted proteins | sample 5559141 | NCBI WGS metagenome assembly JAABUK01 (sample SAMN10711869, study PRJNA513367) | rock metagenome | isolation source: Antarctica rocks | place: Antarctica: Victoria Land, Pudding Butte nord | collected 2016-01-03
TAGTTAATATTAATATAAATTTATTACTAGTTAGGTATACCTAGGAACTTAAGGTTATTATCTTTAATAATACCGCGAACTACCTAGGTTTATTCTCTAATCTTTATTAGATTCGGTATATCTTCTTTTACCTGATTAGGTACGCTTTATTTTAAAATTTATAATATCTAAAATAAATTATATAGCGTTTTTCCTTCGGGCTTTCGGTATTATATTTATATAATTAATAGGGTTCTATATATATCCCGTATTTAAGCTAGTTTTTATAAATTAGGGTTATATAATCGTACCTCTAGTAGTTAAAATACTACCTTAGGTTATTTATTCTCTCCTATTTTTTATATAATAATAGTTATTCGCTTTCTAGGAACCCGTTTATTATTAGTTTATTTACTATATCTAGGTCCGGGATTTTAAGAAGGAGTATTAAATTTTTTTTTTATAATAGTATTTATCTAGCTTAAAGACGAATCCTAGTTATTTTATATTTATAATATTTAATCCTAAGTATAGCTTATAATTATTTTTCTTTAATATCTTTATTACCGTTTTTCAATTATTTATATCGACGGCCTTTTTCTTTATACTATATATTATTATTATATAAATTTATCTTAATACTCTCGCCGAGGGGTTAATATTATTTATTTATTTAATTACTTTCTCTAGTTTTTATTTTACCTTTATTATTATATAATATAAAACGAAGTCTCTTTTTATTATTTATTTTACTCCGATAATTAACTCCGTTACCGAGTAGGTTTTATTCCGGAATATTTTAATTAATTAAAAATTAATTATCTTCTTAAATTATCCCCTAGCCTTAGTATTATTTATCTTAATTATTAATTATTTCGCTTTTACGCTAATTATTATTACCGGGGGAGGAGGGTTTATTTCGGCTATATATCTCGATAAAATAAATATATATCTACGGGTAATATTAGCCTAGCTTTATATTAATACTCCTCGCCCTAAATTTTTAAATTTTTTATTTTAGCGAGTTTATTTAGGCCTTTTAAAGCTTACGCTCTTCTACCGATTTTTATATATAATTAAGAATTATTCTTAGCGCGATCTACGTTAATTATAATTTACGATATATTATTTATTATACCTCCTTATATTTTATGTTTTTTACAGTCTTTATTATAGTTATTATTAATTCTTTTAAAGCTTTTATACCCCCTTTATACTCTCTTATTTAATTACTAATCTTATTTTATTATTACGATATCTTTATTATATTAAAACACGCTAGTAGCCTACTCCTTATCTTAATACTTTAAGTTTTATCTCTACTACTCTTATTCCCTTTTATTTTAACTAATTTCGTAACCCTTTAAAGTAGTGAAATCCTATTAGCCCAGCTTTCGTCTTATCTTTTTTAAAGAGGAGGTTATATATCGATTTAGGTCAATTCCCAATCTTTATATTGGAATAAGTATTTATATAATTTTATATATTATTTATATTTTAAAACTAAATTATATTTATAAAATAACTTTAATTAATAAAATAATAAAGATATTATTATATATACGGAAAAACTATATAAAATATATAATTAAAAAGTAAAAGTAAAAAAGAATGTAAATAAAAAACGAAAATATTATTAATTATTAATATTTATAGGTATTATAAACGGCTTATTTCTTTATTTTAATTATAACGAGTTTTTTATACTACCTTTTCTTTTAACCTACGGATAATTTAAAAGATATAAATAATATAAAACCTATTACCTTTTTCTTTAAATTAAATATACGAGTATCTTTTTTTTAAATATTAATACTAGGACTTTTAAATATAACCTCTTTTTTTAAAATTTGTATTAGAAAACGTAGTAAAAAATATATTAAAAGAAGTTATAAAATTAAATTTAAAAGATAAAGATATTGTATATAATATATCGTAATTAAAGATTGTATCGACGGCGGGGTTAATAACGATTTTGAAATTTATCTTAAAATTTAAATTTAAATTAAAATTATTAAAATTAAAATTTTATTTAAAGAAAAGTTTAATAATATCCTTAAATAATAAATTAAATTAGAAGGTATTAATACACAATAAATATTAACCTTATATATTATTTATATTATAATAAATTATATTTCTAATCTTTTTAAAGATATAATAATACGAGCTAGAAATTAAAAACTCATTTATATTATATTTACGGGATCGGATTTATTAGATTTTATAATATATATATAAATCTTAACGGACTTTTTATAATATATAATCCGATAACGAAGCGTATTTAAAGAGCCGTATAATTAATAATAAATAAATAAAGTATTAATTTACCCGCGGTATAATAACGGAACTAAATAATATTGATTATATATCTTTATAATATAAGATATAACGAATTAGTAAGTAAAGGTAATATAATATATAATAATAATTATATATTATATTTACGCGGTTATTATAAAAGAAGTTATTATAATCGATATATTTTAAATAATATAAATAATAAGTTTTTAAGAGAGTAACGGAAGGTTATAAATATTTAATAATCTTTAAACGAAAAGTTACAATAAATATCTAAAGAATCGATATTATTAAAATATTAAATTATAATAACGAATTATTATTATAATACGCGTACCCTATTAAATAAAATAAGGTAAGAATTTTAGAAGCTAATAATAAATAATAATAATACGTATATATAATTCTTTTCAAATAAAATAAATATAAACGAGATTAATATTAATAAAGAAAAGAAGTTATTATATTTATATTTAAATTAAAGATTATTAAAAAGAAAATCTAAAAAGAGAAAATAAAATTTATTAATTTAAACTCTTATATCGAAGTATATATAATAAATTTATATTTATATCATAAACAAGTTTATAAAAATTACGCTATTAATTAATTAATAAATTCAAATATTAAAAATACGTAAAATTATACGTATAAAAAAGTAATATAATTATATTAAAGAAATAGAATATTAAAGGCGGAGGCCGAAGTTATAATTAATATCAAAATTTATTATTATTTTATAATTCATTAATAAACCCTTTTTAGAATTATTTTATAAAATCTAGAATTTCTTTAAATTCTTATTAATCGGTATTTTATTTATCGCCTATCGAGTATCGTAAACGAATATTTATTATAAACGAGCTTCGCTTTTTTATAATTAAGGTAAACTAGGATATTTAATAAATTTATAAATTATCTAATTAATCTTTAAATCTAAATAAGAATTTAGTTATAAAATTATACGAATAGATTTCGCTTAATCCGATATAAACGCGCTAAATAAATAAACTCGCGTTATATACACGCGTTAATAATATTTATTTTAGAAAAACTTTTTACTTTATTCGTCTAATATAGTATAGGCCTTTTAATAAGTTTTTATCTCGTTATTTAACCGTATTAATCTAGTTTTTTTATAGTATTTTAACGGTATTAAATTTTGAATAGTATATTCACGGGTAAAAGACGGTTAATATACTACTTAAAACGTATTAAAACCGTTAATCTTTTTAATACTAGTTAGAAAACGGTTATTTAATCGTTCGAAGAAAATAGCTAACTACTTAACGTTAAAAATTATTATTAATAGTTTATTAACGGTTTATTAATAGTTTAATCACAGTTTATTAATTATTTAAAAACTTATGTTAACCTTATTAATAAAAATTTTGAATAGTTTAATCACAGTTTATTAATTATTTAAAAACTTATGTTAACCTTATTAATAAAAATTTTGAATTTTTTAAAATTCCTTATTATTAAAATATAAGGTAGATAATACTTATATTATTACTATATAAAGATACTAGAGCGATTAATTATAAGGGCTACTAAGGCTATACTAATACCGCGCTATACGCGCGGCTAGTAAGGCTAATTAGCTCTTATTTCGATACTCTTACTCGATCGTAATATCTATTTAATATAGTAACGTTAAAGGGTAAAATAAGTTATTTAACTCTATAGTATACTAAGGTTAAGCGCCGGGTCGTAGGAGTAAACTAAACGCCGGGTTATAGTAGTAAACTAAAAACCCGAATATAATAATATCGGATCCCCCTTTTATCTAAACGCTAGGTAACTAGAGTAAAGTAAATAAAATCTATTATTACTTAATAAAAATTCCGTTTTTCGATAAAACGCGGTTTTTTAAAAGTTTTATTTAACGTTCAAAGTATATACACTAAAAATAAGTCGAAATATAAGCGTAGGATCTATAGAGGCGAATAGGATATTATAAGATAATTATATAAAGTACTATAAAGGCTACCCTAATAAGGGAAAGGTATAGGCGATACTATAAATTCGCTTAAAGAGCGTATATAATATTATAAATACTCTAGTATAGGCGCTATTAGCGTATAATATACTAGAAGCCGCGTAATTATTAATTATTAGGGCCTTAAAAAGGGAGGTCTAAGATAAGGGCTATAATATCGATTTATTGAATTATTAGGCGTACGTATTAACCGGGGTCTCTAGGGACGTCGATATTACTAAATTTTATACCCTTAATACGGTAGTATCTAGCGGTTTAGGCGTATTTAATAAGTCTATATTATATAAATATAAGGTTACGACACCGCAGCTTATTAAAGTCTTAAGATATATTAGCGTTATAGTTATAAATAACTATATAAACGCTAGGGGGCTCTCGAATAATAGTTATACCCTAATAATACTACTTAAACTATTTATAGTAGGGTCGAGCGATTTAATTAATATTTTAATTATTAAATAAAGCTAGCTAATTTAGCGCTAAAGACTTTAGGCGCTTCTAAAGATTATTATATAAATCGATAATATTAGATTCGGGGTACTCTTTAACCTAATTACTCTATTTTTTATTAATAAAAAAATAGATAAGGTTAGGATATATATAGTTATTAATATATAATTACGTATATATAAGGAATTATTTCAGTTCTTAGGTAATGATATAGGGATCGAGAAAAGATATATTAAATATATATAACGCTTACGGCGCTTAGTATTCGATATTAATTACGGCGGTTATTACGATCGAAACCCGCGGTTAAATTAGTTTAACTTAAGGGCGATATAGGCTTTAAGAGTAACTAAATAGGATAATATATTAAAATTTTAAATCGAATTATTATAGGGAGTATACTAAAGATATATAATATAATAGGTATACTAGCCCCCGATAAAAGACTAGAAAATAAAGTTTAATATTATAAATTACCCGAAGAGCCTTAATATTAAGCGTAGAGTTATATTAGGCGAGTATTATACTATAATAATAACTTTTATTAAGATAAAAAACGGCTCCTATTATTTCTATAATTAGGGAGTATAATTAATAATAACGTAGGCTTTATAAAGAACTTTCTAGCCCGAGAGCTTTACGAAATATAACGAATTTATCTTTATTAAAAGCCTTAATTAACCCGTTAACTATTTATTTATCGGTAGGCGTATATTCTAGTTTAATTTCACTAGATTTAACTTTCTCGCGTACGAACTATATTTAAATAACGATATACTTAATATAAGCGTAGAACTAGGGGTTTTTAACTAGTATTATAATACCTTAATTATTATAATAAAGCGTTACTACTCTAGCGGTAAGATTTTTTATAGTAATATCTAACTCCCGTAATAATCTCTAGAGTTAAATAACCTCTTTAATAATTTATATCTAACCGGTATATTTAGCTTTATATATTAATAAAGTAATAATAAACTACCGCTTAAAAGATTAATTAATAACTTTATTTCTAATATTAAAAATATATCCTAAAATTAAATATCAGGTATTAAAATCGTTTATTTAATTAATATTAATATACCCTATAAAGGGAAATATAGAGCCGCGAAATATTAGCTATAAATAGGCGGTCTCTTTAAAGTACTAAAAAATATATTTAATAACCTTCTAGTAAAATTTATCTAGGTTAGAGTTATAACGGCTAATAACGGATATAATATATACGATATCGGGCCTTATACTTAGTATAGCGTATATAAGAGAATTAATAACGGATTAATACTAAATACGAGAGTTACCGGGAGCGAGGAAGTCTTTATCTACTATATAAAACTTTTCGGTATCTATAGAGGTAATAATTAAATAAATATTTTATATACCGAACTCCCTTAATACCTTTTTAATATAGGTAGATTAATTTAATCGGAGGATCCTATTTATCTTATCCCGCGATATTAATATATTAAGGTAGTAAAAGTAAGGCTTTAAATCACTTATCTAAAATTATTAAAAAAAAGCGTCTTTAATACTATAAATAATAATATTATCGGGGCTAGTAATAAATAGGTTGTTTATATAAACGGCGATAATAACTCGATCTTTAACGCCGATAAAGACGCTTTCGTTAAAGATAAAAGCGCGAAAGCCTAGGGTTTTTAAGAAACTAGATAACGTCTTAAATTATATTTAAAATAATTATTTTAATCTATAAAGGGCCTTATTAAAATAATAAACTATATATACTCTAAAGCCAGCGGTAGGAAATCTAGTAAATTATTCGATATAAATTTCTTCCTATACCGCGCTATATAGGAAAATGGTTTTAATATTTATTTATTTAAAATCCTAATCTAAGATAATAACGAGAGTAGAAATTATTTTATATTTTATAGGCTTTATTATAGAGGTAAAATCCTTATTATAATCTAGGCCTTCTCGTTATTCGAAACTATAAATTATTTAATATACTTTATAACGTAGTATTTTACCTACGGTACTACGCTTTAGTTTATAAATTTATTTACCGCGTAGTACTTTACGCCCTATAAATATAAAGGCTAATATCTACGTATTATTCTAAACTAAGGAATCGAATTTATCCTATATTATTAATTTACTAGTTTATTTTATTATAATTATCGGTTATAACCTCTTTACATATCTTCGGCTCCTATATTTCGGCGCGTATAACGAGAGTTAGGAAAGTATATAGGGCGATTAAATCGGGGGATTTATATCGAAGTATAACTAAAGGTATATATAATTCGGGATAATTTTATAGGACCTTAGCGAGTAGCTTAATCGCCGGCTATTTTATAAACTATAATAAACGGGTTTATAGCGAATAAAACTACGGGGTATTATTACTATTAATATTATTATTAATATCGTTATTATTATCGCTTTTAGGGGGTTATTTATTTAATATAAATAGTTTTAAATATATAGGCGAGCTCTTATCCTCGTTAAAATTATTACTAGAGTCGACTTCGACCGCCGCCCGCTTTAATAACTAAATAAAACTAAAGATTATTATACTACGCTTCCGTTATAATTTAAATATACTTTAAAGTATTTATTTAATAAAATAAATATTATTTAACTATATAAACTCGCCTTTTTTATTAATAAGGCGGTAGATTATATCGCTCTTATACCCGATTAATTTATATTTAACGGTATAGGACTTAAAATACTCTATTTTAATAATAGTATTATTAATATAAATTTATATTTTAGAGCCGAGAGTTCTTAAATAACGGAGGTTAAGTTTAATATTATTAACTTTTTCGAATAGTATTATCTTAATATTAAATTCGGGGGATCGATTACGGAGGTAGTTAACTATAAGAACGAATTCTAATTAATATTTCTTCTTTATACCGCTTTTAAGAAGTATAGTATATACTTTATAACCTAGACTCTAACCTAAATATTTAATAATACTATTAATTTATAAAATATCGCGAGTAGTATATTTAAATAAAATCCCCTTTTCTTTTCGGTAGGCTATAAATACTTTAGAGTTAAATTCTCCTCCGCTATTAATATAATAACACTTAATTTACTATATAGGTCGCTCGCGATTAACGGTATAAATTTTAAATATAGAGAAGAAATCGTTTTTATATATAAAAATAACGATATAAAACTTTTTAATAAAATTATAAAATATAATTCTAAAATAGCGAGCGCCGTTATGGGCTTCTCTTAAAGGCACTCTTTTATTATTAATAAAACCGACGAGGTTATTATTAATATATTTATACGGGTATTTACCCGGAGTAATAAAATATATATATAATACCCTTCTTATTCGCGATTAAATATATAAGGTATAGGTATAATCCGCCGGTATTAATTTATCTAGGTTAATATTTATAATTATTATCTTTAACTTCTTTAGATTCTATTACTCTAAATAACTTAATTAATAATATTATAACTTTAGGTTAAAGGATACCTAAAAAGCGGTATATATATATACTTTTAACCTAGGAAGAATCTAGGATATAATTATAATCGCGATAAAACTTAAAATAAAATATATCTAAATATTAAATATAAATATTTTATTATAGGACGTAAAATAGAAGTTAAAGTCTTTATAACCGATAATAATACCTACGGAGGTAATTTTAATAATCTTAAATCCGATTAATATTAATTATAATCTAGAGATAAGGTTCGACTATATATTTAAAATATAAAGTATTTTAAAATAAATATATATCGATTTATCGGCTAGTATTAATTATATAAATAATAACGGTCCCTCGCTTTACCGGGACTAGGCTATATTTATTAATACCTATAATAAAGGTATTTAAAATATTAATATAATTATCGCCGAAATAAGAATAGTCGTTAATAATATAACGGCTATAAATAATATCGAAGAGAAATATATAGGATAAGTTACCTTTATTAACGGTTATTATTCTAATATTTAAATATATCGGTAACTCTTCTTTAAAAGCGGTATCTATATTAACTTATTATTTTTTTATTATTATAACCGCGTCTACCCTTTTAGCCCTAGTTATAATTATTATCCTTAATAATATTACTACCCCTTTAACTCCGAACTTTCTTTTACTCTAGCCAGGCCTTTATTATTATAAAATATTTATCGCGGTAAATAATATAATTATAATTATCTTTCCTATAATAAAAATAATAAATAACTTTTTTTGTATATTTATTAGGGTTCGCCGATTTAGTTATTATCGCGGTATATCCCGGCGTCGCTTTAATAATCTTTATACGAATTTTTTCGTTTTTAATAACGAGTAATAATTTATCGAGGGTAATAATCTAGGTGTTATTTATAATAAAGATAATATACGTTTAAATAAATATACTTTAAAAGGTATTAAACTTAATACTTAAATTCTAGAGGTAAGTATTAATTAAGAATATATTAAATAATATATAGTTTAAGTTCTTTAGCTTAGTATCGATCTTACGGAACTTCCTAGTATATTCGGTAATATTTATATATTCGCTATATTTAAGGTTATTAAAGTTACGGATCGCTTTATTAAAAATATCGGAATCTTAAAAGTAAAAAAACTTCTTTAATATATCCTAAACCTTTATAATAACGATAATATCCTTTATTATTTAATAGGCGTTAGTTTTATAGCGTATTTTTATAATTTTATAAATACGTTCGATTTTATCCTCCTAAATATCTTTTATAGTTTATAAGGTATATACGCCTAGTTATTTATAATTATTTCGGTTAATAATAACTCCTAGGCTAGATATTATAAAGTAGGTATTTATATAATATTTATAAAGGGGCTAATCCTTATTAGTTTAAAATATAGGTATAAGTTAATATTTCGATATCCGAGTAAAATAAATCAGAGGGATCTAGTAATATAAACACCGAAGGATCTACTACTATTATTATTAATATTTACGACCGTAAATCGGCTGGTAATTAAATTAAAGGAGTTTTAATTTTAAACCTAAATAGGTTTTATATACTCGGTATATTAGGACTAGAGTTTATAGCGTCTCGATATACCTAAAGTATATAATTATAAAAATATAGGGTCGAGGAAGGGTAAAAAGATAAATTAATTATAAACGTTATAATATCGTTAAGTTTATTTTCGATTTATTTATAATCTACCTCGAAGCCGATATCGTTATATAGGAGTAGAAAATCAAGGGCGGCGTAATTCGTACGAAGATTATAAAATAGGCCGTTTAAAAAACGCTCTTATAAATTATTAATAATATTTTAATTAACTTAATTAACCGTTACTTTAAAGGAGAATTTAGGGGATTATTCTATACTATTAAATCCTAAAGTAATTTATATAAATATTACGGTATATATTAATCAAAAATAGGAGGCTAGTAAAGAGATAGCTAGGAGATAACTAGGAATTATTAAAATATTTATCCCCCTTTATTAAATAATTCTAGGTTATTCGAATCCTAATTCTTTATCGCTATTAGCGGGGTAATACCCCTAGAATTATAATAAATATAGAATTATTAGCGAGTTTATAGAGAATAGGTTTATTTATATATCGGTTTATTCGGTCCTTATTAGCCCGGAGTCTTCGGTATCCGGGGCTAAGTCTATAAGGCTAGTTTAATTATAAAGTTTAATTACTAAGATTATAATCTCCTAACTACCGAATTTTTAACTCCTAAATTAACGAAGACGATAAGGTACGTTAAGGTACCGGCGTCGTAATAGTTATTATACTAAAATATTATTATAAGTATTATTAGGACGGTATAGTAGTTACGTCGAAGTATTTTAGGGCTAGTATTTAGTTAGCTAGATAAACTACTATACCGTTAATACGATAATTATAATAGGGGCGATTCTAGCTAGTTACGGAGGCGATAGCGTACTACCTTAGTATAAAAGGGTGAAGAAACGACGTTTATTAAATAGGGCCCTGCGCCCGGGCTTATAACCTATTAAAATATAAAGTAAATAATACTTATATTATTACTATATAGAGATACTAAAGTAACTAAATATAAGGGCCACTAAGGCCATACTAGTACCGCGCTATACGCGCGGCTAGTGAGGCTAGTTAGCTCTTATTTCGATACTTATAAGACTAAAAACTCGCTTATTTTATATCACGCTAAAAATTAACGCTAAGACTTTAAAAAGTGTTTTTTCGAACTTTTTACGAAAAGTATATAGATAAAGCTAGTCTTATATAGACCTAGTATTAAAGGACTTAGAGAATATTTTATAAATTTTTATTTATATCTCGCTACCGCTTAATTACCGTCTATATACCGTTAATAAACGAGAATTAAACTGTTTTTAAATCGTTCTAAAACCGTTCTTAAACCGTTTTATAATTAAAACCTTAAACCGTTAATAGTTTTAAGAAGAGAAGTATCGACGTTAATTAATCCTAAAACCATCGTATAATTAGGAATTATCTAGTTAAGAAACCGTCGAGTAACGGTTCGAAAATAATTCAAAACCTAGCGAGTAGGTAGGACAGTAACTTTAAAAAGTTTAATCGAGTATTTATTAATATATATATTAACGGTTATTAGTTTATACGAATATATATTATTATAGTTCTTTATAAGGACGTAAAAATAATATGTTTATACTTTATTATTAAATTATATATATTAATTTTATAATATTTTCTCCCTTAATTATCCTATTAGGTTTAGAGAGTTTTACGAATTATTATTATTAATAAAAAAGAATATCTACGGAAGGTTATTAATCTTTTATATTAATGTTTATCGGGAAATATATATTCTATTTATATTATTTATTTATTATTCTTTCCTTTATTTCCTTTACGGGTTTAAAGGGTTTTCTTAAATATTTAAATATTTAAATTCGGGGCGAATCCCTTAAAAAGGGAGGTAATTATTATATTATATTAAAGCTAGACCTTAGTAGTTAAGATTCGGGCTAAAGGTTACGTATATAATATATAATCTTTACGTTAGCCTTATTAATTAATAATATAATTAATAAACTATTAATATTATAGCTAAATATATTATGATATAATTTAATTAATTACTCCTAACTCTTAAAGTTCTTTAGAGATTAATTATTCTATTAAATAATAAAGATCTTTATTAAATTTATATATTTACTTTTATATTATTATATATACCCTAGGTACTATAGCCTAATAGTAATCGCGAAATTGAAAAATAAAAATCTTATAACTTATCGTATTTAATAATTATTAAATTATCTAATATTTTTAAATATTTTTAAATTATGATAATTGATTAAGACCTTAACTTTAATAAATTACTTTTAAGATAATACCGTTATTATTTGAATATCGCGATAATTATAAATAGCTCTTTATTATAAATCTCGTATCTTTCTTTTAATCCTTATATCTGACGCGATTAAAATATAACGGGATATTATTTAATATCCTATTATAATTACGAGAGTATTAAAAATATTATATAATTAAAGGCGTTTATTTTATATCGAATTTATAATTTTAGGTTATAATATATTAATATTAATACCTAAAAGAAAATATTTTATTATATACGAAATATATATTTAGTCTTTTTTAGTTATATAAAAGGCCTAAATTTTTTATTATCTTAATTTCTTTTTAATAGGCCTATTAAAGACCTTATTATCTATAAAGTTTAATAAATAAATCGTTAATAAAAATAAATAAAGCCGAGGAAAACTTAAATATTATAATAAAATTTCGGTTCTAATTAGAATTAAATCGTTTTAACTCTATATTTAGTTATTAATATATCTTCGGTATTTATAATTAATCCTAGAAATTTAATTAATTAAATAAAAAAGTTGTATTTCTTATAAATACTTTAATATTTATTATATATAATTTATATACTCCTCTTTTAAATTTAAATAAATTAGAATATCGTTTAAATAGAATATATAGAATATTTTTATTATTTTTATTAACGATTTATTAATATAAAGTTAAAAGGTAGCAGGTATATTCGTTAATTTAAAACATATTATTATATATTTAAAATAACCGTACCACGTATAAAATATTATTTCTTATTTATCGTCTACCTTTATCTTAATACAATAATAAATATTCTTTAGATTAGGTTTAATAAAGATAATAATATTATCTAAATAATATATCGTTTTATTAGTTAATAATAAAGAATAATAATTTTTAATAATAATACTAATGAAGCCCCGTGTTGAACTATAATAGGTAGAAACACTTTTTAATTAATTGTCTATAGAGGATAAGAGCGAATATACGTGTGAGACCCTGATATTAAGTATTGTTAAGTATCTACTAACTAAGTAGTCCTGTACTCCTATATTCCAATACTCTCACTCGAACGAAATCCTCTATTAAGAAGTCTCCAAAATAGCCCCGTATTCCCCCTATTTTGGGCTCGTCATAATAGGCTATAGAGGCCAGAATCATAATTTATAGGGGCTAAGTTATGGACCCAAGCTATAATTAATAGGGGCCAAGCCACGTTAATAGGGGCCAAGTTATAGAGCCAAGCTATAATTAATAGGGGCCAAGCCACGTTAATAGGGGCCAAGTTATAGAGCCAAGCTACGTCGGTAGAGGCCAAGGGAGCAAAATTCCATTTTTTAATAAAATACGGTATTTTAAAAAATTTATCTAATAGTTAACCTATACACGCCAGGGTAGTAACTAGGTCGGAGTATTAATAAACGATATAAATACCACGAGAAAATTATTAGAAACCGTTATATACTATAGGGTTCTACGGGGAAGCGACTACTAAAAGTATAAAGACCGCCTAAAATACTATAGGGACTATGTTAAATACTACGGGTATAACGATATATAATTATAATAGATATTTAGGGGATGTTCTAGTAATATATATATTTATTAATAAAAATTATAAGAGGGTTAAATAAGAATAATAAATTATAGGGCGATTTTATCGTCGCCGTATATAACCTAAAAATACCTAGAGCGAGTTAGGATATATCGTTATACGTATAAACGCGATTTAACTAAAATTTAGAGAGTATATTTTATAAGGACCTTAAATAAGGCCTTAAAGATTTAATAATAATCTATAGGGTAGTTATTAATTAGTATTAAATCATATATTAATTTTTAATTTACGGGGAAGGCGCTAAATATACGCTAAACTCTAAATGTAACTCTTCGGGTACGCCCGTAGAGTCGTATTTTTAGTATATAAAAGCTTAAAAATCTTTTTATATAAATTATTAGAGGCCTAGAATAACCCGAAAGATACCGAAATTAATTTTAAAAAGGGCTTTAATAAACCTATTAATAATTTAATCTATTATAAAGATATAACGGAATTTAATTTCGCTTAATATAATCTTCTCGCGTTAGAAGTAGTATTATAGTTTAATATATTTAATATAATTATAATTTTAGGGGTTCTTAATTAGGGCTATAATACCCTAGTTATTATAAAAGATAACTATAGTAAATACGAAGTATATGAGTATCGCTAAAAAGGTAATAAATATATACGATACGTTAGCGAGTAGTACTAGTATATAATCTTTAAATTTCCCCCTAGTATAGGGTATAAGGGTAATAAATATTAATTATTTTAATAACCGTTTAAGTTAAATAGCTTCCTTAATAGTTTATATTTAACTAATATATTCGGCTTTATAAAATAATAACGTAACGGTTAATTAATATTTAGATTATTAATTAATAGTTGTATTACCGAGATTAAACGTATAGCTAGAGGTAGAGTATCGCGTATTATAGTCGTTAACTTAATTAGTATTAATATAGCCCTTTAATAGGGCGATTTAACCCTAGAATATAAACTTTAGGTATAGCGTACCGCGTAGGTAACGGAATATATATTTAATTATAACCTAATAAATTTTATCGGGGTTAGAAGTATAACGGCTTATTATTAATACCGCGAAGGCGATATTAGGTCGTATACCTATTATTATATATATAAGTAATCCGATAGTTAATTAGTATATAATTAAAAAAGTAGGTTCAGCCTAATGGCCTTTATCCGTAGAGATAAACTTAATTATTAAGTTTATTAGAACTCCTATAACTTTAGCCTTAATATTTTATATATTATAATTTTTAAATACTTTTTCTAGATAAGCCTCCTAGCTAAGGGATAATATATAATTAAAATAATCACGCGCGATTTTAAGGCTTAAGTAATAAGTAATAAACCTAAGATTAATTATTTTATATTTATTATTTAGTTATTATTTAAGCTAAATAATCGCGGCCTTCCTAGTACTAGTAATTAATATATTATCGATATATAGGGTAATAATTAGCTAGGTATTATAATTAAAAAAGATATTAAAATCCGTATTTAGGGGTATAAAACCTAGCTTAGCGAGAAAGATAATAAAGATAATATATTATATACGAGGGGATTATTTAAATTTATATAGAATATATTTTAGTAGGTATATATAACCTAAATTATTACTAAAACCGGTAGGTTATTCGATATAAATCTTATCGTTATCGATCTCGCTATAAAGAAACGTAGTTTATATATTTATTTATTCGAGCTCTAGGTCGAACGCCGCTATAATAACGAATAATACT
>JAABUK010007799.1_pt1 | contig 15312 bp, 14 predicted proteins | sample 5559141 | NCBI WGS metagenome assembly JAABUK01 (sample SAMN10711869, study PRJNA513367) | rock metagenome | isolation source: Antarctica rocks | place: Antarctica: Victoria Land, Pudding Butte nord | collected 2016-01-03
GGCGACTATCACTGGGATTCTTCATCAACAATCGGTCCAGATCAGTTTCGGCCACTCCGTATCAAGGCAGACACAGCCGCAGCAGCCGCTTAGCGTGCTTTAAATTCCGTTTCGTGTCTTCTCCTCCCTATGTTCGGCTTGATAGGGAAGGTTTCCAAGTGGGTCTCAAAAGCGAAGGTAACGAGCGTGCTAGCCGCACCGACTACCAGTCGCGCATGGCGCGGGGAAATTCCGCGAGTCTTGCCGTCCTTGCCGTGTCCGGTACCGTAAAGACTTCTTATTTCCGCCAAACCTTGAACGACTGTCGCAAGATTACTCAACATTACCTTGATCGTTTTCGCTCCCTTGGCCGTCTCAGGTATGTCTTCGGGAAGCAATTTGAGCGCGGAAAAAATCTTCTTCCCGAGCTGCGGCAGATCCTCCTTGTCGTACGGAATTCCGCGCGCGCTCAAAATCGTCTTGAAGCAAGTCTCGGTCAGCTCCTTGGCCGTGCCGATAGCCAGAGCCGGGTCGGTTTTGATCGATGATTCGATGCGTCTGATCTGATCACCCATATGTGTCGCGTCGAAACTTATGGCGATAGCCTTGGCGTCAGTAAGACGCGCGGCCGGTTCCTCAAGTCGTTTGATAAAGGCGAAAAGCTGCGTCTTCATGTTTGCAACCTGGTCGGCTGTCGCCCCACCCTCCGGTTGCCACTTGATCGCCTGTCTGTGTTCCCAGAGTTTGCGCAGCATATCGGCGACGACCAGGGCAGGCTCTTCCTTTATGAAGCCTCGGAACCGATTGGCTTTCGAGCTTCCTTGGGTCTTGTAACGAGCTTCGTCGATATCGACGCCTAACTCCTCTCGAAACCACGTAGGCATGGTGCGGTCAGAGAAATCGAGGACAAAGCCCGCCCCTTTGGGGTTCTCGCGTCCCAAGCCGAAAGCCTCTTCGATCACGCGCATTTCTGTTGTTTTGATGTCAACCATTTGCCTTCTTTAAATCAGAATCCTCTCAACTTCATCAAGCGAGACCTGGTCATTGCGCCGGTCGTATAGCCCAGTGGTTCGGGCGCTTTCGTGGTTAGCCATTTGTTGCGCCACTTCAAGCTTGCCCCCGTTACGAAGATATTCGGTGATGCCGGTAGCGCGAAAGGTATGGCAGCCGATCCGCGTCTTGATGCCGGCGTCGGCCGACCGGCGCCGTATCATCCGGTAAACATCGGCCTGCCGCATCGGTCTTTCAGTGAGCATTCCGGATTGTCCTTCGGTGGTACGGAACAGCCAGCCCTTAGGCTCAGCCAAAAGCCTGGCCTTGGCGATGTACTCGGCAAGGTATTCCTCCAGCTTGTGATGGCAGGGCATTTCGTGATGCTTGCCGCCTTTTTCATGAAGCCGGACCCAGGTGCGGCGGCCTTGCGTAAACACGTCCTCGATGCACATCTTTTCAGCGGCGGCTCCGACGCGGGCGAAGGTATAGGTCATCAGCGCGATGAGCGCGCGATCGCGCAAGCCCACAACGCCTGACGTGTTGATCGATTCAAGAAGGGCGCGGGCTTCATCCGCGCCCAGTACTGGCGTCTTGCCTTTCTTGACGGAATGCTTGGGGCCGCGGACGGCGCTGGCCGGGTTGGACGGCATCACCTGGCCGACGACAAGCCAATCGAACAACATGCGGATGGCGGCAAGCTGCACCTTCACGGAAGGCGCGGAAAGCCGGCGCTGCAGTTCCTCGATGTAGGCGGCTACGTGGAAAGGCTCCACGTCGCGGAGCTGGCCTATGCCGTGGGTTTCGCACCAGGTGGCAAATTCTCCGGCCGCTTTCGCATAGGCCTTCCGGGTATTCGGATTGCGGATATTGACGGTGAAGAATTCCCCTACACGCTTGGCGGTTAAGGGATCGGGTGCCGGATCACTCCCTCACGTAGACTAAGAGCGGAGTTAGCGCCACGCCTACCCAACCTGCTTGGTTTCATCGACTTGACTCGATTTTGGATCAGTTACGCCACATGACAATTTCGCACCTGGATCGACAGGCCATTGAGAAACTCTTTCTGGTTCGCGAGAGGCGAGCCCGCCAACTTATGGTGAGCCTGCCCGGCCTTCAGGTCGGCAACGCGTTCGCGGTTGACCGCCTGGCTCTGCTGAAGCGCATGGAAGAAACCGGGGCGGGGGACCGCTGCCAGTGGGAACGGAGCCGCCGTACGCGAGTAATCGAAGAACTCGATCGGTCCCGCCGCCACTTGGCGGCGCGGTACGTTGTCGTTCCGGCTGCGCGGGAGCGGGAGGTCTCGGGCCTTGGCGAAGGGATTGATCTGACGCCGGGAGAATTGAGAGTCCGGTTCGACGGTGCCGCGGATCTCGCGGCGAAATTATTCGAGTTGTCACAGGCCATGGCGAATGATTGGGACGCGTTTGTGGAGAAGGCGGAGGAAAGCTTCTGTGCGCGGTAGCAAACCGGCAAAACTCTCCATGGGTGCTGCGCACATGACTGCAAGACCGGGACATCAGAAGCAAGTAATTTTCGAAAGGCTTTACGCAACATCAAGTGATCGATCGGATCATGCAAACGTCCGAAACCTTTTTCAAATAGGGCCCGCTTTTCTCGACCCAAGCCGTCGCGAAAGATGACCAGCTTGAAAAAACGCAGCGAAGAATTGAGGCGATCCCGGACGAGCGGATCGACTATACGGACATCCCGGAACTTGACGAAGGTTTCTGGAGCCGGGCCACCCTGCACATGCCGGAGCCGAAGAAGGGTGTCTATCCGCCTTGATCCTGACATCCTTACGTGGCTGAAGGCAAACGGCAAAGGCTACCAGACCCGCCTAAACGCCATGCTCCGCGCCCTGATAGAAAGTGACCGGAAGATCCAGGCGCAGGGCTATGCAGATTCGTAACGAGTGAACCTATAGCCTTGCGGCCACGGGGAACGCGGAAGCGGCGCGAAAGCATTTGAGCTTGTCAGAAAAGGCCAGACCGAGGCGCATCTGTTGCTGGTACCTTCCAGCACCACGCCATCAACCGGAATTTCTCACCGGGCCGTACCCTCAGCTTGTCCCCGACCACTACGCGATCAAGCTGGATATCTTCCTCGCGCTTCAACCTGGCCACGTGACCATATTTCGTTACCAGCCTGAAGGGCACCAGCGCATGGCGCCCGCCCTTTGGGCATCTCGCTTCGACAGCCCTGGCTTTGCCGGGCTATCGAACCACCTCCGATCCCTTGGCGGACTTCTGAATCATTTCACGGACTTGAGGAACAGCATCTTTGTACCGCCCTTAGTGACGAGTGTTCCCGTGGCAGTGACCTGCTCACTCATTTTCTCTACGAGCAAATCGCGTGCAGGCTGATGATCTTCGAGGCCAGCCGTCACGTAGATATTTCCTTTTGCATCGACTATGCCAATCGGATTTCCGGCTTTGGCACACGTTGTGGCACACTCTTTCTTTGCTGGACCGCGGTCGCCTCCTTCCATGTAGCACCATAGGTCGACGGCTTCTCCCTTCACAGTCACCGTAGGGCCTTTGGGTTGCGCTACCCCGACAAGTGCGGTCGATAGACTTATAACCAGACCCAGGCCAATATTCTTTAGCTTTGTCATTAGATATTTCTCCTTTGGATTTAATGCTTCTTAAAACGGTAGAGCGCTTGATAGTTGAGATCGATCACGCTAGCGCTCCGCCATAGCCCACCTTCCCGCCGCGCTAGCTTTGCACACGAGCAAGTCTTAAAACTTTGCGATGAATGTCAACCCGGCGGTTCTGGTGCAAACTTTTAAATGCGCGGCAAGTTGCGTCGGACGAATCGCGCCGTTTGTGATTATGCGGCGATCACGGCTGTCCAGATGGCCGGAATCATCGACGGCCTGCCCGGCAGCTTCCCGATCTTGAATTGCTGCTTCCTGATTTTTGCTGCGAGTTCAATTCCGCTGATCGTGACCGCCGCTGTCTGGAATCGCTTAAAGCCCAGCATCGGGCGGATCCGTTGTTTCACGCGGCGGTGGTCTTGCTCGATTCCATTATTTAGATACTTGCTCGAACGCACGCGGATTCGCTTCGGCATCTTTCCTTCTGCTTTAAATTCCCGAACCGCTCGATGCGACGCCGCATAAGCATCAAGAGTAATGACCCGAGGCGTTCCGTTTCCGTTCATTGCTTTTTGAAAGAATCGTTTGGCGGCAGCCACGTCCCGCTTTGCCGTGAGCAGAAAATCCACCGTTCGGCCCTGTTTATCAACTGCCCGATAGAGGTATGTCCACCGGCCCTTCACGTTTATATATGTCTCGTCGCAGCGCCACGATCCGCCCACCGACCGGGCGTACCGACTCCAACGCTTCTCGAATTCCGGCACGTACCGTTGGACCCATCGCAGAATGGTCGTATGCGCCAGTTCAATGCCACGCTCGCCCATCATTTCGACCAAATCGCGTGCACTCAGTTTGTAACTGAGGTACCACCTGACACAGAGGATGATGACCTGCTGGTCGAAATGCCGCCCTTTGAAGAGGTCCGCGTCCGCCGTCATTTCACGCCATTATGGCAGCGGTGCCCGGTTGCCAGTGGGTTTGCACCAGAACCCGTTGCGAGGATTGGAATCAAAGGTTTTTACTTAGATTGCGCCTCGGGCAACGAATTGACGAGTACGAGCTTGGCCAATCCAATTCCCAAACGAACATCTCGCTTCTCATCTTCGATCCTGATCGAAATGGACGAGGAAGCGTTTCTCTGACGAACGGTCAGGATGAGGCCGGGCTTTATGCCCTGTTGCTGTAATTGTTGAAGAGCACTAGCATCCCTATCGGAAATGCTGCTTATGATTCCCGGGGTCTGCAAAGGCCAATCCAGAAGAGCGCTCTCGCGATTGAACTTACCGACCTGGTTTTTCTCGGGAATAAGATGTCCATGAGGATCGATCTCGGGGTTGCCTAGAATCGCCGCCAACCGGTCTTCAAAGCGTTCTGAAATGAAGTGTTCTAATCTTTCTGCCTCTTCGTGCACCTCGTCCCAGGAATACTTCAAAATGTCGTGCAGAAATAATTCAAGCAGCCGGTGATGGCGTACTAATTCCCAAGCCCGCCGTTTGCCCGCGGTCGTCAGGCGAACTCCATGGCTCTTTTCATAAAGTATAAGAGGAGGTCGCTGGGCCGCCAGTTTCTGGATCATTCCCGTAACTGAAGGAGCCCTTACTCCTAAATGCTGGGCCAAAGCATTACTGGATATACGTAGTTCGTCAGGACCGCCCAGCTTCAAAATAGCTTTCAAATAATCGTCAACGGCTTCGGAGGTAGCGACTGTCAATGGTTTGCGAGGCACCAAGCAATCATCCTAATCGGAAACACTTATTCAGTGCATTAGATTAGCGTGAGCCAAGGAAAGAAAGAACCGCTTGCATGGAGGCAGGCAACCCCCACAGGTCCATGGCCGTAATCAGAAGGGCGCTGATCCATCCGGCGGTCGACAGCAAAATTCCGGGCTTCCATTCTCCCATCAGCCGCTTGGAACTGGCAAACTGCAGCAGAGGAAACATGGCGAAAGGAAGCTGAAGGGCCAACACTACCTGGCTCAGTGTCAGCAAATCCGTGACGCTGCCCTCGCCCTTGATGCCGATGACGAGCACAGCCGGCAGGATGGCGAGTAAGCGGGTGATCAGGCGCCGAATACCGGGAGAGATCTTCCAATGCATGAACCCCTCCATGACCACTTGGCCGGCCAAGGTTCCGGTAATCGTGCTGCTTTGCCCGCTCGCTAATAGCGCTACGCCGAATAAGAGGCTCGCGGCCGCCGTGCCGAGAAGGGGGGCGAGCGTGAGATAAGCGATCCGTATCCAATCGCTGTCGGGACTCAACCGGACGATCCCGCTCGGAGTAGCCACTTCCTGTGCTCCATGAAAGACCAGTGCGGCTAAGACCAGGATTGAAGCGTTCACCAGGAAAGCGATGCTCAAGGAGATTACCGTATCCAGGTTGTTAAACCGAATTGCCTGGCGCATGCCGGCACTGGTATTTTCCTTCTTTCTGGTTTGCACCAGCGCCGAATGCAGATACAGGTTATGAGGCATGACCGTGGCTCCGATGATGCCAATTGCGAGATAGAGCATACCGGCTCGACGGAGTTGCGGGGAAACCAACGCGCGTCCCATTTCCAAGAAGCCTGGCTGCGTCTGCGGAAGTACAAAGATCTCGATGAAGTAACAGACCCCGATAGTCGCAACGAGCAGCAGCACGATAGCTTCAAGAGACCGCATGCCAACGCGCCGCAACGCGAGTAGCAAAAGCACATCCGCGGCGGTGATAAGAACCGCCCAGAACAATGGGATGTGAAAGAGAAGGTTCAGGGCAACTGCGCTCCCCAAGACTTCAGCCAAATCGCAGGCGCCGATCGCGAGTTCACTGAGCAACCACATCGGCCATCTGGACCAACGGGGGTAATAGTCGCGGCAGCACTGCGCCAAGTCTTTCCCTAGAACCAGGCCTACCCTCGCCGCTAAGAGTTGCAGGAAAATCGCCATCAGACTCGCTAGCGCGACTACCCACAACAGGCCATATTTAAACATGGCTCCCGCTTGCAGATCAGTGCCCCAGTTCCCCGGATCCATATAGCCCACGCTCACCAGCAAGGCTGGGCCAGAATACGCTCGCAGCTGCCGCCAAAACCCTGCGGCGGACGTCGGAGCAGGAACCGTGCTGTGCAGGTCCTCCAGGGAGCGCTGCTCAAAAACGCGCTGTTCTTGTGTATGTGTCGTCATCATCGATTCACGTGATTTCGTGATACCTGTGGGCCCAGGTATTAGTTACGACTAAAATTTTAGGCGACTTTGCGACTGGAGGCAAGAAAATCTGCAATATCGCCTTGCGGAAGGCGGGACCGCCTAGTATACTCTGTTTTTAGCCATGCCTAATTTATTGAACTCCGCCCGCCGTTCGCTGTCGATTGCAGCTGCCGTAATCCTTCTTTCTTCCGCTCTGTACGGCCAGGGGGAAACAACCAGCGCGATTGTTGGTCAGGTTTCTGACCCATCGGGCGCTTCCGTTTCCCAAGCGTCTGTAGTCGCCCGCAACAACGATACAGGGCTCACGCGGAATACGACCACCGACGATGCCGGCAGATTCAACTTTCCGCAACTGCTGCCCGGCCCGTACACGGTTAAAGTTTCGGCGAAGGGGTTTGAGCCCCAAGCGAATTCGTCGGTGGTAACTGGTTTGGGCCAAAAGCAGTCTGTCTCTTTTACTTTGCGGCTGGCTTCCGCAAAAGAGGATATGACCGTAACCGAACAGACGCCGTTGATCAATCCCGACAATGCCAACACGTCCACAACCATGACGGCGCGCGGCCTAGAGAACCTGCCGAACCCGGGGGGCGATATGACGTATCCCCTCCAGTTCGCGGCCGGTGCGCTCATCAATACCGCCGGTAGTGGGAACGATTTTGTCGGCGGTACCAACGGGTATGGCAACGTGTCCTTCAATGGCTTGCCCTCACTTTCAAACGGCTATATCGTAGACGGACTTGAAACGAACGATCCGCTCACGAACCTGAATAGCGGGCTGGCAACGAACCTGGTGCTGGGACTCAACTCCATTGCGGAAGTCACTGTTAACACGCTTTCCTATTCGGTGGATCAAGGCCGCTACGGGGCCTCGCAAGTGAACTATGTAACAAAATCCGGAACGAACAAGTTTCACGGAAACCTGTACGAGCTTTGGAATGGCTCGCGTTTCAACGCCGCCAATTTCTTTACCAACTCCACTCCCGGCAATCAGAAGCCGCGATCCACCATCAACCACTTCGGCGGCAGTATCGGGGGTCCAATTCTCCGCAACAAACTGTTCTTCTTCTTCGATACGGAGTGGGTCCGCATCGCGCTTCCCATTGTGTCGACGGTCACAGTGCCGACTTCCGCGTTCCAGGACTACGTCATAAGGCAACTTCCGTTGGGTGGGACGGACGCGGTTAGTGGGTCGAAGTATGCTCCCGCGCCGCAATTGGTCCCGTTTTACAAGAAGCTCTTTTCTCTCTATCAATCGACCGCCGGAACTCCGCTTACGGTTCTCGGCTGTCCTTTTAATAGTGACGGTACGATGGCGCCGGGAAATCCGGCCAACGGTGACGGATGCGCCAATCGGCGAACCATATCCCACTCCAGCAAAGACACCGAGCAGGTACAGACCGCGCGGGTCGATTACAACGTGAACGACCGGAATATGGCTTGGTTCCGCTTTCAGACCGACAACGGTTTGCAGGCGGCTTACACGGATTCCATCAATCCGCTGTTCAATGCGCTCTCTTTTCAACCGCTTTACTCGTTCGCTTCCGGATACACCCATGTGTTCTCCCCGAGCTTGGTGAATTATTTCAATCCCGCGTTCTCCTGGTACGAAAGCTTGTTCGGTCCTCCCGATTTCGACAAGACCCTCGCCGCATTTCCGATCGTGCTACAGGGAGGCGGTGCGAATGCGCCGTTCACTCAGTTGGGCGGTTTGGATGATACGTGGGTCCAGGGACGGCGAGCCAGCCGCTTTTTCATTAACGATAATCTCGCCTGGACACGAGGGGCCCACGAGTTCCGTTTCGGCACAAACACACGCATTTTCCGCCTCAACGACTATAACTTCGGAGTGGGCTCGGTCCCGCTGGTTCAATATACAACCTTGCCGCAGTTCATCTATGGCATCGCGTCGACCACTTCCAAAACATTCCCGCTTGCTAATTCGCAACCCTACAATTTCTTCAATATGGATCTCTACGCGCAGGACACCTGGAAAGTAACGCCCACTTTTACCTGGACCTTTGGGCTTCGTAGTACCTACAATTCCAATCCGGTGAACCCCCACAAAGCGGTTGGGCGGCTGAAAGGCTCATTTGACACCATCTCGCACGATGCAAATCAACCGTTAAGTTCGGTGATTCAGACCGGCCTGGGAAATGTATTTGAATCGGTGCCGGTGGCTATTCTCCAGCCCAGGACCGCTATTGCCTGGCAGTTTCAGCCCAAGACGGTGGTCCGCGCCGGCTTTGGTATCTTTAGCGATATTCTGCCCGGAAGCGTTGTGGATCAGATTGGAACCAACCCTCCCTATTCGGCAACTTTCCAAGGCGGACTTTTAGGAACCGCGGGGGGCGGCACGATTGCTCCCGGGGTGCCGGGAAGCGCGATCGACGCAACCATAGCAGCGAACCAGCGGTTTTTAACCGGGTTCCGCTCCGGGGCACTTTCTTGTGGCTCCGCCCTGGCCAATCAGGCAACCTGTCTGCCGCCGGTGAACATTACCACAGTGCCCGATGGGAAGCTTCGCGCCCCTTATTTCATGCAGTGGAACTTGGCGCTGGAGCGCCAAGTGGGAAGCAATTTAAACCTGCGCGCCCAGTATGTGGGCACTCGCGCCGTGAATCAGCCCTACCAGACTCAGGTCAACGCCTACCAAACCGTTTGCCCGGGCTGCTATTCCCCGCTCCCCTACGGCCAAGCGCCAGATCCCCGCTTTGGCTCAGTCACCCAACTCAGCACGGGCGCTAATAGTCACTACCACGGTCTCCAACTTACCGCGGACAAACGCTTGAGCCATGGCCTGCAGGTTACTGTTAACTACGCCTGGAGCCACTGCCTGGACACCGCGTCCAACGGCGGATTTCTGCCATTTTCCGCCGGCGGCTTGCTCGTTTCGCCTCCTAACCAATTAGGCCGCTTGTATGGCGACTGCGATTACGACGTACGGCATAATCTCACGGCCAATTACACTTATGAACTGCCGGTGAAGTTCCGGAATCATATTCTGGGAGCGGCCCTCAACGGCTGGCAAGTGTCCGGATCGGTCTTCTGGCATAGCGGCATCCCGTTCTCGATTCTGAGCACCTCGTATTCAGCAAACGGAAACGGAATCGTGAACAGTGGAGGCGCTCACCTGGCCGAGTTTGCCAGTGTGGTGCCGGGTGTATCGCCCTATCAACACAAATCCATCAGCGGCGTGACCCAACCGGGTACCCTGCAATGGCTGAATCCGGATGCCTTCGTATCCACGGTTGACCCGACCACCGGCGCTTGTTTCGGAGGCGACACCCCGCAGAATTGCCAATTCGGAAACTTGGGCCGCAATTCCCTCCGTGGGCCGAATTTCACCTGGAGCGATTTCTACTTGACCAAGTTTTTCGCGCTGACGGAACACGTAAAGCTCAGAGTGGATGGACAACTTTTCAATGTCTTCAACCATCCGAACTACGGTCTGCCGGTCCTGGTGGCGGCGGGCATTCCCGGCGATCGCTCCACGCAAACAGGGTTTGGAACGCTGAGCTATTCCACGGCGCCGCCCACTGGTCTGTTGGGAGTCGGCCTGGGCGGCGACAGTTCGCCTCGTATGATCGCATTTCAAGCACGATTGGAATTCTAAGACATTTTGACGAAGTGCAGAGAGAAGCAACGAGAACATGATCAAGATGATTAACTTTTCCTTAGTAAAAATGTTTTACTTCGTTAGCAGAGTATTCGCCCTCGATCCTGTTATGCCGGTATTGTATGGGTCGTCCAGCCAGCCAATGGGCTACAAGACTATTCAAAAAGGAAGAGCTGCCAGGCTAAGCCGCGGAAGATCTACGCTTTCGCGGAAAAAGTAGATGTTATGTTGAGTCCCGGCCAGGAATTTCCTAAATTTGTTCTCCCCGTGGGGATTAATCCACTAACGAGAGTTAACAGCGCCGAGTTGAAGGGATCATGGAAGTTGTATCTCTTCCTGGAGCCCAACAACGGTCCGATTCGGCGCAGTCGAGTTTAATTACGTGATTGAACTTAGGGCGGCGTTCGAGGCTCGGGGGATCAAGGCATTGGGCGTGATCTCGGACCGAATGTTTTTCAGCTCGTATCTCGACGCCTGCGCGAAGAAGGAAAGCGAACCCCCGCTTGCTGTGTTGGACGACTCCCACGGTGCCCTTGGAAAGGCTGCCGGAGTGGCTATGCCCCAGCGAGCTTGCTTTCTAGTCGATCCCATTGATATCGTGCGCTACGTTTGCTGCTATGACGCACCTTACCCTATCAATGTATTCTCTATTTTCGCTATCTATGACCTGCTTCATTTTGACCCAATTCAATTTGCATTGAGAACCTATACACCTCAAAGTGGCTCCAAGCCGTCCTGAGTAACCGCGGAAGAAACCGCCCTGGCATCACCGGTGCCAAATTGGTCAGTTGGCTAGTTTTGCGTCAATCGAAGCCCGTTCACTAGATCGAGCCGGGCGCGATAACTTCCGTTTCCTCCTTCATCCATGCGAAGACAATTCCTCATCGAGCAACGCGACCGGCACGTGTCGCTGTGTATGGTCCGGCCTAATCCCGTTGCCTTTTTTCTGCTGCTCAGTGCTTCAATTCCGGCATTCTCCCAAGCTCAGATTGCCACGGTGCGCGTTGAGGTAACGGCGGGTTCTGCCGCCGTCGCAGGCGCTACGGTCACGGTGCGCGGAAGTTCCGTTCAAACGGATGCAACCGGGGTCGTGATTATCCCCGCGCCGCTTGGCACTGTCGAGGTGAGCGTAACCAAGGAAGGATTCTTGCCCGGCAGCACGTCGCTGGCGATCAATGAGCCGCGCGAATGGCAGCTTGTCTTGGAGCTTCAGCCGCAGCCATCGCAGAAAGAAGAAATCACCGTGCACGCCACCCGCACCGACACGCGGTTGCAGGATTCGCCGATCAGGGTTGAAGTGCTCGAACAGGAAGAGATTGAAGAAAAGATGCTGATGACGCCCGGCGACATTGTAATGATGCTCAACGAAATGGGTGGTCTCCGGGTGCAGACAACATCGCCTGCGCTCGGTGCGGCCAGCGTTCGGATTCAGGGTATGCGCGGACGCTATACGCGCTTTCTGTCGGATGGTCTGCCGCTTTTCGGCCAGCAAGGCGGCGGGCTGGGCCTGTTGCAAATTCCACCGATGGACCTGGGCCAGGTCGAAGTCATCAAGGGCGTTTCGTCTGCCCTCTACGGAGCCGGAGCGATGGCCGGGGTTGTGAACCTTATCGCCCTGCGTCCGGGGCCTGAGCCTGTCCATCAAATTCTTATCAATCGTTCCACGCTCGGCGCGACGGACCTATCGGTCTTTTTAGCATCTCAACTCTCCAAGCACTGGGGTGCATCGCTGCTCGGCACTGCCGATGGTCAGGAGCGCAGGGACGTTATCGGCGACGGCTGGGCCGATGTCGCAAAATACGCGCGCGGCGTTGCGCGTCCGCGTTTTTTCTGGGACGGCGGCAACGGCCGAACCGGCTTTTTGACCGGCGGCATTACCTATGAAAACCGTGAGGGCGGCACTATGCCCGGCTCGGTTTTGCCAGCGACCGGCGCGCCTTACACGGAAGCGCTCGACACGCGCCGTTACGATGTCGGGGGCAGCTTGCAGTTCATCGTCAATGACAGCTATGTCATGGCTGGTCGTTTCGCTGCCTCTTTGCAAAATCATGTTCACCAGTTCGGTGAGGTACGCGAACGCGACCGGCACGAAATGCTGTTTGGCGAAGTCACAGTGCGCGGTAGTTATGGGAGGAATACGTGGGTCGTCGGCGGTGCTGCGGAGCGTGACGCCTATCGCCCGCAAGACGTTCCTCGCTTTGCCTATCAATACCGGACGCCCGGCGTCTTTCTGCAGGACGATATCACCATTGGGCCATGGCTTTCGGTTTCGGCCAGCGGACGGGTCGATTTTAATAATCAATTCGGAACGTTTTTCAGTCCACGCCTATCAGCGCTGGCACGCTGGAAGGGCTGGACCAGTCGCCTGTCAGCAGGGCAGGGCTTTTTCGCGCCCACGCCTTTAACCGAGGAAACTGAAGCCGCAGGATTATCGCGCCTGTCGATCCCCGTGCCGCTGGTGGCAGAGCGGGGGCGCAGTGCATCGTTCGATCTGACGCGCAGCCTCGGGCCGCTATCGTTCACCACGACGCTCTTTGCATCGAGCGTGAGCCATCCCATTCATGTCTATCAAACCGACAGCTACGAGCTGGTCAATTTAGCTGGGCCGACCAAAAACCAAGGTGTCGAATTTCTTGGCACCTTCAGAAAAGCTCCCTTTGCAGTGACCGCCAGCTATACCTACGGGCGTTCCAGCGAACTTGAAGGCGTTCAACGCTTGGATACCCCTTTAACGCCGCGTCATAGTTTCGGACTGACCGGTATGTGGGAAAAGCCAAAGGGACGGATCGGCGTCGAAAGCTACTATACGGGCCGTCAGCGTTTGGAGGAAAATCCGTATCGGTCCGAATCCAAGCCCTATATCCTTTTCGGTTTTTTGCTGGAGCGTAAAATCGGACCGGTGCGCCTCTTTCTAAACGCGGAAAACCTTACCGATGTGCGTCAAACTCGCTGGAACCCCTTGCTGCTTCCCAACCGGGCGGTCGATGGCCGTTGGACAGTTGATGCTTGGTCGCCTCTAGATGGGCGCGTTTTCAATGGCGGCATCCGTTTTGCCTTCTAGTACGGTCATTTTCGGGTGCGGGCCGATCGTCTCGAAAACACATTTTGCCCCTGATGCATTCCCGCCTTTTTTTGGTACCCTGCCGCTTGCTCCGTACTTAGGTACGGGCTTTTAGACTTGTTTTAGACAGACGACTTTTAGACTTGTTTTAGACAGACGAAAAGGGACGTGATGCAGCAATTGACAATCAGCCGCTTGGCGCAACTCTGCGGGGTAAATCTCGAAAGCGTTCGCTATTACGAGCGCCGGGGCCTCCTGTCAAAACCGCCACGAACGCAAGCGGGCTACCGGCAGGTTCCACCACACAGGGCGGAGCGGCTGCGCTTCATCAAAACGTGCTCAGGAGCTAGGCTTTTCGCTTGAAGAGGTGGCCGAACTTCTGGCTCTACGAATGGAGCAGGGGGGAACCGGGCAAACGTTCGCGCTCGCGCCCATGCCAAGATTGCCGATATCGAAGGCAAAATGGAAACATAGTTGCCGATTGAACTAAGCCGCTGCGCGGCGGTGATCGTGGCCTGGGGTATTTCGCCGCCCGCGAGACGGTTAGCGGGTCATAAAGTGGGTTCTCAGAGGAGAATCGATGACCCGTCTTCGCAGATTGATGGAAGAAGAGCTTCAGCGCCGCAACTACTCAGAGATCACTTCTGTTTGCTATCTCCGCCAGGTTGCGGCATTTGCTAAACACTTTGGGCGCAGCCCTGAGCTGCTCGGCCCTGAAGAGGTCAAACAGTTTCAGCTTCACCTGATTCAAAAGAAAGTCTCGTGGGCAACTTATATCCAAGCCATGGCTGCCCTTCGTTTCTTTTACGTGAAAACGCTTGGTCTGGCCTTTATGGCTGAGAAGATTCCGTATCCCAAGCGCCCGAAGCACTTGCCCACTGTTCTCAGCCAGGAGGAAGTGAGGTGCTTGCTGAACGCTACCCGGTCACTGAAACACCGGGCACTTTTTATGGCTCTCTACGGAGCGGGCCTCCGCGTTTCCGAAGCATGTCGTCTCAACCTTGCCGATATCGATAGCAGCCGCATGGTCATCCATGTTCGACAAGGTAAGGGCCAGAAGGATCGGGATGTGATGCTCTCTCCGGTGCTACTTGAGACGCTAAGGCAGTACTGGAAAGCCGTCAGGCCAAAGCACTGGCTGTTTCCGGGATATGGCGCAGATAAGCCCATCACCACCAAAGCCGTGTTCCTGATGATCCGAAAAGCGGCTGCCCAACCAAAGATCACCAAAACCGTTTCTCCGCATGTTCTGAGGCACAGCTTTGCGACCCATCTGTTGGAAGCTGGTACGGACATACGAACTATCCAGATGTTGCTGGGACACGCGGCACTGGAAACCACGGTGATTTATCTTCACCTCTCACAAAGGCACATTCAGCAAACTTCCAGTCCGCTCGATGCGCTTCCCGGCGCCACTATCTTGCGATGAATAAACGGCCACCCTGCGAGGTAGCCGACATCATACGCGTCCACGGAAAACAGTTTCTCGATCAGCATTCCAAGCTGCTGGACTACGGGCACCTTCGCGTGATGCATGCGATTGAGAACTGCCGGACAGCCATTCTCGGCGGTCATGTGGACGCGTGCGACCGGTGCGGTCACCGCGTTATTTCCTACAACTCCTGCCGGAATCGCCATTGCCCGAAGTGTCAGGGAGCAGCCCGGGAGCGGTGGCTGGCTGATCGTAGCAGCGAGTTGTTGCCTGTGCCGTACTTTCACGTGGTCTTCACCATGCCGCAACAGCTTGCTCCGCTCGCTTTGCAGAATAAACGTGTAGTCTACGGGATTCTCTTCCAGGCGGCTGCAGAAACGTTGCTCGAAGTAGCAGCCACCCCCAAGCATCTTGGAGCAGAGATCGGGTTCCTCGCTGTGCTCCACACTT
>JAABUK010007800.1_pt1 | contig 15309 bp, 12 predicted proteins | sample 5559141 | NCBI WGS metagenome assembly JAABUK01 (sample SAMN10711869, study PRJNA513367) | rock metagenome | isolation source: Antarctica rocks | place: Antarctica: Victoria Land, Pudding Butte nord | collected 2016-01-03
GGTTGACCGCGTTTCGAGCTATTTCGGGATGCGCAAAATCTCGCTGGGCAAAGTGGGCGGCTTTCAGAAAATGCTGCTCAACAACAAGTTTGTGTTTCAGATCGGGTCGCTCGATCAGGGCTTTTGGCCCGACGGCATCTACACCGCGCCGACCGACGCCGCTTTGCGCTCGGACATCGAGGCCGAGAAGATGTTGGGCTTCAACATGGTTCGCAAGCACATCAAAGTCGAGCCAGCGCGCTGGTATTACTGGGCCGACAAGCTGGGCATTCTGGTGTGGCAGGATATGCCCTCGCCCGCTCCGCCCGTTGATAAACCTGCCTTCGAGAAGCAGATGGTGAACACAATTCGGACGCACTGGAACTCGCCCGCCATCATCATGTGGGTGATCTTCAACGAGAGTGGGGGGCGCTATGACACCGCCAGGTTGGTCAATCAGGCCAAGGCGCTCGATCCGTCGCGCCTGGTCAACCGCGATAGCGGCGCGGGCTATGACGCCAACGACCGCGAAGGAACTGTCGGCGACGTGGACGACGTTCACGCCTATCCGCCGCCCGCGCATCCGGCGCCCGACGCGAATCAGGCGGCGGCGAATGGCGAATACGGCGGCATCGGCTATCTCCTCAAAGGCCATGCTTACCTGGGCGACGACCACAAATACAGCACCTATACGACGGCCACGACGCAGGAGGATTTGCAAGACGAATACGGTTTGTTCACCTACAAACTGAAGGATTACCGCGACAAGTTCGGCCTGAGCGCGGCGCTTTACACCCAGATCACCGATGTCGAAGAGGAGATCAACGGTCTGCTCACCTACGACCGCGTGCTCAAAGTTGACCCGGCCAAAATCCGCCTCGCCAACGCGTTGAAGTATGTGTTGCCGACCTATCAGGCCATCGTGCCGACCTCGAAAATCGAGAGTCAGCCTTACAAATACGTCTTCGTTCAGCCCGCGCAGAGTTGGAGCGACAAGGGCTTTGACGACGCGAATTGGAAGAGCGGGCCAGGCGGATTTGGCATGATTGGCACGCAGAACATCGGCCAAGCGGGCACGGTCTGGAACACGCCCGATATATGGCTACGCCGCACTTTCACGTTGCCCACTTTGAGCGCCGGGCAGTTGAATCGATTGGTTTTGACCGACTACCACGACGAAGACATCGAGGTCTACTTCAACGGCGTTCTGGCCTACAAAAAAGATGGTTACAGCGGCGACTACGAAAACAGGCCGATCTTGGACGCGGGGAAGGCGGCGTTGGTCGTGGGCGGCGCAAACGTGATGGCGGTGCATTGCCATCAGACTGTTGGCGGGCAGTATGTAGATGTCGGTTTGGCGCTGAAAGTCCCAGCGGCGAGCAAATAGGCGGGGCGCAACACGATGAGCTTTGACACCTGCGATGAAAACGTGACGCTGCGCCAAGCGGCGTTGTTGTTGGCCGTGAGCTTGCTCGATTCAGCGATTTCTATGAAACCTCTTCTCATCGTGGCGACTGCCGCCATTCTTTGTTCCGCAAAACCCATGCTCGCCCAACCCTGGCAAGTCGCCAAAGGTCTGCTGATGACGCGCTGGGCCAAAGACGTCTCGCCCAAAAACGCCCTGCCCTCTCATCCCAAGATGATCTTCAACGCCCGCGACTACGGCGCCAAAGGCGACGGCGTGGCCAACGATTCGGCGGCGATTCAGCTCGCCATCGACGCCGCGATTGCGGCGGGCGCGGGGCGCACGGTTTCGATTCCGGCGGGCAAATACTATCTGGGGCCGGTGCGCGATGGGCGCGATAAATGGTCGTATTTCCGCATCGAAGGCAACCCCGATCATCTCACTATCGAAGGCGCGGGCGCAGATAAAACGGTGCTGTTGACGGGCGGCACTTCGCAGCCGTTCGCGGTGCGCGGCGCCTCTAACCTGGTGATTCGCGGCTTTTCGGTGGACTGAAAAACGCCCAATTCTACCCAGGGCGTCATCACGGAGGTTGACCCGGAAAACGGCACTTACAGCGTCAAAATGGACAGAGGTTACGCTGCGCCCGACGCCGAAACTTTTCAGAAAAACGACCGCTACAAACCGGAACTTCGCGTTTTGTCGCCAGGGCGCAACACCTTCGGCTGGCGCGAATCAGCCGAAATCGAATCGGTCGAAGCGCGGGGAAATAATTGGATTTTTCACGTTTCCAAAACCGACCCGAACGGCGAACAGGGCAAGCTCCGTCTGGCGCAAGTCGGGCGACGCTTTTTTATCTGGGGCCGACAACGCAACGGCGACGGCTGGACGCCGTTTGTTAGCATCGTGGGCGCCCATAATCTGACCATCGAAAACGTCAATGATTATGCCGGAGGCGGTTTTCAGGGCGGCGAAGACAGTTCGGGCACCCTCACCTTCAACAACTACAATTGCCGCCCGCCCGCCGGTTCCAACCGTCTGGGTTTTTACGGCGGGCATCAGGGCCACTCGCGCGCGGCGGTCGTGATGAACAACTGCGACTGGATTATGAGCAACGACGATCAGGTCAACGCACTGACTGAACTCGATTACATTTACGCCCAAACCGCGCCCAACACGGTCACGCTGCGCCGCAACTCGGATTATCTGGTCGGCGACAAAATCTCGATCTGGGACTACTCCGACCCCGACGGTATCAAGGTGAGCGCGACTGCGGGCATCACCGCCATCGCGCCGCTTCCTAATGACGAAATCAGCGTGGTTTTGGATCGGGATGTCGTGGTCAAAAAGTCCGGCAAGCTCGACAAGCCCGGTGACGAAAGCGGCGACGATCACATGAAGAACGGGCGCGACCGCTTCGTCAACCTGTCGTCGAGCGGTTCATGGACGATGACCAATTGTTCGTTCAACTCGTCATTCGCCCATCCGCTTTTAGTCAAATCGTATAACGGCATTTCCATGACGAATTGCAAGGTTTACGGCAGCGACATGAGCGAGCTGGAAAGCGGCATGATTTCGTATTGGAACGAAGGTCCGCAGACGCGCAACATCACGCTGCGCGGCAACACGTTTTACGACAACGACGGCGTTTCGGCCTTGATCAACATCGGCGCGCTGGGCGGCAACTCGACCGCCTCGCACGATCAGGGCAACATCCTCATCGAGAACAATTTGTTCGTCACTGGCGGCAGATTACCGGCGTGGAACGGCGTCAACCCGCGCAGCGTGGCTTTGATGGTCGGCAATAGCAGCCACGCCGTCGTCGCCAATAACGTGTTCAGCGGTTTTCCCAACTCCAACATCGCGGTTTACGCTTCGGACGATGTCCAGATCAAAGGTAACATGTTTCTCAAGGCCAACGAAACGGACGTGGAGTCCAACAACCGGCCCGACCGCGAGAACTTCAACGAGCGCGCCGTCGTGTGGATCAACAACTCGCGCGATGTGGCTTTGAGCGGCAACCTGTCGTATCTGACCGGCGCCAACAACCAAACTCTGGCGGCGGTTGGTGCCACCAACGTCGCCGATGTGCGCGGTCTGGAAAGTGGAATCAAAAAGGGTGCGGCGAGGACGTTCGATCTGGAAAAAGCGCCGCTCGTCAACGGTCGGCGCGCCGTTGCGATGAACGCGCCCAAAGCGGGCAACTATCGGATCGCACTGTTTTACGACCGCACTTCGCCCAATAACGCGCCGCCGTTCACCCTTCCCGTTGCCAGGGGCAAAGTCGTGGTTAACGGCCAGGACGCGGGCGCGATTGCGTTCCAAAACAACGGCACGAACAGTTCGGCGACGCCCGATCTGGTGGTGATGGTTTCGGTGAAGTTGAAAGCGGGCCGCAACACGGTGAGTTTCGCGCCCGGAAGTGCGGGCATGACGCTGCGCCAAGCGGCATTGTTGCTGCTGTAATGTTGCTCGATTCAGAAATTCCAATGAAAACTCTCTATTTCGCGGCCACTGCCGCCCTTCTTCTCTGCGCCCAACCGATTTTCGCCCAGCCCTGGCAAATGGCCAAAGGCCCGCTGATGACGCGCTGGGCCAAGGAAGTCACGCCCCAAAACGCTCTGATCGAGTACCCGCGCCCGCAGATGGTGCGCGCCAACTGGCAGAACCTCAACGGCCTGTGGGACTACGCCATCGCTGATAAAAATGCGCCGCAACCAGCCTTCGGTGGGCAAATTCTGGTGCCGTATCCGGTCGAATCGGCGCTGTCGGGCGTGATGAAGGCGTTCAAGCCCGACCAACGCCTGTGGTATCGGCGCACTTTTACGGTTCCCGCCGCTTGGAACAGGCAGCGCGTTTTGCTGCATTTTGGCGCCGTTGACTGGGAATCAAAGGTCTTTGTCAACGGCCAATCCATCGGCTCGCATCGCGGCGGCTACGACGAATTTTCGTTCGATATTACCTCGCGGCTCAAGGCCGGTGCGCCAAACGAAATCGTGGTCGCCGTCACCGATCCGACCGATGAAAGCTGGCAGTTGCGCGGCAAGCAAGATTTGCATCCGCAGGGCGCGGCCTACACCGCGACTTCGGGCATCTGGCAAACCGTGTGGCTCGAACCCGTGCCGCAATCTTCGATTGAGAAACTGAAAATCGTGCCCGACCTCAAAAATGGCGCGCTGAAACTCACGGTCAATGGACGCACGCCGCCGCGCAAAACGCGCGTTGAAATCGCGGTTGCGGATGGCCAAAAAACCGTCGCCACCGCGAGCGGCGTTTCGGGGGGCGAACTTTCGCCGCCCGTTTTGGAAAATTTGGCGTGGTATAAATCTACTTCGGTCAAAACCGTCGCCGACCTCGAAATTCCCCTTCCCAACGCGCATTTGTGGACGTCAGACGATCCGTTTCTTTACGACTTGACCGTGACGCTCAAAGACGAAAGCGGGCAAGTGCTTGATAGCGTGAAATCGTATTTCGGGATGCGCGATGTGGCGGTTGGACACGACAAAAACGGCAATACGCGCTTGATGTTCAATGGCAAACCGATTGTTTTGGCGGGCGCTTTAGATCAGGGGTTCTGGCCCGATGGCATCTACACCGCACCGACCGATGCGGCTTTAAAATTCGATGTTGAGGCCGCCAAACGGTTGGGACTGAACGCGATTCGCAAGCACATCAAAATCGAACCGGCGCGCTATTATTACTGGTGCGACAAGTTGGGGCTTCTGGTGCTGCAAGATATGCCCGCCGGTTACGCGGGCGATCCGTTCACCGATGCCGTGACCAACCCCGAAGGCGCGCTGCAAAACGAAAGCGAGATGCGAACGCTGATTCAACAAAATTGGAATCATCCGAGCATCATTATGTGGATTATGTATAACGAGGGTTGGGGTCAGCACGACACATTGGAAACCGCGCGCTGGGCCAAACAACTCGATCCGAGCCGCTTAATTGACGAAGCGAGCGGTTTTCCACATCACGGCGGCGGCGACGTTTACGACATTCACGGCGGCATTCCGCCCAAAATGCTGGGTCAAATCGGCATCGTGACCGAAACGATGGGCAACGGTCTGGCCGTTCCGGGCCATGCGTGGCCCGGCGCAACGTGGGCGCAAGGCACTTACGACCCGAAAACCGGCGGCGAAGGCGACACCAAAAACGGGCTGTATCCGCTCGATGAAGCCTCGAAGAACTGGTTCACTCGTCGCACCAGCAGCTTCTACCGCGCGCTGTGGGCCACTCACGAGCAAACCGGCAACACGGGCGATTTCAAAGTGCAACTTTATGATCTCGAAATTGAAACCAACGGGTTTATGAGCTACGACCGCGCTGTTTGGAAAGTTGACCCCGAAATCGTCGCCAGAGCCGCGCGCGGCGAAGGTTTGAACACCAAAGTCAAGTTTCTGATCCCAACTTCGAGCGAAAAACAAACCGTTTGGCGCTACACCCTCGACAAACCCGCCGCGAATTGGGTGGATGCGCAATTCGATGATTCCAAGTGGAAAACCGGACTTTCGGCGTTTGGCGGCGCAGTTGGCGCCGCAAAACCGGCACGGATTGGACTTCAAACGACATCTGGTTGCGCCAGAGTTTTAGACTCGATGGCGCGCCCAAAACCCCGATGATTCGTATGGTTCACGATGAGGACATTGAGGTTTATCTCAACGGCGTTCTGGCGGTGCGCAAGGGCGGTTTCACCCCGACTCTGGACGATTATCAGATCGCGCCCGCCACGTTAAAAACGCTGAAAGTTGGCCAGAACACCATCGCGGTTCACGTCCGCCAGACGGCGGGCGGACAGGGCGTGGATGTGGGCCTCGTGACTTCCATGCCCACCAAAACTCCATGAAACCTCTGCTTTTCGCGGCCCTGATTTGCTCTAAACGAACGGTAATACGCAACGATCTCAATCCACTTCCCCATGATTTTATTCGCGCCCGCGCCGAATTTGTCTGTGACAACACCGGTTCATCATCTTTAAACAGATTGGAATCGCCGTATATCAAGGTAAGTCCGACGCTTCAAAACAAAAACTCGGTATTTCTGTGGGGCGCAGGAAAATGGAAAATCATCAGATGAAAAAATCAACCTTTTTTGTGGCCGCCCTGCTGCTGGCGACCACCGTTTCGGCGCAAGCGGCGCCCTCGAAAATCGCGCCCTCGAAATTTATGGCATTGATGCCGCGCGCCGACGATTACACGCTTATGTGGTGGGCTGACGGCTTTCCCACACGCGTGCCGAACGCGCCGTGGCGACGGGTGACACAAACCGGACGCTACGCGCTGGCAGTGGACACCGAAACGTTGCGCACCCCACATTTCGGCGCGGTGCCAAGCGCGAATTATGAGTCGACGGGACGCGCTGATAATCGCGCATGGCAGGCTTTGCCACCGGCTGACCTCGCACTGCGTTTGACGGCGAACGGCAAGACTTACCGTGCTAAAGCGGGCGGCCAATACAGCACTTTTGGAGGGCCGCGTCTGGTAGAATCGGGGCGCTTTTTGCAACGCGCCGATGTGACCGACCTCGTGTTCGCGGCGGACGATGGCACGAAACTCAATGTCGAAGCCCGCTTTGAAACTGTGGCGTGGGCCGACAGGTTGTCTTTAATTCTCGCCGCGAGGCCGGGATTAGCTCCGATTCCGGCAGGCGAGGCAAGTTTCGGGCGCATCGGAGGCGGTTTCGGGTTTGATGGCACCAATTACTTGGAAGTTCCGCACAGCCCGGAACTCGATACGCCTCAATTCACGATGGAGGCGTGGGCCTTCGTGCCCGCCAATTATCAAGCCGGAAGCGCGTCGCCGTGGTTGGTTTGCAAGAACCGCAGCGAATGGGCCGACGGTAACTATGGCCTGATGATTATCAATGGCCGTCCGCACGCGAGTTTGAACATTGGCGGCGGGCGCGAAAATACGTTCGTGGTGGATAGTCGTGTGCCGCTGAAAATTGAGCAGTGGAATCATCTGGTATTTAGTTACGACGGCGATACGCTGCGGCTTTATATGAACGGCGAATTGTCCGGCGAACGCAAAATTGGGCGCTCGCGCGTGCCGGGACACGGCGGTTTGGCGTTTGGAAGGCGTCAGGACAATTCCGGCGACGGCTACCATTTTCGCGGCGCGTTGGATGAAATTCGCTTCTACAATCGCGCGCTGACATTAGCCGAAATAGGCCAGCGTTTTCAAAATTCACAAACCGAACTTAAGCCAGTGCGCGCGTGGAGTTTCCGCGCCGATGGCATGGCTTCAGCCAGCAGATTGAGCGAGGCGTGGCGCGATGCCTCTATGGAAGTTAGTTTCGCCGCACAGGGCAAGAAGCTGCGACAACGTTGGCAATTACCGCAAGGCCAAAGTTGGCAGACACCCACATGGCACGAAGTGGCGCTGGCCCTCGACCCGGTTTCGTTTCAGGCCGCGCCGCCCACCGAAATCACGGTGCAAGCCAGCGACATGAATGGCACAGCGTGTCCTGTGAATTATGAGGCAGCGCGTGGGTGGCATTGCATTAATCTCGATGGTGTTGAGCTAATCGCGCCGCCCGGCCCCGATGTCGCGTCGCCCGGCCTTGGCAAGGTAAACAAGGCCAATGACTCCCTCGAGCGCGTGAAATTGCACTTTTGGAATCCCACCGCGCGCGAACAGACGGCCCGTTTGCTGTTCGAGAAAACTGCGGGCGGTTTTCGGCAATTCGCGTCATCCATCACGGGAATATCGGCGGTATTGCGCGATGCCCAAGGGAATCCAACGGGCATTCCGGTGCAACTCAGCAAAAACTGGCATTCCCGGCTCGAAGGCGATGTGTATCAAGGCCCGTGGTTTCACGGCATTTCGCAAATTCATCTGCCGCCGCACGCCAAATTGGAATTGGAGTTGACGATAGCCTACGGGCATTGGGGCGGCGTTCCGGCGGCCTCGCACGCGCAGCTCACGCTGATTGGCTGGGGCGCCAATCAGTTGTGGGATGAAAGTGCGCTCGGCGCGTGGGGCGAGAGCATTTGCTACGAACCGGATCAAGTGCAGGCCAACTGCCTTATCTGTGACGTGCGCCCGGCCATGGTCAACGGCGTGTATGACAACGGGCCGTGGCAGTGGACGAACAATGTCGGCGGCGGCGATTTCTTTCGCGCTTTCGATGCCAAGGGCCAACGCCTGCCTCCGGCGCGAATGCGAACCATTTATGAGCGACAAGGCCCGTGCCTGACCGAAGTGACTTATGCGGGCCGCATTGGAGACGGCATTGAACAGCGCGTCACGGTCAGCCTCGCGCGCACCGACGACATCGTGCGAGGCACTTATCACTTGCGTCTTGATGTCAAGAAGGCGATGGAATTTTCGCGCTTCGTTATTTTTCAAATCGGCGCCGACACTTACAGCTACGCCAAAGAACGTAAAATGGCGCTCGGCAACGAAACCGGCTTGCTAAGCGAATGGAACACGCAATGGGGCGGCAATGTTTATCGCACCGCGCCGTTGGAAGGCAAAGGCCGCGTGCCGTGGGTATCGCTGCATGAAGCCGTCGCGCAACGCGCGCCAGACGAAAAAGGCGCGTATGCCAATCGCGGCATCGTGATTCGGAATTGGTCGGCGCGATTGGGCGGCAAAAAAGCCGCGCCGTGGATCGCCGAACACGGCGTCACATACAACGGCGAGGACAACTCAACGCTTGATCTGGTGCCACCACCGGGCGTGACTCGCTTGGAGCCGGGCGACTTCATCGAAGCGACGGTTGAACTCCTCATCATGCCGCAATTTGCCGCCGATTATTACGGCCCCAACGCCGCTTTGCGCGCCGCTTTGAATCAAGATCAGAACACATGGCGCATGATTCAGCGCGAAGCCATCGGCAATGACCGTCGCGTAAATGTGAAAATCGGAAAGCTCGGCGGACGTTATCCCGCAGTCAAAATCGGCGCGGCCAAGGATGTCGCCGCGTTGACACTCAGGGGCGGCCTCGGTTACGTTCCAATCACGTTTACAGGCTTGACTTCGCCACGCGACCATCAATTGCTGTTCGACGGGCAACCTGTGGATCAAAGCATGCACGGAAACGATTTTTGGCAGACCGATTTCGACGCGGCAACCCAAAGTTGGAGCCTAACCTATAACCTTCCCATCTCCGACAACAAGTCGCACACCATCCAACTCACCTGGCGCAAGTCGGGCGACGCTTTTTTATCTGGGGCCGACAACGGATTGTAAATCGAATATCCGTTATACAGCGTCCAGTTTTTGCTCAATCGCTTCGGGCAAAGCACCAGGACGTTTTGGCCTTTCGACTCGTAGTATTTGATGACGGCCAGCGCCTCGAAGGTTTTGCCCAGCCCGACCGAATCGGCGATGATGCAACCATTGTGCTTTTCTATTTTGTTGATCGCGCCTTTCACGCCGTCGATCTGAAAGCGATAGAGCGCATTCCAAATTTGCGATTCGGTCAGGCGCTTGTCGTCCCACGGCTTGGATTCTGCGCCACCGGAATTTTCGTCCAGCAAATGGAGCAGCGTTTTGAAATACAGTTCGCGTGGACTATTTTCGCCATACAGTTTTGCGAGATAGCCCAGCACTTCGTCTTTCACATCGGCGACGTTCTTTTTGTCGTCCCAGACTTCGCCAAACCAGTTTTTCAGGTCTTCCAATTCACGACGCGAATCCACGATGACATTTAATTCGAGATTGGAGTTTTGCGTGCCCAAGCCCAGGCCGCGCACCGTAAAATTACTCGATCCCAGAATCGCATCCGCTGCTCCGTTCGTTTCGATGTGATACAGTTTGCCGTGTAAAAAGTCGGGGTGTTTAACGGAACGAATTTCGACCGATTCACGCGCGAAAAACGCGGCGCAATCGCGGGCGACGGCTTTTTGCTTGAGTTGATTGGTCAAATCGAGGCCGTCATGCGCCAGCGAAAACGCACGTTTGTCGGTGCGATCCGGGTCGATGCTCGACAAGAAGCTCGGTTCGCCGAAAAGAAAGCGCAAACCGGCGGCGCTTTCCATTTCTTTTTGCAGCTTTTCAAAGGCGTAAATCGTGAAATACGCCGATACGAACGAAAGCTGCGCGCCTGCGACGAGCCTCTCGCGCAAGAAGTCGTGCGCCACACTGCCACGATGCCGGTTATCACGAATGCCGGAAGGAAGATGAGACATAAAATGATTGAGATGCAAAGTGCGACTAAACAGAAATTGATTTGGCGCTCGATTGCAAAATAGGTTTTCTTCTGCTCCATCAACAAATCGAGTACTCGATGGCGCGTTTTCGGGGTGTTGCAACTCGTGTTAACGAAACGCCGCTTTCATATACACATCGAACGAACTATGTTAACCAAACTTCGATTTCATTAACATAGCCGTCCTCACTTACATTTGGTTGGCATTGGCCAGCAACGCGAACAGTTCATCGTTGAGATAAAAGCTTTCCAATCCGATTTTGTGTTTGGAAAGAAGTCCGATGCGCACCAACTCATTGAGATATTTCGCCGCCGTTTGTCGCGTGACATTCAGCTCGACACGAACGAAATCAATTTTCGTGTAAGGGTGGCGGAACAGGTTGTTTATCAAATCCTGGCTGTAGATTTTGGGCAACTCGCGGCGCATTTTCTGTTTGTGCGCTTGCATCAATACGGTGATCTCTTGAATCAAGCGTGTGGTTTGTTGGGAAGTCTGCTCGATGCCTTCAAGCATATAAAGCACCCATTCTTCTCAGGCGTCTTCGTCGCGCACTTTCTGCAACAAGCGATAATAATCGGCTTTGTTCTGGTTGATGTAGCGCGACAAGTACAAAACTGGACTACCCAGCAAGCCTTGTTTCACCAGATACAAAATGTTGATGATGCGTCCAGTGCCGTCGTAAAACGGATGAATGCTTTCAAACTGATGGTGAATCACCGCCATCTTCGTCAGCGCGTCCCACTCGCTCATCGTGTCGTCGTTGATGAACTTTTCCAGGTTCTCCATCAAACTCACGATTTCATCGGGATGTTGCGGCGGCGTGTAAACGGTTTCGCCGGTTTGCTCGTTTTTCAGGGCGGTTCCGGGCAGTTTGCGGAAACCGGCGTCGTTTTCTTCGATGCACGCTTGCATTTGCAAAATATCGGTGTTGGTTAGCAAGCCAATGCGTTGCACCTGCTCGAAACCGTTGCGCAAAGCCGTCGCGTAATTGTGGACTTCTTTAGCGGCGTAAGTCACGAATTGACGCGCCAAAGCGTTGCTGCGATACAAGTCGTCGTGTGTGGTGATGATATTTTCAATGGCCGAACTGTCTTTGGCTTCCTGCAACGCCAGCGTATTGACGAGAATGCTCTGGTTGGGAATGCTGGCCGCGACGCCTTTGAGTTCGGCCAACGCCGCGCCCGCGCGAGACAACTTCCTCAAGACCGCCCTGCTCTCTATGTCGCGCGATGGTGGCAGGAAAGACAGGCTTTTTTCGTTCATAAATGTCGCTTGGTTTCGCTCCACAACGCGCTATCGAGTACTCGATTCTTCCGATACCCGATCTTCACACACGCTCCACACACGCTCCTTGAGTTTGGCGTGCGACGCAGTTTACTTCGCGCTACGAGGGTTTTCCCTCTCACTCCCCAGATTTGCCGCGCCCTACATCAATTTCGCTTGTTCATCGCGCCAACCACGATAGCCAGCACGAACGCCCACAACAAAATGTGTCCGACAGTCGAGACAATGCCAAACAACACAACGCCAAACAAAGTCAGCAAAATAAGAGCGCACATAACTCGCCTGCTTCCTTCGATTACTTTTCCTGCACCACGTTTTTACCGAACAAAGCCAATTTGCGTAAAATCGACTGACATTTCGTCAGGTGGGAAGCGCGCTACGATGGTCTGATTTTGTGCGTCAAGCCAGGAATCAGGCGTTGCGCGCCTTTTGCAAGCGTTCCAACTCATGCAGCGATTTGTGAAGGCTTCGTTCCAGCCCGGCCTCATAGCGCGATAGCTTGGAGAAGACATCGCCTTTGACAGCGCCCTGCGCGCCGCGCATGAACGCTTGTCCCAGTGTCGCTACATCGGAACGTGTCACGCTTTCTGCCTGTTCTTCCTGCTCTCGTGCTTCTTGTTGTTTTTCGGGTGAGGGCGCAACGTGGTAGTTGACGCCACCCATTCTAATGCCCTCTGGCCCCAGGTCTTCTTTGCCTATACGATCTGCAATAGCACGTTCGCGCAAGACATCGTGAAAGTTGAAGCAGAAGACGCCCGCTTCGACGCGTTCAATGCGCTTGAGGCGCCACAACGCCAGTGCGATCCGTTCGACCAGTTGCCTTTCTAAAAGACCTTGCGGCTTCCGTTCATTGTGCAGCGCTTCGCATAGCTCCTGAAGTTGATGCGGGTCTTCGTCGGGCAGCAGCGCATCTTGAGCGCGTAAGCCATGACGGACGGCGTTCAGTCGCACCGCCATTTTGCCCGACGCAGTTTTCGGCCCGGTGCTCGCCAGTGCGTTTTGCTGGTTCACTACAATCTGTTTCTCACTTGCCACTTTTCCACCTCTGATGTCGTACGTTCTTTGCTCGTGGTCGCCGCCCCGTCGCCTTGGCGATGCCTGCACAAACGTAAATTATGGTTTGGATGTCGTATCGAGTACTCGATTCTCTTTGTGCCACTGTTCGATGAGAATCAACGTCTCGAAATACTGCCAAAGGCGCAGCGTGATGTACTGACTTGTCGCGCGAGTGCGCGACAGTGAGGCAAGCGCTGCGATACGGAGAGCGGTCTCCATGACTTCACACGCTGGATACTGAATAGTGCGAGTTTCAAGCACCATAGGCCCGGGGGGAAGCAATTTACCCTGTGCGTCCTTGATCAACTCTCGAAAAGGAAGTAACCACGCGGTATATGACTCGATAAACCTCAAAGCCGCGCTCCATTCCGCCAAATCTTTCTCGCCGGTCTGCGACTTCGCACGAGACGCGGCAAATTGAGAATAAGCCAGAGTCGCCAAATCCTGATGGCACTGCTTCAAGCGCGAATAAAGGTATTCACCAATCTTTGATGGTGCTTCCTTCCCCGAATAAGGCGAACGGTGAGCGGACTTGAAAAGCGCTTTTTCAAGCTGACAAAACTGTTTGTCAATCGGCACCATTTTCTGCAAATGCTTGAGCGCGGCTCGTTCCGTTTCAATGTCAAAATCAACAAGTTCAACGCGCTTTCTGGTGCGCAGTGCCGGTTCGACAGAGCGTTGAGAAGGATGACATTCGTCTTGAGAACGCTCTCGTTCAACCCTACCGGCGTCACAACGTTGCGCGTCCGATTGTAGCGGCTCATAGGCTTTGGGTTCGCAGGTTTTTGGCTCGTGCGCTACCATCTCAAGCGACCAGGCAGCCTGATTAGAGGGATTGTGTCGTTTCATAGGGGTTAAGGTCGGCTTCAACGAATCAACGGTTCGCAAGGATTAACTTGCTTTCGAGTTCTCGATACAACGTTCCCAGAGTCTTTGTCGAGGAACTGGCGGTTCTTAGCGATGCCAATCTCAGCACAGCTTGGTTCATGTCACGCTTGAGGCGATAAAGGCGCTGCTGGGTAGTGGCTGCGCTTCCATCGTGCTCAATGACATGAGTGAAGGTCGTTTGAAATGTTTCTAAGCCGTTTTCTTCACGAAGAGCAATGGCCGCTAAGGCTTGAAGATACAGCGGTAGCCAGTTCCGCCCATAGACGCTTTTGAAGGTATGCATTTCTCTTTCCATCTGGCTGCCAACGATGCAGGAATCGTTGTCAGGGACTGGTGTCTTGAATAGCGTTTGTCGAATGGCGTTGTTGTAAATATCACCCAGATTCGAGTACTCGCTCCACAGCGTTTCCATGGTGCGTCCACGCAAAACGCTCTTGATTTTGTCGCCTGTCTTGAAACGATGTTCACAACGCATCGTGTTTGTGGGGCAACTTGTGACATCATAGCCACGTTGTTGTCTTTCGGCTCCCTTATCATAGATCACCGTTTCCTGCTGCGTGTTTTGCCAGAGGAAGGTCGTTGTCCATTCGCGTCGAGATCGGCGACGTGCAAGGATAAGACGAAATAGCGGGTTATAGGCTGTAAACGGTTCATCCGTCTGGATATTGCGAAAGAGATCAAGTCGCGCAAGTTGTGCTGTTTTTAATGATGTATGAACCCCGATTTTACATAACTCACCTTCCAGAACGCGCATAACTTCTTGACTTTCCAGCAAACCAATAGACATGAGGTTGTTTCCCAAATAAAACTTGGGAAGCGACAATTGCACATAGCAGCCCACCACTGCACCGGGATGCGGTGGTTTGAGAGTTACAGTGAAATGCTGCGCGATATACTTTGCTTCCACGCCCTCGACAGGACAGCCATCAGCGGCAATCCACAAGGCACGACTCCTTGCACTCACGCCCGTGTCGGCTTGGTAGGGATGCGGCTGCACACGCAAATTCGGATGAGAATCGACTTGAAAATCATCCAATGCCAGGTTCAAGGTGTCGATCATGGGCACACCTCTACCCTGTTCGCTCCACCTATGTTGGCGCCACTTCTACACACCCTCACACAACACGAGGCGAAGTCTCCCGGTGTTGCAGTCCTCGACAAACTTTGTCGTACATCGCACTTGTTACTATGCCGAGTATGGGTCTGTGAACGTGTCGGCGTTCTGTGTCTACAGAACATCGAACGAGTACTCGAATAACGGCTTTGGCGCTGTCTTCTCCTTTTCATAAGCCTGTTCCGTGCTCTCTAATAAGTGCGCCTTTTTAAGTGCGCAAGTGTTTGATTATTTTACGGTTCGGTTGCTTTACAGCGAGTTGCATTTCTACAGTTGCTCGGCTTCGCTTTTTCTCGCACTTTTACAACGTGTTGCCGACGGTTTGCGGTCATCGGGCAACGGTTTCGGGCGTCTCGAAAGCCCTTCACTGCCTTGCTTTACAACGGGTTCTTGCACAACTAATTCAGTTGCGGCTTTGGTTGTTTC
>JAABUK010007802.1_pt1 | contig 15306 bp, 14 predicted proteins | sample 5559141 | NCBI WGS metagenome assembly JAABUK01 (sample SAMN10711869, study PRJNA513367) | rock metagenome | isolation source: Antarctica rocks | place: Antarctica: Victoria Land, Pudding Butte nord | collected 2016-01-03
TCGTAACTCAGCTGTGCAGACATGATAGCATGCGGCTACATGTCAACACTTGGACAGCGTCAAAAAGTAGATTCTGGGCTTGAAAGTACGCTGTGTGATGCACATCTTGTGCAGGAGTGGGATGTGTGCAACTCAACCTGTGCAAACACTTGATGCGGGACAGAAGAGAAGTGCGAACCTGGGTGAGCTCCCAGACCATGAGCAGAGCTGGCACTCTGCTTTGAGGCAGCCTGAAGTCGCGGCAGGGCTCAGGCACAGGGCCCCTAGCAGCATGCTCTTCCTTCTCCCTCTTCACCCTGCTGCGTCCTGTAGCCTGGCTGTCACGCTTTGCCTGCTCAGCCTCACTGACACCTATCACATGGCTCTTGGTTCTGCCCTGCAGATCATGCTTTGGATCATCAATGCAGGAGAACCTTGTTGAGTACTGCTGCTTGCACATATGGCTTAGGTGTCGCCCTAGAGCCAAGCAGGCACTTGCTCAGCCAGCACACGCAGCAAGCTGAAAATATACATCTTGACAAATCACCCCAAGCATATCAGCACATGTGGGAATGGGTAAGATGGTTGTTGTCATGTAATCGCAGTCAGATACCTTGAGCTTGGATTTGCGCCTGCTTTTAGGTGCAGCATCCTTCCGGGTGGAAGCTTGGCGGGTGCGTCGTACAGAGCTGCCATCATTGACTGCCTGGTATGCTTCCTCTTCCCCTTCCTCCTCTGCTGCATCTTCATCCTCCTCAGAGTCAGCGTCAGATGCTGCTGGGCTTGGGGCAGGCCGTTTGCCAGTGCCCTTGAGGCCTCGCCCAGCAGCCTCCCTACCTAAGCGGCTCAGCCGTCCCTGCGATCAAGAGCTGAGGCTAGCAAACAGGGCGAGTGATGATACAGCTCTTGCTCCTTTGAGAAACAGCTCAAAAAAGATTGTGCTGAACTATGCCACAGCTTGGATGTCAAAGACCCTTCTTTGTAAGCCATGAAACTTATCATGGTGCACATGCATGCCAATTATCATGATGAACTGGTGTGGACCTGCAACATGAAGATACAAGTATGGGATCACAATGAATCACAGGTGCAGAGTAGCGCAAGCTAAGCGGCTGACCTCAGACGTGCTGCCCAACTTGACTTTAAGCTTCTGAACTTGTGCTTGGGGGGTGTCGGCCTCGTCTTGCGGTACCTTGGGAGGGCGCTTGCTGGAGCCCACTGCCTTGCCCTTTGCCTCACTAGGTGTGATGCCTTCTGCTGCATCAACATCAACCCTGCGCTTCTTGCCACTTGTTGGAAGCGGGTCTGGACTGACAGCAGAGGCTTTTGACTTGCGCTTCTTGCCAGCACTGGGCAGCAGCGGCGTCTGGCTTGCAGCTAAAGCTGCTGCCGCAGCTGTCTTTCCAGACACAGTGAGTCCACTCTTGCCGAGTCTACAGCATCAAATGACAGAGAGTCGTTGCATAAAAGACAGACAGATTACAGCTGTTGGGCAGATGCTATTCCTGAGATTTTGATGCGGCGTCAAGGGCTGGACCTGACGATGTGTAAAACTGCAGCAGAACGCACAACAAACGCAATGTTGCATAAGTTGTGCAATGCGCAAGCACCAGGCCCTTTACCTGATGCCTGACATTGACTTGACTTTGGCCTTCTTGTTGCTGCCTCCCGCTGCAGCCTGCACATCGCAATCAGGCATTGGATGGGATGATTAAATAGAGGAGACATAAAGCCTGTCATTGCAGGTTCTTCATTGACTATAACCTAATTGCCTAAACAACATTGCCTAACCCCAACCCCAAAATTGCCTAAACATGAACAGGCTCAGCTCAAAGGGTCATGTCTATCGTCGCAACTGATGCCATGGGCGTCCATTGTGTGCACTGCACCAGGCTGCCATGACAAATTTTGATTGCTGAGACACTGTAGACACAACTTTGTTGCAATTAAACAGAACAGGACAGGCATGTCGCACCTCCATCCATGCTGACAGCTGTGCCTCGACAAAGGCAATGACAGCCTGCTGCTGTTCATCTGAGTCATCACTGTTGTTGACGTCTTCATATGCATTCTGTGCTGCAGCTAGCGGTGTCAAAGAGGAGTTGTGCTTCAGCAGCTTGACAGAAGTGGTACACAGCTCAAGCCTCTGCTGCATCTGCTGGTGCAGGTCAGTGTAGTGAGCTGCAGGGCTAACAAGCTTATACCTGCAACATTGCATTTGCACAGCTTATGCTAACATTGCCTTTAGCAAAAGCAAGGAGTAGAGTCCCCTTGAAGCGCAGGAGCTAGGACATGCGGGATGAGTCTTGTCTCTCCGGAGCAGCCTGTCTTGTGCATTCCTGCAAGGCCTACAGATACAACAGTTTTGATAGTCACGTAATGCAACTTAACACAAGGCAGTCGCGTGGACGCAGCCTCTGGACTTCACCCAACAGAAGCTTCTTAGACAAGTTATCATTAGGCATCCTGAAAACATCACCTAACCACGTGAGTCTTTTGCTTTGCAGCTGAGATCCCACAGATGAGGTGTTGCACCTTTTTAGAATGACAACATTTGGCACATGATTGTGCAAAAATAGCCACAGATGCGTCGCAAGCAGTTCATCTGGAAAACAACCCAAGGGCCAATGTGTTGTTTTTCAACAGCCCACGTTTCTCCAGAACACAGCAGAACTGGCATGACAATGCCTTGACACAATTGCATTTTAATTGACAGAGTCAAAGCCCTAGAGGACCCGACATTGGCCCGTATAAACTGCTGGAAGGCACTATTTGCAGCAATCGGCATTGCCACATACCATGCAAGCTCTGTGCAGATCCAAACCCCTGACTCTGCACCATAAGTGAAGCTCCAGTCCAGCACTTTGCCAGTTGCAATGTGAGTTGGCTTTTTCTGCTCTGCACACCACCATTCCTCTTGACAGCAAGCTCAGATAGCGATGATGTACTGACTGTCAAGGAGCATGAATTTGTAGAGCGCAGGCAGCTTCAACAGCATGATGCAAGGGGTGCTATGATGTGACAGTGCTTACTCTTGCTTTGGCCATCAGTTGCTACGACATCTCCTTGAGCAATGAATTGGCCGGACCACGCCTGGACCAGGTCAGCAGGCTCCCCTGTGGAGCTGTGAACAATGCAGTATGCATCCAAATGCCTCAAGGGGACAGATATGCCATCTGCAGAGCCACAGCAGACACTTGTGGCGTTGCATACTTGTCACCTTGCACTCTGCCATAGTTAGCTGTGCAGGGCTGGCCTAGGAGTGACAAGTGGGTGTTGGTGTTTGTGTTGCGACAGTTGCAACGCAAAGCCGCTATGCGGTAGCACTTTCAGGTGCAAGCTCGCTGTTATCACCTTGTGCAGTGCCGACAGTCTGCGACACCGAAGCCTCCGGCAAACAATCGCTTGAAGCCTGAGTATCAGCACGTCCTTCTGTGACTTCGTCAAGACCTGCCTCTTTCCAGTTCTGATCGAAGACCGCTTTGACCTCCAGTGCCGCCTCGCGAGTGGGTTTGTCGACTTCGCGACTGTTGTAAAGAACGCAATTGTCCCAGACCACGCTCACGTCACGATACACTTCTCTGGCCGTTTTGTACTCACACCTCTGCCATTTCTGCTGCTCGCCGACGGACAGTCTGCTGTGTATCGTTCCCAAATCCATGGGTTGCTTGACGACGTCCCGGTAGTTTGGTATACCAAGAGCCTCCGGATCAACTGGCTGGTTGAACAAAAGCTTAGACATCTTCAGCTTCATAGTTGCTGCTACAGCCTTTCTGGCCCTGCTAAGTTCGGACGACTTTGCCGTCGACGTCCCCATGGGAGAGCGTCGCCTGTTCCGCTGCCTCCGCAGTGATCAAATCATGTAATTACAGCTGCTTGCGGCAAACTTTCAAAATTGCATCAAACTAGACCAAGTTTTGCACTGTTTTGCACTGTAGCACATTGTTACCCTGCAGCTACGGCGTAATCTGTTGTTGACGGTTCACAAAGTTGACTTGTTTTAGTCTCGGTGACGAGCCAGTAGCTTTCCTGGCTGGAAAGCACAGATCTAGGTGAATGCGATGTGCGAACAAAGCAAGCTGGCAAGACTTGCTAAAAAGAGAGAGTACGAATAAATTGGGGGAAAAGCTGACTTGACTTGTATTGTCCCACTGCTTTTTAGTTTGGTATTTGATTTTTATGAAACACTGAATTCTCAAAAATGGTAAAATGAATGACAGGATGGATATGCTCTGGTGAGCGCAGATCATGGACTACCGTGTAGTACAGTCTGTGAGCGCATGTAACTTTGTGGAGCCATCATTGGCACGACATGCATGTGCCAGTTTTGCAAGATGTGTCGACTTCGAGAGTATATTAACTCCTCCGGAGTCCGCAAGTTGTCATTGAGCACTGAGGAGACAAGAATCCAGATGCCATCATCACAGCAGCTGAGCTGCTCCAGTATTGAGCCCAAGCAACATTGCACGTGCATCGGTTGGGTTGCATCTACGAGCAGTACATGGCACGCGCAATGCGTTTTGGCAGTTTGAAGAGTTCAATTGCAGGTGTTGACAAGAATTTCTTGAACTCATGTACACCTTTGGCAAGAGAATTGCTTGTAACATTGGATAAGAAACATGACACAATGCAACAAGGTTAGGCCTTTGCTCCCTGCTGGTCCAGCTGCACTATTGCCACAGCCAGTTCATCTGTCAAGACTGATTGCCCTGGCAACAGCAAAAGCTGACTGCGTAATGCTGGCTGATGAACACCTTGTCTGATACACACAAGCTGCTCAATGTGCCCACAAGACATTGCTCTACCGGCCTGAAACTCACTGTCAACCAAGCGCTGTCTGTATGCCATAGTAACAGAATGACACAGTGCTGCGATGTCGCTGACAATCTGCTGCATTACTGCACTGCTGACTTGCATCACCCAGCTAGCCATCAAGGATTGACTGGTCTTGAAGGCATGATGTAATTTGCCACAAGCGGCTGGCCAGTGATGATGTCATGCTGAACTGAATGGTGCTTGCCGAAGATGTCCATTGTCCGCAAGGCAGCCTTGTACTTCACAGTCTCATCCTGCATCAAAAAGCTAGTGAGCAACAGAACAGCAAATATGGCCTGCAGCGTCAAAGCGGCCTATGTGTGCAGACGTTGTCAGGCCTCACCATGAGCTTCAAATGCCTGCCCCCTTGAGAACTTTGATATTTCAAATTCACTATGTCGAAGTGGTCTCCACTTCGATTGGATTTGCCAGCATCACTTGACTGCAAGTTGAGCACGCGTTCTGACTCTCGCTCAAATTTTCTCGCTTCCTCTCGCTGATTTTGGTATTCAGCTGCACCCTGGCATTGTCTTCTTTGGTTCAGGTATGCCTGCAAAGACATGTTGCCTGGGTGTTTGAACAGGAGAGCACCAGGGCAAATAGCCTCTAGCTAGTGACAGAGGCATGCTTGAGCATACCTTTCTCTGCTGCCGCTTTGTCTCCTGTTCTTGCCTCAGCTCCGCTGCGGTGTTGGCAGCGTACTGGTCCTTCCTTTCAGCGAATGCTGGGGTGCCAGGCTCAGGGACCAGAGGATTCTCTCGACTCAGGACAGGCGGAGGAAGATGCCTTTTGTGGGGCACCTCGTCCAAGCTGAGTAGGCGAGACCTTGATTTGGCGAATGGAGGTGGTGATGTTTGGGCATCTGCCATCGTGAGCGTTTGAGCATTTGCTGCGTGAGAAACACATGTTTGCAAAATGCAAGAGAGAGCTCGGGGCACTGCCGAGCTGGCCCTCGAAATGGCCCAAATGAGGTATACGGTAGACCTTGACAGGGATCTTATCAAGTCTGTGATCGACCAACACACTCTGATGCATGCACTGGTTTGCATCGAGTGTTGCATGTGCTACAACTCAATGCAGGTGTGTGCGTGAGCGTTGACTGTGCAGTCCTCAAATCCAAAAATGCACTGACGATCTTTTGATAGCTATCACAAAACCTGTTCTTACAGAAGATGGTGCACAAGAGTATTGCATACAGATTTGCTTAGAACTAACACATCCCAGTCCTATCAGCATGTTTCTGATCCAATCTATCAAGCAAATAACAACAGCAAACAAAACCTGCTCCTAGCACTTGAGACCTGGGAGAGAGCGTCCTATAGGTAGCAACAAGGAACTTTATCCTCATCTGATGTTGATGCTGCGCAACATGCTGTTTCCAGTGCTGCTGGGCTTTGCCTGCATCACATAGCATTGTTCAGCAGACAGCATGGCTGTGTTGTCAAAGTCAGCAAGCAGCAGACAGCAGTAGACCAACACTGAATTGCTCAAGCAAGGTAGTACAGGAAGCCTGGCTAACACGATAGGCATCTGCTTTGCCCAATACTAACTGGCAGTTGGAGTGTTGGGTAGAGCAAGCATGCTACGGAAATTTACCTTCTGTGCAACACTGGCCTCGGCAAACACTTTCCAGAATCTCAAGGTCTCGTCTGCTGCTGCTGAAACAACAGTAGTACCATCTGGGCTTTGAGCCATGTGCAACACTCTAGATGTGTGACCAGTGAACTCAGCAACCTTCACCATACTAGGGTACTTCCAGAGACATAGCTGGTTTTGACTGAAGCCGTGGCTGCTGAGGATTTCCCTTTCGTGTCGGCTCCATTGCAAAGCGCAGACTTGAGACGCAGTGTCGATTGAGTTCAGCACAGCACCAGTGTGTGTATTGGTGAACTTGATACACCTATCAGCTGTGCCGCCGCCTGAAGCTAGCAAGTTGATCTGGAATGGGCACCATGCAAGGGCCTTGACTGCAGCCTGATGAGATGTGATGCGATGCGTGGGGCGATCATTGCTGGCGTCCCAGATATGCAGCAAGTTGTCATTGCCACCACTAGCAAGCTGTTGTCCATTAGGTGACCACTTCAGACCGCACACCTCCTGTTCGTGACCTCTCAGTATGGCAGTGACATGCTCCCGCTGCCTACATGAGTAGTACAAGTGGCTCAGTGTAATGTCGCGGCTGGCGTTACAGTGGATTGCCAGCTCATCACTTGAGTGCTGAGTCACGCTCTGTAAAAGCGGGCGCTGCAGCACTCAAGGCACACCAAACTTACCACTAGAGTAATTTCTACACGACCTTTTTGAAGAGATACTCGTTACTCTGAATTACAGTGCTACAGGCTTGTAGACTGTTATACTCAGCCACCATTGAGCAAGGTGCCATGCACGAAGCAAAGGTCAACGGAAGCAACGAAAAGTTTACCTGACGTCATGGTTCACAATGATGCTATCTCTGCCACCAGAGCTCAAGATAGCATTGTTCCAGGACAGAGCTCCAACACGGGCAGAATGGCCATTCAAGGATCTGATCTGCTTCACCCGATTGGCGTCCCAGATCTGAACTGTTGAGGAAGAAGTGCCAACAGCAATGTGCTTGCCATCTGCACCCCAGGACACACTGGTGATGTAGTCATCCTCTTCGCTGCATTCCATCAGCTGCTCAATGTCTCCAGTGTTGGCATTCCACAGATACACAGCAGCACCAAGCGCCACAGCCACCTGCAGAAGAGGAATCGAGGGCCTGAGCTACTGTCACACCTGTGGCACCAGCATGACCTTATGCAACAGTCCAAACTATAGCATACCACATTGTTCATAGGGCCCCAGTCAAGAAGGTTCAGGTAGTAGTCATCCAGCAGCTCAGGTGCGTCTAGGATACGTTCTGGTGCTTGAGGGATATTCCGGAAGTTCTTCTTGGCTGGCCTCTGAGCTGCGTTCTGACTGTACAGAGCAGCCAGATTGTTTTGCATGCCCTCTGGGGGTGCAGGAGCCTGCAGCAAACAAAGCTTGGCTACCTACAACTTACAACAGACCTGACAGCGTATGGGACCAACACTTGCCTTGTTCTTGAAGGCTAGAATGCGAGGTGCTTTCTCCGTGCCAAGCCCCTCAGCCAAACGCTTCTTGTACTCAACCTGAAAGGAAGAAAATCAATAGAAGGCATGACTGCGCAGTGACTTTACTGCAGAAACTCCCTGGCTTTTCACAGACAGACCTTTGGAGAGGAAGTTGTGTCAACAGCGTTGACCTGACCATTGTTCTCCTTCAGCAGGTTGAAGTTGGCAACATCCAGATCCATTGCACTCCTGGCTGGAATGAACCGATCCATCTGTATAGCATGAAAATTGTAGAGACACAGCCAGCTGCAGACTAAGACCGCCCCGGACGCCAGCAGCCGTTCGCACACCTGAGGCTTTGTCTTCTTGGCACTCAATGGCGCTTTGCGAGGGGTCCCGTCAAGAGTCATTGTGCGAAGACGAGAAGGAGTATTGTTGGCTGCAGCACGTACGATGGAGTTTTCCATGCAAGTTGACACCTTGCGAAAGAAGCGGATGAACACCGATGTCAAAGAACAGAGAAGGCTGGAACAACAAGCTAGTCTCCTCAATTCACCCTTAGACAACGCTAAGGCTGGGATTGAGTTGACTAGTTTGAGCCTGTCCTGTCTGGGCTGTCATTGCTGTGTTCAAGACAGGCCCTAGGGCAAGGCCTGTTCCGTCTCGCCCCATCTGGACAAGGTGGGCAAGTCAAACTCGGTTCAAGTTCTGTATGATGCTATGTGATGACCTATCATGCAAAAAGCATTGACTGGGGACCGGCTTCCCTCTGTATGCTGTGCGGGCACCATCCGCTGTAGTAGAACGCATTGTATGTTCGTTGTTGCCTCGCGTTGCGATCTGCACGGCATGCACGATATTGACTGACGCTGCTGCGAAACTTTGTTGCCATGCACTGACAGCGGGGCTGTCTTGTTCACCCAGCTACAAGTCATCCCTTCGTTGGGCAAAGCGAAGCGACAGCCTCGTGCAGCACAGCTACATGCATGTCCGTGGCAACCTTCACTTTTCTCAGTCGTCGCAGCCAACTGCTTCGCAGAACCTCACGACCGCTCTTGAGCAATGCAATCTTGCCAGTCAGGATACAATGGCAATGTCTCAAGAAACGGAACCCCTACCGCTGCAAGTTTGGAACTCCTCTCAACAAGATGCAGGGGAGAGTTGCACTCAGGAAGGTTTTCTCTGGTAGGGTTTGCGCCTCCTGGGCCCTGCTGCAGCTGCACATAGACCAGAACAACACGCAAATTTGGTGAGCATGCAGCACGCCGGACTTTGCCACTCCTCAAGACCAGCAGTATGAAATCATAGCAGAGGGTGCTGACCCAGCAGCAGTACAACTGCGGTCCCCTGCAGCTTTATCCCCCAGCAGAGTTAAACGCCCTAGAAACGCAGGTGAGATGCGCATCTGAACTCTGATTGAAGCAACTGCAGCTGGCCACAATACAATTCAAGGCGTTATGCAGCAGCACCCTTTGATGGCAACAGCAGCCAGCCAAGCCAAAGTCAGCTGAGTCAGCCAGATCAAGGTATGCAAATCAATGAGCACAATTCACAGACTCTGACCGGCCTGCAGTAGATGTCTGTAGCGAGACTTACTGCAGGCAATGGCATGGGGAACATTGGCAATGGCGGCTTTCCAATGCCTCAGAACCGCAAGTTGCTCAGGAAGCGATATCACTCACCTCCATGCTTACGCAACACGTTTCTGCATGGTCATGGAAACACACCTCCAGCCTTGCCCAAGGCACCACTGCCTTCATCAAGATACAGGTATGCAGCAGCTCACCGCATGACAGCAGACAGGAGGCACCAGGCTGTCATCATTTAGTGCAGCTGAATCTGCATCCACCTTTGCAAACAGCAATGCAAGCATCATGTGTGTGTGTGCATGATTCTGCAGAGCTGATTTCAAGGAGATACGCCTACTGGGCACAGGCAACTTCAGCAAAGTATACCTGGCTCAGCACAGGTTGGATGGTGTCAGCTATGCAGTGAAGCGTTCCATACGGCCTGTCTGTTCAGATGCCATCAAGAGGCAGTGGGTGCAGGTACAAAGCACTTGCGCTTGCATAATTGCCTTGCATGTGCCACACAATACTTGCTGTCATGCAGTGCAATTTCAACATGCCAATGCAAAGTTGCTGCTGAGCACAGGCAACTGCATGTAGTGCTGCTTTGCAGTGCGGTTTTGCATTGTGCCTCCTGTTTGCAGGAGGTTCACGCTTTGGCAGCTGTGGGAGATCACCCAAACATTGTTAAGTATGTCACTGCTTGGATTGAGAAGGATGCTGCGATGGATGGTGAGCACCTGTATATCCAGCTGGAGGCCTGTGATACTAGCCTTGGTAATCTGCGGGCCCTGAAAGATGAAACCAAGGAGGGCCAGCTGTTGGAGATCCTGCGGCAGGTGACAGTCTGTAAGCACAGTCAATGCACAGCCATCAGAATCTGGAGCATATTTGCAACAGACATGTCACAATTGAATGACTCCCTGCATGAACTTTGAACCAGCTGGCACTTGCTGGAAAAGCTGCTCAGCCCTTGGAAGACAGCTGTGATTGCACTCACAATGTTGCAAACTCAAAATTGATATGTTCACTGATTGACTCCAGATGCATGCAGATCACTTTGGCCTTGCAACACATGCATGCCAGAAACATGGTCCATATGGATGTCAAGCCTGACAACATCTACATTGTGGACGACACGATGTACAAGCTGGGTGATCTTGGGCTAGCCACTTCGAGCTGTTCAGGCAATTGTAACAGAATTGAAGAAGGAGATGCAAGGTAATGCAGGCATGTTTGAAGCCTTCTTGGCAGTACAGTGCTCTGTGATGACGTCTCAAAACATAGACATGTTGCTGACTTGCAATGCAACTTGCAGATATATCCCGGCCGAGGTACTGAAGGGGGACGTGTCTGATCTACAAAAGGCTGACATCTTCATGCTTGGCATCACACTGTATGAACTGGCCACAAACTTAGAGCTGCCAACTGGTAAGCATCAGCAATTCATAACATCTAGATGCAGTCACTTAGCTCAGTACGATTCAGTTGTGCAGGGCTATATACTGAAACAAACAACATTGTGCATATTCGGGTACCAGTCATGCATGTCTTTTGTCTTGAACAAAGCAATGTACACACAGGTGGTGCCTCTTACCAAAGCCTGAGACAAGGGAAGCTGAGTCTCGTGGCAAATGTTCCTACACCTCTGTTCAATATGATGAGATCCATGATGACCCCCAACCCAGCTGACCGCCCCTCCCCTGACAAGATTCTTTCCTCTGCCCTTTTTGCTAAGAAAGCTCAGAAGGAGAACAAGTCGCATCATGCATTTGGCGGGTTGAATCTGCAACCTTCACGGGTCAAGTAACTCTCGTACTGTGGTGTGGGGACTACGCTGAATTGTTGTGCTTGGGCAGGCTATAGCTATTGCCGGACATATGTTAGAAAGCGTTCTCCACCGGGTGCCAAGATGCAACTCACATCAGAAGCTGCTTGACCTAGATTCCGGCCATTATGCCGGACCTTGCCTAAACTAGTAGATCATTGCCCAACAATCTGCTTGGTGGCAAGGCGCAGCTGCTCTTGGCTTGCAAAGCATATCAGATAGAATAGAAGCAACTCTTGGACACAAATGATACATGACAAAGCAGTCTTAGTTAAGCTTGCCTGATGCTTGGGTTTGCTGGGGCATCAAGCGGGCTTGATGCCAATCGCCAGCAGCAAGCTCAGGATTAGCACGCTGTGTCATAATGTTGTGGGGCTGCTGAGTTTGAAACAATGACCTGTTTATATATTCCGTGTGTATGGTGTACAAAGTCTGGACTAGATGACGTAGACAGCTGATAGTATCATGCAGCTCTTGTTGCAAAGGTGACCTTTTGGCAGGGTAGAGCATTGAAACTGCATAGGGTTGCGAGTAATGACCGGTGTGATACAGTGATTTTCAACAACATGGTAACACCAACTGTTCTGGAAAAACGCATGTCAATGAGTGCCTGTAAACCCACAACAATGCTGAAAGAGTTCACAGCCATGATTGGTCGTGTGGTACATTTTTGGGCTGCTGTGAGTAGGTAATGTTAGAATTTCCCAGAAAGGGGGCAATTTCTTTATTCCTTGAATTACGACCTAGACCTTCTACACATAGTTTGCCAAACACAGCAGCACTCGCCAGTCGTGTCGGCACGCTGTTGATTATCATTCCTCACACTGCTGTTCTACTCAGATCTCGGTAAGCTGCCCGCGTCTTCCACACTCTGATGTAACTACATGTCTGGACGTGATCTTGTCCGGTGTGACTCGGAGGCCTCCTTGAGCCAAAACGGACATGTCCACCAAAGCATGATGTGCTTTGGGCGTAGTAAAATGCAACACGTTGGGCATGTTGGCTCAAAGCCGGTCTAGCACTGTTGATCTTGGTTGCTGTCCGTGGTTTTGCAGGGCTTGGCCTCCAATTTTGTGAGCAGTTATGGCTGACGAGGCGGAAGCAATGGATGTAGAGGTGCAGGAGGAGGAGACCGACAGCAAAAAGGTCAGTTGAGCTGTGTTTTGTTACTTTGCATACCTGCCAAGGCAAACTGCTCAGTAGTACCTGAGGTTTGTGGGTGCTGCCCTTCAGGGCAAAGACAAGTTTGGCAAGCGATTCGAGATCAAGAAGTGGAATGCTGTTGCTATGTGGTCATGGGCCATCTGCACAGACACTTGCGCCATTTGCCGTAACAACCTATATGAGCCTAGTATCGAGTACCAGGCCAACCCCACTGGTGATGCTGATCATCCTGGATTGAGTATTGCTTGGGGTAATTGTGGACATGTCTTTCACTTGGATTGCATTCAGCGCTGGCTCAAGACAAGGAGTGCCTGTCCGCTTTGCAACAAGGAGTGGGAGTTTGCCAAGATAGAGAAAATCCTTCCTGGTGGTTCCATGGCGGTGGAGTGAATCATTGGGTTCAAAACAGACATGTATCATCAGACCTGCTGCCTGTTTTGTCTGCTCCCAAACCGCCTTGGCATTTCCTTTGTTACTTGTTTGTGAGTGGCCTGTCAAATCAGACAAAGCCCATCTTTTGCGCACTTTTGGTGTCTTGAGTCTTGCACTCAGCCTCTCATCTTCCTTGGGTAGCATTGGATTTAAGCAATGTCTTTGTTAAATTTGAAATTCAGACTATAGGGTGTGCATCATGCTTTACATGCACAACCTTTTGTGATAGCTAGCCCTGTGCATGCATATTTGTCAGCTGTCCATGCAAAGCAATGTGTCATTAGCACTTCTCAGGAGCAGATTGTGAGTGGCACGAATTGGGCTTTTCGTACAACAGCTTGCTCTATGCCCAATTCAGTATACACACGTGTGTTTGATGGGGGCAAAACTGGTCCGTTTGGTAAAGCTATGTGTATGTGAGTGCCTGTTGAATCTGCGTTTCACATGCAGCAAGGATGCGTTGATCCATGTAGGCTGACGATGCACTGACTTGTTAACATGTAGCTCGACTACCAGGCTCTGCAGATCAGTGCATCCTTGGGAACGTGTATCTGAGATCCAATCTATCAAGGGAACATGTAGTAACACATTCAGGTCGTCTGCCAGCTCGCACAAGACATGTATCCTTGCTAGATTGGATCTCAGATACACGTCGCCAACTGGAAAGATGTACTGGTTTTGCAGAGGCTGGTGAAATGCCTCGAGTAATATGTCAGACACAGCATGCAGTCATGCAAGGCTGTGTTAGGCTGCGCGTTGCCCTGCAAAGAATGTATGGTCATTTGACAGACGCAGGCACATGTGTAGTCTAGAGTGTGAGGGTCAGATCTGCTCCCAAGGTGCCATCCTTCAGAACTGGTTTTCAACTTGACTTGATGCGTGTTGCTGTGCTCCAAACCACATTCATACATACATATTGCTTTGCTGAAGAGTGCAATTTCGGGAATTGATCATCATACCTAAAGAAAAATCACATTCATATGATAGTGGAACTGAGATCCTTTAGCAATCCCTTGCGACATCATTGTCTACTGTGACTTACATGCAGTAAGAAATTTCTTTGCTGCAGAAACGTACTCAAAATAGACGTTCAAAATAGACGCTGCTGTTGCAACTGTGCATGTTTGGGCCATGGCTGCTTTACATTGCTACATGCAACAACTTTGAGCTGTTGCTTACTCGTAACACTTATGCTCATCAGCTAACCTTGCAGTCATAACAAGAGCATCAGCAGGTTTTGATAGTCAATAGCGAAAACATCATACCAAGCTGCAAACTTACAAGTAAAATCATGTGACGAGCTCTATGTATGAAGCTCACTGTGATGGGTTGAACTTGGTGGCATAGAACTGTGCAAAGCCATTGACGTTGCCAGGGTCTGCAACATGGTCAAGCAGATTCTCTACTGGACCCTTGCCAGTGACAATTGCTTGTACGAAGAAACCAAACATGGAGAACATAGCCTGCACAAATCACAAGTCTGTCAGCAATGACGCTCCTCAGAGAATACGTGTACGATAGAGCTTGCATGGAAAAGACCAACAGACAAACTGCACATTCACCAGGACCTGTGTTTCCACTGCCATGGAACAAGCACACGTGCTGCATGCCTTCCGCTCTTTAACGCCAAAATTCTGCTTGTTGCGCATTGCTTACCAAGCGGCCGTTCTTGATCTCCTTCACACGCAGCTCAGCGAATGAGTCTGGGTCGTCAGCCAGGTTTAGGGGGTCAAATGGTCCACCTGGGTACAATTTATCCAGTCCCTCAACTCCTGGGCCACCACCATTGGCACGGTATGACTCAGCTCCCCCCATCAAGATGACCTGCAGAAATTGCATCAATGTCTCTCGACGTGTAGCATGACTGGTCATCTTCAATGGCCGGGAAATGGCCCTAAAAGGCATCAGACAGGTACATGTTGAAGCTGAGCATGCAGTATGCAGAAGACGCAGTAATTTGCGCCTGGCCAGCTTCATCATCATCAGCTCAACAGTGGGATTGACTTGCCTGCACTGCTAGTGTGGCAATGATTGACTGGGCATGTACCAAGCTAGAGTTACCCAAGTAGTTCAGACCTGCAGAATGCACACTCACTCAGGGAACATTTGCAGGCAGATTATTGAGCACGTTGCCCTGCCGTCACTGTGAGTGAGGTTGCAGTGTGTCCAGTCACGGTACCATCATTGTCAAAAATCTGGGCTCCGGCCTTGAACCATACAGGCTCTTGGAAGTTGATGCCAAACTGGTTGCTGAGGAACTCAGGGAATACACATCCTAGGGCTCCCAACATGGCCCACCTGTCATTTCCACAGACTTTGGGTGCAACAACTGCAATTACAACAGTGAGCAAGCACAGACAAAAATGTCTGGTAAGCCTGACCTGGCATGGATAATCTCTACCTCCCTGTACCTGTAAGTGAAACAGATAAAGCACTGTCAAAGCAGTGGCGCAAATGTTCAAGG
>JAABUK010001976.1_pt1 | contig 15304 bp, 13 predicted proteins | sample 5559141 | NCBI WGS metagenome assembly JAABUK01 (sample SAMN10711869, study PRJNA513367) | rock metagenome | isolation source: Antarctica rocks | place: Antarctica: Victoria Land, Pudding Butte nord | collected 2016-01-03
CGCGAGACTGGTATTGCCAGAACTGGGAGGCCGACATCAGGTACTCATCGAATTCCCTGAAGGATCGAGAGCCCCGCACCCAGATGTCGCCCGAGCGCAGGGCATTCTTTAACTCGCACAGCAAGCCCAGCTCGTAGAAGCGGCGGTCGATGCCCTCCTCAGCAGGCCCAGAAGGACACACCAGCGGGCGCCAGCGCTTGCGGACCCAGTCCAGAGGGGCATCCTCGGGGATTTTGCGCGCGCCCTTCTGGGCCAGATCCCGCAACAGCTCCACACCCTGGAGCAAGTCGTGAGAGGCGGGCGAGGCCACCAGAGGTAGGCACGCCAGCAAGCGAGGAGCGAAGCGGTGCAGGGTGCCGTAGTGCTCGCTCAGGCGCTCCAGGAAATCTCCTGAGGATCTGTGACCCAGGGCCACAGCCACGCTGTGCTCGAACTGCGCCCACGGCATCACCTTCTCGATAGCCGCGAAGGGATCGGTTCCCCTCTGCCTGGCTTGGATCAGGTGGGAGCCGATGCCCACTCCGCAGCGTCGAAAGCAAAGGGCACTTCAAAGCCTGGCTTGGATCAGGTGAGAGCCGATGAGTCCGTAGATCTGCGCCTGGCGATGCCACTCCTGCCCGGCCTGACCCATTTGCTCGTCTTGCGCGCGCTTGGCCCGGCTCAAGGCCAGGCCTACGATGCGATCCTGGAGTTCGACAATCTCATCGAGCAGGCTGGCCCTGATCTCCAAGACCATCGCGGTTAGGGTGGCCAGGCGCCGTTGCGCTTCCAGCTTGGCCAGATCCTGGGCGCTCATGGCCAACCCTTCACGGGCCATCTTGGAGAGGCGATGACGCGCCACGCCTTCCGTGATCTGGGGTGAGAGTTCCAGGCCCTGCACCCAACGCAACCGCTCGATGTGCTCCAGCATCTGGCGCGAGGTGGGCGCGGCTGGTGGGGTGGTGAGCCAGCGCAGAGACGTGAGGCGCTTGCGAATCCATGCTGCCACCTCAGGAGTCTCGCCAGGAGACCCAGACTCGACCGTAGCCTCTGCCAGATCGGGCGCGTCGCTGTTCTCCGTGTTCTCCCGGTCCAGAGGATCGGGAGACGAGACCACCAGCAGGGCCTCCAATTTCTTCTTCACCGGAGAGGAGAGAGCTTGGCTAATGCGGCGATAGATTTGCCGCTCGCCTTCGGTGATGACCTGAGCACAGATGGCTTCGATGCGTAGCAGAGAGGGCAACAGAATTTTTTGGTCGCGCAACCTCTCGACCAGGGCGCCGGCAATGACGATTCCTCGCTCACACTCCAGGGATAGAGGAGCTAAATCCAGCGCCACCTGATGGGCATCCTCCTGCGTAAAGGACGAGTAGCCGTACAGAAATTGCAGATCGAGGACGTGCTCTCGGCGCGCCGCCAGGTGAGAGGCGTATTGAGTCCAGACCTGACCGGCCTCAACTGGGGCAGTGCCGATCTGCTGCGCCACAAAGTCGAGAAGCCACTCGGAGGGAATCTGATCCCCAGCCAGCACCACTCCGGGATAGCGGAAGTAACACAGCTGAACCGCAAAGCCGAGGCGATTCGGCTCACTGCGCCGCTCGTGGATTCTGGACAAGTCCTGCTCGTCCAGAGTGTAGTAGCGAATCCGAGCCACTTCCTCCACGGGGAGGCGGAGGCGGATTTCTTTCTCTTGAGAGGTCAAGACGGAGCGGCGGGGCATCGGCCCAGTATAGTGGTGACGAAACCGGAGTTAGAAAAACCCTCGATTTCTTAACCGCACGGCACAATCACAAAAAGCCCCTCTGCATACACACAAACGGTCAGTAAACTTAGTGAAGAAATCAATGGTAAGAAATAGAGGCGGGACTTAAGTTTCTTGCCGCCTCATTTTCTTCCATCTCAGTGGCTACCCCAGGTACTTCCCAGGTCCTTGGACTATTGGGGGTCATATTGGCACCGAAGGCTCCACCTATGCTGATCGGCTATGCGCGTGTCTCCACGCTCGACCAAAATCTCCAGGCCCAGGAAGATCTGCTGCGCGCCGCTGGCTGCGAGAAGATTTTTCAGGACCACATCAGCGGAGCGGCGAGAGAGAGAAGGGGACTGGGCGAGCTTCAGAAGGTATTGCGCTGCGGTGACACCCTGGTCGTGTGGCGCCTGGATCGCTTGGGGCGCTCGCTGCCGGACTTGATCGAGTGGGTGCGCTACCTCGAAGATCAGGGCGTCGCACTCCACAGCCTGCACGAGTCCATCGACACCTCGACCTCAACGGGAAAGCTGGTCTTCCACCTCTTTGGTGCTCTGGCCGAGTTCGAGCGCAACCTCATCCGCGAGCGCACGCTGACGGGATTGGCCGCCGCCCGCGCCAGAGGACGCCTGGGCGGACGGCCCCGATCATTGCAGAGCGACCAGGTGCAGGCGATGGCTCAACTCTATGAGCTGAGTACTTGTTTTCACTGGAGGCGGTCTCTACAGTACCATCAAGCACGACCGCAACGGGCTCGCTGGGATTCGCAACCGCCTGCGCGACTGCGAGAAGTTCCTCGTCGCGGGATCGAGGTGCGCGCAACGTGGCGCCCAAGCCGATTGGCCGGCTGTGCCAGGCGGTGCAAGTACTTGCACCGCCTGGCGCCACCACGCGCGTATCAAGCGCTGGGCACTTCTGACCGTGCGGACTGCTCACTTGAAACATCGAAGTCGGGGACAGCGACGCCCTGGCCGCCTCTGAGCGCGGACTCGTGCGCGCACAGGCCCGGCGCGGTCCAGTGCGCCGAGGTGCGGGCATCGACGAGCGGCGGGCGCTCCTCGACGATGCTGCGCACGAATTCATGCGCCAGGTGCGGGTGCGAGCCGCCGTGCCCGCCGCTGGTGAAGGAGGCTATCTCGGCGGGCAGCAGGTCGGCCCGATCCGGAGGGCGCACGCGCTGGGCGCTCACGGCGCGGCCCCGGCGCGCGGGCTGCAGCGGCTCCAGGGTGAAGAGCAAGGGGTCTTCGTGCTCCAGCTGCGGCCATTCAAAGCCGCCTCTGTCGCCGTAGACGCTGAAGGCCTCGGTGTAGGGCCGCGCCGTCTGGAACCAGGAGCGCGTCACCTCGGCGGCGATGTCAGTTCCGCTCAACGTGAAGAGCGCGGTCTGCAGGGGGAAGATGTTGCCGCCGGGCTGCTGGATGTCGGGCCGCAGCCGCCCGGAGCCCAGGCAAAGAGCCTGCTCCGCCCGCGTCCCGGCCAGCGCCAGCAGGGGCGCGATGGCGTGCGTGATGTAATGCATGGGCGGCTGCGCCCGCCAATACAGGGGATAGTCGCCTTCCAGATCCTGGAAGTAGGTGCCGCGCAGGAAGGTCAGGCTTCCCATCTCGCCGCGCCGGTGCAGATCCTGGGCGAACAAGAACTCGCGGGTGTAGACCGCGGTCTCCATCATCATGTAGTTCTTGCCGCTGTGCCGCTGGGCGTCCAGGATGCGGTGCAGGTCGCCCATCGCGGTCGCCATCGGCACGGCGCAGGCGCAGTGCTTCCCCGCAGCCAGCACAGCCAGCGTGTGCTCGGCGTGCAGAGGAACCGGCGTCAGCAGGTGCACCGCGTCGCAGGCATCGGCGGCCAGTAGCTCTTCCAGGCTGCCGAATCGCTCGCGGATGCCGAGCCGGTCGCCCACGGCGTGCAGCAGCGACGGGTCGCGGTCGCACAGCAGCACGCGCTCCACATCGGGATGACGCTGGTAGATGGGCGCGAACGAGGCCCCGAAGTGCAGGCCGACCACGGCCAGGCGAATGGATGCGGGCATGAAGTTCTCCTGGCTCCGGCTTGGGCCTGGGCCGATCTCAGGCACCAAACGGGCCGGGCCGACGAAAATAAGTGAGGCTGAGTTTCAAGCTTGAGATCGGTTTGCATGACGACGACCTGGTAGGGGTTCCAGGTGGACATGGTGTAGAAGATGCGGCAGCTCTGCGCGTTTACAAGCAAACCTTGTTTGACTGAGTGTCCACATTACTGGGGAAGCTCATGCCGCAGGCTGCGTCATGAGGTCTTCGATGATGAGGGCCAGAGCTTCATCCGAAGCCGTCTGCTGAAGGTATAGGTGTTCGTCCCCGTTTCCCACGGGCGACCACTCGTGCTCGCCCGTGCCGGGCGAGAAGTAGAGGGCCTAAACCTCGACGAAAAGTTGCACTTCCCGGTGCATTGTGCTGCAATAAAAGTCATCCCTGGAACTGTGTTGAGGAACCATGCAAATCACTGAGGCGCATTTTGATGAGTTGATTGAGAATGGCTACGTCATTCTCCACAACTATTTCCCCGAAGAAGAACGCCGTCAGTTGGCCGAGGCACAACGGCGCGTCCTCAAGACGTGGGATGAGGTCAAGGATAACCCGCCGTCCGACCGGTCGATGTTCGCTCCCTTTCCCAGTGCTGAGCCGATCTTGAATCGAGCGATAATCCAGCCGCCATTCATAGATTTTGCAAAGCGCTATCTCAAGACAGATCACGTCCACTATCGTGCCGGTCTCATGCTGGCGCGTTATCCTGGTTTTCAAGGTGATGGTGACCAGGCACACATCGATAACGGCAATAATTCACTCCTGCCGCACTCCGAGACCGCACGCGAGTTCGGGCAGATTCAATTCTGGGTGCATCTTGAAGATGTGGATGAAGATCAGGGGCCGATCCGTATGTTACCGCGCAAGTATGGCCGTGACCTCAGCAAGGCGGAGCCGCTGGTGTGCTCTGGCGGCACTGTCTGCATCTTTACCAATTACACCTGGCATGCGGCCACCGAATACAAACGCAGGGACGGCCAGCGTTTCACCTGGGGCGTGGGACTGGGACGAGCCGACCACTATTGGGAAGGCTTCAGGCATTACACGGACATGGGGTTGAATCCGTATTTCCGACAGCTCATTAGTTCGCTTTCTGCCAAAGAGCGCGAACTCTTTCGCTTCCCGCCCGCCGGACATCACTACTACACACCGCAGACCCTGGCCGCCCTGGAAGAGCAGTATCCCGGCTGGAATGCCGGTGGTGAGTATTCCTCGTGAGTGAAATAATCCCCAGCGCCGCGCACCGCGTAGAGCACGGCCACCTGATCCCAGCTGCAGCGTGACTTTCCCTCGCCAAAAAGATAAATCTCATAGGCGCGCCGCACCGGGTTGGCCCGCGGTGTCTCCGTGCAAAGCCTCGCGCCAGTGAGTATTGCTCCGCCCCATTCGCTCACCGCGAGCGAGGTGGGCCAGTTGTTGAGCACTGCTCCCGAAGCGGCTTTGTCCATCCACCAGTTGAAGCCGTCGCGTCCCCTGGGAAAGGAGCCGCTGCCCATAGTCACCAGCATCTTGACCTTGGCTTTGACGAGTTCTCTGCCATCGAGCGGGCTGTAGTTGTCCGGCGCGGAACCGAGCAGGCTTTCCAACACCGTCAGAAACCCGATCGCGGCAACGACGACGCTGCCATCCGGCTGCTCCGACAGGAGTTTTCGGTACAGCGCCACGCCGTCCCAAACCTTGTCGCTTTGCGTGGTTCCAGGAGGAAACTCCCGCGCGATGACTTCGTTGTAGGGCTCATACACCTGGCCCTGCGCCATGAGTTGCAGGTGCCTTCGGTAAAGCTCGTAGCGGCTATTCGTCTCATAGCCGCCCATTGGAATGGCCCCCACGGGGATCTCAGGACGGCCATAGTAATGATTGATCGCCTGGATGCAGGGGGTGCCCCAGGGCGTGGGCGCGTTACAGACGACCCCAAGTACTTGCGCCTCGCCGTTGTTGGCCAGAGCGTGCAGCATGGCCAGGGCTCCCGCATCGTCACAGTCGGTATCGATGTCGGTGTCAAGAATGATCGAGACGGGCATGACTTGCTCCTCTTGGATTTCGTGGGCGGAAGCATTAGAGACTGTGGCAGTCATTGGCGTAACAGTCCCTTGATCTCCCACAGGTCGTAGCTCCATTCCGCTCGGTCGCGGCACTCGGAACCGGCGCAGCTGTCTGCGAAGACGACGTGGATCGAGTCGTGGCGAGGCAATGTGCCGTAGAGTGTGCGCGCGATGCCGGCGTTGTGGTTGCGCGCCAGGCCCGTGAGCGGAGGGCCAATCTCGCCCTCGACTCGCCACTGCCCGCCGCCGCGCAGGCCGTCATTGGAGATGCTGACAACCTGCTGGCTCGATGTGATGTAGGAAGGGTGATCCCGCGGGTAGGGATGTTGCTCCCGCACGGCGTAAAAGCGGGCGCGGCGTGGATCGTAGACGACATCGAAATTATTGAGAAAGTCGGGGCCGCCGTTGATGTCTGTCAGCCCGGCGTTTGGTACTGGGCGGGGCGTTCCCGTCATGGGACGGCTCATGTCACCCAGATCCACCTCGCGCCACACACCGCGTGTTTCCGTGCGAGAGCCCAGAGTGTAAAAGAGCACGAGGCGCCCCTTGCGGTCAAGGCTCGTCGCGCTGGGCTGGCCCACGCCCCAGCTCTGATCATCGGGCCAGGTCACAACCGGTCGCGGATACTTGACCCAGCTTCCCGCCAGGTTGTTGGCGAACGCCACGCCGATCTGGTTGTGGCGGCTGGCATCCACATCATTGCCCAGATAAAAGAGGGCATATCGATAGCGTGTGCCGGCAAAGCGGAACTGCCCGCCGAGGACGCAGGGGTCACAGACGTGAAAGCTGTCCCACGCTCCCGGCGCTCCCGCCACGAGAACCGGCTTGCTCAGAATAATCTTCCCCTTCACACGCTCTGTGTAAAAGATGCTGTCTCGCACCACGCCGTCCTCTTGGTTCTGGCACGTCCAGTAGCGCTCCCTCTTGCGCTCGACGACAGCACAAGGCGCGTAGCTGTAATGGCGTCCAGGCGGGTCGTAAATCGGTCGCAGGCTGGGCCGCGACCATTGGATGGTGGTAGATGAGAACGCCCTCCGCGGCTTCTGGGAAACTGCGTCAGAGGTATCGCCAGCGACGCTGCCCGAGCGCGCGCACGGCGCCAGAAGAAGAATCAAAGCCATCCCTGTCTCAAGACGCGAGCGAGTGCTCATCAATGATCCTCTCTTGCATAGTGTCAACTCCAGTGCTGGCGGGGTATTCAGGAGTCGTGCATCCACGCAAGTACTTGCACTTGATGCACGACTCCTGAATACCCCGCTTAGAGCCTATCCGAGAGGCTAAAGTCACGGGGCGGCTGTTCAGGCCGGCTTACCAGAGGTCGAGGCCGACCAGCTTGCGGCCCAGTGGCGTTAGCTCGGCGGTCTGGCCGTGCTCATGCTCCGGGCCGTGCGGACCGCCGGGCGCCCAGCCCGCTCTGAGCCGCTCGCGCCAGCTTTCGATGCGGCTTTGACGCGCCGCCTCATCGTCCTGGGAGGCCTCAAACATGGTGATGTATTGCGCCAGGCGCGGGAGGTTCGACAGGTTGCGCCCGTTGCCGTGGGCGAGCAGGCTGTTCCAGATCACGAGGTCGCCCGCCTTGCCCGGAATCGGCGTCACCTTCATGCCGTCCGGGAGCCTCTCCAGATCGGGCAGCTTCGGATGGCGATCAGCCGGCTGCGTCTTCACCCACTCTTCCAGGCCGCGGTGGAAGCCGGGGACGCACTGGAAGCCGCCCATCTCTTCGGTGGTGTCGGAAAGGTAGAGAGCGCCCTGCACAAAGAAGGGCACCGGCAGCTTCGATGTGTCCACGTCCCAGTGCAGGTAGAGGCCTCTGTCGGTGTCGTATTGAGGATGAGCCGGGTTCACCGGCGGCTTCATGCTGACGCGGTCGATGCTGACCCAGAGCTTTTCGGTGCCGTAGATGTCGGCGAAGGCTTCATGCACCCGTGGCTGCTGGCGCGGCCCCCACACCGCCGGATGCTGATACATCTCGATCATGCTGTTGGGAGAGAGCGGCGGGCGATACCAGTCGCTGGGGCCATCCGGGTTCATGCCCAGGAACTCCCAGATGGCGGCGATCACAGCATCCAGGTCTGGCTGCGGCACCACCTGGCGCGCGACCACGTAACCATTCTCTTTGAAGAACTCTTTGTCTTGCTCGCTGAGAACAGGCATGGCACCTCTCCTTCCTTCCGTTTCTTTCAGCCCGGCATGAGAAGATGCTGGGTGCGGCCCTGCCAGCCATCAATGACCAGCCAGAACAGCATCGAGGCCACATCGCCCAGCACCAGCCCCAGAAACGCCGGGATCATTTTGCGGTAGGTCTCCAGTCCGCCGAAGCGGGTGATGCCCACCTTGCACAGCCAGCCCAGCAGAATCGAGAACCAGAACGAGTGCATGGGGTAACTCAGGCTGACCAGGAACCCCAGCGGGTGCAGAGGAAACCCGGCGATATGGCTGCGAGCCAGCATCATGCCATAGGTAAGAAGCACGCCCACGCCGAGCCAGACTCCGTTGAGCCAGCTCGCCCCGTTGGCACCATTGATGAGGTCGTTGGTGACATTGGCGGGCAGCCTCGCGCCCCAGTCCACGAACCAGATGTTCGACTTCAGACCACTGTGCTCGTAGCCGATTTTCACGTTCATCCACAGGCTCATCGCCAGCGCGATCAGGATGCAGGCCGCGATCAGCCCGATCAAGCGCCGGGTGTCAATACGACGGTCGTGCGCCAGCTTGAGGCCCTGCACGAAGCTGGGCATGATGTTGGAGCGCAGATCGAAAATGACCGAGCTCTGGATGAAGGCCGCCGGAATCAACCCGTGGCCTGGCGACAGCCAGGTGCCCGGCCCCGAATTGGTCAGTTGGGCCATGGCGCCGAGCGGCGTCCAGTTTTGCATCACGAACAGCAGGCCGCCTTCGATGACCACTCGTGACAGCGCGATCACGATCACCAGGTAGCAGAGCCACACCGCCAGTGCGATGTCCAGGCGCACGCCGGCCAGCACGCTCCAGCCGACCACGAACGAAAAGGCGAGGATGAATCCCCAGAACGCCACCGGATAAGAGAGAGCTTCGCGGCCCTCGCCCTCAGTGGCCTGGGCGCGTCCCACTGCACGGCGCAGGATGTGACGGAAATGCTGCCGTCCCGTCCACAGCACGATGGCGACGTAGGCCAGGTAAACCCCGATCTTCTGGTAGCTGGTGAAGGCTTTGCCCTCGGCGCCCAGAGCGGGCGGCAACGTGGTGGGCATGAACCCCAGGTAGTAGGCCGCGATGTATTGCAGCTTGATGAACCAGTAAAAGAACCACAGCGAGAAGGAGACTTCCGAAGTCAGCAGGAAGGTCACGCCCACCGCCATGGGGTAGATGTAGAGCGGCGTCCACTCGATCTGATTCCACGGCGGCTCGCTTAGATACAGCGCGGTGTCCAGCTCCAGCGGGATGGTCGGCACATCGGGAAAATAGAAGTGGAGTCCCCGTATCAACTGGATGAAGAAGCCGATGCCACAGCCGATCCACATCAGCGGATTGCGAAAGAACCGCCCCGGCATACCATGATGATCCGTGCGATCCATCCCACCCTGAGGGCACCCGTCCGTCATCTCCAGCGGCAGGCGTAGGAGCGGAAAGGGCAGCGCCTCGTGCTCCGCCCACTGCGCGCGCAGCATCACACTCAAGCAGCCCAGCATCGTATACAGCGCCACGATGAACACGCCCCAGGCAAAAAGCGGCACCAGCCACGCTTCCCACGGGATCCCCTGCTCGCCGGAGAGTCCCACATACCAACGCTCGACGAGCGTCCGGTTGTAGTGGCCGTCGCTGGTGAGAGCGGGCGTAAACCACGGCTTCAAGTGCCCTCGCCACAGATCAAGCCAGCCATTTTCGCGCGTTGCAAAATAGAAGGGCCCGATGATGTTCGAGACGAAGAAATTCTCGCCGCCGTGCCCCGGCACCAGGGTAGAAAACAGACAGGTGATGTAGACGGTGAGCAACTCGTTGCGTGAGAAGGCCAGCCTCTTCGAGAGCAAGCTCAGCAGAGGATTGACGACCAGCAGCAGCACCAGGAGAGCGCCCAGCGCTCCGGGCGGCAGATGCGTCGCGCCCAGAAAGGTGTTGACCATCTTCACATCCACGATGGGGATGATGTAGCCGAAGAAGACCGCCAGCGCCAGGCTGAGCACGACGACACGGAAGGTCACGCCGCGCTCGCGTGTGGACATCTCCGTGGGTTGATTTACCAGATCTTTCATTAGAGCGGCTTGGCTTACATAGCAGGCCGAGAACGCCCGCGAACTGCATTGCCGCAGCAACTCACTCGCCGGGCGCCAGGACGCGGCATCCGGGGATGTCGCGCAGCATCCGCTCGGCGCCTGCGGGCGCGTAGATGATGATGATCTGCATCGGCTCGCGGCCCGTGTTGAGCGTCGAGTGGTAGACGCCGTCGGGGATGAAGACGCAGGCGCCGGGGCCTATCTTCACCGGCGGCTGGTCGTCCACCATCTGCTCGCCCTGGCCCGACACCACGTAGATGATCTCCTCGGCTCCGGGATGGTTGTGGCGCTCGTGGCCGCCCCCAGGCAGCACGTTCGCCAGCCCGAAGCTGTGCCTCTGCGCCCCAGTAACCTGCGGCTCGCTGAGCATACGCACCGTGCCCCAGTCGAAGGCAAGGGTTTCCAAGTCCGCGTCCGTCGTGATGACGCCGGCTCCTAATCGCTGCATGATTCTTCCTCCGCTTAAAAGCCTATCCAAAGAGGAATTCACCACAGATGGCCACCGAGAACCATCCGCCCAGAGGGCACCCGGAACACAGAGAAGGTTTGAAGAGATGCAAGTACTTGCAGATGCTTCCTCTCTTCCTCTCTTTTCCTCTGTGTCCCATCGGTGGTTCTCGGTGGCCATCTGTGGTGAGTTCCTCTTTGGATAGGCTTTTAATTCAGCCCTTTGCTGGGCGACAAGTACTTGAAGGCGCGCGTCTGGGCTTCGATGGCTGGCTCGACGGACAGGCGCTCGATGCTGGAAGCGCCGAAGAATCCGGCGATGCCTTCGGTGTGGTCGAAGATATACTGCGCGTCTTCCGGCTCGGCGATGGGCCCGCCGTGGCACAGCACCAGGATGTTGGGCCGCACCTTCACCGCAGCGTCACGTATCTCCTGCACGCGACGCGCGGCTTCCTCCAGCGACATCGAGGTCTGGGCGCCGATGGTGCCTTTGACCGTGGTGCCCATGTGCGGCACCAGGATGTCGGCCCCGGCCTCGGTCATGGCGCGCGCTTCGTCCGCGTCGAAGACGTAGGGGCAGGTCAGCATATCGAGGGCGTGAGCCTGGCGGATCATGTCCACTTCCAGGCCGTAGCTGAAGCCCGTCTCCTCGCAGTAGGCGCGGATTCGCCCGTCGAAGAGCCCAACGGTCGGGAAGTTCTGGATGCCGTCGAAGCCCATCGCCTTCAGCTCGCGCAGGAAGACGGGCATCAGCCGGAACGGATCGGTGCCGTTGACCCCGGCCAGGACCGGCGTGTCGCGCACCACGGGCAGCACCTCGCGCGCCATGTCCGTGACGATGGCGTTGGCGTCTCCGTAGGCGAGCACTCCGGCCATGCTGCCGCGCCCTGCCATGCGGTAGCGGCCCGAATTGTAGATGATAATCAGGTCCACGCCGCCCTGCTCGACGAACTTGGCCGAGATTCCCGTGCCCGCTCCGGCTCCCAGCAAGGGACGGCCCGCCTCTACCTGAGCGCGCAGCCGCCGCAACGATTCATCGCGAGAAATAAATGGCATCTTCTTCCTTTTGATCCTCTGGTTAATTTTCCCGCGCCTGCTTCGCCTGCTCCAGAGCCGCCAGCAAGCGGTCGGCGAAGGCATCGGCGAAGGCGGGGTCGTTGATGTGCAGGTCTAACTCAATAAGCTCGACCGGCGATTGCACATGGCGGCGCAGAGCGTCGAAGAGCGCCTCATCCGCGTCCGGGTCGTGGAAGGGCGCGCCCTCTCGATCCATAGCGCTCACGCCCCGCAGCGGCAGCAGCAGAGCTGTCGGGCCGGTCGCCGCGTTGAGCTTCTGGGCCAGGATGCGGCCCAGCTCGGCGCATTCCTGGGGCGTGGTGCGCATCAGGGTCACGTTGGCGTTGTGGACGTGGAAGTGGCGATCCTGGAAGCGGGCCGGAACCGTCTCTGGCCCACGAAAATTCACCATGTCCAGCGCGCCGCACGAGACCACCTGCGGCACTCCGGCCCGGCCCGCAGCTTCCAGACGGTGCGGCCCGGCCCCGAAGAGCCCGCCCACCAACTCGTCCGCCCACTCGGTCGTGGTCACGTCGGCGGCCCCGGCGATGAGGCCGCTGGCGATAAGGGCTTCCATGGCCCGCCCTCCGCTGCCCGTGGCGTGGAAGACCAGGACTTCGCAGCCCGCCGCCTCCAGGCGCTCGCGCACTCGGGTGACGCACGGCGTCGTCACGCCGAACATCGTCGCGGCCACCAGAGGACGCTCGGAGCCGTCGCCTTCCTCAGCCGGGCCTTGCTCGACCATGCCGCACACCGCTCCGACCGCGCTGCCCAGGACGCGGCGCGAGACGCGGTTGAGCCCGGCGATGTCAACAACCGAATGCAGCATGGCGATGTCGGAGGCGCCAACGTAGGCCGAGACATCGCCCGAGGCCAGCGTCGAGACCATCACCTTGGCCACGCCTATGGGCAGCTCGCGCATCACAGCCGTGGCCAGCGCGGTTCCGCCCGAGCCGCCCAGGGCCAGCACGCCATCGAAGCGCCCCTGGGCAAACCACTGGCGCGACAGAGCCACGCAGCCCCGCGCCATCACCTGCAGCGCCTCGTTGCGGTCGCCGCGCTGCGCCAGCTCTTGCAGATCGCCGCCGCCCGCCTGAGCCACCTGCAGCGCGCTCGCGTCCGGCGGGGCAGATGAGGAGGCAGGCGGCTCGAAGACGCCCGCGTCCATCATCAGGACGCGGTGGCCGCGCCGCTCGATGAGCTGGCGCACGTAGGAGTATTCGTCGCCCTTGGTATCGAGGGTTCCAATCAGCAGGATGGTCTTGGGCATCGCGCGGTTTGGCTCCGGTTCGGCTGCCTGGCTCGTGTGGCTCACCTCGTCCTCGCGATGGCTGGGACACGGCGCGGCACAGGCAGGGCTCGAAGGCACTGCCATTTCAACACAAAGCGCCCGCCTGTGTGCATGGCCACAAGTACTTGCGAGCGCCAAGCCGCCTGCTTCGATGGCGGCTGTTCTCGTCAACGCGCGCTGGCTGCTCTGCAAGTACTTGTGGCCGAGCGCGGCCCTGAATCCGCTGCTGCTCTGAAGATGCAACCACTCTTCGCGCCCGATCTCGATGCCCATCTCGATGCCGCCGCTGCTCCAGCGTCCAGCGTGGCGCGCTGGAGCAACGGCGACGGGCTGACTCTGTCGCTGCACCCGTGGCCCATCGACGACGCTCAGGGCTCGCCCTCGCTGGGTGGCCCGCGCGGGCTGATCCGCATCGGCCAGGCGCTGCGGGGCGGCGATGCCTTCGCGCGCCTGCTCAACTTCGTGGCCATCGAGCCGGTCACGCACGATGGGCGGCGCGGCTTCAGCGAGCTGGAGGCCAGCCCCGGCGACGGGCGGCCCGGCCTGCGCTTCTGGTGCGACGCCACCGAGCTGAGGGGCCAGTCGCTGCGCCTGCGCATCCGCACCGAGAGGTTCGCCAACGGCGCGCACCCGTATTTGATCGCGCAACTCTCTTCGAGGCGGCCCGGCGAGGTGCGCTTCGAGGTCTACGCCCACGACGACAGCGCGCCGATCAAGATGTGCGTCCTCTCGGCGACTATGGGCAACCTGCAGCGCCTGCGCACGCTGCGCCTCAAGGATCGCACCGTCCACGTCCGCGATGTTCTGCCCGATGAATACGATGACTGGGGCTTCACGCCTCACGCCTCGTTTCCCCTGTCCGACTTCATCCGCGACGGCTCTCCTCGCGGCGGCGCCTTGATCGAGGCCCAGGGCGACGAGAGCGACGAGATCGACGCGCGCGAGGGATCGCGCGGTCTGCCGTCCAACTGGGCTTATGAGGGCGAGAATTGGGTCCGATACTGGCGCCAGCCCGCGCCTTTGGATGCCGAGTTGCGCGCCGTGGTCAACGCGAGGCGCGCCTACTGGAAGCGCGACACCCTGATCCCAGGCGGCAAGTCCTTCGAGAATTTCGAGCTGAACGCGCCCTTTCGCCAGGGCCAGAGCTTCGTCTTCGGCTTGCGCCCAGCCTGACACGCCAGCCCGCGCGCAAGCCGCGAAACGCCTCCACGCGGGCCAAGAGCCACGGGCTTTTACGCAAGCTGAAGAGCGGCGGCTGGCTGCAAGTACTTGCGACCAGCCGCCGCTCTTCGGGTTCGCTGCGGGTCTTACGCGAATGTGCGGTTAGTTGGGATCGTCGGCGACGGTGAAGTATTGGAAGACGCCGCCGGTGCCCGGCGTGATGAGGCTGGACAGCTTCTGGGACTTGGCGTGGCTGTCGGTGTAGAGGACCACGGTGGTCTCCAGGTGGCGCTCGATGACCTTGCCCTGGTCGCCGGTGCCGCCGAAGGTGCGCGGGGTGGCGAGGGCGTCGTAGGTCGGGGTGGTGCCTACGGGCCAGAAGATCCAGGCGCCCTCGCCGCCGGGCGACTGGGCGTCCGCCGAGTCCAGCACCCAGACCGTGCTGGACGGGGCCGCCAGCGTGGACAGGTTCTGGTCGCGCAGCGGGCCGAACTGGGTGCCGCCGCCGTTCGAGCACGGAGGCTGCGTGGGCGAGTTGCCCGCGGCGTTGCCGTAGGCGTTGTTGATGCGGTAGGAGCCGTAGGCCGCCGAGGGCGCCGTCAGATTGCGGTAGTTGCGGTAGAGGTTGGTGCGCGTGTCGCTGGGGCAGGTGAAGATCTGCTCGCTCTTCACGTAGGGGAAGACCGCGTCCATCCACTTGTACTTGTTGGTCGCTGGATCCGAGGCCTGGAAGCCGTTGAGGCCATACCAGTCGCGCACCATCAGCTCGTCGTAATCCTGCGAGTACTGGATCAGCCCCAGCCCGATCTGCTTCATGTTCGACGAGCATCTCGCACGGCGCGCGTTCTCACGCGCCCGCGCGAACACGGGAAACAGGATTGCGGCGAGGATGGCGATGATCGCGATGACGATAAGCAGCTCGATGAGCGTGAAACCCCGGCTCGTGAAGCCCCGGCTGCGGCGCGCGTTGTGTCAGTGAGTGTGAAGCATCAGAAACACCTCGTAAATGGCGGCTTGGTGGCAGGCGGGAAAGCTCTGGTCGCTGTTCTGGGCTCCCAGCATCGCCGCGCCCATTCGATTCTCGGCCCGCTTCCCAGTTGCGTTGGGTCAAAGTCAATTCGGCTCTGCAAGTCCTTATGACCGCGCCGCGCGCATTCGTAGCGTGGCGGCCTGCAAGTACTTGAGGGGTGTGCACAAATCCAGGAGCGCCTACAGGGACTTTTGGCGAGTGCGCTGTCCGCATCCGTGGAGGAGTATCAATACACCGATGC
>JAABUK010007804.1_pt1 | contig 15301 bp, 16 predicted proteins | sample 5559141 | NCBI WGS metagenome assembly JAABUK01 (sample SAMN10711869, study PRJNA513367) | rock metagenome | isolation source: Antarctica rocks | place: Antarctica: Victoria Land, Pudding Butte nord | collected 2016-01-03
GCCCTCGACCGGGCCGACGCCGACCAGACGGCGCTCGTCGACAAGCTTCTCGGCCAGTCGGATCTCGACGCCACCGGGGTGGAGGAGCTGCGCACCGTGCTTCGCGACACCGGCGCCGTCGAACAGGTCGAGTCGACGATCACCGAGCTCGCCGGCGAGGCCGACGCGGCCATTGTTGCGACGCCCGGTCTCGACCCCGAGGCGGTCGCGGTGCTCCGGTCGCTCATCGTCTCCTCGACCACGCGCGAGTTCTAAAGCCGCCGACCCCGGCATTCGCGTCCTCGGTGCCTCGGGGCGGAGCGTCGCAGCTCAAGGGCGAGGCGTCAGGCCTGCTGCGGCCCGCGGTCGCCGCCGGCCATGCCAGACCCAGAGCGCACAGGTCGCGAGGACGAGCGCGAAGCCGAAGCCGAGGTCCTCGACCGGGGCCCAGGCCACCCTCCCCTGCCCGAGGAAGGTGACGTCCCCGCTGCCGAGGATGGCGTCTGGACCGTAGGTGACGATCCGCCGCCCGGTCAGCCACCCATTCGTGACGAGCTGGAAGACGAGCACGATCCCGTATGCCGTCCACCAGCGGCGCGTCGTCAGGAGCCTCGTGCGCAGGACGACGACGTCGAGCACGACGGCGAGCAGCAGGGCGGTCACCGTGGCCGCGGTGTAGGTCATGACGGCGTCCCGCCGTCGTCGTGCTTCGCGGGCGAGAGAGTCCGGGAACGAGAGAGGACGACCCCGACCGCCTCGAACGTCAGCAGGCCAGCGAGCGGGACGACGACGAAGAAGGCCAGCTCCTCGAGCGGCAGGCCAAGGACGCGCACCGGGAGAGTCTGCTCCTGGTCGAAGGACCAGTGGCCCACCCGGGTCGCCGCCACGTCCCAGGCGATGAACACGAGCGCGACCGGAAGGATGCTCAGCGCCACCCGTCGCACCTGCCGGGCCAGGCCCAAGTGGAAGACCCGGTGCAGCGGGAGGGTGCCGGCGAGGCAGAAGGCGAGCATCACGGCATACGAGAGGTGTCGCACGAGGTGTCGGGCCGTCGAAGGTGGCTAAAGGGCCAGGGCCTGGGCGCGACGCCGGACCTCGGTCTTGTGGCCGGAGATGAGAGCGTCGATCGGGGCGCCCTCGACGGGCAGGGACTCGTCCGGGGTGAAGAGCCAGCGCAGGATCGCCTCGTCGTCCATGCCACCGTCGGCCAGCACTGTGAAGGTGCCCTTCAGCTCGGGGCGGGGTCCCTCGTCCGTGACGAACTTCGCCGGGACGCTCACCACGTTGCGCTCGCCGACTCGCACCGAGACCAGCTCCCGGTCGGTGAGGTACTGCCGCACCCGGGACAGCGGGACACCCACTCGCTCGGCGATGTCGGGGACCGTCGTCCAGTCTGCGACCAGAGTGGCAAGAGAGGCGGCCGCGGCCGCCTCGCTCGGCTCATCGGGCACCGGCAACGTGGGGAGAGGGGCGGCGTCGGTAGCCGTGTCGGGAGGCGTCTCAGGAGCGGTGTGAGGGGACGTGTCAGGCACGAGGACAGCCTACGGGGAGGGGAAGGAGCCCGGTCGCGCACTCTCAACGCGCACGAAGCCATCCGCGGGGGTAGATTTCACACCCTGCACACCAGCCCCGTCGTCCTCACCCCTCACTCTTGTACAGGGGAGGTGGCCGGACCGGAAGGAACCCCGATCCCCATGTCCCTCATCGCCGTCAGCACCCCGCCCGCAGCGCCCCCGCCCCCGGCCCTCGTCCGCGTCGCGGCCAGCGCCCCCGCCGGATGGCAGGCCTACACGGTCCGGGCGGGCGACACTCTCGTTGACATCGCCCAGCGACTCGGGACCACGCCGAGCGTCATCGCGGCACAGAACCAGCTGCGGGGCGGTGGCCGGCTGATCTGGGCCGGATCCGTGCTCCTCGTCCCTGGCACAGCCGCCCCAGCACCGACCCCAGCACCTGGCCCGGCGCCCGGCCCGCCGGCGGCAGCGTCCACGGCGTACACGGTCCGCAGCGGCGACACCGTGAGCCAGATCGCGCTGCGGGCCCCCGCGACTGCCCCAGAGATCATGGCCGCCAACGGGCTGGGTCCGAGGTCACCCATCCGGCCCGGACAGGTCCTGCGGATCCCCATTCCGGTGCCGCCGGTGCAGCAGCCGGCGTCCACCTCGAGCGCCAACACCTTCGCTGGGCGGACCTATCCCGACTCCACGGTCGCTGCGGCGACGGTTGCGAGGGAGGCGTTGCGCAAGGGCGGGGCTCCCAGCCGCGAGTCGATGCGCTCGATCATCGACGCGACGGCCCGACGGCACGGGGTCGACCCCAGGCTGGCGCTCGCGATCGCCTACCAGGAGTCCGGCTGGGACCACCGGCAGGTGTCCGTGGCCAACGCCGTCGGAGCCATGCAGGTGATCCCGAGCTCCGGGCAGTGGGCCTCCACCCTCGTGGGCCGCCCGCTCGACCTGCTCAAGGCCGAGGACAACGCCACGGCCGGGGTGGTCATCCTGCGTGCGCTCACCCGGTCCGCGACCTCCCTCGACGAGGCCATCGCCGGCTACTACCAGGGGCTCGCCTCGGTCCGGGCCAACGGGATGTACCCCGACACGGCGCAGTACGTCGGCACGGTCAGAGCACTTCTGCCCCGTTTCTAGACGTGGACTCGGGCTGTGACAGGAGTGACTGGTGTGACGGTCCCGCGCGGCAAACCTCCCTCCCCCGCGGCTAGCCTGCGGGGGTTTGCGCCCGGGGTTTCGTAGACTCCCCGCTATGTCGTCGAGCGTGCGGGAGTCTGTCGTGGGGCGGGTGCTCGACGGCCGCTACCGCGTCCAGTCGCACATCGCCGACGGCGGAATGGCCTCGGTCTACCTTGCGCTTGACGAGCGGCTCGACCGCGAGGTCGCCGTCAAGGTGATGCGTCCGGACCTCGCCCGGGACGAGACCTTCGTCAGCCGGTTCCGCCGCGAGGCCCGGTCCGCCGCCCGGCTCAGCCACCCCAACGTCGTCGCCGTCTTCGACCAGGGCGAGGACGACGGCGACATGTTCCTGACCATGGAGTACGTCCGCGGCCGCACCCTTCGCGAGGTGCTCACCACCGAGGGACCGCTCACGCCGCGGGCCGCGCTCGACCTCTTCGACCCCATCCTCCAGGCCCTGCAGGCCGCCCACTCGGCGGGGCTGATCCACCGCGACGTCAAGCCGGAGAACGTCATCCTGCGCGAGGACGGCGTCGTCAAGGTCGCCGACTTCGGGCTGGCGCGTGCGGTCACCACCGCGACGACGAACGCCTCCGGTGTGCTCCTCGGCACGGTCGCGTACCTCTCCCCGGAACAGGTCGAGCGCGGCATCGCCGACGCCCGCTCCGACGTGTACGCCGTGGGGCTCGTCCTCTACGAGATGCTCACCGGGTGCAAGGCGTTCGACGGGGACACCCCCATCCACGTCGCCTACCAGCACGTCCACGGTTCCGTCCCCGTCCCCTCGGACCGCGTGCCGTCGGTGCCCCAGGAGCTCGACGAGCTCGTCGCCCTCGCCACCGCCCGTGACCCCGACCAGCGACCCGCGACCGCGGGGGACTACCTCGTGCAGGTGCGCCGGTCCCGGTCGGTGATGACGACGACGGAGCTCGACCTGCGCCCGGCGCCCCCGCTCGTGGCGGACCCCGGTGGAGCAGCCACCGTGAGGGCCAACCCGACAACCGCGATCCCTGCGGCCGACCGGACCGACATCTGGGGCACCCCCGAGCGGCGAGGCGCCCGGGCTCCCCGGGACTCCCGAGTCGATCTGGCCAGACCGGGCGCCGCCACCGGTGAGGCGGGCGCCGCGACCCGGCGACGTCGCTGGCCGTGGGCGGTGCTCGTCAGCGTGCTGCTGCTCCTCGGCGTCGGGGGCGGCGGTGCCTGGTGGGTGACCATGGGTCCCGGTTCGAGGACCGTTGTCCCGACCGTCGCCCAGCTGAGCCGGGCAGCGGCTCTCTCGTCGCTCGAGCGGTCCCACCTGCGCAGCACGGTGAGCGAGTCCTTCGACGAGGGGGTGCCATCCGGCGTCGTTCTCGCCCAGGACCCGGTGCCCGGCTCGGAGGTCTCGAAGCTCAGCTCGGTCGCCCTCACCGTGTCAAAGGGGCAGGAGCGGTATGCCGCGCCCGGGCTCGTCAGCTCGGCGGCGGACGCCGCCGCGGCCACCCTGCAGACGGCAGGCCTGCAGCTCGGGACCCGCACCGACGCCTTCAGCGAGACGGTCGCCGCCGGCACGGTCATCAGCCAAGACCCAGCACCCGGGACCTCGCTCAAGCGCAACACCGTCGTCACCATCACGGTGAGCAAGGGCAGGCAGCCAGTTCCGGTCACCGACCTCACCGGCAAGCCTGCTGACGAGGCACGCCGGGCTCTCACGGCAGCCGGTCTCAAGGTCGGCGAGGGCCCGGCGGTCAACAGCGACACCGTCCCGAACGGCTTGATCGTCAGCCAGACCCCGGCAACGGGGACCCTCATCAAGGGCGACACCGTGACGATCGTCATCTCGAAGGGACCGGTCCTCGTCGCCGTCCCGGGCACCGTCGGCAAGCAACGCGACCAGGCCGCGGCCCTCCTCGCGGCCGCCGGGTTCAAGGTCACCTACCAGGAGCTGCTCGGTGGCTTCTTCGGCACGGTCCGCTCCTCCGATCCGGCCGAGGGGACCATGCTCCGCAAGGGGTCCACGGTGACCCTGACCATTGTCTGACCCCGCCCGCCTCCATGTCTCCGCACCGCACCCGCACCGTCGCGACCGGACTGCTCATCCTGCTGACTGCGGTCTGGGGCTCGACCTTCTTCCTCATCCGCGACCTCGTCACCACGGTGCCGCCGGTCGACTTCCTCGCCATCCGGTTCACGATCGCGGCCCTGCTCATGGTGGTCGTCTTCTGGCGGCCGATGAGCCGACTCGGCCGAGGGGAGTGGCTGGCCGGCCTCGGTCTGGGCGGGCTCTACGGTCTGGCCCAGATCCTGCAGACGATCGGCCTGGCCCACACGGACGCCTCGGTCTCCGGCTTCATCACCGGGACCTACGTCGTGCTCACCCCTCTCCTCTCGGCGCTCCTCCTGCGCGAGCGGGTCCCCCGCACCACCTGGTATGCCGTCCTGCTCGCCACCTGCGGCTTGGCGGTGCTCTCGCTCAACGGGGTGAGCATCGGGCTGGGTGAGGGACTGACTCTCGGCTGCGCAGTGGTCTACGCGCTGCACATCCTCGGCCTCGGCCGGCTGTCCACCCCCTCGCATGCCACGGGGATGGCCGCGGTCCAGATGGTCGTCATCGCTGTGCTCTGCGACGTCGTCGCGGCGCCAGACGGCATCACGTGGCCGCAGGGAGGCGGCCAGTGGGCCTCGGTCCTCTACATGGCGGTCGCGGCCGGTGCGGTCGCGCTCTGGGTGCAGACCTGGGCTCAGGCTCACCTGAGTGCCACCCGGGCCGCGATCGTGATGACTTTGGAGCCCGTTTTCGCAGCGCTGTTCGCGGTGCTCCTCGGCGGAGAGCTGCTGACCCTCCGGATGGTCTTCGGCGGGCTGCTCGTCCTGGCCGCGATGTACCTCGTCGAGCTGCTCGGGCGCCGCGCCGACCGCCGCTCGGCCGAGGTCCTCCACCACGAGGTCACCTGATCCGGGTTGCGGCCTTGCGCGGCGGATCCATCTCAAAGCCCCTTCTCTTAGAACGGTGGCGGTTCCTGGTTGTCGGCGTTTTCGACCTCGGCGTCGGTGGAGGGGCGCGTCCACCCCCACCGCGGACCCGCTGCCGAGGACCGTCTCGAGCAGGCAATGGCGGCGCCTCACGTCTGCCGGTCGAACTGCCTCGATCGCCGAAGCCGGTCACCGCTCAGGCCGGTCGGGGGCCCTGTCCGAGGAGCCGAGAGACCACGCCGATCGCCAGGTCGGTGCCGGCATCGTCCACGTCGAGGTGCCAGACGAGCCGGACCGCGCCAGGCGCCACGGCATACAGGCGCACTGCCTCATCCAGGGCCGCCGAAACGAGGTCCACAGCGTTCCAGCCGGCAACCGAGACATCCATGACGAGGATGTTCGTCTCGACTCGGCCCGGGTCGATCGAGCCAGGTGCCGCGGCAGCGAACGCCTCGGCGGCTCGTCGGGCCCTCGCGTGGTCGTCGGCGAGCCGCTCGATGTGGTGCTGGACGGCATACCGGCCAGCGGCTGCGAGGATGCCCACCTGCCGCATGCCACCGCCGTAACGCTTGCGCCAGATGCGCGCCTCGTCCATCGCGTCGGCCGAACCGACGAGGACCGACCCGACTGGCGCACCGAGGCCCTTGCTCAGGCAGACCGACACGGTGTCGAACTCGCGGCCGTAGTCGCTGAGGGCCACACCGCTCGCGACATGGGCGTTCCAGAGCCGCGCCCCGTCGAGGTGCATCGCCACTCCACGACCACGCGAGGCGGAGCGGACCTCGCGGATCGCCGTGATCGGCTGCACCGTTCCGCCGCCGAAGTTGTGGGTGTTCTCGACGACGACGAGCGAGGTGCCGACCTGGTAGGGCCCGGCGCCGGTGATCATCAGGTCGAGCGGCTGACGCGGGTCGAGCAGTCCGTGGTCCGCGACCCAGGTGCGTGAGGAGATGCCGGAGAAGACCGCCGCCGCGCCGAGCTCGGCCCGTACGACGTGGGCCAGCGAGTCGCAGACCAGCTCCTCCCCCGGCTTCACATGCAGGCGCAGCCCGAGCTGGTTGGCCATCGACCCGGTCGGCGTGAAGAGCCCGGCCTCGTGACCGAGCAGCTGCGCCACCTCCTCCTCGAGGGCTCGTACCGTGGGGTCCTCGCCGAAGACGTCGTCGCCGACCTCGGCGGTGACCATGGCGGTCCGCATCGCGTCGGTCGGTCGCGTGAGGGTGTCCGAGAGCAGGTCGGCACGGATGGCAGGACCGGTCATGGCTGGCTGAGCATCTCCGCGACGAGGAAGGCCAGCTCGAGGCTCTGCTGGTGGTTCAGCCGCGGGTCGCAGACGGTCTCGTAGCGGTTCTTGAGGTCGCCGTCAAGAATCTTCTCTGCCCCGCCGATGCACTCGGTGACGTCGTTGCCCGTCAGCTCGACGTGGATCCCGCCGGGGACCGTACCGAGGCCGCGGTGGACCTCGAAGAACCCGAGCACCTCGTCGACGACGGCGTCGAAGTTGCGGGTCTTGTAGCCGCTCGCGGACTCGAAGGTGTTGCCGTGCATGGGGTCGCAGATCCACGTCACCTCCGCCCCGGACGCCGTGACCTTCTCGACGATCGACGGAAGCGCCTCGCGGATCGTGGCGGAGCCCATCCGGGTGATGAAGGTGAGCCGGCCCGGCTGGCGGTTCGGGTCGAGCTTGTCGATGAGCTCGAGGAGATAGTCGGGCTCCGCACGGGGCGAGACCTTGATGCCGATGGGGTTCTGGATGCGCGAGACGAAGTCGATGTGCGCGCCGTCGAGGTCGCGGGTGCGCTCCCCGACCCAGACGAAGTGCGCGGACGTGTCGTATGGCAGACCGGTCCGGGAGTCGATCCGCGTCATCGGCCGCTCGTAGTCGAGCACCAGCGCCTCGTGTGCCGCGAAGAACTCCGTGGTCCGCATCGCGTCGAAGTCGGCGCCGCACGCCGCCATGAACTTCATCGCCTTGTCGATGTCGTGGGCGAGCCGCTCGTACCGGACGTTGGCCGAGTTGGCGATGAAGCCCTGGTTCCAGTCGTGGACGTGCCGCAGGTCGGCGAAGCCACCCGTGGTGAAGGCCCGGACGAGGTTCAGCGTGGACGCAGCCGCGTGGTAGGCCCGGACCAGCCGCTGCGGGTCGGGGGTGCGTGCATCCTCGGCGAAGGCGAAGTCGTTCACCATGTCGCCGCGGTAGGCCGGCAGGCTCATCCCGTCACGGGTCTCTGAGCCGCTGCTGCGGGGCTTGGCGTACTGCCCGGCCATCCGGCCGATCTTGACGACCGGCAGGGAAGCACCGTAGGTCAGGACGGCCGCCATCTGCAGGACGGTCTTGACCCGGTCGCGGATGTTGTCTGCGGTCGCCGAGGCAAAGGTCTCGGCGCAGTCGCCGCCCTGCAGGACGAACGCCTCGCCCCGGGCGGCGCCGGCGAGCCGGCCGCGGAGCACGTCGCACTCGCCGGCGAAGACGAGGGGCGGATAGCTCGACAGTGTCCTCACGGCGTCCCGGACGGCTTTCGGGTCAGGCCACTCCGGCTGCTGCGCGGCCACCAGCTGGCAGCTCGCTTCCTCGAGGTCAGCCAGGAGGCGGGCGCTGTCCATGGTGGTCACCAGCCAAGTCTAGGAGCGGCGACGTCGTCGACGCCTCGGGGTCCGAATGACGAACCTGGGCAGGCGTCTCCACCGACTAGGGTCGCAGGCATGACGTTCTCCATCGCCGCCCGGATGGGCGATGCCTACGGCGTCGCCGTGGCCAGCAAGTTCATCGCCGTCGGCTCGGTCGTCCCGGGAGTCCGGACCGACGTGGGAGCGGTCGCGACGCAAGCCATGGCGAAGGTCTCCTACCGCGCGGACGTCCTCGACCTGCTTGCCGAGGGCGTCGACGCGGACACCGCGGTGGCCCGGGTCACCTACGCCGACGAGGGCCGGGCCCACCGCCAGCTCGGGGTCGTCGCGGCCACGAGCCAGGCCACCTTCACCGGTTCGGAGTGCAACGCGTGGGCCGGGGGACGCGCGGGGGCTGACGGGTCCGGCAGGTACGCCATCCAAGGCAACATCCTCACGGGCGAGGAGGTCGTGCTCGCCATGGAACAAGCCTGGCTCGAGCGCCCCGGTATGCCGTTGCCCCGCCGCCTGCTCGCGGCTCTCCTAGCGGGTGACGCAGCCGGCGGGGACTCCCGCGGTCGACAGGGCGCCGCGATGGTCGTCGTCTCGCCGGGTACCGGTTACGACGAGTCCGGCGTGCTCGTCGACCTCAGGGTGGACGACCACCCCGCCGCCCCGACCGAGCTGGCCCGCCTGCTCGACCTCAACGACCTCTACTTCGGTGAGCCGCAGGACGTCCAGTCCCTCACCGGCGACCTGGCCGACGAGGTGTCCGCCCGGCTCGCGTCGCTGGGCCACTCCGAGGGCGACGTCGAGGCCGCGCTCGGATCGTGGTCCGGCGTCGAGAACTACGAGATGCTCCTGACGCCCGGAGGCATCGACGGCCGGGTCCTGCAGGCCCTGCGAGACGCGACCCCCGACCGCTGAACCCATCCTTGCGTCCGGCAACTCGGTGCCCGTGGCGACCGACGTGCCGGACGCAGCGATGTCGGGCTTCAGTCGCGGTCGAGGCCCTGGCTGATCGCGTAGCGGACGAGCTCGACGCGGTTGTGCATCTGCAGCTTGCTCAAGGTGTTCTGCACGTGGTTCTGGACGGTCCGGTGGGAGATGAACAGCTGGGTGGCGATCTCCTTATAGCCCATTCCCGTGGCCACGAGCTTGAGGACCTCGGTCTCCCGTTCGGTGAGCTGCGGGGGCTCGTCTCCCGTGCCGGCGACGTTCTGGAGCCGTCGGAACTCGCCGAGCACCAGTCCGGCGAGCCCGGGCGTGAAGACGGCGCGCCCCCTGGCCGTCCGGCGGACCGCCTCGAGGAACTCCTCTCGCGCGGCGGACTTGAGCAGGTAGCCGCAGGCGCCGGCCTTGACGGCATCGAGGACGTCCTGCTGCTCGCCGCTCACCGACAGGATGAGGATCCGGGTGGGGACGTTGGCCGCCGTGAGCCGGGCACAGACCTCGACTCCGTGGATCCCGGGCAGGTTGAGGTCGAGGACGAGCACGTCCGGGGTCGTCGCGATGGTCCGTCGCACGGCGGACGGGCCGTCGGACGCGGTGCCGACGATGACGAACCCGCCGTCCGCAAGGTCGCGTGCGACGGCGTCGCGCCACATGGGGTGGTCGTCGGCGACGACGACGGTGACCGGCTCGCCGCCGCACGCCTCCTCCGGGTCGCTCGCGTCGACCTCCTCGAGGTCAAAGTCCTTCGGCTCGGCGATGTCCATGCCGCTCACCCGCCCTTCTTCGGGACCCACATCTCGACGGTGGTGCCGCCCCCGGGCCCGTAGAGGTAGCGGGCCGACCCGCCGAGGTCCTCGAGCCGGCCCCGGATCGAGGACGAGACGCCCAGCCTGCCACGGGAGGACGCGGCACTGATCCGGTCCTCCGAGACCCCGATGCCGTTGTCCCGGACGGTGACGACGATGTTGTCGCCGGCGTCGTCGACGAGGACCCACGCCTGGGCCTGGCTCCCGGCGTGCTTGCGGACGTTGTCGAGGGCGGCCTCCACGGCGGCGACCATCTCCGCCGCCGGTCGCCGCTCGAGGAGCACCGGGTCGGCCGGACCGACGATCTGGGCCGCTCCCTCGGTCGCCTGCCTCAGCGTGGTCCGCAGGTCGACGGGACCGCCCACCGTGGCCTCCAGCTCGTCGACGGGGACGCCGCTGACCAGGGCGCGGAGCCGCTGCTCCTGCTCGCCGGCCATCTCGCCCAGCCGACCGGCCTCGCCGCCGATGTCCATCCCGCGTCGGTGGATGAAGGCCAGCGCCTGCAGCACGCCGTCATGGACCGTCCGGGACAGGCGGTCACGCTCGACGTCCTCGGCCTTCTTCTCGAGCGCCCGGCGCAGGGTCCGCTGCTCGGCTCGGGCGAGGTCGGCGCAGTAGCCGACGCACCCCCCGAGCAGGACGCCGAGCATCCCGTTGCCCACCGGTTCGATGGCCAGCGAGCCGGTGCTGATCACCGAGCTGGCGGCAATGACCAGACCCGCCCCGATGCCGCCCCGCCATCCGCTGACCACCGCCAGGGCGACGACGGGAACGGACTGCCACACGCCTGGAAGAGTCGTCGTCCCCTGGAAGGCCGCCGTCGGGGTGTCCACCCAGCGCGTGGCAAGGGCTGCCGCCGAGGCGAGACCCAGCTCGACGAGGTGCGTGCGGGCGTCCCGGCGGACCCGGACGAACTGCAGCAGCGTCCAGGCGGCGATCACGCAGAGGACGACGCCGGCGACCTGGGGGCGCTGCATCTCGCCGCTGCGCGCCCACGCCGACCATGCGGCATACCCAAAGGCGATTGGCCGCAGCACGCGGATCGCCTTCCACAGGGCCGACACGACGAGCGAGTCGTCGTCGCGTTGCCTGACGAGGCGGGCGATCATCGATCAGCTGGCGGCGCGTTCGTCACCCTGGCGCTCGTCCTGTGGCGCATCGGTGGCCTCCCCGCGACGTCCCGGGTCCGTCGCTGCCGAAGGGATGTCGTCCCGTTCGCCGGCGTCGAGGGCCTCCTCGAGCTCGCGTGCCGCGGCGCCGGGCTTGGCAGCCTCCTGGATCTCGCGGGCCTTGACGCGGGCCGCCGTGAGGAGGCGGTCCTTCATGGACGTGGCGTACTCGTCGACGTACTCCTGGCCCGACAACAGCATGAGCTCGTACATGATCTCGTCGGTGATCGAGCGGAGGACGAAGCGGTCATCCTCCATGCCCTCGTAGCGGGAGAAGTCGAGCGGCTTGCCGATGCGGATGCCGATTCGCATGATCTTGGGGACCCTCTTGCCGGTGGGCTGGGCCTTGTCCGTGCCGATCATGACCACGGGCAGCACCGGCACCCCGCTCTCCAGCGCCATCCGGGCCACTCCCGTGCGACCGCGGTAGAGGCGTCCGTCCGGTGAGCGGGTGCCCTCGGGGTAGATGCCGAGGAACTCGCCACGGCGCAGGATCTTCAGCCCGGAGCTGAGCGCCGCCTCGCCGGCCTTGCCACCGGAGCGGTCGACGGGCAGCTGCCCCACGGCCCTGAAAAACGCTGCGGTCGCCCGGCCCTTCAGGCCGCGGCCGGTGAAGTAGTCGGACTTGGCAAGGAAGGTCACCTGCCGCGGGACCATGAGCGGCAGGAAGATCGAGTCGGAGAACGACAGGTGGTTGCTGGCGAAGATCGCGGCGCCGTCCTCGGGGATGTTCTCCTCCCCCTCGACCCAGGGTCGGAAGAGCAGCCTGAGGATCGGCCCGAGGACCACGGTCTTGAGCACCCAGTAGAACAATGCCTCAACCTCACCCTCTCCGATGTGACGCGCTGCACTTTACGGCACTATCGACACGAGGCGTGCTCGTGCGACGATTTCCGCCACACACCTGCCCCGACGCAAGGAGTCGTTCGTGACCGTCCTTCCCGGGGCCGAGCCCTACTCCCACGACGGCAACGCGGTCGGCGTCCTGGTGTGTCACGGCTACACGGGCACGCCGCAGGGCCTGCGACCGTGGGCCCAGCACCTCGCCGCCGCCGGCTACACCGTGCGGCTCCCGCGTTTGCCCGGCCACGGCACGACCTGGCAGGAGCTGGGACGAACCCGGTGGCAGGACTGGTACGGCGAGGTGGACACCGCGTTCCGCGAGCTGCACAGCTCGTGCGACCAGGTCTTCGTGACCGGCTTGTCGATGGGCGGGCTGCTCGCCACCAAGCTGGCCCTCGAGCACGGTCCGCGCGTCGCCGGGCTGGTCCTGGTCAACCCCATCTTCAAGCACGACAACCGGCTCCTGCAGCTGCTGCCGGTCCTGCGTCGCCTCGTCCCGTCCTTCCCCGGCCTGGCCAACGACATCAAGCGGACCGGCGGTGAGGCGGAGCTCGGCTACCTTCGCAACCCCCTGCAGGCGATGCACTCCCAGACGCAGCTGTGGGCGCAGGTCTCACGTGACCTCCCGGAGGTCACCCAGCCGGTGCTGCTCATGCACTCACGGGTCGACCACGTCGTCCCGCCGATCAGCTCGGCGTACTTCCTGTCACGGATCTCCAGCACCGACGTGACCGAGATCTGGCTCGAGAACTCCTACCACGTGGCCACCCTCGACAACGACGCGCCGCTGATCCACGATGAGAGCGTGCGCTTCATCCAACGGCTGACAGCCTGATCAGTGAGAATGTGACGATGGCCGAGAAGGATGTCGACGAGCAGTTCGCTGCGATCATGGCGCACTGGGAGGAAGAGGCCCTCGGGCTCGACCCCTTCGGCGACCCGTCCGACCCGTCCAACGTGTCCTCCGACCGCGCTGACCCGTCCGAGCACTCCGCCGACCGCCAGGACGTCGAGGACCTCCGCAACGTCCCGCCCGAAGACCCGGACCACATTCCCGGTGACCATGTCGAGGAGGTGCCCCGCCAGGTCGAGGACGCGCCGTCCCACGGTCTACCCGTCTTCCCGTCCCCGAAGGACCCGGTGCCTCCGAGGTCCGAGGCCACCGGCGAGACCGGGGCCACCTGCGAGGCCCGGGTGTCGCCGCCACCGCCCGGAGCAGCGCCCTCCGAGGCTGACGCCGCAGCGGCGCCCACGGGCGCCGTCGACGACGACGAGCAGACGACGCCCGTTCGCGGGTCGGCCTGGCGCCGCCACGACCCCGCTGAGGTCGACGAGCACTTCGAGCCCCCACCGCCGGCACCGTTGCCGTCGTCGGAGGACAAGCACTTCTGGACCATGGTCGGCGCACTCCTCGGGGGTCCGCTCCTCTTCCTCTACCTCCTGTTCTTCAACCGCGACGGAAACGGCTGGTGGATGACGTTCGCCCTGCTCGCCTCCGTCGCAGGGTTCGTCCTCCTCGTTCTGCGCCAGCCGAACGAGCGCGACGACGACGACGACGGCGTGCGGCTCTGACGCAGGACCCGTATGCCGGCTCACGGGTCGAGCGGTCGGGCCCCCACCTCGACCCAGACCGGACGGTGGTCGGTCGCAGCCACGAGGTCGCCCTCGTCGATCTCGACCGGGGCGCCCGCCTGCACGACGAGGCTTGGCGAGGCGAAGATGCTGTCGAGGACCCACTGGGGATCTCGGGACGGGAAGGTCGCCAGGGCGGCTGACACGCGGGGGTAGCGCCCGGCGATCGCCCGGTAGGCCCGCCCGGTCTCGTCCTCGTTGAGGTCGCCCGCGAGAACGACGTCCTGCGCCCCGGCCAGCGCGTCGAGGACGAGCCGGGCGTGCCGCCCCCGCTCCTTGGGGACGAGGCCGAGGTGCAGGCTCGCCACGGTGAGGGGGCGATGACCCGGGAGCGCTACGGTCGTGACGGCATACCCCCGTCGTCGCACGAGAGGACGCACGGGAAGGCGCCGGTGCATGCTGGAGGGGGTCTGCACCCGCAGGCTGGTGAAGATCGTCGTCCCACCACTGCCGCGGTGGTGGCCGGACCAGTACATGCGGCACTGTTCCGCGAAGGCCGAGACCCGCCAGGTGGCGAAGATCCGGCGCGGCACCTCCTGGAGGCAGAGCACGTCGGGGTCGATGGCCCGGACCACCCGTGAAGCCGCGGCGAGGTCGTCGAGGAGGTCCCGCGTGTTGTAGGACGCGACCCGGATCGTCGTGGACGCCGCGCGCACGCTCATGACCGCGCGCGCTCGACCCGGGCGAGGTCGGCCGCGCCGATCAGACCGGCCTCGTTGCCGAGCTTCGCCGAGACGATGGCCGCCTGGGGCCGGTAGCCGCGGCCCGTGAGCTGGCGTCGGAACATCTCGCGGGCGGGGTCGAGCAGGAGCGGCCCGGCAGCGCTGACGCCACCGCCGATGACGAACGTACCCGGGTCGAAGGCGGCGGCGAGGTTGGCGATGCCGACGCCGAGCCAGTGGCCGATCTCGGCGAGCAGCTCGATGGCCGTCTGGTCACCAGCCTGCGCCGCCAACGTGATCAAGGGGCCCGTGAGGGCGGCCGGGTCTCCCGCGACGGAGCCGAGGAGGTCGGTGGCCATCGGGGAGCCCGCGGCGATGAGGGAGCGTGCCTCTCGCACGAGGGCGTTGCCGCTGGCGTACTGCTCCCAGCAGCCGCGGTTGCCGCACTCGCACCGCAGCCCGTTGGGCACGACCTGCATGTGCCCGAACTCGCCGGCGATGCCGAACCGGCCGCGCTGGACCTGGCCGTCGATGATGATGCCGCCCCCGATCCCCGTGCCGAGGTTGACGATCATGAGGTGCGACTCGCCCTGGGCCGCCCCGAACTTCCACTCCGCCCATGCCGCGGCGTTGGCGTCGTTGTCGACGGTGATCGGGACCCGGACCCGGCGCTGGAGGTTCTGGCGGAGGGGCTCGTGTCGCCAGGACAGGTGCGGGGCGAAGACGACCGTCGCGCGGTCGGCGGCGACGAACCCGGCGGCGCCGATGCCCACGGCGCTGATCTGCTCGCGGCCCACCGCCTCGAAGAGCTCGTCGACGACCTCGATGATGGTGTTCTCCACGACGTCGGGGGACATCGACCTATGGGGGGTGTCGCGCCGGGCGCGCCTCAGCACCTTCCCCTGGTCGTCCACTATCCCGCCGGCGACCTTGGTGCCGCCGATGTCGATGCCGATGACGAGGTCCTGGGTCATCTCGGTGATCTCCTTCCGAGGGGCCCGTCTTCG
>JAABUK010007805.1_pt1 | contig 15301 bp, 23 predicted proteins | sample 5559141 | NCBI WGS metagenome assembly JAABUK01 (sample SAMN10711869, study PRJNA513367) | rock metagenome | isolation source: Antarctica rocks | place: Antarctica: Victoria Land, Pudding Butte nord | collected 2016-01-03
AAACATCGTCCTGCCAGCTCTTGACTCCCACCCTTCAATTCCTCCATTCCCGCATCCACCGTTCCGCCTCTTCACACACACTCTCTCCTACCCGCTTACTCACATCCCGTGCCATATTCAGATGTAGAAAAGGGCATTCGCATTTGAGATCAAATCACACACTCGATCGGCATGTCCTTCCACCCAGTCCTGGGCATAGACTTTCTTCTCCGCAGGGACGCGACTGAACGCCCGTGGTAATCGTGAGAAAACCATCGAGAGGCCACATTGGCAGAACCTTCGGGTTCAGATCTGTAGAGATAGTCTTCGTTGGGGATTCCTACAGCCGAAGAACAGGAGCATGGGCCCGACGTCTCGATCCATGGATGTGAGGCGGGCGCGCTCTTGAAGCAAGCCGCGGAATGGGGTGATCCCTGTACCGGCGGCGACGAGGATGAGGGGTGTGGCGGGGTAGCTGGGGAGCTTGAAGGTGGATTTGCGAATGTGGGCGTGGATTTTTGCGCCTCCTTCGAGGAAGGGGTGTGTTGGGATGGAGTGGTTGTTGGATGTTCGGGTAAGGGCGGCGAGGTAGCTCGTTGCTAGGCCGGGGATGGGTTGGAAAGGCTTGACGGTCGGTGTTGCGGTTGATGAGGAGGATGAAGGAGATTAAGGGGTAGATGAGACGACTGCCGTTAGGGAGACGGTGCGCGGATGGACGATAGATGAAGCGGAGATGGAGTAATAACGAGGCGACATGGGGGTAGAGTTTCGATGATGGACGGTAGAGAAAGCTGGTTCCAGGCGGCAATAGAACATGTTGTGGTGATGGTGTAATCGAGGAGGCGACCGAAGGTCATGTAGTCGCTGGCCAGGAAAGCGGCGTAAGCTCCTTTGTCTTGACCGATCGATAGAAGTATGGTCTTGATCTCGAGTGATGGAGCAAATTGTGCTAGTGGCAGAACAGTCTCACATGAGACTAGCGCACAGATCTCGAGATAGTGTTGGAAAAGAGCTCGAGAATTGGTGGGAGTCGGGATCTTGAGCTTTGTATTTGCTGGATCAGGCGAAAGAACCGAGATGGGCGTTGCTTGCCTCTCCTCTAGGCCAAGCACTTCAAGAAGGCGGTTGACTTCGACATCAGGATTGATTGGCCAGGCGGCAACATCATCACCGGTCTTACACTTGATCTGAGGATTGTGAGTAAAATCAAGATTCATGTGAATGCAGCCTCGCTTTAAGTTGGTGAAGAGCTCTCACGACTCCTTGATAGGCAGAGCCTCGATTGACGAAGTGGCCACGGCTGTCTTTCTCGCGACCCTCGACTGGACCGGCTTGCCGAATTGTAGGTCGATTGCTGTCATGAACTGAATCTCAACAACGGAAATGGATAGTTCTTACCCCGGCTCTCGCTCTTCAAGACCAAAATTGTGGCGGAATATTCCAAAATCTTTCTCCTTCTAGTCTAGGAAGTCCTTTTCTGTCGCATCTTTGGCATCATCTGCTTTACCAACGGGCAACATGAGCGACGCACTCATCTTGTTAAACGCTTCCGTTACTACTTCGATGACTTTGTTGTAGTACTTATAGTTGCTGTTTCCAAGACCGAACGCTATATACCGCAAGTTCTTCAATGATGCATTGGTATCGTTCCGCAACCATAACCAAAGAGCTGCATAATTATCACTGGGGTCGCCTTCACTATATGTGGACATGATAAATATGGCAAATTTGCTTTCTGGTATTAGGTTGATTGTGTCGACATCATAGTCAGACAGGTCTGCCACGAGTGCTTCCAGCCTGAATCTGCGATGAGTCACGTGCTAGCCGGTTCGCGAAACCTTCTGCAGTGCCCAACTGTGAGCCCCAGAAGATGACAAGATCACGATTCTGGAACGTTGTCAGTGGGTCGTTCACATATGGAGCGGCTCGAGACATACCGTCTCTTCAAGCTTCTGCGCTATATTTCTTGTTTCTTTCTTGGTCTGGCGACCTTCAGGAAACTTTTGCTGGGGTCTCTCAACCCTCAGATGGTGGTACGGATCTGGCTTATCCTAGAACTTTCCTCCTGATAAGTAGCCAAATCCTCCATAGGCCAATAAAGTAAGCACGGCAAGATCGTCGTAGCCAGAACCTTTGGGACTTCTCGCAAGGCGTCTGGGATGGTGCTGTTGATAATGGAGTTGGAAAAGACGAGGTTGACCATATTGATGGGAGATGAAGGGAATGGAAAGAAGCTGGTATTGACCATTAGGACAGAAGGAATCAAGATCGTAAGATATCTTCACAGTTGTATGATATAAGAGAGTAAACATAGGTTAGAAAGTGCTTAGATCAGGGCAGCCTACATCTTCGCTCTAGGATTTCCCTTACTGGTTTTTCCGTTGCCCACTTCAGAGTCCAGAGAAATACCCAGGCGCAAGCATCCAGTACGCCAATTCATCGTTAGACAAAGCCTGAGACGGGGAGGTTGACACACCTGGGCCACCGCAGCCGCCGAGAGGGACAAAACTATTCAAGCACTCAACCAACAATACCTTGTGCTAAAGGCGTATCAATCGGGGATGCCTGACATGCCATCGTTGAGCAAAGGTTGCACGTCCGAGGAAGATTGCCTCGGGGTAATGGTCGAATCTCTTCCTATTCATCCCCCATCCATCTCCTCAAGATCATGCTTGGCGCAACTACACGACCTGTTGATGTCTGGCGGGTGTGTTCTCCAGTGACAAGACGGATAAAGTGTACCACTGGTGCGACTGAGGGCCTGTCACAAGCCTTGCCGAGCCAGGTTGGTGGTTAACCTGGGGAAGAGGAGTTTCTTTTGCTTCTGAACTCATTGATACCAAGTAAATCAATAGACCTATTTTCAACGTCAAGCGGACGATTCAAATGCTATGCTACATTTGAGAGTTCACCCGTGATAGTTGCTCGCTGTCCTTCTCTACCGTTCTCTTCAGCATTCCTTGTATAACTGGAGCAGATGGTTGTGCCGGCAAGTTCAATGGTGCATAGGTATGAGTTTGCGCTTGAGAGTCCCGAGTTCTGGCAAACGAGGAGGGAATGGACGAACTTGATGCCGGCCCAAATAGGTTTGGACACGCCCTTCCTGCCAAGCTGATCCAAGTTAATCTTCTCTAATGATCGTGGCTAATGATTGTGCATGCTCTCAACCGTACCAGATATACGAACTGTGAACTTTGTTGATTTTCGTTGCTAGTTTATGAGACGAGAGCTTCGAGAACTTTGCCCACGTCATTTCAATTTCTGAAGGAGAGCAAAGGCTGCCTCTAATGAGCCGTAAGTGTGGATCAATAAGTTGAGGTACGACAAAACAAACATGCTGACTTCTCGTTGACTAAACGCAATGTTGGAATAGATTGGTGAACACCCTGTCCATTTCTGCCTGCCTGCAACCCATTTTGGTCTCAATGGCCCAACTTTTACCAGGCTCCAACGCCTACACCTACGAACCGCTGAAGGATTTCCACTCCTTTAGAACTCTTGAGCTCTTTGCAGGTCAATCATCTGAACCCCTTCGAGGCCGCCTTCGCACCCACTCCCAGGACCCGTTCGTCACTTATGAAGCATTGTCGTATGCATGGGGCGGTCCAAAGATGACGAACTCCATTCACATCGAGGATAAAGAGCTTGCTATTACAGCCAATCTCCATCATGCTCTTGTTAGACTCCGCCGCACCGGCAAGCCTCGTGTTCTCTGGGCTGATGGCATCTGTATCAACCAGAAAGACAGCGCTGAGAAGAGTAGGCAGGTACGACGGATGGCACTGTATTACCAGCACGCTGAACAGGTCATTGTTTACCTCGGAGAAGCAGCAGACGGGAGTGAAAAGGTTCTTTCACTGATTGAGAAAATCCATCTTCACCTGTCTCACGTGCCTCCTGGGCTGCAAATTTCCAGCACCGTGCTTGAGGCGTTTAGCCTCCCATCTGCCGAAGACGACGTTTGGGAGGCTCTTGGGTGCCTTTTCCTCAGACCTTGGTGGACACGATATTGGGTAATCCAAGAAGTAATTAAAGGTCAAAATGTGAACGTTTTCTGCGGCGGATGGATCTGCCCTTGGGATAAGTTTTCGAATTCTATACAAGCTGTGAATGATCATGGACTTCCTTTTTCAAACACAGCTGATCCACGGCCAATGGCACCTGTAAGAAGTGGTCTACGCGGGCTTTCCAATATGTCTACTCTACGGTTATCAATGTGGCAAAACCCTGAGGATGCGAGTTGGAAGCTCATTGATCTCTTACAGCGATGTCGCACCTCTGAGGCGTCGGATGACCGCGATTACATATTCGCCATGACTGGTCTTTGTGTCGAGGCTGCTGGATTGCGACCAGGCGCTGCAAAGGATATGAATCCAGAGGCTTTGGACCCCAATTACACTCATACTACACAAAAGACCTATATACGGTTTGCCAGGCACATGGTAGAATGGGGTGACGGCATCAAAGTGCTCTACTGTGCATCTTATGGACGCGAAACTTGCGAGTTGCCATCCTGGGTGCCAAATTGGGCTGCGAGAGATACGCTCTGGGTACAGCTTTGCCCCCCAGAGGATGGAGGGCCAAATTACCATTTCAGCGCCGCAACCAGCGCTCACAGATTTTTCAAAATGAGCACAGTATCAGATTACCTCATCGTAAGGGGTATTATCGTTGACCACCTCACAAAAGTGGGTGCTGCACCTTCTTTGGAAGCCGACGATTCCTGGACTCGCGATATCAACGCTGTCGTTCAAGCCGATGCCGACCTCGTCGAGTTTCTTGAGCCCTTCTCATCTTATCCAAGCCAAGAAAATCTCGACGACGTCATTTGGAAAACTCTCTGCTGTAACGTTGGCACACATTGCACTATGGAGGCACCACATGACTTTCGCGACCTCTATCTAGGTGTTGTGGATTTTGCGCAATTCTACGCGGCCTTTTCGGCAACCGGTGTTTCCAACATCTCAGAAGCCCATGCTGCCTCGGCCATAGAAAAATGCAACGAGTTCCTGAAGCAATCCGCACCATTTTGCCTGCATAGACGGCGTGCCATCGCTACTGCGGGTTGGGTTGCCCAGGTCCCACTCCTCGCGGAGCCGGGCGATGCTATCTTTATCCCGCTTGGATCCGCGGTTCCGTTTATACTTCGACCGAGCGTGGACGGGTATAAGTTGGTTGGCGAGTGCTATGTTCACGGACTTATGAAGGGAGAGGCGTTGAAGATGGAGAGCTTCAGTGTGCAAGACGTTACGCTGGTGTGATAAGCTCATGCAAAAGACAGAGTCCGGAGGTCCCAAAGACCTTAACAAGCCAATGTCCAATGTGCGGTCTGACTCCACCAAGTACCAATTTTCCCAGAAGAAACGTATCTTGCAACGCAAAGGAGGGATGATGATTGGCGACCGGAATAAGACCCTCCCAGGCCCCATGCACTCTGACAAAAATGATGAAACAGATTTCAGTCCGGGTGCCCGCTACTGCGCCTCACCGTTCTTGTCACCCACCCTCGGCTCTCTACCACACCAAATAGGCATCACGCCGTCTAAATCTTGGCTACAACGCCCTCGAACTGGCGGACCATTTTCCCGGGACTTCTACCACCCTTCCATAGCAGGGCGACATGGTCCACCTGATGTGCGAACGACCTTGAATTACTTGTGTGTGTTTCAGCTGTATCTGAAACGCCACGAACGGCTGAACATCGCAGCAAAAGACATCGAGGGATGGTGAAGTTCATATTCGAATGAGGAGCTGGTCAGGATGGGCCCTTTGCCCAGGGCTATTCACAGGACTTGCGATCGGTTGCTCCATTTGGTTGGAAATTGATTCTGCGACATCTGCGGGGGGTGCTGACTCGGGCAATACGTGAATGACGTGACTGTTGCTGTTGACGATGGGATATATCACACGTAGCACAGAGCTTTCTCACTGCAGGCGATGAGCAATGGTTTAACGTTCTTTCCGGACCCTCATCTTCTGGCACCTTGTTTCTTGCACTCACTTCGCCTGACCATTCCAAGTAAATACTCTTCGCAAGCCCTCGCATTCAGATATGAACCTAAAAGACCATCGGTATGTCCTAGAATTACAGAAAAGAGACTGTCCGTGATTAGTCAGTACAGTACGCCAAGAGATCCTCTTAGGATCCCCTAAGACCAAAAATCACGACCCAACCACCACGACCACCACTCCTGCTACATCTCCGCCTACTCCACCCACCCCAACCCCTCTTCAAACTCCGCACCGTCAACTCCCGTCGGCCTAGCATGCCCCCTCTCCATCTCCTCCAAAATCCCCAACAGCGCCTCCTGCTCCCCCCTGTCCTCACAATGCTCCCCACACATCGCGATCCCCATACACGCCGTCACCAGCCCCAAGGGGGTCTTGCGATTACTCAGCGCAATCCCGCAGAGACGCTTGACTACGGCTTTCAACTCGGCGGTGATGGCGGTAATGGCGGCGCGGTGGCCGGGGCCGAGGCGGGGCACGGAGGGGTTGGAGACGGCGAGGAGGATGCGGGCCAGTTCGACGTGTTGGACGCCGGAGATGTGGCAGTCGGATAGGTACCATATTTCTGGGAAATAGGGGGACGATGATGACGATGGGGAGGAGGAGGAGGAGGAGGAAGAGGAGGGGTTGGTGGGGGTTTGGGAGAGGGACGGGGCGCGGTAGTAGATTGGATCGAAGGAGGAGGGGCGGTAGAGGTTCCATTTCCGCTCAAAGGATTTTAATTCTTCCCATCTCTCGAGGGCGGTGGTGGGATTTCTGTTGCTGTCTCGCTTCCCGAAGGAGGTCTGGGAGGAGGAGCCAAAGCAGAATATCAGGACATCGGCGCAGAAGAAGAGGAGCCGGTCGGCCCAGACGGCGTCTTCGGTAGGGGTACAGGAGCGAAAGGCTTCGTAGGGGGTGAGGGGCAGGCTGAAGTAGCGCTGCTTCATTATAGAGTGGCATTGATGTGGTTGTGCTGGAGTTGTTGGTTGGCAAGGAGAGAAGGGAAGTATTTTGTTTGGAGACAGGGAGGGATGTCACTTGTGGTGCTTGAGCGTTGATGTAGGTTAAGATCACGATGAGGAGAGATTCGTTGTCTGAGCCCAGCAGAGGTGCTAGAAAGGGTCTACTTGGGACTGGTAAGCAGTTAGGGGTGAGGATAGGTTATCATCAACCTCTGTAGAATCGTAAGATGATGGCAGCTGCCGACAAGTTTTCATCAGAAATATTCTTTTCGTCGTCCTTTACCATGACCAGTTCTTTGAGGCACATGTCATGGTAGTAAACGGCAGTCTCATTCGTCAGATTAGTCAGGTGTTTGCCCTGATACATTATTCCATCTGGTGTCTTATATTTGTCCAGCCGAGCGAGACGTCGAGCTGACGCTGTAAAGATGGCATATTTTAGAGCTGGATTTTCTCGTGCACGTTGAGGTACGACTAGAGCAAAATGACGCTCTGGATCGCACAAATCAAACTAGTCATAATATATCAGTAAATCAATGATCTCGTATAGAAGGAGAGCCGTCAGGCTGTCATGGGACAGGGACGAAGCTTCAATGAGCGTGTCACTTATCCAATCCGCGAGATCGTCAACGAGATATCTCATCAGACATGCCTCATGAGGATCAGAGTTGAGCCACGAACTGTCGTGACCCTAATATCCTGGTGACAAGAGCTCTAAGGCAGATTATTTGGACTGAACCCATATTGCCCAGGTGTTTGTCCAAAGCTAGCTTCACAATCGGTTAGAGGTTCATCTGTAATCTCTGAAGAGCCCGACAGGGATGTGCAATCTCCAGAAGGTACGCTTCGATGGGAACTCAGTGTATTTGGCGGAGGGTGTTGACTTGAGGAGGATGAATGTGGGGATAGTAATGGGAAAAGGGTGGTGCTCTGGCAAGCCCGATTCATGACTTCGACTTCGCATTACTGGAAGCGAGTCGTCTGCCTTACGACGCTTGTGTCATGGTGACTCTCGTGTGGCTCAGGGTTTAGAGACAGTGTCGGAATTGGTCTCCTGTGCATAGTAATGTTCTGGATCTCGTCTATATGAATTCAGACAAGAGACTGCCGCAAAAGATGGGTGGCCGGTCACATTGAATCGTCCTGAATACTTTAGCTCGCTTGGCGTTCATCGTGTCTCAATGTGCCTCGAAGCGAAAAATTGCACCCACGACAGGTCAGACAGGTCAGGCATCGCACCATTGCAAGCATGTCCAGATGGATCGTTGAACATCAACTGGGTACGAAGATCGAGGACTTCAAAGGAGAACGCTGACTTCTCTTCAGGCATTGCCTTAAATCTCCTATGCTTCCTCTTTCTGCTCCACAGTGCCTTTCCACGAGCCCGGGGTTACACTCGAAAATTCACACATCTTTCGTATTACAACCGCGACACAGAAAGATATGCTCTGGGTCCTGATGATTCCCTCTTTGTCTGTTTCTGCATCATACTTCTCACAGGGTTACGCGCAGGGGTTATCGACTACATTCTCATCCCCTTGGCTGCTTGGGGAGGCATCCAGAAGCAAAAGGCCAAAGTGAGGTATGCTGAACAGGCATGGCTTCTGTGCCATCATGGGACATCCTGGTTTTGCGGCATGGTAAGTCGTACAAATACCCTGGGTTGCTGAAGCTGACTGAATCCAGTACATTTGGTACAACTCCTCATACTGGCTAAACATACGCGCTCTTTGGTCAGACTTCCCAACTCGAGACATTGATGCCCTCGTCAAGTGCTACTATCTTGTCGCATTCGCTTTCTGGTTGCAACAGCTAGTCGTGGTCAACATCGAAGAGCGTCGGAAAGATCACCTGCAGATGTTCACCCACCATATGATTACCTGTGCCCTCATATTTGGAAGTTACTGCTATCACCAAACAAAAGTTGGGAATGTCTTCCTCTGCCTAATGGACGTGGTGGACCTCATCCTTCCGCTGGCTAAGATCTTAAAGTATCTCAAATTCCGCTTGGTCTGCGACATTGCCTTCGGCGCATTCATGGTTACATGGTTTTTTGCAAGGCATGTCTTCTACCTGGGAGTTTGCTGGTCAATCTATGCACACGTCCCTGAAGAGGTCAACTACGGATGTTATCGGGGATCAGCCACTCACCTCAAAGGGCCCCTCCCAGTGCCAGATGATTACGACCATCTGATCCAACCTTTTTTTGATCCTACCGGCCTTGTGTGCTTGAACACCGGCATCCGGCAGGTTTTTCTAGGCATACTGCTTGCGCTGCAGTGCATACTTCTGATCTGGCTTTCTATGATTGTGAAAGTTGCCTACAAAGTCGTCAGCGGAGAGGGGGCAGATGATACCCGAAGCGATGACGAAAACTCCGAAGCCGAGGAGGACGAAGCTGAGAATTCAATTGACATGATTCGTCTTTGTGCCGAACCAAGGCCTTATGTTACTTTGACAGACTTGCCAATAGAAAAGGAAGTCGGCTTCGACGAGATGCGGATCTCGCCATCGAGACTGGGCCCGACGCGTCCTGTTAGCCGCTCTAGCAGAAAGGCTGATGGCCATGCTTCAGCAACGACAGGCATTAACTTGAGAGGGTCAAGCAATCGTAAGGAACTCCTGGGAAGGATTGGCTGCGATAAAGGGTCTTAGAAAAGTTGAGCGTTCATGTTCGCCAAAAAAGATACGATTGTATGATATCGATGCATCCGTTGAAGTACTTGATCTTTGTCGGCGCTTCTTGCTGGGGCTCTACACCTACATTTTAGACACAGTAGCCCCCAAGACACGACCTAAATTACAGGCTATATGACCTGACCCTTTCAGAGTTGCCCTTTGCTACTGGTGCCAGTAAACGATAGAGATACTGGTACTCCGTATGACATGATGCATAAACGAATCATGTGGCTGGGACGGACGTTAAATACTGGTAGAACTATTAATCAGCCAACTGCATCATCATAATTTTGCACCCGGACCCATTATGATTGGCGTGCAACAGGTATTCTGCTTGCCTCATACCTATCTTGTATTCCATTCAAAATGTTACTTCAACCATGTTCTACTCAGGATAGAACCATTTCAATCACCACGAAGGCTTCCAGCAGCAGTAAGCCTCGACACGGACCGGCGATTTCTAGGCTCGGCCCTTGGCTTTGCGAGCTATGAAGGAAACGGGAGGAAGCATAAGTCAAAAGATGCTCTCTACTCCTCAACCATGGGGTCCTTATCAGGCAGATGTCCTTTGGACGGACATGAAGGCCAAAGATCTCGAGGAGCTTGCCATTGGAGGCATGGGTTTCGTGTACAATTATCAAGGCCTGGCAAACGTCCATTTAGCAGTATCGTTGTCCGCGAACCAAGCACTTACCGGTGCAAGGACGAATGATGGTGGTGTTCTTGGATACACTCTACGTTTGCTGGAAATAGACAGCCAAGCATATGACTGAAGTCGTGCGTAGTATCGTAGATATTGGCGTGGCCAAACGGGATGACATGGACGTCCGTCAATGAGGAAGGGGGTTAACATGGCAAGGAAATCAAGGGGCTACATCACAGCAAAAGTCATATCAACACCTCTACAACCTCGTTCAGTAGGTGGATAATGGGTCGTTGCGCAGGTGTCTCGCGAAGGTGAACTTGGTGGGACGAGAGGGTACGGAGTATGGAAGGAACGTTGAGAGCGTCTTATCGAATAAACTCGAAGGGCGTGGGTGAGGGGGTAACTGGCATCGAGGAAAAGCGATGGACGAGGGAAATAGGACGGGGATCGCGCGTGGATGTGCTAGTCGCCGCTAAGGAGTCGCTGCGCCGAAGGGTTCGAACGACGATTAGGCTCTACCGAGGAGGTAAAGGATAGTATTGTACATGCCGAAAGAGAACGCTTGGCTCGATCGTCGACCGTCTCGAATCCGAACTGTCAACTGGATAAATCTCGTGCAGTCTAGCAAACCCTAACTCAATATGAGACCACAATTGAGATTGATGGTCCACGAAGTCGAAGGAGACAAGGAATGAAACAGATCAGACTTTAAGTCAGTCTGAGGGAGATACCGTCGCGCTTTTGTAAGTCCACGATCCTGCTGTCATGTTTTTGGATGATAAAATCCTCGGAGAACTTAATGTCGTCTTCGAAGCACTTCTATTCCGCAGTATCGAGCTCGTCGTGAGCTGGAGGGGGTGAATCCATGGGAACTGCAAGGCATGAGCAGCTAGTCCCAAAGCATAGGGCCATCAAGCGAACCTTTGCGATCATCGCCATTTGTGCCGTTCTCGCGGTCATCGTCTCTCCGGTCGTCCTTCATATCACGGTCACGATCCTCCGGGGTACGTGATCGGTCTCGGCGATCATCGTAGCGGTCACGACGGTCGTCTTTGCGAGGAGAGTAGTCACGACGTCGAGGGGAAGGGGAGCGTGCGCTTCGTCGGGGGGGGGAGCGCTCGCGGCGGCTGTCACGACCGCTATCGCGACTATCACGAGGGTCGCGAGGGCGATCACGGCCAGAATCGAATCGCCAGGAGGCGGAAGGGGGCGTTCGAGCCCACTGAAAGATGTTAGGCATTTTAATAGCTCTGCGGTTGCTAACGCACCTCAATCTTCAAGAGATCATCCCGTCCAATTCGCTTATTGTGCATCTCGTGGTAGGCATCGTCGGCATCGCGTCGACTCTCGTATTCAACGAAGGCAAAGCTGAGGATATCAGCACACGGGAGTTGTCAGAAACGGTGAAACCACTCACAGCCGACTGGAAGCCGTCCGAGGAGCTGGGATATCACAGCGCACAAGCCGTCCGTACCTGGACAATGCAAAGTGTCAGCATGAAATTGAAGGTAATATCTTGGGGACATTCAGATTAGGCTGTAGGGAGGCTGCAAGTGGCGAATCAAGGAAAACGTACCTCTCGAATTCATAAGCGAGATCGCGAGCACGAGTGCCATGGCCGAAGCCAGTCACATAAAGCGTGGTCCCAGAGCGAGACATCGTTTAGGTATACCTAGTGGACCCTTAGGAGGTGAAATATGGTGCTTGCTCGAACCACAGAGCCGCACTGTGAGAGCTAGAAATCTTTGCCAATGCAGTAGTTGGCAAATACGCCTGATATGCTTGTTTCACAGAGAGTACAAAAGGCAGGATTGGTATTGGAGTCTGATGGTAGCAAGGTTGATTGATTTGATGCCTTGAAATTAGAGGCTCAGCGCGCTTATTTTGGGGTCAAGTCGAAGATTACATAACTAACTTAGTCTAGCCCCAGTCGCCAGGAACGAATCGAGACTTTTGTGTTTCTGGATGACCTCGATCTCGGCCCTGTCTATCCGTGTTTATTCCCTACTCCACCCATTCTTAGTCGTTCACGAGCATCTGCTTTCTCTCGAACAACCATTCCAAAGCCTGCTCGCCGGCTCAGAACCAATGCCAACCGGTGTGTGCCCGCATCACCTGCGCATTCAATTTCGCTCCTCCGATTCAGTTTCTCCGACACATTCTGAAGGACTGTCCCTTTCGTGACACCCTTTGGCTAGGATTCCGTGCTCAGACTTATCTTGCAACCTGTCTTCAACCTCAGCCCTGAAACGCGCCGTTCTCTCTGTGATTTCCATGGCTGGCATATTCTTAGGAGGAAAAGCATATTCGTCCTCACTTGAGCCGAAAAAGTCTTCAGATTACGGTGCTCGTTCTCTCAACCGTCTGTTCTTTCAATAAACAGGCGGTCTCGAGCTGACTCGATTCCTTGTGGATTAAGGCCCTTGCGAAACTAAGGGTTGCTCTAGCTTGATACGTCCGTATGAAACTATGAGCATAAGCAAGGAAGACCAGCCCGTGACGAATACGGCGCGCAGTGACGAATCGCCCTCACTGCGCGAAATGGCAGGAATATCTGAGGTGAGACATTACTCGCATTTGCGAAGATATCGTGATCAATACTTATCAGGCCCAGTCAACTGCTACGACGGCTGCCAAGTCCTTTCTCGTTACGGTCAACCGCAATGTTTCACAGCCTTTCACTGCCGCCTTTATGGCAGGTGGTGTTGCCGGAGCGGTCTCGAGGACCGCAGTCTCACCTCTCGAAAGATTAAAAATCCTCTATCAGGTACAGAGTGTTGGACGACATGAATATCAAATGTCAATATACAATGCGCTAAGGAAAATGTGGACTGAGGAAGGTTGGCGAGGTTTCATGAGGGGCAATGGCACCAACTGTGTACGGATAATACCGTATTCCGCCGTGCAATTCGGGAGTTACAACATCTACAAAAGAGTATGTGGCTTGTCATAAGCTATGTCCCTCATACTCACGTCTTCTAGTTTGCAGAACCATCACCTGGAGCTGATTTATCGCCCTTGCGGAGATTGGTGTGCGGTGGCTGCGCTGGAATTACGTCTGTGACTTTCACATATCCCTTAGACATCGTGAGAACACGTTTGTCAATACAGTCTGCCTCATTCGCTTCACTAGGCAAGTCAGAAGGGCAACTACCAGGCATGATGGCAACCATGATCAAGATGTACAAGACAGAGGGCGGCCTGTCTGGGCTGTATCGCGGCATTATTCCCACCGTGGCCGGCGTAGCTCCCTATGTATGTTATCTACCGTCAAGGTGGTCCATGATCGTTTTCTGACCAGATACAGGTTGGCCTCAACTTTATGGTGTATGAGTCGATACGCACTTACCTCACGCCTGTTGGTGACAAGAATCCAGTATGGTATCGGAAACTTGCCGCTGGCGCCATTTCGGGTGCAGTAGCTCAGACATGCACATATCCATTGTATGTTTGAAAGTACCCATGAACATTCCATCACTAACGCTGAGTAGTGACGTGCTGCGCCGAAGGTTTCAGATCAACTCGATGCCAGGGATGGGGAATCAGTACACCTCCATCAGCCATGCAATCCGGACCATCATAACACAAGAAGGAGTCTTCGGACTGTACAAAGGGATTGTACCCAACCTACTGAAGGTCGCACCGAGTATGGCGAGCAGCTGGCTCAGCTTTGAGTTGACCAGGGATTTCCTGCTTAGCTTGAATCCAGATGATCCGGATGAATGAGGGCGCAATTCATTTCCTCATCTGAGGAGGATTGATTGCACGGGTGTGGGCAATGCCTCGCGCAATGGCATCTCTGGCGCAGACGTAGCCGGTAAAATGATCCGGAAAAGCTGTATACCCTATGTTTTTTAACTGCATATTTAGCGGGGGCGGCGTTGGGAAGCACTTAGAATCGGAATGATAAAATGCTGCATTTCGGTATGGGAGGATACAAAAGACAAATGTGTCAAAGTGTATTTCAATTAATCAAGATATCCTGTCATTACGGATTTATCTCCCAGAACCGTTCTTTGTAGCCCATATTCTCAAGTATCACTATGATTGCAAATTGATTCAATGGAATTTTTGCCAAGGCTAACTCCCAATCCGTGCTAGCGCAAGTCTGTAGGGTTTCTTAACTCCCACACAAAATTTAGCCGCAGCCATCAGTCATCGATATCAAGTACCCACGACGACAATTCCTTCAGTGTTCTTGAACGGCCGCGATCATGGGTGTGTTAACGTGCTTGTCTTCTCCTCCTTCAGCATTCTCGAAGACTACGATATTCTACTGCAGAGCGCTGAAGGGAAACCAACTGACATCTACCCCATGACAGGTATTGACCTCGATCGCCATCATGTTCGGGACAATCACCGCAAAGCTCCCAAGAGCGACAATGTCTACCTCAAGCTCCTGGTAAAACTATACCGCTTTCTAGCCCGTAAGTCAGACGTGCTTTCTGAAACCAGCTCTCAACGAGCCCACTCCGCCTGCCACAGAACGAGGAACTTCTTCTCACATCTCTCTCACTGCAGGTCGCACCGACTCGAACTTCAACAAAGTAGTTCTCCGCCGCCTCTTCATGTCCAAAATCAACCGCCCACCTATGTCCATCTCGCGTATTGTCAATATTACCGGCGCCAATACCGACCATCCTACTCACACCGATAAGACAATCGCCGTAGTTGGCACCATCACAGATGACAACCGCCTCCTCAACGTCCCAGAACTTCACATTGCCGCTCTACGCTTCACCGCAACTGCTCGTGCGAGGATCGAGAAAGCAGGAGGAGAGTGCATGACGCTGGATCAATTGGCTATGAAGGCTCCAACTGGTGCTAACACGCTGCTCTTAAGGGGCCCAAAGAACGCTCGCGAGGCAGTCAAACATTTTGGTTTTGGACCGCATAGTCACAAGAAGCCGTATGTTCAGAGCAAGGGAAGGAAGTTTGAGAAGGCCAGAGGGAGGAGAAGGTCGAGGGGTTTCAAGGTTTGAAGGGATTGAGCAGGAATTTCTGTTTAGGTGTGGAAGGAGGCAAACCTGCGCTGAAAGGAGGC
>JAABUK010007806.1_pt1 | contig 15297 bp, 16 predicted proteins | sample 5559141 | NCBI WGS metagenome assembly JAABUK01 (sample SAMN10711869, study PRJNA513367) | rock metagenome | isolation source: Antarctica rocks | place: Antarctica: Victoria Land, Pudding Butte nord | collected 2016-01-03
AGCGACGTCGAGCTCGGCCTTCAAGCACTCCTCGGAAGCCGCCTTCCCAGCCGCCGCTAAACCGACCCATCACTTTGCGTGCAATACCGCTACCGTGCACTTTTACGCGGATGGGCCTTCCGCCCCAAGTTGTGGTGGGCGAGCTGGGTGGAGTTGACCTGCATCAGCCCGAGGTCGATGGACCGGCCCTGCGTGAGTAGGGCAGTCGCCCGCGCCGCCGCTTCTTGCGGCGTTGCAGAGTGGATTGCGGCGGCGGGTAGGCCGCGCACACGGTCGGCGTTGACGCCGATAATAAGGGCGTCGCCACCGCTTTCATGCAGTGCGATGGCGGCCAGGCGTGATTGGAACTCGCTGCCATCCGGTGCCGCACCACATCGCGGGTCGGCGGCGAGCGCCAGGATGGCGGCCAGGGTCAGGGCGGTCGCGCTCACGCCACCGCCCTCCGGGTGGAGGTGGGTCTACTGTTCTTCCGGGTCCTCTGCCGGGGGTGGAGGGTCGCGCACCGGCCACTCCCATGGCGGCTTGTCAGGCGCAGCCCGAGCCGGCCCGCCTTCCTCCTTCGGCGATTGCCCGGAGTCGATGGGCCGCAGGCCGGCGAAGCGTTGTATGTGCTCGCATCCAGCGTTGTAGAGGACAAGGGGGCCGTCGTAGTTGAACTCCTTGCGGAGCAGCCAGACGAGCCGGCCGAGGCCGGACCCCAGATAGACCTTGTCGTACTTGTGCCGGGCGACTTGCAGGATTCTGTATCCCCGCCGCCAGTCGGTGCGGATGTAGCCCACATACTCTGCGTCGAGTGGTCCGCCGCCCGGATTGCTGGGCCGCATGATGATGAAGGCTTGCAGCACCTTGCCGCCTTCCCGTAGCCCCGCCCGGATGTCGGCTTCGTCGTAGTCGTCCGGCACCGTGTCTCCCCAGCGAATCCTGCAACCCGCTTGAAGCGATGCACGGATTCGATACGGGGATAAACCCTATCGCCCATGGTTGGACAGGAGGCGGAGCTTTCTACGGATGCTGTGTGGCGCAGCGTCCTCGTTCTCTTGCCCTGATGTGCAAGCACCGCGACCGAGCCCAGTACCTCCGCCCTGTTGCCCTGGGAGGCCAGGCCAGAGTAGAAGCGCCCGGCCACGTTATGCAGCTTTATGATTATCATGCAGCCGGATTGCCGCCATCCAACTAAGGTCTGCATGAAAAACATTATCCTTTCCTGAGACACGTTGTGTTCTCAGGGCAGCATACCGGGCCATATCTGCCGATAGCAAGGCAGGTTTCCTGCAATCAATGTGTTAATTTGCTGTTGATAGGCCGGCGCCGGCCACATGGTAACGGGCGATTGTGTCTGAATAGCCGTGTCAAGCCCTAATGTCAGGAAAGGTTAGGTGCTGACATACGTTGACAGGGCGGCGTGGAAGGCGTGTCGTGCCGCCATGTCGGTGCCGCGCTGGCAACGACTCATGGACGCGCGCTCCTAAAACGGCAACAATCGCATCCAGAGTGTAAGGAGTGCCGGCTAACCCCGTAGTTTGACCCACGAGAGCGAGCCGGAAACGGAAAAAGCCGCCCTTGCAGGGGCGGCTTTCCGAGAGGCTTCAAACCCCAGCCCGGACAGGCTGAATAGGCGATGTATTGGACACGAGAGTAAGGGCGGCTTTGAAAGCCGTCAAGGCTCACGACGCCGGGTTTGTGCCCTCTCCGAAGGCTCGTCCCAACAAAGGACGAGAGAGAGCATGGATACGCACACCGCACCGCCGACAGGCCGGCGCAAGATCACCCCACCCCAGCTCCGGGCCGAGGCCGCCCGGGGCGTTCCTCTTTCCCCGAGCAGCCCCGGCCGGGCATTGGCTGCCTTCAAACGGGCCGCCGCGGCGCTGGGCGTGCCGCGGCGGGTGGTGGACTTGGTGGACTGCTTGATGAGCTACAGTCAGCCACAGGATTGGGCGGGCGGCCCTGGCCTTGGCCCCATTGTCTGGCCATCCGATGCGGAGCTGGAGGACCGCCTATGCGTGGGTCCGAGCCAGCGCAAGGCCATCGTACGCGCCGCGCTCGATGCGGGCTATGTGCGCCTACGCCGCAGTCCGACCGGCAAGCGATGGGGATACCGCGACACGGGTGGACGCGGGGGGCGCATCGCAGATGCCTACGGCTTCGACCTGGCGCCCCTGGCAGAGCGCACGCCGGAATTTGAGTGCGTGACGTTTGAGTGGGAGGCATGCCGCGAGGAGGGGCGGCGTCTGCGGCGCGAGATCACCAGCTCGCGTAACCACGTCCTGTCCCTGGTGGACTTGGCGACAGCGCAGGACCTGGACGGCGCCGGTTGGTCCGGGGTTGCTGCCCAGGCTGACGCCTTGTGGCGCGAGCGGGGCGCGCAGCGCGATCCCCTCACCCTGGTGCCGATTGCGGCCCGGCTGCGGGCGTTGAGCATCAACGTCCAAGAGCAGGTGACGGCGGCTCTGACAACTGTGGAAGCCGTGAAGAACGCCCCCGCGGGGGCGGAATACCGGCCCCACCTTACAACTACAAACCAACTTTCTATCGCACCTGCGAGTACAAACCCAGTTGACGATGTAGGGCCTGAAAGGCCCCTTGCTGAACAAGAGAAGGGTGGTGGCGTACAGCTCAATCAACCGGTAGTGCCGCCGCAGCCACGAGTCGGGCCGGCTCAGGAGAGCGAAATGCAAGCCAGCGCGCTTCGAGGGTTCGTGGTGACGCCACGGTTCATCCTGGCGCTCGCGCCCGCCTTCCGGGACTGGACCAGCAGCGCTTGCGCGAGCTGGGACGAACTGGACCAGGCTGCAGCCCATGTCCGGTCGGCACTCGGCATCTCTCCCCATGCGTGGGGTCAGGCGCGCATCCTGCTTGGGCAGGAGGAGGCGGTCACGATGCTGGCTGCCATCTGCGCGCGCCATGCTGACGGGAAGGTGCGCTCGCCGGGAGGGCTGCTGCGGCGCATGGTAGAGCTGCATCAGCAGGGCACGCTGCGGCTGGACCGTACCCTGTTCGGGCTGGTGGAGAAGCTGGGCGGCAACGGGCGCGGCGGTTCCGCCGTCAAGCCCTCAACTCACAATCGGGTGCCATGACGGCTTCCACCCCCGCCCAACGCTCTGCGATGCTGGCGGCTGCCGAGTCCGAGTGGCGGGCGCACGCTCCTGAGGACTGGGCGGAGATCAACTTCTGGCGCTGGCCGCGGGGCTTCCACCGCTCGGCCTGGGTAATCGCCGGCTGCATCGGCTGGAACCCGCTTGAAGTACTCGACGCGACAGCGTCGGCAGCGCGTGGCGTAAATGCGCTGCTGACCCGGCAGTGCGTGGTCTTCACCATCGTCATGACCCGGCACACCCCTGATCCGCAGAACCCGGATGAACCGCTGCTGGCATGGTTCAACGCCGCCGCGCAGGAGCATCAACGCGGCATTGCGGAGATGATCGAGGGCCTTGCCAGCTTCGATTGGGGTCTGCCCGACTCCCGCCGCCGGGCAGCACGCCGGCTTGTCCGAATGTGGGAACAGGGCGGAGCTGCAGCATTTCGCAACCTATCAGCCGCTCTGCCGAACAGGCCAACCATCATGTCGTAACGGCGTGCGACATGGCGAGATCGCAGATGCATATGCCGTGCTCGGTATAGACATGGAGGCCGGACGAGGGCGGGGTCGGCGGGGAGGCAGTGAACCAGTGTCAGACGAACGAACTCTCGCCGAGAAGCCAGTGTTGACGGTAGATCTCGATGGCTTGACATCGGGGGGCCTTGTCGCTTTGTCCTACTTGTCAGCCTTGAAAACGGGGGTGTCGTACCACGAGCGCCACGACAGACGGCACCCGCTGGGAATTTACAATGTGTCCGTTTCCAGGATTTGCGAGAAGATTTGTAAGTGCTCTGCTAAGCTGGAGCAGTATTTTTTTCTGCCGCCACACATATCAGAGATCGATAAGCATGATCTGCTGCGCGACGAAATTTTGGACCTCCTTGAGTTGTGCCTTTACGCTGCGGCCGAGCACGTCGATGACGTGGAGCTCATTGGGCTATCGTTCTTTGAAACCCCTGAAAACTTCAAGAAGTCTCCGCACACGAAGGCGCTCAACCGCGCCGTTAAACCTTTGAGAGACAGTATAACTTCTGTTACAAACGCCATCAAGCACCAGCAAGGCCGACTACGTTTGTACACTTTGGAGGTCAATCACGGTGGTATAGACATGTGCCTGCATGGCTTCTATATCGAAGGATTCGTTGATGGGGCGGTGGGGCCCAGCCCCATACTATACGAGAATAGAAAGCCGATTTCCTCAGTAACATCTCTGCTTTGGAGTGTGCTGATCTACCTCGGCATGATCTCCAGGGAGATTGGCGCCTTCTTAGAAGCCATCGTGGCCGTGGACAAAAGCCCGGACGTTCCAGTAGGGTCTATCCATTTCAGGGATGCGGTGGTCGCCCTTGCCAGGCTTCCGCTCTATTCATTCGATGAAGTGCACCCTTTCGCGCGCGTACGCTTGGCTTTAAGATCGGACGGCGAGATTGGGGACAAAATACATTCAGATATCTATGGGTCCATCATGCGTGGATGGTCGAAGGACGACCAAATCCGCTTTGGGAACCACCGTTCCCTGATGGCGGGCGACGGCGTTTCCAAACGCTTTACATTCCCTCTACTTAACCAACTCCACTTGCAACACTGGACCTGAGTCCCAATAGCCGCGACATGACACCGGGCCGGGCTCGCCCCCGCGACAGAGCAGCAAATCGTGGTGATCATTTGGGCTTGGCGCGACACAACCACCTTCAGCTGAGGGTCCGGTAGCAGAGGAACCGAAAGTGCATTGCAGCCTAATGAGCGGTGGGTTTGCTGGTCAGAGATAGATGCACCGGTTGATGCACGCCAGGAGACGCCTGAGGAGCGGGATTTAGAGATCCGCGGCGGCCCTACATCAAACGGCGGTTTAAGATGGGGCAAACTTACGTCTCTACTGCTACCGTGACCTTTGCGCCTCGTTTCTTGTCAGAAGAACCAAGGCTGTTGCGTACTAGAATGTAACGCTGGAAGAATTTCTGATGATGTCGAGCAATGCAGTCCGAATATTGGATGAACTCATCGAAAGGTCCACAGTTACAAAGCGAAGGCGATGTCCCTGGATGGTCACTGCCTCATCGACATGTCGGTCGAGGGATGGGTGCAGGAGGATGCCGCTGGCCGTGTCGGCCAACGCATCTCCTTTCCCGACCTGTGATCGCAGATAAGCGTATAGTTGGTAGATGTGGGCGCTCTTCAGGCCCTCGTTGCCGAAAAGTCGATGCGTGATGATGCTTGTGAACTTGGTGTCGAGCACAATCCGGCCTGACGACCCGTGGTCAAGAATGAGATCCGCCGACATTGATGGAAGCAGGGCCATCAGCCCGGGCGTTGGCAGCTCCGGTTGCCAGGTGAGCGACGCCTGCTGCCGCACGCGCCAATCCGCCTGTCCGTGCAGCTCGTGACGGTATAAGCCGGCGATGGCTTTCTCGAAAATGCGGCGAAGAAGAATCTCATCGCGCTCGAGACGTGTCAGATGAGTGTCACCTGCAGCTTCGCTCGGCAAGACAGTGTCCAGAGCCAGGTTAGCGACAGCCACCATCAGACGATCATCGGCATCGTGCCGCGCGATCTGATCGCGCGACATTTCCATGCGTGACGGACGACCGACCGACACGCCCGCTTGCATCAATTCACGGGCGAGACGGCCGCAGGTGGTAGCGAGTTCGCGGTCGCCAACCAGTCCCTGCATGGCTTCCAGAGCAGCGCGTACAAGCCGGTTGCGCGGCGTATCATGGGTCAGATCTTCGAAGCGACACACGATGCGGCCGCGCTGTAAATATAACCCTCTCTCTGTTCCCAGCCAGTCGATGCGCCCGCGTACGCGCGCGAGCAGCTCGGACTTTGATCGGTAGCCTCGTGAAAGGCTACGTCGCAGCCGGCGCTCGACGACGACCGTCAGAAGACGGGCGAGGAGATCGGGAAGCTCGGTTGTTTCGTCAATCTCAGCGTCGAAGCGGTCGAGAAACTCGGCCAGGCCAGCGGCATAGACGAGGAGCATCCAAAGATTGCGGACGGGTATGCCGATCTGACTGCGCCATATCGCCCCTGCGCCAATCACGTTATGTAGGGCAGCGGTGGTCATTTCAGGGCTGCAAGTGCAGCTTGGCCACTTGTGCCTCAGCTTTCTTACAATCGTCGTACCAGTATTCAAAAAGCAGCGGCGCGATCTCGGCTTCCACTACTTCGGCATACCAAGCTCGCCAGTCTTCTGGTGTAAGGCCTGGCGAATCGACCGGCGTGACGAAGCTGTGCCCGACTTGGAATTGCATGCCGAGCGAGCGATCTTCGGCAATTGTCGCGTTTAACGCCTCTATGCGTAGGGAGATGTCGTCAATCAGCGTGCCCGGCGCTCCTTGTTTGTCACACCACTTACGCCATCCCTCTCCGAGAGAGGGAGTTAGGGTAAGAAAGGCAAAGCGCCGCCGCAACGCCAAATCGACGAGCGCCAGCGATCGATCGGCAAGATTCATCGTTCCAATCACATAAAGATTGTCAGGCACGTAGATGCGCTCATCAATCGTACGCGGATAGGCCAGCCGCAGCGCCTCCTCTGGGCACCGCTTCCCGTCTTCGATCAATGTTAACAGTTCGCCTAAAATCTGCGCGGGGTTACCGCGATTGATCTCTTCGATGACCAAAACGTAGGGGCGTTTGGGATCGACAAATGCAGCCGCAACGGCATCAAGAAAGGCACCGTCAGCAAGCTTGAGACCTCCCGTACCGTCTGGACGCCATCCACGGACAAAATCTTCGTAGGAAAGTGAAGGCTGGAATTGCACGGCTGTCAGCCTGGCAGGGTCACGCGACCCGATCAGTGCGTAGCCGAGCCGCTTGGCAAGCCACGTCTTGCCAGTTCCGGGCGGTCCTTGGAGCACAAGATTTTTCTTGCGGCGCAGGAGCCTGACTGCGGCGTCAACCTCGGCCGACGGCAGGAAACAGCCGTCGGTGATAATGTCTTGGACGCCGTAGGCATGTGTATCATTCTTCTTCCCGGTCGTTCTTGGTTGCTCGCCGGCCTCGTCACTTGGTTCCAGTCCTTCTGTTTTTGCGACTTGCCAGCGCAGTTCGAAATCGTGCGGAAGGGCTGCAGCGTAGTCCTCGCCATCATCGGTAAGCGTCAGCCGTCCGCCGCCTGGCGTCGCGTCAAGTTGAACGAAGCCAACCAATCTTGCCCAAGCGATGATGTATGAACCTGGCTGCGTCGTTGTCCAAGTCGGAACTAATTCCTGAAGCTTCTTAGAAGCATCGTTAAGGCTTAGCTTCCCCGGCTCGCGCTGCACCATCAGCAGCAAATGACCCATTCCAAAAACACGGCCGACAAGAGGCGCACGCAGGACATGGGCGGGATCGCCTGCGGTCAGCAACATCTGACCGCGCTCGGTTGGTCGATAGGCATTGTCTTGAAGACGGATAAGCCCGAGCCCACCCATGGCCTGCGAGATTGTGTTTCCGGCAGAACTGGCGTTCAACTGGGTTGCCTCGGTGAGAATTACTCCGACAAGATCCTCACGACTGATTCCCTGTTCCGCCTCGCGGACCATCGCAACCAGTAGGGTGACATTATCTTTTACGCACGCAAGGCTGCGGCGCTGGGCGTTGGCGGGTAGCAACGAGAAGGGCGGCACCGCGCTTGCTTTGTGTTGGGTCGGCTGAGCAACGACTGCACCCTCGTCCGGCTTGTCGACCCTGTTCTCCCAAAGAAACCAAGTGAAAACAGACTGATCGATTTTTTCTTCGACGGTTCCCGGTGTGCTAAGCGCGTCGCGAACCTTGGCTCGCAGCGTCGGTTGCTGGGCAATGAAATTTCCCGGTACTCGAGAGGCTCCGAGCAGACGCTGGACGCCCCAAACGCGCGCGTCATCCATCAGGCAAGTCATATCGTCCGGGAACATCGCCGCGAGCAGGCGTGTCAGGCGAGCTTTGGGGCGTCGAGGTGTGTAACGGGGATAAACCCGGGCCAGGATATCGTCATAGAGCGCCTGCAAGCGGGAGCCGCGTTCATCGACTGACAGGCCTTCAAGCATCGCGCGCGCATCGAACAGCCGCGTCGCGAGAGCCTCATCAGTGTAGGCATTGACGAGGGTTACCGACTGGCCCGGGCCGATAGTGGAGACACTCGCATCTTCCCAAAGATGCTGCTGGAAAGCAGGGCTGCACCATGTCGTCCGATCAGCGTCGCGGACCCGCTCGACCTGTTCTACATAGTTTCGCCGCCATCTGACGGCCCAGTCTTCCTCCCGGTAGCTTCTAAATGTGCCCTCGAACAGGTCACGCACTTCGTTGGGCAGCAAGAATTGCATGGACGACTTTCCTAGCTCCTAACCTGCACTATAGGGAGCCTGTTGCTAAATGATTTTCCTGCTGCGTGCCACACAGCATATAGTGTCGACTTAGCGGAAACTGGCCTACATCTTGAGCGAACTTGTTCCGACCTGTAATTGCGCAACAGGCTCTAGGGTAGCACGGAAAACACTTGATTCCCGACACCCCCGCGTCCCGGTCCCACTTTGCCCTTCAAACCCAGCTAAAACTGTGCGACAAACCTCATCGGATTGCTGTATTGTGCGGCAACCCCGGATTGAGGGTTTTCCGCACATGCTGGTCGGCTATATGCGCGTGTCCTTCGCCGATGACCGGCAATCGGTGGACCTGCAGCGTGATGCCCTACTCGCCGTCGGGGTGGACGGCCGCCACTTGCACCAGGACAAGGCATCCGGCACCCGCGACGACCGGCCGGGGCTGAAAGCCTGTCTCGACGACCTGCAGCGGGGTGACGTGCTTGTGGTCTGGAAGCTGGACCGGCTCGGCCGCTCCCTGCCCCACCTGCTCGCCATCGTGACGGACCTGAAAAAGCGTGGCGTCGCGTTCCGGTCCTTGACCGAGCAGATGGACACCACCACGCCGCATGGCGAGTTGCTGTTCGGCATCTTCGGCTCACTGGCCCAGTACGAGCGCGCCCTCACCCGCGAGCGCGTCATTGCCGGCCTGGCCGCGGCCAAGCGCCGAGGCCGCAAGGGCGGACGGCCACCCGCTCTTGACCCTGAGCGGGTGGAACAGATCGTCTCGGCGCTGGACGGCGGCGCCAGCAAGGCCAGCGTGTGCCGCAGCTTCAAGGTGCCGCGCTCGACACTGCTGGACACGCTTGCCCGGACTGGCTGGACGGGGCCAGCCGCCACGGCGCCGGGGCATGGCGAGGCCACGGCAAAGCGACCCAGGAAGAGGGAGGCCAAGCTCGCACCGGCTTCGTCGGACGTGCTAGGCTCCACCCAGCAGCGGTGAGAAGAACGGCATGGACGGCACCCAGGAGCGGCCCCGCACGGCATTGGACGACGCAGACGTGCCTCTTCACCTTGCGGACGCGCTGGACCGCAGCGTAGACGATCTGCGTCACGGTCGCGTCGAGGACGCTCGTAGCGTGTTGGCCCGACTTGAATGCAGGCTCGATGATCATCTCGTCCGCAAGCGGACTACGCCCGCGGAAAGCTGATCCGCCCGACCCCGTGATCCGGCAGACGCGCGCCGCCGCGGAGCAGGTCGAAGCCTTATTCGAGCACTATCTCGCCCGCGACCGCGACGGCGCTGCACATAGCCTTCTACGGGCCGTGGGCGAGGCGCTGGACCGAATCGAGGCGGACCCGACAGCCGGCCGGTCCCACCCGGGGCCATACCCCGGGGTGGCGCGCTGGGGCTACTGCTGGATCAAGGTGCACCGCTACTGGTTCGGCTACGCCGCCGCCCCGGACGGCCCGGTGCTGACCAACGTCATTTACGACGCCGCCGACTTGCCCGGCCGGGTGGAGGAGATGGAGGGGGAGACCACGGCCGTGCACCCGGACAGCGAGCCGAGTTGAGCCGCTCGGCAAGGAGTTATTGCAAGGCGAGTTTGCATAATCCTCTTGCCGAATCGGGCCGGAACGTTGCTCGGTTGGCCTGTTTTGCATAATCGGCCGTTTTTGAAGGAGGTCTGATAAGCGTGGACGAGAATGTGTGTGAATCAGCAATGGGTTTCGGCGCTGATCAGCGCGACAGGGCGTTGAAAAAGCGCATTCCCTGTGGGTCCCGCGCCCGCACTAATACACATGCAGATCCTTCATGGACCGGGCGAGCCGGTCGATGCGCGTCACCACCAGGGTGTCGCCGGGCTGCACGAAGTCGAGCAGCACCTGCAACTCGGTCCGGCCGTCGCGCCGGCTGCCGCTGGCTTTCTCGGCGCGGACAACCCATACGAGACGTGCTTTGTGTCTTGTCGAGGTGTCTTTCTGGGGTAGGTCCCAGCAGAACGCCGCTACTTTGCGGCTCACAGCAGCGATGTTGGGTTAGGCCCAGGTAGAGTCGCACCTGGCGAAATTGGCAAGCCGGCAAGCCAGATTTTCACAGAGTCAGGGTATATCATGGCGCTGATCAGCGTCGACACCCATCGCTGATTTACACGACAATAGTCGGTTCCAGGCCGATAGCACGGAAAACAGCCCTAAACAGCCTCTCTTACCGTGCAGTTTTACGGGGATGAGCCTTCCAACCCTGTACCGCCATGCCGGCCATTAGGACTCCGGTTGCCAGCAGACCGGCGATCCCGATCGGGATGGCGATTGCCCATTTAACTGGCCGCGGCAGGGCGGTGATGTAGGGGTCGATGCGCTGGTCCCAGGTCGGGCGGGTCATTTCAGGTCCTGCATGCGATTGTAGTTCATCAGGACGTCACTCCCAGACTGGATTGCAATCTCGACCCTGGTGGCGTCGCATATTGTATAGAAATAGCCTGATTGGGTCGTGTCCGGCAAGGTGATAGTTGCCCGGCTCAGGCTACTAGGTCAACCGGAATGGGGTCGGCCAGCTACTCGCCCCGGGTCTGCCATCCGTCCATCTTGGGGTTCACCCAACATCAATGCTGGTGGCGAGTTTGGCGGTGGTTCCTTCAGGCTGGTTGAATCTGGACCAGGCTCAGGTTCAACCAGCCGTCGCAACGGTCGTGTGAGCCAGCCGCACGTGCTCGTCAAAGGGGTCTGGGAAGCAAGCGATACCGTTGGCGAATTCACAAGCTCCGCGTTGGCCCTATCTGCTGCGGGGTCAGCCAAGGGGGAAGCCGCCGTGTCGTTACATCCTGCTGAGATCGCGCCTGTTCCCGCCGCCATCGTGCAGGTCGCAAAGGCCGCGTTCCCGAAGGGCTGCCCGGCCATTCGGATGCGCGACGAGCTGGGCGTGATCTACGACGACCAGGTGTTTGCAGCGGCTTACCCCGCGCGTGGCCAGCCGGCGCCAGTATCAGGTCCCGCAACGGTACCGGACGGTCCAGGATCACGCGCTGCAGCCGCACGCCGCCGGGCTGGCCTTCAAGCTGCCCGGCGCGTCCTGCCTGTTCGGTCGCTGCGTCCAACATGGTAATCTCCGCCTTGGGCCGCTTGGCCGAACGTGCGCGCTCTTACCAAGATTCAACCCGGCGAGTAAGCTACGGCCCGGACTGGTTGCGGCGGGATTGAGGGTTCACATGAAGAGTTTAGGAATTTTATAACGTAGCAGTGACATTTCGTGAAGAAACCTAAGCACCTACTTCCTCACCACGGCACATAACTGGTGTAATCTAGTGTGGCCGCGAGCAATGCGGCGGGATGGGCGGTGGCCTGCTTCGGATGCGGGCTGCGACGGAACCGGGGACGCGGGAACTCGGCGGAGCCATCAGCCACGGAAGGTCTAGTGGCCTACACCTCCAGTTTGAACGCATATGTTGATGGTTCTTGCACGACCCGTGCAGACAAACGAGGCATTGGACACGTGAGCGCATCTACCAAGCCAGCCAGCACATACGCCGTCCTGTTCCGGACCCATATCTGGGACGAGTACGTGGAGCGTCAGTATCAGCGGCTGCGCGCCACCGTGGGCCGCGGCGATTTGTTCATCCTGGTGGACGAAACCAGCCGTCCCGTGTCCATTCCCCACCCGAACGTCGTGTCCCACACGCAGGCGTCGGTGCTGGATATGGGACTGAGCGGCGCCGGGCACGGCAACATGCTTTGGTTCAACGGTGACTACCCGCTATATTTCTTTTACCAGCAGCACGACGATTATGACTTCTATATCATGACAGAATATGACGTGGCCGTGCAGCGCCCCCTGGACGATATCGTGGACCGGATGGCGCACGACGGCACGGACCTGGTAGGCGTCCCAAACACGGGGGCGGTCGCGGATTGGCCGCTGACCCCCACCTGCCTCGACGTCTATACCGAGGACGAGATCAAGAAGTGCCTGATCTGCATCGCGATGTTCTCCAACCGCGCCGTCCGTCGCCTGTATGAGCGCCGCATTGAGATGTCGCATCTGCAGAAGGCCGGGGTGATGCGGCACTGGCCCTACTGCGAGGCGTTCATCCCGACGGAGGTCGCACGTGCCGGCTTCAAGATGGCCGGACTGGCAGAATTCGGGCCGATCAGCCGTTACGACTGGTCCCCGGCGGTCGTCGAGTCCGACCTGCCCCTCCTGACCGACCAGGCATTCGTGCATCCCGTGCTGGACGCGCAAAGGTTCGTGCAGCACACGATGAAGAACCTGTGGCCGCCGGAGTCGTTCTTCGATCCCCGGAACGCCGTGGCGCGGCTGCTGCGGCGTGCGCCTATGAGTGTCTATGGGCTGCCATTGGCGCGGGCGCTGTATCGCCGTGTGGGCGCCCCGTTCCGCAAGCTGCCGTTGCACTTAGGTCAACAGGCGTGACCCAAGTGCCGCCACGGCTAGGATGCCGTGTGCTATTCAGGCACCGGAGGGGTTCGGCGGACGCAACGCCGGGCACTCAGTCCGGTGGAGCAGCCGACAATGTACGGCTAATTCCAGTAGAGATCAGGCAATAGGGAAGCACTGGCGGCGCTCCAGCGGATTGGGGAGCAAGCGGCCTAGCGATTGGTGTTTCCACAGAGATCTAATTGGGCGTTCGGACGCCGGAAGTAGAACATGAACCTTAGAACTATTATCTTGCAGCGGCGGCCCAGCAAGGCTGACCGTGCATTGTACCTGACATCTGGATCATCATCGAGTGTTTGGGGATGCCGCCTGTGCGATCACTGAGCCTGAACGACGCAGTTCGCTTCCTGTTCGGACGCATCACGACTGAGGACCACCGCAGGCGCCGCGTCCTGAACATCATTCAAAGCGTCGTGACCAGCCTTGGCAACAAGGCGATCTACATGCTGGTCAGCTTCCTGTCGGTGCCGCTGACGATCCGTTATCTTGGACCGGAACGGTACGGCGCATGGGTGACCATCGGCTCCGTCCTGGCATGGCTGAGCCTTACGGACTTCGGACTGGGCAATGGACTGACTAATGCGGTCACGACCGCCGCCGGCCAAGACCGGCCTGACCTCGCCCGCATGCACCTGAGCAATGGGATATTCCTACTGAGCTTAATTGCCGGAGCGACGGCCGTGGTCGCGCTAGCCGCTTGGCCCTTCATTGATTGGAGCGCTTTGTTCGGGGTGACGAGTCCAGAAGCGCAGTCCGAGATCGGCCCGGCTGTGGCGGTTGCACTTGCGATCTTCTTGTTGCAGTTCCCGCTCGGCATGGGAGGAAAGGTTTACCTCGCCTACCAGGAAGGACGGATCGGCAGCTACTGGGGGGCGGCCGGCAACGTCCTAAGCCTTGCGGCCCTGCTGGTTGTGACGCAAACGCAAGGCGGCTTGGTCTGGCTTGTCATCGCCGTGTCCGGGACATCGCTGGTTGTGAACCTGGCCAGCAATCTCTGGGTGTTTGTGTTACACCGGCCCATCCTGGCGCCCAAACTGCGCCACGTCGAGTTAGGCGCCATGCGGTCGCTGAGCAAGGTCGGCGGCAAGTTCTTCCTGATTCAAATCTTGTCGCTGATCGTGTTCCAGACCGACAACCTCGTGGTTGGACATTACCTCGGCGCCGGGCACGTGCCCGACTACAGCCTGACTTATACATTGTTCAGCTACACGTCCCTACCGCAGAGTGCCCTGTTTTCATATCTATGGGCAGCATACACCGAGGCGATTGCCCGGAAAGACATCGCCTGGGTCGGCCGGACGTTCCATCTCAACCTAGTACTGGGGATGGTCTTCACCGCGATCGCCGTAGTAGGCATTGCCGCCATTGCAAAGCCGTTTATCGGCTGGTGGACAGGAGGCGCAGTGGTACCGTCCACAGCGCTGATCGTCTGGATGGCGGCGTGGAGCCTGATCAACGCGTTCACAAACCCAATCGCATGCCTGCTAGCCTCCGCCGCGCACTTGCGTACGCAAATCACGTACTCGGCCCTAGCAGCGGCCGTCAACCTCCCCCTTTCTATTTACCTCGTGCAGCAATGGGGAGCATCGGGCGTAATCGCGGCGACAGTGATCTCCTACACATTCTTTATATGCGTTCCGTGCTACCTTGACGGCGAGCGGCTACTAAAGAGGTTGCGCCATGCAGTGTAAAATTTGCGGCTCACCATCGGAACTAGTGTTCAAAGCGACAGTGTTGAAGAAATATGACGTATCTTACTTTCGGTGTTCAAAGTGCTACTTCATGCAAACTGAGGAGCCGTATTGGCTTCCAGAAGCCTACTCCTCCGCGATAACCGAACTGGACCTTGGTCCGGTTAATCGGGCCATCACCGGTGCACGCATTGTCGAGAGCGTCATTGTGCTCGCCTTTGAACCGAATGCCAAGTTCATTGACTGGGGGGGCGGTTACGGCATATTCACGCGCTTGATGCGAGACATGGGATACGATTTTTATTGGCGTGACGCCTATTGCCAAAACCTATTTGCAAGGCACTTCGTCGCCCACGCTGATAGCGGCTACGAATTAATGACCTGCTTCGAGGTATTTGAGCACTACGCCCAGCCGATGTCAGAAATTGAGACCATGCTGAAAGTTTGCCTGAACATTCTGTTCACGACAGAGGTGCCACCGCCAAATGTAACAACTGCGACCGACTGGTGGTACTTCTCGCCGGAGCACGGCCAGCATATCGCGTTTTACTCGGTTCCGGCGCTCAGGTTCATCGCTAGTAAATTCGGCCTTCATCTCAGTACTGACGGAACAGCGCTCCACCTTTTGTCACAGAAGCCTGTGTCTGACAGGGTGTTCAAGGCCATCGCGCGTGACAGACGAGCGTCGAAAGTAAGGTTCTCCCGCACTTCCCGTGCTGTCGTTTCGGGGTTGGATGAGCAAGTAAGAGGGACACTGCACCCCCTTGTTGAAGGTCTTCCTTGCCCACGCGCATCTTGCCCCTGATCCCTGCCGGCCTC